>Ga0163144_10000584_pt1 | contig 85267 bp, 73 predicted proteins | sample OliLak19BULKMAT1_FD_123175 | JGI IMG/M metagenome (GOLD analysis project Ga0163144, IMG submission 123175) | Freshwater microbial mat bacterial communities from Lake Vanda, McMurdo Dry Valleys, Antarctica - Oligotrophic Lake LV.19.BULKMAT1 | ecosystem: Environmental > Aquatic > Freshwater >... | reverse complement strand
CGCACGGAGAGCGTCTTCCAGATCTCCTCCGGCGTCTCGGTCTGCGCCAGGCGCGCGATCTCGGCGTCGTATTCGTGGTGCGAGAGCGCCTTCTCGAAGATCGCGGGGTTCGTGGTCGCGCCGCGGATCCCGTCCTCGCGGATCATCGTCTCGAAATGTTTGATCTCGATCAGCCCGTCGTACCAGATGCTCTGCCCGTGACGCAGGATCTGTTTCACGGGGTTCTCGACGACGGTTTGCGGCGTGGGCGTCATGCCTTTTTCCTTTTTTAGGCTTTCGTGACTTGCGGTTTCGTCGGTTCCAAAGCTTTCGCGGCGGCGGCCGGGTCCGCGGTAGGCAACCCGCAGACGTGGTCGCGACAGACGTAGGCGGTCATCCGGCCTTCCAGTGCGGTCTGATCCTTCACGTACGGGGCGATCTTCTCGAGCGCGGCGCCCTGCCCTTCCTTGTGGAAGAGGACGACCTTGTTCGGCGCGAACGCGCCAAACACCGCCTTCGTGAACGCCGCGAGCGCCGGGTCGTCGGCACGGCCGGCGAGCACAACTTCGGCGGACGGGCCAATCGCGTAGTCGAGCGCCATGAGAAGGTAAGGTAGAGACGTGGGTTCAGCGGCGACGTCGGCGGAAAGCGCCTCGAGCGTGCGGTCGGAAAGGTCGCGCCACTTGCGGTCGGCCGTGATGCGTTCGAGCCGAACGAACGCGAGCGCGGCCACCGAGTTGCCGGACGGCACGGCGCCGTCGTGCGATTCCTTCAAACGCGCGATCGGAGCACCGGCGTCCGCGGCGGTCAGGTAAAAACCGCCGTCCTCCTCGTCGTGAAAAAGCCGGACGAGGATATCGGCCAACCGGAGCGCTTCGGTCAGGTGCGCCTCGTCGAACGTCGCTTCGTAGAGAGCGAGGCGCCCTTCGATCTGCGACGCGTAGTCGTTCAAATTTCCCGGGATTCCCGCTTCCCCGCCGCGCCAGCGGTGGTAGAGCGTTCCGTCCGGTCGCGTGAGGCCCGTTTTCGCGAATGAGGCGGCCCGCGCGGCGGCCTCCACGTAACGCGGCTCGTCCAGAGCACGGCCCGCGCGCGCGAAAGCGGCGATCATGAGGCCGTTCCAGTCGGCGAGAACTTTGTCGTCCAAATAGGGCGCCGGGCGTTTCTTCCGCGCATCGAAGAGCGCGCGGTCGATCCCCTCGAACCGCCGGACCGCCTCTTCCGCTTTCAGGCCGAATTCGGAGGCGGTCGCCTCAAGCGTGCGCGCGTCGTAGAGAACGTTCTGTTCCTTGAATTCGTTGTGCGGATCGGAAAGCGCGTTGCCAGCCGGCTCGACCCCGTAGCGAAATACCGCGAGTTTCGCGTTTTCGGCACCAAGAATTTTTTCGATCTCTTCCTTCTTCCAGACGAAGAAAGCGCCTTCGCGCTTCTTTCCGGCGACATGAGGGTCCTCGCTGTCGGCATCCTGCGCCGAGTAGAAGCCGCCCTCGGGGGACGTCATCTCGCGGAGGACGTAATCGAGCGTCTCGCGGGCGATCCGGGCGTAGAAAGCGTCCCCCGTCGCCTGATACGCTTCGACGTAGGTCGCCACCAGAAGCGCCTGGTCGTAAAGCATCTTCTCGAAATGCGGGATGCGCCACTGTCCGTCCACCGAATAGCGGTGGAAGCCCCCGCCCAGGCGGTCGTACATACCGCCGCCGGCCATGCCTTTCAGCGTCTTTTCTACGATCTCGAGAGCACGCGGCTCGCCCGAGCGGCGGCCCTGGCGGAGAATGAACGAAAGAACGTGGCTACGCGGAAACTTCGGGGCGCGGCCGAAGCCGCCATGTGCGTCGTCGAAGATGCGCTCGAACCGGGTATAACCGGCCGCGAGCGTCTCCTCTCCGAGCACCTTCGCTTCACCCTTTTGACGGCGAGCACCCAAGAAAGCGGCGGCAGAATCAGCGGATTCGACGATCTCAGAGCGACGCGTCTTCCAGGCGTCGGCGAGTTCTTTCAGAAGGCTCTTGAAGCCAGGCATGCCGTAGCGGTCTTCCGGCGGGAAATACGTACCGCCGTAAAAGGGTTTCCGGTCGGGAGTCAAGAACACGCTCATCGGCCAGCCGCCGCTTCCCGTCGTGGCCATCACGTAGTTCATGTAGACGCCGTCGATGTCGGGGCGTTCCTCACGGTCCACTTTGATCGAGACGAAGCGGTCATTGAGAAGCGCGGCGGTGGTTTCGTCCTCGAAGGATTCCTCCTCCATCACGTGGCACCAGTGGCAAGTCGAGTACCCGATCGAAAGGAACACCGGCTTGTCTTCGCGACGGGCCTTCTCGAAAGCTTCGTCGCCCCAAGGATACCAGTCGACCGGATTGTGGGCGTGCTGTAGGAGGTAGGGGCTCTTTTCGGAAGCCAGGCGGTTGGTATGACGATGCGCTTCACCGGCACGGGCGGTGCCCGCGGCGAAGAGAATCGGGAGGAAAAGCCCCGAGGTAATCAATGCGTGGAAATCTGTCATTATAAGGAACCCGTTCTCGCGAAAAAAACGAAACCGGAGCGGGACGGCCTACCGGCCTCCCGCTCCGTTCAACTGACCGACTTTTTTTCTTGGTTTAAGCCGGGTGCTCCGAGCCGCCGGCGGGATGCTCTTGCCCGTGCCCGTGCGCCGCCTTGCCTTCACCGTGCTCCGCCTTGCCTTCACCGTGCTCACGCTTGTGCGCGGCGATCTTTTTGAGTTTGGCTGCGAGCTCGGGGTTGGTGCCTTCAAGCGCTTTGGCGGCGTCGTCCACCGTCTGGGCGGACTGCTTCATTTCTTCGGGCGAGGACGTTCCGCAGCAGGCGTCGCCAGCGGCGGCATTCGAGGCGGCCGCAAACAGGCCGATCGCGGTCCAAACGAGAATCTTCTTCATTGAGACATCTCCTTGTGGTTTGTAAAAAAGCCTACCCTTAGATTTTATCGCGCCGACGCGCGCGTTGTCGAGGGCTTTCGGCAGAAGCGCACGTTTTTTTAGCGTGCCCCCTCGGGGTGGAGCCGTCGGATACGGAAGAGTTCGCGGGCCATTGCGCAGGAATCCGCGACGAGGCGGATTTTGGAGTCCAGGCCCTCGCTCCACATGACCGGCACTTCCTTCACGCGGAAACCCTTCGTCCGGGCCAGGCAAAGGATTTCAACGTCAAACGCGAACCCATCGATCTTCTGCTCGCCGAAGAGCTCGCGCGCGGCTTCGCGCTTGAACGCCTTGAAACCGCACTGCGTGTCGCTGAACTTGAGGCCGGTGATGCTCCGGACGAGACCGTTGAATACCCGGCCCGAGAGTCGGCGGCGGGGGCTCTGCCTGACGTCCGCGCCGGGCGAACGGACCCCGCGGGAGCCGATCGCCACGTCGTAACCTTCAGAAAGCGCCGCGATCAGCTTTTCGCATTCTTTGATCGGCGCGGAAAGGTCGGCGTCGGTGAAAAGAACGATCTCGCCGTGAGAGGCCATCACGCCGCGGCGGACGGCGGCGCCCTTTCCGCGATTAACCTCAGTAGTGAGGAGCCGGACGCGGCCCTCGGGAAGCGCCTCGGCGAAGGCCTGGACCGCTGCGTCGGTGCCGTCGGTCGATCCGTCCGTGCAGACGACGATTTCCCAAGGCCGGGCGCCTAAGGACAGATAAGCCTCGATGCGGCGCAGGGCTTCGACGATCTTGTTTTCTTCGTGGTAGGCCGGGACCACCACCGACAAAAGGGGCGAACCGCTCAAAGCACCGCGCGCCGGAAGTAAGGGATCGTGCGACCGAGCCCGGTGACCAGATCGACCTTCGGTTTCCAGGAAAGAAGCTTTTTCGCCTGCCGGATGTCGGGGCAGCGCACCTTCGGATCGTCCACAGGGAGAGGCCGCTCAACGATGCGGCTTTTCGAACCGGTCAGTTGGATGATGAGCTTCGCAAGCTCGAGCACCGACGTCTCGTTGGGATTTCCGATGTTCACGGGACCGTGGTGGCGCGAAAGCGCGAGCTTTTCGATGCCGTCCACGAGATCCGAAACGAAGCAGTAACTCCTCGTCTGGTTGCCCTTGCCGTAGACGGTCAAGGGCTTACCCAAGAGCGCCTGCGTGACGAAATTCGGGATGACACGGCCGTCTTCCGGACGCATCCGCTCGCCGTAGGTGTTGAAGATCCGGACGATTTTGACATCGACGTCGTGCTCGCGCAGGTACGCGAGCGAGATCGCCTCGGCGAAGCGCTTGGCCTCGTCGTAGACGCCGCGCGGCCCCACGGGATTCACGTTCCCCCAGTAGGTTTCCGGCTGCGGGTTCACGAGCGGGTCTCCGTACACCTCGCTCGTCGAGGCGAGCACGAATGACGCGCGCTTTTTCTTCGCGATGCCCAACGCGTTGTGCGTACCGAGCGCGCCGACCTTCATCGTCTGGATCGGAAATTTAAGGTAGTCGGGAGGGCTCGCGGGGGAGGCGAAGTGAAAGAGGAGGTCGATCCGTCCGTCGACGTCGATCGGCTTCGAAATATCGTGGCGAAGGAGAGAGAAATTCCGCCGGCCCGAAAGATGCCGGACATTTTCGGGCGCTCCCGTGATGAAATTGTCGAGTGCGATCACCTCGTGCCCGCGCTCTAGGAAGCGCTCGCAGAGATGGGAGCCGACGAAGCCGGCCCCGCCCGTGATCAGAACGCGCTTTTTTCTCTTATCGCCCATTCGGTGGTTTCCTTGAGTCCGCGTTCGAGCCCCGTTCGCGGCCGCCAGCCCAGTTCGCGGCCGATCGCGCGCACGTCGGCGCAGGTGACATCCGGGTCTCCCCCGCGGCGGGGTCCGTATTCCGGCTTGAGGCGCGAGCCCGCGAGCCGGATCAGGGTACTCGCCAGGTCGTTGATCGAATGCGTCCGGCCAGAGCCCACATTATACACCTTGCCGTGGGATTTCCGGTTGCCGAGGGCGCGGAAGAACGCCTCGAGCACGTCGCCGATGTAGACGAAATCCCGCGACTGTTTTCCGGTGCCGTCTATCTTCGGCCTCTCCCCTTTCAGGATCTTCGAAAGAAGGCCGGGCACGACGAGCGAATATTTGGACTCCGGGTTCTGGCGTGGACCGTAGACGTTGAAGATGCGGATCGAGGTGGTTGGAAGGCCCTTCTCGAGCGAATAGTGGCGTGCGTACATTTCGGCGGCGAGCTTCGCGGCGCCGTAGGGCGAGATCGGGCGGAGCGGCCCTGCCTCGCTCTGGCGGCGGGCCGGCGTGTCGCCGTACACGGCACTCGTGGAAGCGAAAAGGAAGTGTTTCACGCCCGCTGCACGGGCCGCCTCCAGAAGCACGAGGGTGCCGGTGGCGTTCACTTCGTGCGCGAGGAACGGGTCCTCGACCGAGCGCATCACCGAGCGAATCGCCGCCAGATGAAAGACGGCATGGACGCCCTTCATCGCGCGCGCGGCGATCTTCGGGTCGCGGATGTCTCCTTCGATGAGCTTAATCCGCTGCTTCACGGAATCGAGCGCCTCGCGGCGGCTCGTCGAGAAGTTGTCGAGCACGCGGACGGCGAACCCTTTTTTAAGGGCCGCGTCGATCGCGTGCCGTCCTACGAACCCGGCGCCGCCGGTTATAAGGAGTGTTTTCATCTTATTCATGACTCAATGGGAAGGGTGTTTCGTTTCTTCGATTACGCGGAAACAACATTGTCTTGTATGCCACGTTTCTGCTGCATCGAATAAACGAAACACCCTTCCATTCTTCATCCATTAAAGAAAATGCACGTGCGAGCGGCCTTTATGGCGGCGCATCGCGTTCCGGGTGTCGAGGACGAGCTTCGCGTTTTTTGCGACGAGGTCGTAGTCGAATCCCGCGTGGTCGGTGATCACGACCGAACAGTCCTGAGCGGCGAGAAGCGACGCGGTGAGGGGCTTTGCCTTCAGCGTCTTTCCGGCCATCGAAAGCGATGCGATGTGCGGGTCCGCGAAAGAAACGCGCGCCCCACCCTTCACGAGACCGCCGATCACTTCGAGCGCCGGCGATTCACGCAGATCGTCGACGTCCCGCTTGTAAGCGACGCCGAGGACCAGGACCGACGCGTTCTTGAGCGGCACGCGGCGGTCGTTCAGAAGCTGCGCCACCTTCTGGACCACGTAATGAGGCATCGATTCGTTCACCGCGGAGGCCAGCTCGATGAGCCGGGCCTCGAAGCCGTGCAGGCGCGATTTCCAGGAAAGGTACAGAGGATCAATAGGAAGGCAGTGCCCCCCGAGACCCGGCCCGGGATAGAATGGCATGAAACCAAAGGGCTTCGTCTTTGCGGCCTCGATCACTTCCCAGACGTCGATGCCGAGACGGTCGCACATGAGCGCGACTTCGTTGATGAGCCCGATATTGACGCTTCGGAACGTATTCTCGAGAAGCTTCACCATCTCGGCTGTCTTCGCCGAGGACACCGGAACGATGCGGCGGATCACGGACGCGTAGAGGGCCGTCACGGCGCGTGTCGAAGCGGGCCCGATTCCGCCGACGACCTTCGGGATCGACACCGTGTCGAACGATTTGTTGCCGGGATCGACGCGCTCGGGCGAGAACGCGAGGAAGAAGTCTCGCTCCACTTTAAGTCCCGAGCGCTCGAGAAGCGGGAGCATCACCTCTTCGGTGGTGCCCGGATAAGTCGTGCTCTCGAGCACAATGAGCTGGCCTTTCTTCAGCCGCTGGGCGATACGTTTGGTCGCGTCGACGATATACGAGACATCGGGTTCCTTCGTCTTCGAAAGCGGCGTCGGCACGCAAATGATCACGGCGTCGACCGTGGCGAGCGCTGCGTAATCGGATGTCGCGCGGAGCTTCCGGGAGCGAACGAGGGCCTTCACGTCGGCCGACGGCACGTCCAACACGTACGATTTACCGCCGGTCAGCGAGCGGACTTTACGGGGGTCGACGTCGACGCCGGTGGTCCCGAAACCGGCTTTCGCGAAAGCGACCGCCAGGGGAAGACCGACGTATCCGAGGCCGACGATCCCCACGCGGAGGGAGCGGTCCTTGATCTTCAATTCGATGCTCTTGGGTTCGATGCCCTTCATGCGCCTTCCTTTACTTTTTTTCGCCAGTCTTCGAGCAGGTCGTCGAGCGCCCGTTCAAACGAAATCTCGGGCCGCCAGCCCGTCTCCCTCGAAAGCTTCGAACCGTCGCCCCAGGCGGCCGGCACATCGACCGGCCGCACGAGCGCCGGATCCGTCTCCACGCGGAACGGCTTCCGCGAGCGGAGGCGGAAATGCTCCACGATGTCCCCTACGCGCCGCCCGAGACCCGAACAAACGTTATAGGCCTCGCCGGGGCGTCCCGAATCGAGCACGAGCCAGAGAGCGCGCACTGAATCGCGGACGTCCGTGAAATCGCGGATCGCGTCCAAATTTCCCGTCTTCATCACCGGTTCCGCAAGACCCGCCTCGATGCGGGCCGTCTCGCGTGCGAAGCGGCCGGGCGCGAACCGTGCGTCCTGGCCGGGACCGATCTGGCTAAAGTTCCGTGTGCGCACTACGTGGAGGCCGTGCGCGTAGTGGAACTGATACGCTATGAGATCCTGCGCGCACTTCGAAAGCGCGTAGGGGCTCGTCGGCCGGAACGGGGCGCTTTCGTCGATCGGTAAATCCTCTTCGTCCACCGGGCCGTACTGGTCGCTCGAGCACGCGACAAGGACCCGCGCGGAGGGCTTCTCGGTAAGGACCGCCTCGAGGAGCCTTTGCAGGCCGAGAACGTTCGTCTCGAGCGTCCGCTCGGGCGAGAGCCACGAGGCAGCCACCGACGATTCGCCGGCCAAATGAAATATGAGATCGGGCGCCGCTTCCTTCACTGCTCGCCGCAAGGAATCCACGTTCGTAAGGTCTAGCTCGACGCTTTTTCCCTCGAGAGATATGCCCGGACGGCGCGTCCCAATAACGTCGGCTCCCTGCGCCGCGGCGTAAGCCGCGAGGTGTCGGCCGACGAAGCCACCAGAACCCGTAATCAGGACGCGCAAGGCGCACTCCGGACGAATTCCGCGAGCGCCTCGCGCCAATCGCGCATACGCACGCCGAACGCCGCCTCGTATTTAGCGGGCGACATCGCTCCGTAAGCGGGGCGAATCGCCACGCGTCCTTTGAGCTCCGACGCGTCCAGACGTTCCACGCGCGCGGGGCTTCCGGAGGATTCCTTCATCACGCGCGCCATTTCGAGCCGCGTGCCGGTCCCCGCATTGCAGACTTGAAAAATTTCCCTGTAGCGGCGCGCGCCGCTCCGAGCGGCCTCGAGCGCCGCCGCGACGCGCTCGAGCGCATCCGTGAGGTCTTCGACGTGCGTGGGCGCATCGACCTGGTCGTCCAGCACGCGAACGACGGGCTCCCTCTTCAGCTGCTCGCCGATGGCCGCGACAAAATTCTTGGAATTCCCCTCGCCGAAAAGCCAGCTCGTCCGCACAACCGCCGTCGGCGCCGAACACGCGAGCGCGTAGTGCTCGCCCGCCAGCTTCGTGAGCCCGTAAATCTGGACGGGCGATGCCGCGTCGTCCTCGGCGTACGGTCTTTCTTTCCGGCCGTCGAACACGTAGTTCGTGCTCACATGAAGGAACGGCACTCCGCGGCGCGAACATTCCACCGCGAGATTCTTCACGCTTTCGGCGTTCGAAGCCCAGGCCTGCGCGGCATCCCGTTCGCAGCCGTCGACGTCCGAAAACGCGGCCGCATTGACGACAAGCACGGGTTCGTCCGCGAAAAGGCGCGCGACGTCGGCTGCGCGGGACAAATCCGCAGTTTCCGCGCCGCCGCGGCCGCTGCGCGACACGCCCCGCGCCCGCTTTCCCAGGCGGCGCATCAGCGCCGAGCCGAGGATTCCAGAAGCGCCGGTGATGAGGATCATCCCCGGCGGCGGTCTCCGTAGGTTTTCAGATAGTATTCGCCAAAAGCGTTCTTTTCCTTAATGCCGCGCCACCAGGCCGCGTTCACCCGGTACCAATCAACTGTCGCCGTGAGGCCCTTTTCGAAGGACACACGCTCTTTCCAGCCGAGTGCGCGCAGGCGGCGCGAATCGATTGCGTAGCGGCGGTCGTGTCCAGCGCGGTCGGTCACGCGTTCGATGAGAGCCTCGGACTTGCCGAGCAGCTTGAGAATACGGCGCGTGAGGTCGATGTTGCGCAGATACACGCTCGAAGAGACGTTGTACGCTTCCCCGGCCTTCCCCTTCTTGAACGCGACGAGGATCGCGCGCGCATGGTCGTCGACGTGCATCCAGTTACGGACCTGCTTGCCGTCCCCGTACAGAGGAAGCTTTTTGTCCGAGAACGCGTTGGATATGAAAAGCGGGATGACTTTCTCGGGATACTGCCAGTTGCCGTAGGTGTTCGAGCCGCGGGTGACGACCGTCGGCAGGCCGTGCGTGTGGGTGTAGGAAAGGGTGAGGAGGTCGGAAGCGGTCTTCGAAACGGAATAGGGGCTCGTCGGGGCCATCGGGGCGCCTTCCTTGAAGAAGCCCGTCGGACGGCTGCCGTACACTTCGTCGGTGCTGACGGTCAAGAAACGCCGGACGCCCGCCTTACGGGCGGCCTCGAGAAGAACGTACGTGCCGTAGACGTTCGTGTCGATGAAGGCTTTGGCGTCGAGAAGGGAGCGGTCGACGTGCGTTTCGGCGGCCGTGTGCACCACGCCGTCGCAGCCCGCCATCGCCTTCTCCACTTCCGCCGGGTTCGCGACGTCTCCGCGCACGAAACGGTGCCGCGGCTCATTTTCGATCTCTTTCAAGCGCGCGAGGTCTCCCGCGTACGCGAGTTTGTCGAGATTCACGATCTCGATCTTCGGATCCTCGCGGAGCCACATCTTCACGAGGCACGAGCCAATGAAACCCGCGCCGCCGGTGACGAGGACCCTCCGACTCTTCACGCCTTCCCCTTGGACTTGGCATGCGCCATCTGGGCGACGAGACTGTTGGCGCGTAAGAGAGACTCGATCGTGCCGCTGTCCGTCCACCAGCCGTCCAGGACGTCGTACTCGAGTTCGCCGCGGCGGATGTACTCGTTGTTCACGTCGGTGATCTCGAGCTCGCCGCGCTTGGAAGGTTTAAGCGTCCTGATGATATCGAACACGCTATCGTCGTACATGTACACGCCGGTGACGGCGAGGTCGGACTTGGGTTTTAGGGGCTTTTCCTCGATCGAAAGGATCTTTCCGCCCGCCAGCTCCGCGACGCCGAAACGCTCAGGATCTTCGACTCGCTTTAAGAGAACGCGCGCACCTTTTTTCTGCTTCCGGTAGCGTTCCACGAACGGCTGCAGACTGTCCTCGTAGAGGTTGTCGCCGAGGACCACGACAGTCCGCGCGCCCTTGGTGAAGTAGTGCGTGAGGCCGAGCGCCTGCGCGATGCCGCCCTCGCCTTCCTGGTAGGTGTAATTAATGTGGTTCAGGCCAAACGCGTGGCCGTCGCCCAAAAGACGGAGGAATTCACCCGCATGATTGCCGCCGGTGACGATCGAAATGTCGGTGATTCCCGCTTCAACGAGCGAGGCGAGCGGATAGTAGATCATCGGCTTGTCGTAGACCGGGAGAAGGTGCTTGTTCGTGATCTTCGTAAGGGGCCAAAGGCGCGTGCCAAGGCCGCCGGCCAGGATTACGCCCTTCAGCTCTTCCACGTCACGACCTCCCGATGGACGCGTAGCGGAAACCGAGCGCCTTCATCTTCTTGGGGTCGTAGATGTTGCGGCCGTCCACGATCGTCGGCTGCGTGAGGAGCTTTTTCACCCGCTTCAGATCCAGCTGTTTGAATTCGCCCCATTCCGTCACGACAATCGCGCAGTCGGCGCCCTTGCAGGCCTCGTAAGCGTCCCGGCAGAAAACGACGTTCTTCATCAGCTTCTTCGCGTTGTCCATCGCGTGGGGATCGTAGGCGCGGATCCGGGCGCCCTGGGCCTGGAGCGCCGCGACGATGTCGAGCGACGGGGCGTAGCGCATGTCGTCGGTGTTGGGCTTAAAAGCAAGCCCCAGCACCGCGATCGTTTTCTGGTTGATGTTCCAGAGGACCTCCTCGATACGCTTCACGAAATAGCGTTTCTGCTCTTCGTTGATCCGCTCCACCGCACGCAGGAGATCGAAGTCGTAGCCGAGCTTCTCGCAGATGCGGATGAACGCGGCGAGGTCCTTCGGGAAACAAAAACCACCGAAACCGATGCCGGGCGAGAGGAAACTTTTGCCGATACGCGAATCCAAGCCCATGCCCAGCGAGACGAGCTCGACGTCGGCTTTCGCCGCGTCGCAGACGCGCGCGATCGCGTTGATGAAGGAGATCTTCATCGCGAGGAACGAATTGGAAGCGTGCTTGATGATCTCGGCGGACTTGATGTCCGTGACGAGGATGCGGGATTTGAGCGGCTTGTAGAGCTCGATGAGGACTTTTTTCGCGCGCGCGGATTCGACACCCAGGATCACGCGGTCGGGGTTCATGAAATCGCTCACCGCGCTCCCCTCGCGCAGGAACTCAGGGTTCGACGCCACGTCGAACTGGGCTCCCTTGGGCGCGAAAAGCCGCATCGTGTCGCGGATCTTCTCGCCGGTTTGGACCGGCACGGTGCTCTTCTCGACGATCACTTTGTAGCCGTTGACCTCGCGCGCGATCGTGCGAGCGACGTCCTCGATATAGGAGAGATCTGCGTCCCCGTTGGGTTTGGGAGGGGTGCCGACCGCGATGAAGATCACTTCTGCTTTCCGCGTGGCGCTTTTCAAATCGGTCGAGAACGTAATGGTTTTCTTGCGGATATTTTCGCGGACGAGCTCTTCCAAGCCCGGCTCGTAGATCGGCGATTTGCCTTTTTTCAGCATCGCGATCTTTCTTTCATCCACATCCACGCAGACGACCTTGTTCCCGAGGCTCGCGAAGCATGCCCCGGAAACGAGTCCGACGTAACCGGTACCGACAACGGCTATGTTCATCGTATCCTTCCTTATAGGGACTTTAGAGGCGTCCCGGCGACGCCTTCGGACGGTTGTACGATTGACTAAGACCGAAGGAGGCCTTCGGGAAACCCTTGAGCCGCAGAACCACGAAGAACGTGTCGCCTTCCCTGTGGTTGTACGTGAAATCGGCAATGACGCATTCGAACGTCTTGGAAAGGGTGATCTCGAACTCTTCGGACTCGTCGTCGTCGAACTCGAAGCGCTCGTACACGCGCACCGAGTACTCGGGGTTAATCGTCCAGCGGACTTCGGTGGTCAAAAGACTCGACTCGTCGCGCACGTAACGGTGTCCGACGCCGACCTGCACGCCGTCCTTCTCGCCCAGATAGAAATCGAAGTTCACGGTCTCGAAGTTGTCCTGGCGGGGATCGTAAAGCGCGTCCGACTCGATGCCGAGCCAGCTGTAGGGACGCAGCTCCACGTCGTACCCGATATTTTCGAGGCGCTTGGTGTCGAAATCCATGTCGAAGAACGGAATCACGCGCGCGATCTCGCGGGTGTAGAGAGCGCCCGTCCCCTTCTCGTGGTGCTTGGTCTGGAACTTGTTCTCGAACTGGAACCGGATGAAGTTGCGCTTGTCGAGGGCGTCAATCGCGTCGAACTGCTGCAGGATCGTACGCGGCGCGGTCGGATTCGGGCGGAAATTGTAGCTCGCCGTGGGTGTGAAGATGTGGCGGATGCCGTTGTAATCGAGGCCCCACTTGTGCACGTTCTTGTTGTAGGTGCGGTAGAAGCGCGTCGAGATGTCGAGGCCCGGGTCGAAGGTGGCGCGGACGAGATCCTCGGAATCCTCGAGACGGCGCGAATAGTAGGTCTGACGGGTGCCCACGCGCGGCGTCACGGACACGGGACCGATCTGGCCGTCGTAGGAAAGCGTCTGGTTCACGTCGAAGCGCATCACGTCTAGCTGGTTCTCCGAGCGGGCAAATTCTTTCTTCAAGTTCGCGAATTGGAACTCCTGACGCAGGTAGAACGGCGTCTCGGCGAAGCGGCGGTTGTGCGTGTCGAAGCGGACCTCGGGGCTGCGTTCGACGACGGTGTAGAAGTCGTCGACGCGCTCGCGCTCGAGGAACGAGAGTGTGTATTCGGGCTTCGACGTGATCAGGGACACGTAGGTGTCGGGGAACGCGTCTCGTTCGTATTCCTCGTCGAAGAAGAAGTCCTTCACGATCTCCGGATCGGACTGCTTGTTGAATTCGGCGGTGAGGGTGGTGTCCGGCGTGAGCGGAACCTGGTGCCGCAACTGGCCGCGGTAGCGGCCCTTCGTCTCTCCGAGCGGCGGGGCGTCATGGTCGTCGGCGTAGTACACGCGCGCGGCGCCGCGACCGATCTTATCGCCCTTGTAGAAATTCTCGACGCCGACGCCGACGCCGCGCTTGATGCGGTAGTCGGCTTGGATGTTCCCCTTCGACTGAAGCGAAGGCGAATCGGCAAGCTCGTAACGCCAGCGGGAAAGAAGGAACGGGCCCCACTCGGAGTTTTTGCCTGGCACGAGCTGCACAGGGAAGCGGTCGAAATTCACGAGCGGCTGCACGTAGACCGGCACGAAAAAGACAGGGATGCCCTTCACGAGGATGAGCGCGTTCTTGACGACTACCTTCTTGCCGGGATAGATGTCGATCGACTTCGCCTGGACGCGGTAGAACGGGTTGTCATTGCAAGGGTCGCACGTCGTGAAGTAAGCGTCCTTCATGCGGTAATGACCTTCGGAGACGATTTCCACCTGCTTGGCCTTGCCGTGCAGGCCCGGCTCGATTGTGGCCGCCATTCCGGTGACGGTCCCGACCTTCCGGGCGTAATCGTATTCGGCGCGCTGTCCTTTGTAGGTCGCACCTTCCTGAGTGAGGGTCACGTTGCCTTCGGCAAGCGCGGTCTTTTGTTTCATGAAGACCGTGATCTTGTCGGCGGTAAGACGCGAGCCTTCGTAATCGATCGAGACGTTGCCGGTCCCGATTGCCTTCTCTTCCTCGTGGAAATATTCGACGTTGTCGCCCTTCACCTGGATCGGAACGAGCGCCTCGTTCTTCTCGGAGGCTCCGGCCGGCGAGGCTGGATTGGCGGCCGTTCCCTCGGGTGCGGGGGCGTCGGCGAAAGCGGGGGTCTGGAAAAGCGCGCCTGCGAGCAGAGCGGCGAAAAGGACGCGGCGAAGAAGGGTCACGTGCGCTTCCCCTCCGAGTTCGCGAAAACGAGCGCTGCCGCGCCGATGAGCCCCGCTTCGGTGCCGAGACGCGCCGGGACCACTTTCAGCGAACGGAAGGCGATCGGAAACGCCTTCTTCCGGATCGTTTCGATGACGTGCGGAAAAAGGATCTCGGGGTTCTGGGCTATTCCGCCGCCCAGGATGATCTTTTCTGGATTCAGGATGTTCACGAGGCCCACGAGGGCGTTGCCCAGATGCGTTCCCGTGTCCGCCCACATTTTCTTCGCGAAACGGTCGCCCTTCTTCCATGCTTCCTTCGCAAGGAGAGGTGTGAGCGTCTTCCCTTCTTTGATCCAGGCCGAAAGGACGCTTTTCTCGCCCTTGGCCAGGCGGCGCTCGATTTCCCGGGTGAAATAACCGTTGCCGACGTACGTTTCGATGCAGCCAGTGTTGCCGCAGCCGCATTTGGGGCCGTCCTCGTTGATAACGAGATGGCCGATCTCGGCCGCAGAGTACGTCGGGCCATGGAAAAGCTTGCCGTCCAGAATGATGCCGCCGCCGACCCCCGTGCCTAGCGTGAGGGCGATGCCGTTCTTTACACCGCGGCCCGCGCCGAAGAGGAATTCGCCGAGCGCCATGGCGTTGGCGTCGTTGTCGAGACGGACCGGCATCCGGAGGCGCTTAGAGAGGATTGAAACGAGCGGCGTGTCTTTCCAGCCGGGGACGTTCGGGAAGAAGTAGACGAAACCGCGATCGACGTCGACGGGGCCCGGAGCGCCGATGCCCACGCCCGCGACTTGGTGGCCGGCGGAGCGCGCCTTCGCGGCGAACGCTTTCACCTGGCGCTCGAGCTCCCGGAGGGTTTTCTCGCGGCCGCCCTTTTTATCGGTCGGAAAAGAGGTCTTCTCGATCAGGCGGCCCTGGCCCGTGACGAGGCCGAGCTTGATGCTCGTCCCGCCGATGTCTATTCCAATCGCGACTTTTGACATGGCGGGTATTATACCTTGGTACGAATCAGGATAAGAGAAAAAATTGTCAGGGGGTCGCGCCAGCCATGTGCACGCGGTTCTTACCCGCTCGCTTGGCTCCGTACAGGGCTCCGTCGGCGGTGTCGACGATACTCGCGGCGTCCTGCGGTTGACCCGCGGCGTAGGTGGAACAGCCGATGCTCACCGTGACCTTTAAGTCTTCGTCGTAGGCGCGGTACTGTTTGTCTTGGATCGCCTTCCGGATACGCTCGGCGACGAAGAGGGCGCCCGCCTCGTCGGTCTCGATGAGAAAAACACCGAACTCCTCCCCGCCGTAACGTCCCACGAGGTCGACCTCGCGGATATTCTTTCGGACGGTGTCGGCGACTTCACGGAGAACGACGTCCCCCACGAGATGCCCGCACTGGTCGTTGAACCGCTTGAAGTCGTCGATGTCGATGAGGAGGAAAGAAAGTTTGTGGCCCATGCGGCGGGAGCGGTCGAGCTCGCCCTCCAAACGCTCGAGGAGGGTCCGGCGTACGGCGACCCCGGTCAACCCGTCGGTCGTCGCGAGCATCTGGACGCGCTCGTACAGCCGCAGGCGGCGGATCTCGGCCGCGAAGCTCTCGGTGAGAATTGTGAATATCTGGACGTCCTTCTCGCTGATGCCGGTCAGGATGATCGCGGCCGCGAGCTTGTTCTGGAGAATGACCGGGTGCGCCATGTAGGGCGCGCCCCATTCGGTGGGCGCCGCGTAGAGGAGCCGCCCCCCGCGCGACAGCGTGTCGATCACCATGCGGTCAAAGTCAAAAATCTCACCGCGCGCGCGATCCGGGTTCTTTTTATAGGCGCTTCGGTCGAAGACGCCCTGGAAATCGGCCCAAGAGAGCTGGAAAACGCTTTCGGGTTTCGGGAACGCGTCGATATCCTCGAAGAAGACGAGCTTGAGCCGCTCGAATTTGAAATGCTTCGCGAGCGCCTCACCGAGGATCAGGAACGTCTCGAGGCGGTCCAGACTCTGGGACATTTCCTTCAAGCGGTCGCAGAGGTGTGTGATTTCATCCGCCTGAAGCGAGATGCCGCTCGTCTCGTCGGCGAGCGCCGCGAGCGTCCCGTGCTCCTGGTTCAAGCGCCGCTCGATCGCTTCGAGCTCTTCGCCGACGGCCACGGAACGCGCCGAAGCCCAGAGCCGGAATTTCCCGGCCCCCCAAAAAACGAGCAACGACGCCGTGGCGTAGAAGACCCACGCGAACGGATCCACGCCGGGAAGCGTCGCGATCCCCGCCGCCGCGGCTGCGATCGAAAAGAGCACGAACGCGCGACTCTTCGGAGTCCCGTAGAAATGGACGAGGAAAAGCATCGAGAACCACAGCCCGTTTAGGACGACGTAGCGCCACATACGCGGTTCCTTCCCGAATGCTTGGCTTCGTAGAGGTTCTTGTCGGCGGCCCAAAGAAGATCCTGCGGCGTGCGCCCGTCTTCCGGGAACGAAGCGACCCCGAAGGACGCCGTCACGTGGCGCTCGGCGCGGCGCAGCACGAACACGGCCTTTTCGATCTCCTGCCGCAGCTTTTCGGCGGCCTCGAGCCCCGACCCCTTCGGGCGTCCGGCCAGGAGCACGACGAATTCCTCGCCGCCGTAACGCGCCGCCGTGTCCCGTGGACCGCAGGCGTCGGACACGATCCCCCCGACGTTCTTCAAGACCAGATCCCCCGCCGAGTGGCCGTATTCGTCGTTGTAGCGTTTGAAGTGATCGATGTCGAGAAGCACGACGCAGAACGGCGCCGAGGCGGCCTCGGCCGCACGGACGAGCTCGGCCAAGCGCTCCTCGAAGTGGCGTTTCACGTAGAGGCCAGTGAGACCGTCGCGCGTGGCGAGCTCCTCGGCCGTACGGTAAAGGAGGATGTTACGGAGCGTGACGGCGCCGAATCCGGCGAACACGTCTAAGAGACGGAGGTCGTCCGCGGAGAAACAACGGGGCTTGAGGGAGTTGGCGCGGATCACGCCGAGGACCTTGTTCTCAACGACGAGCGGCGAGGCGCAAACCGAGCGCCAGTCGTCCAGATCCGGCTTCGCCTCGGAGGTGAAGCGGAAGTCGTCGCGCGTGTCCTCGATCATCACGGCCTGCGAGCGCTTCATGACCCACTGGTCGAAGACCCGTCCCGCCTTTTCCATGCGGCCCCGCGCCGCCGGAGCGGTCGAGGTCAGCGAAAGCTCCTGCTTATCCTCGTCGACCAGATAAAGTACGCATTCGTCGGCCTTCTCGAGCACGCGGCACGACTCCTCGACGATGAGCTTCGCGGCCGCTTCCAGGCCCTGAGCCTCCTTCAACTGCTCCGAAAAGCGTTCGAGGTCGAGGAACCGGTCGATCTTTCGGCGGAGCGCGCCTTTCAGCGCCGTCTTTTTCTCGATCTCCTTACGGGTGAGATGGAGATCTTCGGCGAGCTTCTCTCGCGCGATCTGCTTGTCCTTATAACGCTGCTGAATCGCCTGGAGATAGAATGCCATGAAGACGAAGAGCCCGGCGAAGATGAGCACCTGAAGGAAGAACGCGGGCTCCTTGGCGCCGAGCGCGAGGTAGAGCGTGACGATCGCCGCGAGACCCGAGAGCACCGCGGCCACGCCGGGGCCGGACAGTGCCCACGCGAATACGAGCACGAGCTGCAGAAGGAAGAAATGAGCGGCGACGAATTGGTCGGAGAGATGGAGATCGAGGCGAAAGACCGGGAAAAGCGACGCGAGGACGGCCAGCCATAGAAGATAGGCGAGGATCGGGATGAAATACGGCGGCAGCTGGCCCCTCCCTTTCCTACTATTTCTTAAAGAATCGTCTTTTCGGTATTCTTGTCGAAGAAGTGCGCCTGGCCCATATCGAACACGAGGTCCAAGTCCTGATTCACGCCGGGGCGGATGTGGCCCGACACGCGCGCGATGAACTGGTTCGGGCCACAGCGGAGGTAAAGGTACGCCTCGGCGCCCATGGGCTCGACGACTTCGCAGGTCGCGCGGACGGTGTTGTCCGGCGAGGCGGCCGACGTGAAAAGTTTGTCGTAGATATCCTCGGCGCGGATGCCGAAAACCACTTCCTTGTTCACGTATTCGGCGAGCTTCGGGCCCATCGCGTCGTTGATACGGACCTTGAAGGGGCCGTTTTGGAAGTAAAGCTTGCCGTCCAAACGGATGACCTGGCCGTTCAGGAAATTCATCGGCGGGCTACCGATGAAGCTCGCCACGAACTTGTTCACCGGGCGCTCGTAGAGGTTGAGCGGGTCGGCCAGCTGCTGGATCACGCCGTCTTTCATGACGACGATGCGGTCGCCCATCGTGAGGGCTTCGGTCTGGTCGTGCGTGACGTAAATGATCGTCGCCTGCAGGCGCTGGTGGAGCTTTTTGATCTCGGTGCGCATCTGAACGCGCATCTTGGCGTCGAGGTTCGAGAGCGGCTCGTCGAAGAGGAACACGTGCGGCTTGCGGACGATCGCGCGTCCGAGCGCCACGCGCTGGCGCTGGCCGCCGGAGAGTTCCTTCGGCTTGCGGTCGAGAAGCTTCTCGATGCCAAGGATCTCCGCCGCTTCGCTGACGCGCTTTTGGATCTCGTCCTTCGGGTATTTACGGAGCTTCAGCGCGAACGCCATGTTCTGGAACACGGTCATGTGCGGGTAGAGCGCGTAATTCTGGAACACCATCGCGATGTCGCGGTCTTTCGGCGGAATGTCGTTGACGACTTTATCGTTGATGTAGATCTTGCCGCCCGAGATGTCCTCGAGGCCGGCGATCATGCGGAGCGTTGTTGTTTTACCGCAGCCCGACGGGCCGACGAACACGACGAATTCGCGGCGCTCGATGTCGAGTGACACGTCCTGCACGGCGGTGATGTTGCCGGAATAGACTTTCTTCACGTTCACCAGGCGAACTTGGGGCATCCCTGTCTCCTACGAACGGTTGAAAAAGTTGATGTACTGGTGAAGAGCGCCTTTGAGCTGACGGCGGTGGATGATCTTGTCGATCATGCCATGCTCAAGGAGAAATTCGGAAGTCTGGAAACCTTCGGGCAGTTTCTGGCGGATCGTCTGTTCGATGACGCGCGGACCGGTGAAACCGATGAGCGCCTTTGGTTCTGCTACGATGAGATCACCGAGCGAAGCGAAGCTCGCCATGACGCCGGCCATCGTCGGATTCGTAAGCACCGAGATGAAGAGGCCGCCGGCCTCGTGGAGTTTGGCGAGCGCCTGTGAGGTCTTAGCCATCTGCATGAGCGAGAACATGCCTTCGTACATGCGCGCGCCGCCGCCTGAGCCCGAGACAATAACGACCGGAAGCTTTTCGGCGGTGGCCTTCTCGATGAGACGCGTGAGGCGCTCACCCACCACGGAGCCCATCGAGCCCATGATGAAACGCGAATCCGTGACGCCGAGAGCGAGCTTGGTGCCGTTCACCTGGCCGACGCCGGTGACGACCGCGTCGGTAAGGCCGGTCGCGGTCTGATCTTCCTTGATCTTGGCGACGTACGACTTGGGGCCCTTGAACTTGAGAGGATCGCCGGAGCGGACTTCGGAGAAGAATTCCTGGAACGTGCCTTCGTCGGTGAGTTGGGCAACGCGCTCGGGAGCCGAGAGGGTGAAGTGATAGTCGCACTTCGGACAGACCTTGGCGTCTTCCTCCAGGGTCTTGTTGTAGATGATCTCGCCGCATTCCTCGCACTTCGTCCAAAGCCCTTCGGGAATATCCCGTCGCCGGAGGATGCGGATCGTGTTGACTTTTAGTTTGGTGTCGAAGGGCATGGTATCCGTGAATCTTAACATAAGCGGGCCCCCGATTCAACGGGAATCGGGGGCGCCGCGGTCACTTTTCGGAGCGGATTCGGCCCCAAAGCCGGAAAAGCTCGAAGAAGGTCTTCAGGATGCGCGAAAGGCCTGTCGCGCTCGGCTTTCCGGCGGTCCGGGCGTAATGCGTGACGCCTATCTCCTCGATCCGAAAGCCCTTACGCTGGAGCCTCGCCAGGATCTCGGCGTGAATCAGAAGCTGGTTCGACTCGAGACGCAGGTCCTTTAAGGCCTTCTTGCGGAAGAGCTTGAACGCGCAGTCGACGTCGCGGACCTTGAGGCCAAAGAGCGTGCGATTGAGCGAGGTCCAGAGCCGCCCTTGGATCACGCGCCGGGCGTCGTCGCGGCGCTGGATGCGGTATCCCGTGACCACGTCGCAGCCGTCGATCTTCGAAAACAGCTTCTCGATGTCGGCCAGACGGAACTGGTTGTCGCCGTCGGTCAGGAAAACGAGGTCCTTCTCAGCGGCGGCCAAGCCCGTACGCAGAGCGGCGCCGTAGCCCATGTTGCGCTCGTGGGCCACCAAGCGCACGCGCGCGTTCTTCTCGGACCACTTCTTCACGATCTCGGCCGAGCCGTCGCGGCTGCCGTCGTCGACGACGATCACCTCGTAGTCGACGCCGTAGGTTTCCCCCACCTCGATGGCCTGCTCGATCATGGTGCCGACGTTCTCTTTCTCGTTGTAGCACGGGAAAAAGAGCGACAACGAAGTGAGCGAGCGCGGTTTGTGCATTTTTAGCCTTCGAGCGAGTGGAACACGAGTCCCGAAAGAAGTTTCGGGTAGAAGTAGGTCGACTTCTGAGGCATCTTGAGACCCTTCTTCGAAGCGAGGATCATCTCGCCGAGCGACGTGGGTCGGAGGAAGAGCGCTCCGTCGAGCTCGCCCGCGTTCACGCGTGCGACGGCCTCGCGCGCGTCGCGCGTGAAGTCGATCGCTTCGGACTTCTCGATCTTCGATATCTTGAATACGGGCTCGATCACGAACTTATGGAGCACCGAGACGTCCAGCGAATCCACGGGGTTCCTCTTCACCTTTTGCGCGAGCGCGTCGTCGAGCGTGAGGAGGAGGTAGCCGCTCTTCTTCGAGTAGAACCCGAACGAGTAGCGTTTGTCCCGGGCTTCCTCACGGCTTTCAGCGAGCGCTTCGAGGACGGCGTCGAGCTTCGACACGCGCTCCACATCCCCCAGGCGGGAGAGCGCGGACGGCGCGTCCTTCATCGAGGTCGGAAACTTCACGAGGCGGTGCGTGGGCCAGATCGTGAACGGATTGTTGCGGCAGTCGGCGAAATAGGTCATGACCCAGCCGGCGGCGCCTTTACCCGCGAGCTTCTTGTACTGGCAGGCGACTTCGAAGCGGTGATGGCCGTCGGCGATGAACATCGGCTTCTTCTTCATGAGGGCCGCAAGCCGCGCGATGCGCTTGGGGTCAGTCTCGACGTACAGGCGGTGACGGACGCCATCGACGGTGACGTCGTACACCGGCTTCGAGTTCGCACCTTCCTTCAAGAGCTTTTGGATTTCGGACGTCGAATCCTCGAAAAGGCCGAAGATCGGGCTCAGGTTCGTCTTGGTTTCCTTAAGGAGCGCGAGGCGGTCCTTCTTCGGGCCCGCGAGCGTGTTCTCGTGTTTTTTGACGGCCTTCTCGTCGATCTTCATCGCGGCGAAGAAGCCGTGGCGGGTGCGCTTCACCCCTTCCTCCTTGTAGTCCTGCACGTAGACGTAAAGGGAGGGCGCGTTTTCCTGAGTGAGGACGCCGGCTCCCTTCCACTGGCCGAGGTAGCGGGCGGCACGCACGTACTTGTTGTCGCGCGCGGAGTCGCCGGGCTTTTCTTCGCCGAGTTCCAAGCGGATCACGTTGTGCGGATCAGCCGAGTAGAGCGCCTTCTGCTGTTTTTTCGAGATGACGTCGTACGGGGGCGCGAAAAGACGTGCGGGGTCGGAAGTCTTCCGTTCATCGTAACGCCAGGCACGGAACGCTCGAATCTCAGGCATGAGGGGCGGAGCCTTTCGTCTTCTTGAGCAGGATGTATGTTCCGGCAGCGACGCCCAGCGCGTCCGCGGCCACGTCCATCGGGTCCGAATGCCGGCCCGGTATGAACTTTTGGTGCCACTCGTCCGACACGCTGTACAGGGTGCCCGCGGCGAACGTCGCGAGCGCGAGCGCGAGAGTCGAGCGGAAATTGTACGTCAGCCAAAATGCACGCGTCAAGAAATACCCGAAAATCGTGTACTCGAGGAAATGGAAGATCTTATCCGGCTGATACTTCATCCACGGAGCCGGCGCGACATGGAGGCGCGGGAAAGAGGAGACCCCGAAGATAAAAGCTCCCCAAACGACAACCGCGCACCACGCGCGTGCGCGCTCAGTCATTGGATTTCGAAGGCTTCTTCGTTTCCTTGGATTCCTTCGGTTTTTCGTCCTTGGACTTTTTGGCCGCGTCGGAAGCGGAGGGCTTCTTGTAGTCGGTGATGTAAAAGCCGCTGCCCTTGAAGATGAGTCCGGCGCCGGCACCGATCAGGCGCTCGACCTTGCCGCCCCCGCACAGCGGGCACTTCTTGACCGGCGGCTCGGACATACGCTGGAGGAGCTCGAACTTCTTGCGGCATTTCTCGCAGCGGTATTCGTAAGTGGGCATTCGCTTCTTCCTTTTCGGTTATTTCTTGAACAGTTCCTTCATCTTGTTCACGAACGACGCAGACAAGGGATTCACCTTCTCGCCCGACAGCGCGGCGAATTGCTTGAGAAGGTCCTTCTGCTTGTCCGAAAGGTGCGTCGGCGTCTCGACGACGACGTGCACTTCCATGTCGCCGAGGCCGCGGCCGTCCAGCGAGGCGAGTCCCTTACCCTTCAACTTGAATATTTTTCCCGGCTGGGTGCCGACCGGGATCTTGAGCGCCGTCGTGCCCTCGAGCGTCGGAACGTCGATCTCCGCCCCTAGAGCAGCCTGTACGAAGCTGATCGGCGCCTCGCAGACGAGCGTCGTGCCCCGGCGCGTGAAGATCTCGTGCGCCCGAACGAAAAGATCCACGTAAAGATCGCCGCGTGGGCCGCCCTGCGTGCCGGCCTCGCCCTCGCCCGTCATGCGCAGGCGGATGCCGTTGTCGACGCCGGCGGGAATCTTGAGCTTCACCTTCCGGTCCGCCGTGACGCGGCCGTCGCCGCCGCACGGGTCGCACGGCTCTTCGATGAACGTTCCGCGTCCGTGGCAACGCGGGCAGGGACGGGCGACGCTGAAAAAACCGCTTGAGGCTACGATCTGGCCCGTGCCGCGGCAGGTCGCGCAGGTGGTTTGGGCCGTGCCGTCTTTCGCTCCGCTTCCCTTACAGGCGCTGCAGGATTCCTCGCGACGCAGGCCCACTTCCTTTTCGACTCCGAACGCGGCTTGCTCGAACGAGATCTCGACCTCGACCTGCAGATCGCCGCCGCGCTGGGGGCCGCGCCGGCGGCGCGAGCCTCCGAAGAAATCTTCGAAGATGTCGCCGAAGATGTCCTCGAAACCAGCCGCGCCGAAACCGGGACCGCCCGCCCCGCGCACGCCTTCGTGGCCGTAGCGGTTGTACGCTTCGCGCTTCTGCGGGTCCGACAACACCTGGTACGCCTCGGTAGCTTCCTTGAAACGCTCTTCGGCTTTCTTGTCGCCCTGATTCTTGTCGGGATGGTGCTGGATCGCGGCCTTGCGGTAAGCGCTCTTCAGCTCTTCCGGCGAAGCCTGCTTCCCGATGCCGAGAATCTCGTAATAATCTCTTTTCTGAGCCATCGTTTCCTTCGTATTGAAAAAAGCGTATAGCGGATTTTACCCGCTATACGCTCGAATTCCCAGCAGTTCCTTCCGGGATTATTGCTTCTCGTCCTCGACCTTGTATTCCGCGTCGACGACGTCTTCCTTCGTCTCGGCCGAACCGTTTGCCCCGGATTCTTGCTCGGCGCCCGGCGCCTGCTGCTTATACATGGCCTCCGCGAGCTTGTGAGAAGCCGCGGTGAGATCCTTCTCGGCGGCTAGGATCGCGTCGACGTCTTCCTTGCCAAGCGCTTCCTTGGCGGCGCCAAGAGCCTTCTGAACGCGTTCGCGGTCGCCGGCGTCGACCTTGTCGCCCACGTCGTTCAGCGACTTCTCGACTTGATAGACGAGCCCGTCGAGCTTGTTGCGCGCCTCGACCGCCTCGCGGCGTTTTTTATCTTCTTCCGCGTGCGCCTCGGCGTCCTTGGTCATCTTTTCGATGTCTTCCTTCGAAAGGCCGCTCGAGGATTCGATACGGATTTTCTGCTCTTTGCCCGTGCCGAGGTCTTTCGCCGACACGTGCACGATGCCGTTCGCGTCGATGTCGAACGCGACTTCGATCTGAGGCACGCCGCGCGGCGCTGGCGGAATGCCGACCAGGTCGAACCGGCCGAGCGTGCGGTTTCCGGACGCGATCTCTCGCTCGCCCTGGAGGACGTGGATCGAGACGGCGTTCTGGTTGTCCGCCGCGGTCGAGAAGACCTGGCTTTTTTTTGTCGGGATCGTGGTGTTGCGCTCGATGAGCTTCGTGTTTACGCCGCCGAGCGTCTCGATGCCGAGAGAGAGCGGGGTCACGTCGAGGAGAAGCACGTCCTTCACGTCGCCGACCAGGACGCCGCCCTGGATGGCCGCGCCGATCGCGACGACCTCGTCCGGGTTCACGCCCTTGTGCGGCTCTTTCTTGAAGAGCTGCTTCACGACCTCCTGGACCTTCGGCATGCGGGTCATGCCGCCGACCAGGACGACCTCATCCACTTCCTCCGCCTTCAGCTTCGCATCGCTGAGCGCTTTCCTGCACGGCTCGAGCGTCTTCTGGACGAGATCGTCCACGAGCTGCTCGAACTTGGAACGCGAAAGCGTCATCGTCAGATGCTTCGGCCCGGAGGCGTCCGCCGTGACGAACGGGAGGTTGATTTCGGTCTGCATGTTGCTCGAAAGCTCGATCTTCGCGCGCTCGGCCGCTTCCTTCAAGCGCTGGAGAGCCATGCGGTCCTTGCGCAAGTCGATGCCTTCGGCCTTCCTGAATTCGTCGGCGATCCAGTCCATCACGCGCTGGTCGAAGTCGTCGCCGCCTAAATGCGTGTCGCCGTTGGTCGAGCGGACTTCGAAGACGCCGTCGCCGATCTCGAGGATCGAGACGTCGAACGTACCGCCGCCAAGATCGTACACGGCGATCTTCTCATTTTTCTTTTTGTCGAGTCCGTACGCGAGCGCGGCCGCGGTGGGCTCGTTGATGATGCGGAGCACCTCGAGACCGGCGATCTTGCCCGCGTCCTTCGTGGCCTGGCGCTGCGAGTCGTTGAAATAAGCGGGCACGGTGATGACGGCCTTCGTCACCTTGTGGCCCAGATAATCTTCCGCGGTCTGCTTCATCTTCTGAAGGATGAGCGCGGAGATTTCCGGCGGAGAGAATTCACCGTTCCCCGCCTTCACGCGCACGTCGCCGGACTTCGCCTCGACGATCTTGTAAGGGACGAGCTTCTCTTCGCCGAGTACTTCGCCGTGTTTGCGACCCATGAAACGCTTGATGGAGAAGATCGTGTTCTCCGGGTTCGTGATCGCCTGGCGTTTCGCGGCCTGCCCGACGAGACGCTCGCCGTTCTTCGCGAAACCGACGACGGACGGCGTGGTCCGGCCGCCTTCTGCATTCGGAATGACAACGGGTTCCCCGCCCTGCATGACGGCGACGCACGAATTCGTGGTGCCGAGATCGATACCGATGATTTTTTCAGCCATGTTCGTAACCCCCTGTTTTCTTACGGATTTATTTTTTGGCCGCTTGTGCGACTCGCACGCGGCTCGGGCGGATCAAGCGCCCATTGAGAAAATAACCTTTTTGAACTTCGTCGACGACCGTGCCGTCCTCGGCGTCGTCGGTCTCGACGATCCCGACCGCCTCGTGCAGGTTGGGATCGAACGGCGCACCGACGCTCGAGACCGTCTCGACGCCGTGGCGCTCGAGCACTTTCTTAAGCTCGTCGCGGACGATCGAGAGACCCTGCTTCACCTTCGCCGGGTCGTGGCCCTGGTCGATACTGGAGAGCGCGCGCTCGAAGTTGTCTGCGATCTGGAGCACGTCCACGAGAATTTTCTCGTTCGCGTACTTGACGGCGTCCGACTTGTCGCGCTCGAGGCGCTTCTTCACGTTTTCGAATTCGGCTTTCATGCGCAGCATCTGGTCGCGGTACTCGGCGACCTTCAGATCTTCCGCGGGCTTCGGGGCTTCGGCCGAGTCTCGAGGCTCTCCGGAGGGCTGCGCGCCCTCGGCGTTCGTTTCGGAATCTTTTTTACCGAACATCAGATCCTCTTCATCTTTTCGGAAACGGTGTCCGCCACGAACTCGACGACCGAGACGATGCGCGCGTAGCGCATGCGTTTGGGACCGACGACGGCGATGGCGCCGAACGGCGTGAGCCCTAGGTGGCAATCTTTGACGACGAGACTCAAATTATCGAGCTTCTCGGGCGCGTTCTCGCTCCCGATGTGGACCCGCAAACCCTCGTCCCGCGAGAGATCCTTCACGAACACGCGCACGAGGCCGTCCTTGTCGTCGAGCGTCTGGAGAAGCAGGCGCATCTGCTTGGAATCCTGAAACTCCGGCTGCTCGAACATCCGGAACGCGCCATCGATGAAAAGCTCGGCGGCCGCCTCATCGATGAGGGCCGACAACTTACGCGCCTGCTCGGGATCGTTCTGCCCGGATAGGAAAGAAATACGCTTGATCCCCTGAATGTAAATGAGCGCGGTGTTCTCGGTGAGTTCCGAGATGAGCTTGGAAACTTTGAGCGCCATGCCGTCGATGGACTTGGCTTTGTCGAGCTCGGCGCGGATCTCGGCCTTTTCGTCATCGTGCAGCTCTTCACGCTCCATGAGCCGGTCGACGTAGTAACGGTAGCCCTTGTCGGTCGGCACGCGGCCGGCCGACGTGTGGGGCTGGGCCAGAAGACCCTCTTCTTCGAGGTCGGCCATCACGTTCCGGATGGATGCCGAGGATAAACCCAGGTCGGAACGGCGGGAGATCATGCGCGAGCCCACCGGTTCGGCGGTCTCGATATAAGCTCGGACGATGAGTTCGAAAACCTTGTCCTTGCGTGCCTGATTGTCGCTCATTCCAGGGCTCCTTCTAGCACTCACAGAGAGTGAGTGCTAATGCTTAGAATAGCACAATCCCGGCGGGTGTCAAGATTCTAGCTGGATTCGGCGGGACGGCCCTGCTTCGGGAGAGTCAAACGGAAAAGACAGCCTTGTCCGGGAGAGCTTTCGGCGGCAAGCGTCCCCCCATGGCTTTCGACGATCTTCTGGCAGATGGAAAGCCCCAGGCCCGTCCCCTCGAACTCGCTGTGGACGCGTTGGAACGGGCGGAAAATACGCTCCTTTTCGCGCTCCGGGAAACCGATGCCGTTGTCGCGGATCGTGACTTCGACCTGCCCGTCGAATTCGCGGCCCGAAATCTCGATGCGGGGCGGTTCCTCTTTCTTGCAGAACTTGAGCGCGTTCGAGAGCAGGTTCTGGAAAAGCTGGCGGATCTGGACGGGCTCCCCCCTCAGCGTCGGAAGGCTCCCGACCGTGATCGCGGCGCGGGTCTCTTGAACGCGCATCTCAAGGTCCGCCAAAGCCTCCCGCACCGCCTGGGAAAGGTCGATCTCGTGCTGCTCACGGGGCTGGACGGCGACTTTCGAGAAAAGAAGCAGGTCGTCGATGAGCCGGCCCATCCGCGCGCCGGCGCGCGTCATGCGTTCGAGCGAATCGTGGTCGTCGGGCTCGAGCGTGCGCGAGAGCTTCTCTTTCAGGCGGTCTCCGAAATGGAGGATTTTCCGCAGAGGCTCCTTCAAATCGTGGGAAGCGGTGCGCGCGAAAAGCTCGAGCTCCCGGTTGGACCGCGCGAGCTCCTCGGCGCGTTTTCTTTCGGTGAGGTCGAAGAGGGTGGTCCTGCTTTTAACGAAATTACCGCCCGCGTCGTAGACGCCTGTGGCGCTCATAATAACCGGCATCGCGCGGCCGTCCTTCCGTATAAGATCGAGCTCCAGGCCGCGGATCTCGCCGCGGCGTTTGAACTGGGCGAAATGCCATTCGAAGAGCTTGCGGCTGTCTTCGGCGAGAACGTGCGAGATTTTCATGCGCCCGATCACGTCCGTGCGCGAATAACCCAGCCACGAAAGCTCGGTGTCGTTCATTTCGACGAACGTCCCTTCGCTGTCGACGGAATGGTAGCCGCAAGGCGCGTTGTTGTAGAGATCGCGGATCTCCGCCGACGAGTCGTGGAGTGCCTGCTCGGCGTGCTTGCGTTCGGTGATGTCCTCGGAAATGCCGAGAAGGAAGAGCGCGCGGCCGTCCAGGCCTTTCAATGGAATCTTCTTCGTGTGGAGGATACGCACTCCCTTGTGCCTGGTTTCGATCGGCTCCTCGGTTACGTCCACAACCTCTCCGCGCTCGAGCGTTTCCCGGTCTTTTTGCGTGAAGAAATCGGCCTCGGACTTCGAGAAGAAATCGTAATCGTTCTTTCCGATGAGCTCACCGCGCGGATAACCCAGGAGCTCCTCCCCCGCCTTGTTGAAACGCACGAAACGAAGATCCCGTGCGTCTTTCACGAAGATCATGTGGGGGATGTTTTCGATGATGGAGTCTAAGAAGACGTTCATCTCGGCGCGCTCCTTCTCGGCGCGCGCCCGCGCGCGGTCCCCCTGGTTCAGTTCGCGCTCGACGATGATCCACGCGCCGGCTATCCACAAGCCGAGGATGGCTAGGAGTAGCCGGTCTTTGAAATCTGAGGAGTGCACCTGGAGCGCCAAAAGCGGGATCAGGGTGAGGATGGAAAAGAGGGCGAGTTTTCTGCGGCGGCCTGAGACCATGGATGCCTTTTTGAAACGTCGTTAAACTTATCCAGAAGCGAAACGGCAGAAAAAAAGTCGCGCAAGGCGCGGAAGGGAAAAATAAGCCGTAGAAACGTTTATTACGATACCAATTCAGCTTTAAGGGGTCAACCGAAATGTGTTTTCTTCATAAACTTCTTTTTAAAATCTCTATTCCAAGGATTTCAGCCGCTTAAGGAAGGTTTCAGCGGTCTCGGGGGCGAGAGTGACGGTCACGTGCACGCCGCGCGCGTCATCGACGCGGGCGGTGACGTCGCCGTTTTCATAGAGGAGGTGGAGAAGGCTGGAAGCCCGGGGCGGAAGGAAGAAGCGTTTCGTCACCCGTTCAGGCAGCGCGGCCGCGAGGCGCTCGACGAGCGCGTCGATCCCCTCGCCCGTCAAGGCGGAGACGAGCGAGGCGTCGGGATCGGCGGCTTTCAGCGAGCGGCGGTCTTCGGGGGTGAGGCGGTCGGCCTTGTTGAAGACGAGGATCGTGCGCTTCTCGTCGGCGCCAAGACTCTCCAGCACCGAAAGAACCGATTCCTGCAGAAAATCCCGGTCCGGGCGGCTTGCGTCGACGATATGAAGGAGAATATCCGCGTGCACGGTCTCTTCGAGCGTCGCCTTGAATGACTCGACGAGATGGTGCGGCAAATCCCGCACGAAACCGACCGTGTCGACCAGAAGCGCTTCGCGGCGGCCCGGGAGCGTGGCCAGACGCGTGGTCGTGTCGAGCGTGGAGAAAAGCTGGTCTTTCACGAGGCCGGTGGAATTCGTGAGCCTGTTGAAGAGGCTCGATTTCCCGGCGTTCGTGTAGCCGGCGAGCGCCAAAAGCGGCAGCCTCTGCTCTTTTTTGCGAGCAATGCCCGCACCGCGCCGCACTTGGAGCTCGGCCAACGCGTCGGTGAGACGCGCCACACGCTCGCGCACGCGCCGGCGGTCGACTTCGAGCTTCTGTTCGCCCGGACCGCGCGTGCCCACGCCGCCGCCCAAGCGGGACATTTCGTTCCCCTTTCCGGAAAGCCGCGGCAGGAGGTACTGAAGCTGCGCGAGCTCGACCTGGAGTTTGCCTTCGTTCGAGCGGGCGCGCTGGGCGAAAATATCGAGGATGAGCTGCGTGCGGTCGATCGTCTTGCGGCCGTTCGCCTCCTCGAGGTTGCGCTGCTGGCTCGGTGAAAGCTCGCTTCCATAAACGACCACGTCGGCCTTCGCCGCGCGGGCGAGGGCCGCGAGCTCGACGGCTTTGCCGCTCCCCACGAGCGTCGCGGCCGTGGCGCGCGGCTGACGGAATTTTACCGAGCCGCATACCGCGAGGCCCGCGGCCCGCGCGAGTTCCTCGAGCTCCGCCGCGTCATCTTCGAGCCGCGAGGACCGCTTGTCGTTCTCGAACGAAAAATTGACCAAAAACGCCCGCTCTCTCATGCGCTCAAAGCTCCGATTATTTTTTCCGCGGTTTCCTCCGCCGTCTCGGCGGCTCCCACAAGGACCGGCTCCACGCCCTTCTCGTGGCGGAACCACGAAAGCTGGCGCTTCGCGTAATGGCGCGAATTTTTTTTAAGAAGGGCCGCCGCCTCTTCGAGCGTGATCTTCCCTTCCAAATGGGCGCGCATCTCGGGGATTCCGAGCGCGGTCGCGGCGGTTTTGCCGAGCGGCCGCCCGGCGAGCCGCCGGACTTCGTCGAGAAGCCCTTCACCCGTCATCCGTTCGACGCGCCGTTCGATGCGGGCGTAGAGATCCTCCCGCGAACGCTCGAGAAGGAATATCCGGCACGCGTATTCCGTGCGAAGTCCGCTCCGGCGCGGCTCTTGCTCGGACATCGGCCGGCGCGTGAGCTCGCAGACTTCGAGGGCTCGGACGATGCGTCGAAGGTCGTTCGGATGCACGCGCCCCGCGCGCGCTGGATCGAGCACGGCCAAGCGCGCGTGGAGCGCGGGCGCTCCCGATACGGCCGCCTCGGCGACGAGCCGGTCACGGAGCGCCTGATCCTTCGCGGCGCCTTCCTCGAAAAGCCCGTCGAGAAGCGCGCGCAGATAGAGGCCGGTCCCGCCGGTCACGAGCGGGAGGTGCCCGCGTGACGATATCTCCGCCGCGATCCGCGAGGCGTCCTTCCGGAAAAGGGCGGCGTTGTATTCTTCCGACGGATCAAGAAAGGAGACTAGGTGCGCCGAGCCGGGCGGCGGCGCCTGCGTGACGACCGCCATACCTGCGTACACTTGCATAGAATCGCAGGAAACGATCTCGACCGGCAGGCGCCGGGCGACGGCCGCGGCGACGTCGGATTTTCCAGAAGCCGTCGGGCCGACTATCGCGACGAGGCGGCGCGCCTCCCCGCTCACGAGCGTCCGGCGTTGTCGTGAGGTCGTTCTTCTACCGCGCCGCGGCCGAGAGGACGGCTCTGCGGAGGGCCCGGTGGCGCCCACCCGGGGAATTCCGCGGACAAGCGGCCGCCGAAATAATCGGCTTCGCGTCCGTGGCCGAGTTCGCGCGCGAAAGCCGCCAGGCGCTCGAGAAGAAACGGCGCTTCGGAGAACGACGGGTAGCGGCGGAGCGTGTCCTGATAAATCCGGTAGGCGGACGAATGGTCGCCCTCTTCCACGAACGAGTCGCCGATCGCCGCGGCGGCGCGGGCTTTTTTCTCGGGGTTCGTCGCGCCGTATTCGAGGCGTTCAAGCTCGGCGCGCGCTTCGGCTCCGCGGCCGAGCTTGACGAGAGAGAGCGCACGTAGGAATTTCACGTCCTGTGCCTTCGGTTGGCGCGGCGTCTCCAGATACTCGCCGGAGAGCCGCTCGACAGAAACGTGGTCGTCCGACAGGAAACATTCGTGGATGCGCTCGTAGAGCCGGGAAGCCGCGCCGCGGGGCGAGAGAGCGGCTTCGCGTTCTTTCCGGGTCGTCGCGCGGCCAAAATTCGCGTGCGCGGGCGCGCAGGCGGCTATAAGCGCGAAAACCAGCACCGCGCCCGTCCCCCGCTTCAAAGAGCGATCTCCCCGAGCAGTGTCTCGTCGGCGATGCCCGTGATCCGGACGCTCCGGAGCTCGCCTTCGAGCGGGACCGCGGAGGCGGCGACGACGCGCTTGTAGTCGCGCGAGCGCCCAACCCAGCGACCCTCGTCGCGGCGCGAAGGCGTTTCGAAAAGCACTTCCACCGTGCGTCCCGCGAAACGGCCGTTCCGCCGGACCGACGCGGACCTCTGCGCGGCCAGGAGCGCGCGGTGGCGGCGGCCCTTCTCTTCCTGCGGTACGTCGTCGGCGAGCTTCAGCGCCGGAGTACCCGGCCGCGGCGAGTACTGGAAAATGAACGCAGAGTCGAACTCCGCCCGCTCGACGAGCGCGAGCGTGTCCAGAAAATCGTTTTCGGTTTCGCCCGGGAAACCGATGATGAAATCGGTCGTGAGGCTGCCTTCGGGAAGGTGCGCGCGGTAGGATTCGACGCGCTCGACGTACCACTCGACCGTGTGCTCGCGCTTCATGCGCTTGAGGACGGGGTTCGCGCCGGACTGGACGGGCAGATGAAGATGCTCGCACACCGACGGCAGGTCGCGCATCGCGCGGAAAAGCTTGTCGCTCGCGTCTTTCGGATGGCTCGTGATGAAGCGCAGGCGCGGAAGACCCGGGGCGGCCGTCTGGATCTTCTCCAGGAGAACGGCGAAATCCATTCCCTCTTCCCCGAGATTCTTGCCGTAGCAGTTCACGTTCTGGCCTAGGAGCATGACGTCCTTGAAGCCGCGTGCCGCGAGGTCCGCGACCTCGGCCGTCACGTCGCTCGAAGGCCGCGAGCGTTCGTCTCCGCGCGTGTACGGAACGATGCAGTAAGTGCAGCGGTGGTCGCACCCGGTCATGATCGTGACGAGTGCCTTCACCGAGCCCTCGCGGTACGCGATTCCGTCCAAGCCGTATTCGCCGCCCAAGCCGTCGACCGCCAGGCGCGGACCGCGCTGACGCTCGATATCCTCGACGAGCGCGGGAACGTCCGCGAGGTTGCCGGTGCCGCAAACCAGATCGATCCCGGGATTCCGGCGGAAAAAATCCGTGCCGTGCTCCTGGGCCATGCAGCCGAGGATACCGATGATGAGCTTGGGATTCTTTTCTTTGAGTTTCCGGAAACCGCCCATGCGGCCGAACACCTTCTGCTCCGCATGGTCGCGGATCGAACAGGTGTTGTAGAGGAGGAGATCCGCTTCTTCGGGGGAGGAAACGCCGGTCCAGCCGCGCGCGTAAAGAAGTCCGGTCACGGCCTCCGAGTCGCGCTCGTTCATCTGGCAGCCAAAGGTTTGAAGGAAAACCTTTTTCACGCCCGGTTCCTTCAAAGCACCCGGACTTTTTTCATCGCGGTCCGGATGCGGCCGAGGCCCTCTTCGATCTGCTTCACGTCGAGTGCGTAGCTCAAACGGATGCGGTCGGGGGCGCCGAACCATTCGCCGAGATACGTGATAACTTTGTGCTCCTGGTACAGCACCGAGAGGAACTTCCGGGCGTTCTTCGCCTTCGGCAACACGTAAAATGCGCCTTCGGGTTTCCAGAGATCGAAACCCAGGTCGAGGAGGCCCTTGTAGATGAAATCACGCCTCTCGCGCCAGATGAGGCGCTGTTTTTCGGTGTATTCCTTCGGGGCGCTCAAAGTGGAAAGGGCCATATCCTGGCCGACGAGGTTCGTATTCATCGAGGTGTGGGTCTTGAATTCGCAGACGTCCTCCACGACCTTCTTGTCCGCGCTCCACAGATACCCCACGCGCACCCCGCACATGCAGTACGTTTTCGAGAACGAGTTGATGGTGATCACGCGCTTGCCCTGGATCTCGTAATTCTCGCGCTCGTAGATGAGGTCCTTGTAGACTTCGTCCGAGACGACGTAAATGCCGAGCTTCTGCGTGGTCTTCTCGATTTCTTTGAGCGTCTCGATGGATTCCACCCGGCCCGTGGGGTTCGACGGCGAATTCACGAGGACGGCCTTGCAGCCGCGGATCTTCCGGCGGAAATCTTTGATGTCGATGCGGCCGTCGACGAGATCGGTGAACACGGGTTTCATGCCGGCCATCAGAATGAGCGGCAGGTACGAATAATAATAAGGACGCGGCAGGAGGATCTTCTCCCCCGGCCACATGCGGAAGACGAGATCGAGCGCCTCGGAGGCGCCGTTCGTAATGACGAAATTCGCGGCGGTCGAGCCGGGGTACTCCTTCGAGAGAGCCTCGCGAAGGTTCGTTTCCCCCTGGATCAGGCCGTAGCGGAGATCCCGCTTGACGTTGATTCCCTCGAACGCCTCTTTGGGCGGCGGCAAGTCGGGCTGTCCGGAGCCAAAGCTGATGACGCCGGAACCCTGTTTCCCGATGAAATCCGCGGGACTTTTCAGTTTGAGCAAAGGCATACGCGATCCCCTTTTGTTCGAGAGGGTATTATCCTACACTTCGGGGAAATCTTCTATTTTTCTGAAATGAGGTAAAGCAGGTTGTCTTCGACGCGGTAAAGGATAGGCTTGAAGACGACGTTCGGGTATTCCCGGCGGAGACGCACCGCTTCGCCCGCCATAAACTCCGTTTCGTTGCCGATCTCGAAAGAAGGCGCGAACTCATCGAAGTGGGCGGCCGCGCGCTCGGCGGTCCATCCCGTGGCGACAAGGCCTTTCACGAACTCCTCTTTTTGGGAGACCAGGTTCATCATGCGGCACTGCGTATGCGCGATCATGGCGACGTGGCGCACCGCGCCGACGCCGATCGCGAAAGATATCTTGAATTCGCTGCGGCGGATATTCGCTCCCGCGGCGCGGACGATGTAGGCGAAGTTGTCCGGTATGTGCAGGTACTTGCGGTTGTCCATGCACATGACGACGAGGAGCTCGGCGTTCTCGCACGTCTCCCAGGAGCGGCCAAGGTTATGGTACTCAAACAACTTGCCGATGGGAGTGGAACGGAGCTCTTCGGGGATCTCGTCAGATTGTCGAACGGCAACGAGGTTGTGCATCGGGCGTATTATGCCTAACGGGAGCGCCCGTGTCGAGAAATTATGCCGCGAGCTTCCGGCGGATGATCGCGAGGAGGTCTTCGGAGCGGAACGGCTTGGGCAGGAAGCCGTCGGCGCCCGCGGAAAACGCCTTTTGCCGGCTTTCGTCGTCGGAGTAGGCCGACACCATCACGACCGGAATGTTGCGGGTCTGCGCCTTTTCCTTCAGCGCCTTGCAGAACCAGATGCCTGAGAGCGTGCGCATGCGGATATCCATGAGGACGAGGTCGATGCGGCACCGGTGCGTCTCGCGGATCGCATCGGCTCCGTCGGGAACGACGCGCACCTCGTAGTCGCGGCTTTCGAGAAGCTCGCGCATGTAGCTTGAGATTTCCGCGTCGTCGTCGACGATGAGAATGCGCGGACGGGCCGTCATGCGGAGGCCGGAACGGCAGGAAGCAGCACGCGGAAGGTCGTTCCGGCGCCGGGCTCGCTTTCCACGCGGATCGACCCGCTGTGGCGCGCGATGATTTTCGCGCAGATGGCCAGGCCCAAACCGCTTCCGTCGTACTGGTCCCGCCGGTTCAAGCGTTCGAACGGCTTGAATATCTTGTCCGCGTGCTTGGCTTCGAAGCCGATCCCGTGGTCGCGCACCGCGATCACCGCAAACCCGTCTTCCTCGCCGTCTCCGAACACCTCGACGCGGGGCTTCTCCCCTTTTTTCGCGAACTTGACCGCGTTTGCGACGAGATTCTGAAAAAGCTGGCGCACCTGCGCGCGGTCGGCGAGGACGCGCGGCAGCGCGCGCACCTCGACGGCCGCCTCCATCTTCCGGATGCGCACCTCGAGATCGGACACGACCTCCGTGAGGACGCCGGACAGCTCGACCGGCACAAGCGGGTCGGCCTCGGCGCCGGCCTTCGTGAAACGCAGGATGTCGTCGATGAGCGTGCCCATGCGCATCGACGCGCCCTGCATGCGGTCGACGAGACTCACGGCTTTGGTGTCGAGCGAAGCGGCCTGCATCTTGAGAAGGTCCCCGAAACACATAATCTTCTGAAGGGGTTCACGCAGGTCGTGCGAGGCGACGTACGCGAAGAGCTGGAGCTGTTCGCGTTCGGCTTCCGCGAGCGTGAGCGCGCGCGTCTTTTCGATCACTGCCGCTTCGGCGGCCTTGCGGTCGGTGAGATCGAAAAGCACGCCGTCCAGCCAAAGCGGCTCGCCGTTTTCCCCGATCACCGGGCGGCCCTTGTCGTAGATCCAGCGCACCGCGCCGTCGGCGCGGCGGATCCGGTACTCGACGACGTAAGGCTTCCGCGCCGCCATCGCTTCCTCGATCGCGCGCGACACGGCGGGAGCGTCTTCGGGCTCGATCAGCGCGCCGAGCGTCACGCGGTGCTCGAGGAATTCCGACGCAGCACGTCCTGCGATCTCGCGGATGGGCTCGGTCACGAAGCGTAGAGCGCGGGCAGCTTCCGGTTCCGCACGGTAAACCGCGCCGGGAATGTTCGTCACGATCGAACGGTACTTTTCCTCGCTGTGCTGGTTTTCGAAGCGCATCGCCGCTGCAGCCTGCTCGGAGAGGCGCTGGCGCGTCACGTCGCGCAGGATCACGATGCCGCCCTGGAACGCGTCGCCCAGGATGATCGGCGTGACGCTCGCTTGAATCCAAAGCCCCAGCGGCACGCGGGCGTTCCTGAGGAAATAAAGCGCGTTGTAAAGAGTCCGGCCTTCCATTCCCCGGACGAACGGAAGATCCTCGTACGGACAGGGCGTGGTCTTGTCGGAAAGGTAGAAGCCGAACCGGTCATCGGGCTCACCGTCGACCGGCGCGGGACCGAGAATAGACTCGGCGGCGGCGTTCCAAACGAGCGTCCGCCCTCCGGCGTCGACGACCACGACCGCGTCGGAGAGCGCGTAGAGGACCGAAAGGAGAACCGGAACGGGTACGTTGTCTTGTCGGATCATATTTTTCTATCTAAAGTTATTTAATAACTAAGTTCGGTTAAATATAACATACAATTCTTAGTAATTCTAATTAATAATAATTCGTAAGTCGAAACGGGACAACGGGTAACGGAGGGCTTAAATAAGATAAAAAGCCCCCGGGAAGTGGGGTCCCGGGGGCGGTGGAAAAGGCGGCTTATTCTTTCTTCGGGAACATTTTTCCGAACACGCCAGAGACGTCCATGAGAGAGGTGTTGTTCTGCCCCGTCGGGATACCCCAGATTTGGAGCTTGTCGGGGATCATCTCGGCGAACTTGTAGGCGACCACGTTCATTCCTCCGCCCAGTGCCTCGGCCAAGAGGCGCTTGCCTTCGGCGTCGGCTTTATTGATCGCGAGATTGCCGGCGGCCTGCTGTTCCAGCTGGTAGCGTTCGGCGTCCGCGCGGATCTTCTTCGACGACGCGTCCGCTTCCGCTTCGATCTTCACGGACTGGGCGCGGCCGTCCGCCTGCTGGAGCACGCGAAGCTTCTGTCCGCGCGCTTCGGCTTCAAGGCGCTTAGCCTCTTCTTCTTCGGCGAGAGCCTTGTTCTTATTGATCTCGACCTGCTGGGCCGCTAGCTTTTTCTGCTCGATCGCCCGCTCGAACTCGGGGCTGAACCGGAAGTGGCGGATCAGCGCGTCCTGGATTTGGATCGCCGGGTATTTCGAGAGCGATTTCTGGAGCTTGTCCTTGATGCTGAGCTGGATCGTATCGCGGACCTTGCCTTGATAAATTTCCTCGGCGGAACTCGATCCAATCGCCAGGCGCGCTTCCGAGCGGATCTGCGGAAGAAGGATCTGGTCCTCGAAGTTAGGTCCGATCTTTTGATGCAGCTGCGGCACTTCGTTGACGCGGAGCGAATAGATGATCGTCAGATCAACCTTGATGTTCTGACCGTCGTTGGTCTTGAGGTCGAGTGAGTATTTCTTCGAATCCTCAGTCTCGATCGTCTCCGGCGGGTAAGCGCGCGCGGCGACGCGGTAGATCACCATGTCCGTCATCCAGCGGTTGAAGAAATGGTACCCAACGGTCCGAGGCGTCTCGCTCACCTTGTTCGCGACCTTGTTGACCTCGACGGCGGCTTCGGTCGGATCGACGTCGATCCAGCCGAACGTGAGGATGAACGCGAGCGCGATGACCGCCGCGACGACGGCTGAAGCGATACCCTTCATGAATTCCCCTTTCGTTTGAACTCGTTCCGGATCCATGTTTCAGACAAAGCGAAAAAGAGACCGGCGCGGCCGCCTTTTTTAAAGAAAAGGTAACGAAGGATGTTGGCGACGAGCCAGGCGAGCGTCAAAACGGCCGTCCACTCAAGCAGAACGAATACTCTCATGCGTTTCCTCCGGTTTGTGAGGATTATAACGGTTTATAAACTTGCTTGCAAACGGATAGGCGAAAAGGACGCAGAACGGCGGGGTTCTCTGACGCGGCGAAAAGGCGTAAAAAGGACTTAAAAAAATCTACTGAATGCGCGTGATCGCGCTACAGACGGCGACGCCCGAATAATCTGTGTCGTCGCAGCGACGGCGCAGTTTCTTCAAGTGCGATTCGACCTCGCGCAGCCGACGATCGCAGTACCGCATTTCCTCGCGACCGAGATTTGGACGCTCGCCAAGTTCTTCGACGAGATCCCTCAGCGTGGTCAATTCCTTCGAGACTCCCTGCATGACCCTGTTCTTTTCCATCGCCGCAATCTCCCTTTTTGTAAAAAAATAACGGCGCCTGTTTCGTCGTGCATTTTCTTCGGCGAAACGGGCGCGGGAACTAGAGGGTCAGGATAGCACCGGGAAATTAGAAACAGCTTAGAAAATAATTAGAATTCCTTAATAGAACGTACTTTTACAGAGCTTTTAATGGAGGGCTTAAATAGAAGAGCTTCAGAGATATTTTTTGAGGACTCGCATGAAATCGACGAGGCGGTCGAAGCTGTGTGGCTTGTTCATGAAGGAGTCGGCGCCAAGCGCGAGGCTTTTTTCCATGTCCTCCTTCACGTTGGAGACCGTGAGAACCACGACCGGGATTTCCGCGAGAGCTTCGTCTTCTTTTATTTCCTTAAGCGCTTCGTGTCCGGTCTTCCGGGGCATGTTGAGATCAAGAAGGATGAGGTGCGGCATCGGCGCCTGCGACGGGTCGGTGTACGCGCCGCGGCGCTTCAAGTACTCGAGGAGCTCTTCGCCGTCCTTCACCCAGTAGAGATCGCATTCGAGGCTCGCTTCCTTGACGGCGTCCATCGTCAGGAGGAAATTGTCGTAATCGTCGTCCGCGACGAGGAGTATTTTCCGGCTATCCATGCGCAACTTCCCCGCGGACGTCCGCGCGGCGCGACAACGGAAGATCGACGACGAAACGGGCGCCGAGGCCGGGAACGGATTCGGCGCGAATCGTGCCTCCGTGATGGGTCACGATGCGCTCGCAGATGGCGAGACCCAAACCGTGCCCTGCGTACTGGCTGCGTCCGTGAAGGCGCTCGAACGGCCGGAAGATGCGCTCAGCTTGCCCCGGATCGAATCCGATGCCGTCGTCCTCGACCGTGATGCGGGCGCTCGAATCGACACACTCGCCTCGGACGACCACTTTCGGCGCCTGGCCCGGACGGCGGAACTTGAGGGCGTTCGAGATGAGATTCTGGAGGAGTTCGTACATCTGGGAGCGATCGGCTTCCACGCGCGGAAGGCCTCCGATCTCGACGGTCCCGCCGCTTTCGGCGACGCGGTCCTCGAGATCCGTCAAGACGTCGCGGAGCGACGCCTCGAGATCCACGGGTTCCATCTTCGACGGCGTGGCGGTCACGTGCGAAAGCCGGAGGAGCGCGTCGATGAGCCCACTCATGCGCGAGGAAGCCGACTGCATGCGCTCGAGGTAATCGCGAGACTTGGCGTCCAGCGCCGGGCCGGCATGGGACTTCAAGAGGTCTCCGAACGAAAGAATTTTGTTGAGCGGTTCGCGAAGATCGTGCGAAGCGGCGTACGCGAAAAGTTTGAGCTGTTCGCTTTCGGTCTCAGCTCGTGCGAGCTCGATGCGTTTTTGGATCAACGTCTCGACCGCCCGGCGGTGGGCGGTGACGTCGCGCGCGATAAGGACGTACGCCAGAATCTCGTTCCCCTGCCCCCGCATGGCTGCGGTGCGCACGTTGAGAACGACGGGCCCCGCAGCGGAACCCAGCGTGACCTCGTAGTCGCGCCGGGATTCGCCCGGGAAAAAGGCCGGGTCGAGCTCGCGGATCGTACGCCCGATGATCGACGCCTCGGAACGCGCGAGCAGACGCTCGGCGGCCGGATTGGCGACGCGGACGAATCCCTCGGCGTCGAGAACCAGGAGCGCGTCGGACATGCTGTCGGTGATCTGTTTGGCCGCGAATTCCGGAGTGATGTCGATGAGGTGGTACCGGCGGATCGCGACCGCCGTGAGAACGACGAATCCGAGAACCGCCGCGTATCCGAACGGATATATCCGGTGGCCGTAGGCGGGAAGGAAATCGACCGCCGATGCGGAACCCACAAGAAGCGCCCCCAAAAGAAGACCCAGACGCTTTTTCATACGCGACGAATGCGCGGCGCGGAACTTCGCCACGAGCACCGCCGCGCTGACCGCCATCGCAACGACGAAGAAAACGATAAAATGGACGCTTAAAGGACCGAACTTCGAATAATAACCCCAGGGATACTCGTACACGCCCGCAATAAAAGAATTCCCCACCGCCACGCGGAGAGCGAACCACGCAGAAACGCCGAAGGAAACGGCTGCGACGGGGCTCCAGGAGCGGAAGCGGTCGGTGACCGCGAGCGCGAAAGCGAGCATGAGGGTCGGGAGGAAAACAACCGACAGGCCTTTGACGCGTGCCCATTGGAGCGCGATGGGGCTCACCGCAGAAGAAAAAACGCCGGCATAGGACAAAAGCCAAGAGGCGGCGAATACGGTAAGAAGAAGGAAAGCGAAGCTTGCAGAGCTTCTCTTTTCCCTGAAAAAGACCAGGGTTCCGAGAAGTCCGATCAGGATGCCGACGGCTATCGGCGGATAGATGTAAGGATTATGGAAGTAGTTGCCGGCATGGAACATACTGACGAAATTATATCACAAAAGAGACCTTCTGAGGGCCCTCTAAAGGTCAGGCCGAGGCGAGGATCGTGCGGGAAGCGAAAAGCCGCACCGGTTCGACGCGCGGCAAATCCGGCATGAACGGCAAGGTGTTTTCCTCGAGGGCGGGCTCGGCAGTTTCGACAACGGGCGCGATGCCCTCACGGAATACGGGCAGTCGAACGGCCGAAGCCTGGAGGCCTCGCGCTTCGGCGGCGCCGGTGAAAAGGACATAAAAAAGGATCAAGAAAAGCGCGACTGCGTTCTGAGAAAATGTGGTGATTCGGGGTTTCATCGGGGCCTCCTGTGCTGGAAACCACGATACCAAAAACCGGATTAAAGGCGGGTTAGAGGGGGATTAAAAGTTTCTAAGGAAAACGGGTCCGAGGTCGCGGAAATCCCGTATGACCCGGAGGGATCGGGGTTTCAGCTCGCGCTTCGAATGGGTGGTGGACACCGCCACGGCGCGCATTCCCGCGCGGCGGGCGGCTTCGAGCCCGGCGAGCGAGTCTTCGACGACGAGGCATTCGGCGGGCCGCCGGCCCAGACGCAGCGCGGCTTTCAAAAAAATATCGGGTTCTGGCTTCCCCTTCTTCACGTGCCGCGCGTCCACAATCGCCCGGAAACGGCGCGAGAGGCCGGTGCGAGCCAAAGTGAAGCGGACGTTAGCGATGGGCGCGGACGTCGCGACCGCCACGGGGATCCCCCGCGCGCGAAGGGCGTCCAGGAAAACTTTAAGTCCCGGCAGCGGTTTTACGTGCGGCCCGTAGATGTGGCGGTAGAGCGCTTCTTTTTCGTTCTCGTAACGCTTCGAGCGCGCTTTCGTCAGCGACGGACCAAAGAGCTCGCGCAAAACGTCCGCGTTCGTCCGCCCGAACACGCGGCGCTCGAAGTCGGCGTCGGAAAGCTCGAGGCCGTACTTCTGGCAAAAAATCCGGTACGCCTTCTTGTGGAAGACGTTGTTGTCGACGAGAACCCCGTCCATGTCGAAAAGGACGGCTTTAAATTTTTTCAGGACGTACCGCCGCTTGCGCCCGAAGAGCCTCCCGATGCCGTGCCCGTCGAGGAGCCGCCGTCGCCTCCGGCAGGGGCCGGATCGGTGGCGCGGGAAACGCTGCCGGTGCCGCCCATGAAAGGCGTCTGGTCGATCTGTCCGCCGGCCGGGGCCGTATTCCGGGTCACACGGGAACCGCTTTCTGCACGACCGGTCGAGCCCGTCCCGCCCATGAAGGGAGTCTGATCGCCGGTGGAAGCTCCTGCCCCCACCGTCGGTGTGCTCGTCGCCGAAGGCGTGCGCACGGACTCCTGCGATTCGATCGTCGCATCCGAATCCGAGAGGGACGTGCGAAGGCCGGTCGAAGGAAGCGTTGCGATATCCGAAGCGGCGGTCGCCCCCGGTGAAAGAACACTCGGCGACACCGTGTCCGCCGTCGCCGCGGAAGTCGTCAGGCCTTCCGCCACGACCGTTCCGCCCGTGCCGTCCGACCCCGAACCGCCTGCGGGCGACGCGGGCGCCGCGGCTGCGGAAGAGGCGTCCTTGCGGGAGGCACGCGCCGCGGGAACCGCCTGGAAGAAAAGATCGTCTCCTTCGACCGCGGCCGTTCGCGCGGATTCGAGATTCTTTTCCGTTTCGTCCGGCGTGCCGAGGAGCTCGAGGGAACGCGCTTGCCACGCGTCCTCACCCCGGTCGGCGTCCACTTTCACTTCGCTTCCGCGCTTCAAATCCTGCACCGAAGTCACGCCCGTGAGAATGGTTTCGGAATCCACGTGCAGTCGGACGCGCCGGGGCTCGTCCGACGTGTCCACGCGGAAAATCGATACGTTCTTTGAGAGAGGATCGAAGTCTTCGACGATGCCCTGTAAATTTTCCGCCCGGCAGACGGCCGGGATCGCGGCGAAGGCAAAAAATAAAATCGCGGTTTTATTCATCATGGGTAACTCCTTTCGGCAACCCCATTAGATTATATAAACCGCGATTAAACAATCGTTAAAATAGGATTAGGATTTTTTAACCGGACGGCCGTGCCGGTCGATGCGCACGGTGCGGTTCACCTCTCCTTTCCCGTCGTAATACTGGACCACCGAAGAATCGTCCGGCTCGATATGCGTCACCGACAAAAGAACCTGGTTCCCGTCTCCGTTCTCGAGGTACCGGTTCACCCGGATATGCTCGCCTACGCTGTAACGAACTTCCACTTCGCGCGCGCTTTGCGTGGACATCTTTTTAAACATCCTTAATTAGCCGTTAAAAAAAATCCGCCCGTTTCGGCGTTGCCTGATCTTCTTACGTGCTTCTAAGCAAACGTTACCCGTTCCGTAGACGGTAAACAAGACCCTGCTAACATAAGCACAGAGTATATAAAAGGTTTATAGTTCTGATTAAACATGTTAATTCCAAGCCTTCCTCTCAGAGCCCTCCTCGGGAGTCGTTTCGGCCGTCGAGGAGTCGGAGGCGTTTCCGTTCACCGTCCAGTCGACGTCTTGTGTTTTTTCGGTCGCTCCGGCGATCTCGACAGACCGCGCTTTTGGCAGCCCCAGGAACATCGCGTTTTCGCTGACGACGCTCACGTTTTCGCCGGGCTTCAAGTCGCTGACGGGCCTGCCGTCGGCGAGCTTAAGATCCTTCGACACCATGACGCTCACGTCCTCCACCTGTCCCCCTTCGGACATCCGCGAAACGACGAGGACGTCGTCCTGAATCGCGGTGACCTTCCCCTGCACGGTGTCCGCAAACGCAAACGACGCGGCGAACAGGCCAGGAACAAACACCGCGGCTGCCAGAACCTTTTTCATGACTCTCTCCCTGGATTGGAATGTTCGTACGGCGTATCGGATTCGCATGCCTCTTTCCCCTGGCTGTCAGGTTAAAGCCCAAGGCATTAGAGTGCCGTTAAAATACCGTTAGATTGTTTTAATCTGCTACAATCCGGTCAGGAGGAACTTCCTATGCGCCCCAAACTTTACCAGTACGCCGCTTGCCCGTTCTGCTCGAAGGTGTCGAGCCTTTTGCACCTTAAAAACGCCGATTACGAGACGATCGAAGTGCACCCCCTGAAGAAAAAAGAAATCGCCTTCTCCGCCGGATACCGCGCGGTGCCGATTTACGTCGACGGCTCCGGCGTCCAGGTCAACGACTCGACGCCGATCATGCGTCACATCGAGCGTGAGTTCCCGGAACCCAAGGTTTTCCGCGGCGACGCCGAGGAGGAAAAGTGGCTTACGTGGTCGGAAAATTACGTGAAAGGCCTCCCCACCGCAATTTACGGCACGCTCGGGCAGTCGCTTCGTTCGTTCAGCTATGTGACGAAGGTCGGTAAATTCAACGCGTGGGAGCGCTTCTCGATCAAGTGGAGTGGCGCGCTCGTGATGACGATGGTCGCGGGAAAGATCAAGAAGAGGCAGGGCATCGAGCATCCGGCCGCGTTCGTGCGGGAGAAAGCTTCCGAATGGGCGGAGGGTCTGGCGGGGCGGGCTTTCATGGGCGGGCTGACGCCGGGCGGCGCGGACGTCGCCGTCTACGGAATCACGCGAGTGGTCTGGAATCTCGACGCCGGGAACCTTTTGCGCGAGAATTCCGCTTTCGCCGCTTGGTTCGACCGCATGCGGACGCGTGTCGAAGGGTCGGCGAGCTAAGAGTTACTGGCGGCCCGGATCAGCGAGGCAACCGGACGAGCTCGGTCCAGTATTTGTCGAAGACCTTCATCACGTCGACGAACTGGCCGTAGCCCGAGGGCTTCCGGATGAAGGAATTCACGCCCAGACCGTACATCGCAAGGATGTCGCTCTCGGCGTCCGACGTGGTCAGCGCGACCACGGGAATGTAGCGCAGTTCGGGATGGGCTTTGATTTCCTTGAGCGCCTCGCGGCCGTCCTTCCGCGGCATGTTGAGATCGAGCAGGATGATCCCCGGCCACGGCGCGGACTTCGGGTCCTTGTACTTCTCGCGGCACAGAAGATAGTCCATCAGCTCTTCGCCGTCCTTCACGCGCCGCAGGTCGCTCTGCTGGCAGAACTCCAGGAACGCGTCGCGGACGAGCATGAAATCCTCTTCGTCGTCTTCCGCGATCAGAATGATCGGCGACTTTTTCATTTCAGTCCTTTCAATCGTCCGACAAGAGTTTGCTGAGGAGCTTCTCGAAAGGCTCCGGCTCGGCGTTTCCGGCACCGCCAGACGGCGACGCGGCTTGGGTCTGCGACGGCGCTTCGTTTCCGAGTTTCCCCCTCAAAAGCCCGCCGATCAATTCCTGCCCTTTGCCCGCCGCGAGCGTCGAGGCGATGTGGCGCGTGTCCGGGATCACCGTAAGACGTCCGCCCACGCGCTCAATCCGCACCGGAAGCTCAATCTGCCCTTGCGCGTTCATAAAAAGCCGTAACTCTTCCACGCTGCGCGCGATCGCGTCCGAGAAATTGGAGTCGAGCAGGAGGACGCCGGCGAGAGAGACCGTTCCGTCCATTCCCGCCGAGCCGCGGGCGAAGAAAGCGAATTGGTCGCTTCGAACCTCGAGCCGCTCGAAATAAACGCGGCCACCGGCGATTTTGAACGGAACCTCCACGGGCCCGAGCGGCGTATGCGGCCGCGACAACCGCGCGCGGTATTCGTCGGGGAGGCGCGCGGAAAGCTTCTCGCCCACTCCGGGAATGGCCGAAAGCTTCTCGAGCACCGTGCGCACCACGTTGAGATCGAGAATCACGCCTTCATCGAGCCGCGCCACGCCTTCGGCGGCGAGCGATGCGAGCGCCGCGTCGCCGGTGCCCGTCGCCTGCACGCGCGCGGCCCCCGAAAGGAAACCTTTAAACTTTGCGGCTCCGCCGGGAACGGCGATCGCATCCAGGGGCAGGCGGTCGAGCTTGAAAGCGAATTGCGATTCGGGTGCGGCCGTCAAAACTTTCCTCACCGTTCCGCTGGCCTCTGCTTTTCCGCCGCCAATGGAAGCCGAAAACGATTCGAGCGCCGCGTCGCCGCGGTCGAGCTTCGCTTTCAAAGTGACGTTCTCGACGGGCAATGTAAGGCGTGCCGGAAACACGCGGCCGCCCTCCAAGAGAACCGTGCCGCGGGCCTCTTCGGGCTTCGCGCCGGGAGTGAAGCTCTCGAGCGTGGCGCTTAAGCGGCCCGCGGGGGCTTCGCGCAAATTCTTCGCCAGTCCCGGCGCCAGGAGCGGCAGGAGTTTGGGATCCATGGCCCCGGCGTCCACGTCGAACCGTAGGGATTCGATCGAAAGCGGGGTTACGCCGGAGGGTGGTGTCGCGCGCCCCGAAACCCGCACGTTGGGGCGGTCTGATGAGAACGCTGCTGACGCCTCGAACGAGGCGCTTTTGCCGGGCGCGATGCCGCGAATCTCGACGTCCACCTCGCGCAACGTCGCCTCGAAAGGTGGTTCCTTCGTAAGGTCCATAAATTCGAACTCGCCGCCCTCGATCCGAACGAGCGACGCGGAAAAAGCGGGCGCTTCGCCATTTTCGGCTTGCGGTTCCTTTGCGGCCGGCGTTTCGATGCCGACGACGCCGACGGCGCCGTCCTTCCGGCGCACGATCCGCGCGGAAGGCCGCACGAGCGAGACGGTGCCGATTTCGATCTTTTTCCGGAGGAGCGGGAGGATCCTGGCCGTCACGACCGCGCGCTCGAGACCGACCGCGCGCTCCCGTTTGTCCGGACCCGACCAGACGGTCAGGCCCCGCAGTTCGAACGCGGCGCCGCCGGCGAAGCGGGCCGCGATGCGTTCGATCTCGACCGGTTTCCCGAGCGCCTCGGAGAGCTTGCGCTCGACGAGGGGGCGGTAGCGGTCGGCGTCGAACGTCGCTGCGAAAACGGCCAGTCCCGCCACGACAAGGAGAACGGCGATACCCAGACCGATGAGTAGTTTTTTCACGTTTCCGAAAGTCTCTTTTCCGCTCGCCATAGAGTTATCCTTAAGGTTCGAAGTCGATGAGAAGGGTGGCGTGGAGCGGACCGAACGCATCCGCCGCGCGGAGGACGTCACCCGCGGCGGAGGCTGCCCGCCCGGAGAAAGCGTCCCTGAAACGCGCATCGCGCGCGGCGGGCAGTACGATCGCGGTGTCGCCCCAATCGCCGTCGAAATCCGAAAAAAAACGTCCCGTGGCGGCGAGCGCCGTCTTTCCGTCCCGGCGCCGCAGGAAGGAGACGACGCGCGAACCGTATTTCCCGCGCGTCTCGAGCGGCACGTAGTCTCCCGCCAGGAAAAGTTCGGGATTCCGGCGCCTAAGCTCGAGCCCCTTTGAAACCATCAGCATTTTGATCCGGCCGTCCTCGGGCGCGGCGGCCATTCTCCGAACGGCTTGGTCGGCGTCGGAGACGCTGGTCTCCCGGCGCACGCGGGCCAGGAGCGACGCCCGACGGCCGAAATCGACCGCGTAACGGTTGTCCGGATCAACCAGACGGTAATCCCAGACTTCCTCGCCCTGATAAGTGTCCATCACGCCCGGTGACGCCATTTTAAGAACGAGCGCCGAAAGCGAGTTCATCTTCCCGAACCGCGACACGCGCAGCGCGAACGACTCGAAATCCGCGAGGAAATCCGCCGAGCGCTCCGGGTCGAGAATACCACGCGTGAAGCTCTCAACGGCCGCTTCGTAGCCCGCGTTCGGGGAAACCCAGTTCGTGTGGACCTTCGCCTCGCGGACCGATTTCAAGATCGCTTCCCAGATGCGCTCGCGGAACGCGGGCGAAAGGGCCTCTGGCGTCGAATCCGGCCACGCGCCCAACAGGGTCTGGTAAATCAGGTATTCGGTGTTGCGGCGCGGCTGAGGCATGCCGTCGACCGGGGTCTTTAAGGAAGCGTTGCGGGCGGACCAGCGGAAAACCGATTCGCGCCATTCGACTGGGATCTCCGAGAGCGCGTGCAGGCGCATGCGGACGTCCTGGCTGCGCTTGGTGTCGTGTGTGGAGGTCGTGATCATCCCGAGCGGCCACTTCTCGAGGCGTTCGGCGTTTTGGCGGTGGAATTCCTCGATGGTCGTCCCGAAATGCGAGGGGTCTCCCCCTACTTCGTTCAAGGAAGCCAGGCGGTGGGCGACGTAGAACGCGGTGTCCTCAAGCCCCTTGGCCATGATCGGCCCGGTAAGCTGCTGAAAGCGCAGAGTAAAATCGCGGTAGAGCGCCTTCTCCTCATCGTCGACATCGGCGCCCAGGCGCATGAGGAGCACGTCGCGGAGAAAATCGTAAATCGCCGGGTTCAGGGCCGGCGTGCGGCGTTTGGCCTCTTCGATCGCGCGTAGGACGTACTTCTCGTCGCGCTCCGAAGGGCGGACGTCGGCCGGCGACACGTAGGTGCGGTACACCGGGAAGCAGTCGATCGTCTCGCGGATCGCGAGCGTCAGGTTGTTGCGGGTGAAATCGCGGTAGTAGCGGCTCTTCTCGGAAATGCGGTCCAGCCGGTGGCCGAGCGCGTTCACCTCGCTCGACATATAGAGCATCGCGAAAGATTTCTTCTTGTCGTATACGAGCTCGTCGAAATCGATCTTGTGCTCGATGAATTCCTCGTAGAGACCGTCGAACGCTTCGCGGTTCTCGCGCTTCACGAAGAGGCCGCCGAGCGCGTTCAGGAAATCGTACCCGACGGTGCCGTGGACCGCCCATTCCGACGGAAGCGCCTCGGTCCTGTCGAGTATTTTTTCCACCACGACGTAAAGCGGCGTCGCGCCGCGGAATTCGTCCGAGGACACGATCGCCGAGGCCGCCGCTTCGACGCGGGCGCGCTCCTCGGGAGCGGAGCGGTCCACGGGCGCGAAGCGGTCCACCGCCCATTCGACGAGGAAGCGCTTCTGGAGGTTGGAAAAATAAGCGGACGGGTCGTAGAGCCCGTCCGGATGGTCGATACGCAGGCCCTGTACCTTCCCCTCGCGGACCAGGCGCAGGGCGAGTTCGTGACAGTGGCGGAAGACGCGTTCGTCCTCCATGCGAAGCGCCGCGAGTTCGTTGATGTTGAAGAAGCGGCGGTAGTTAATTTCTTCGGAAGCGACGGTCCAGTGCGCGAGGCGGTAAGCCTGACGATCCAGGAGCGCGCCGAGCAGGTCGAAACTGCGCGCGTTTCCTTTGGCTCCGCAAAAGAGCGCCGTGCGGCTTTCCACGAACGCACGTATTTCGTTCGAGCGCCCCGTGAGTGTTGAGAGCCGCTGCTTGGCGATCTCTTTCTCCCGGGTGCGTTCGGCCACGGCGCGCGGGTCGCGCTCAGAAACGCCGGGCAGTTTACGGAAGGCGGTGACGACGGACAGGTATTCGAGAAGATCGGGGTGCTCCGCGCCCAGACGTGTCTCGAGCTCGCCCACGCCGTGTTCCAGGATATCGGGATACGTGTGCGGAGCCACTGGAAATAGGTGGTCGTAGTAAGCAACGGTGAACTCTCCGTTTCCGAAGCGGAGCGCGATCTCGCCGCTGTCGAGGACGCGGCCGTAGAGATCGCCGAGGACCGGAAGGAGCACTTTGTCGCGAAGCTCGGGTTTTATGGGATCCCAATCGACGTCGAAAAAATGCGCCCACTGCGAGCCGGGGCCGTTTTCGAGAACGTCGAGCCACAAGCGGTTGTTGTTGCCGAGGATGCCCATGTGGTTCGGAACCACGTCGATCACTTGCTCCAGACCCCGTTCAGCGAGCGCTTCGCAAAAGGCGGCGTGGGCCTCGTCCCCTCCGAGCTCGGGGTTCACGCGGTTCGGGTCGGTGACGTTGTAACCGTGAAGACTCCCGGGGACTGCCTGGAAGAAGGGCGAGGAATAAACTGCCGCGACGCCGAGATCCGCAAGGTAAGGCGCGACCGCGCGCGCGGCTTCGAACGGAAAGTCGGCGTGAAGCTGGAGTCGATAGACGCTGACGGGAGCGTGGGACGTACGGGATTTTTCGAGTAGGGCCCGCCGGATGTCCGCTTCGGATACGGAAGCGGTCGAAACAGTTTCGGCGCGCGGGGAGAAGACTTCGGGCAATTCCCCCTCCTTTTAATGAGGTTAAAAGAACCGGGCAGAAAGACCCCACGAGGAGGAACGAGCGGCGCGCGGGGGACGGAAAACGTCTAGGGTCGGAACGGAAGTATTATAGCGCAAAACGTCTTCTTTTTAAACGTAAATCGGACCTAGGCGGAGCCGAAATAGGCGGGTTCCTGCCCCTTGATCCACTTGATATTGCAGCCAATACTGGGGCGCTGGGGGCCTTCCGGGGCACGGCCCGCGAGAACAGATTCGACGGCTTTCCGGAGATCAGTACCGGTAACGGGCTTGCCGTTCCCGGGGCGGCTGTCGTCGAACTGCCCCCGGTAGACGAGCTTTCGGGCGGCGTCGAACAGAAAAAGATCGGGCGTGCAGGCGGCCGTGTAGGCCTTCGCGGCGGCTTGCGAGGCGTCATGGAGGTAAGGAAACCTGAATCCGAGAAACCGTGCCTGCTCGGCGAGAGACGCCGGCGCGTCGTCGGGGTAGCCCGCGGCGTCGTTCGAGCTGATCGCCACCGAGGCGAGGCCGCTTTCGAGGAATTCGTTCGCGAAACGCGCAAGCTCCCCTTCGAGATGTTTGACGTATGGACAATGCCGGCAGATGAATAGAACCAGGAGCGCTTTCTTACCCGAGAAGTCCGCAAGACGCACGGTTTTTCCAGTGAGGACGTCCGGAAGCGAAAACTCGGGGGCGGGGGTGCCCAGGGCGAGCATCGTGGAAGGCGTCAGGACCATCTCATTTCCTTCCGGGTCGCCCGAACCAGCGCGGCACCTCGTTCAGATAATTTTCGTAATCGGCGCCGAACTTCTTCCGGAGTGAAGGCTCCTCGTGGCCGATCACGAAGAGATGGAACGTGAACCAGAGGACCGCAAGATAGACCACGAGCGCGGACGAACGGAAAAAAAGAGCCTCCGCCGAAAGAGTAAGAAACATACCGACGTACATCGGGTTCCGCGTCCACCGGTAGCCGTTCGAGCGGACGAATCGGGCCGGAGGGTCCCAAGCGGCCGGCGTCCCCTTCCCCACCGAAACGAAGTCGCGCACGGTGACCGCGTAGAGCCACAGGCCCGCGGCGGCGGGCGGAACCGCCGCCCACAAAGGAATAGAAGGAAACGCGAAGAAACGGAGGCCCGACGCCAGAAGTGCCCACGGGAGCGCGGCAAGAAAAAAGCCGTGCACGACGACCACGAAAAGAAGCGTGCGTGAAAGGACACTCATCTAGAACTCGAGCACGATCGCTTCGGGGCTCAGCTTTTCGTCGCGCTCATCGACGGAGATCACAAGCTCCTCGATCCGCTCGGGCGGCAGCGCCGTCATCACGTCTCCCGCCGGCACGCCGGGACCGAAGGAGCCTGGCCACGCGTAGCGCACGGCACCCTCCACCGAGACGTCGAACCAAATCTTGATGAACGAACCTTTTTTTACGTCGAGCGGCTGGGGGAAATCCCGCTTGGCCGTGATCGTCATGATTTCGTCGGTGTCGCCGGAGCCGAAGTCGTAATGAAGATGCACGGGCCCCGGATCACCCTCGGTGGTGAGCGTCGGTGTTTTTTCGTCGAAGGCGGTGATCTCGCCTGTGGCGAGGTCGGTCGAGCGCTCCGGCGTCCCCTTTAGCGTGGCCGAGCCGCCCGCTTTGGTGCGATTGGACTTGTCCTGGCCCGCGACGCGGAACGTCTCAGAGAGGAGCACCTTGAAATTCGTGTAACGCCCCTCGGGCACACGACCTTCGTTGTTGAAGAAAGAAAGGGACGGCTCCACGTTCACGAGATCGATCTGCTTGTCGGGGCGGATCACCGAAACCCACTCCCCGGTCGTCTTCTTGAGGAGGACTTCCTGGATCGTGATCGTGTATTCGGTGGTCTCGGCGGCGTGGGCCGAGGGCGCGCAGAGCATCGCGGCGAGCGCGAAAGCCCGGAGAAGGATCCTCATCGAACCACGAGCGTCTTTCCGGTGAGTCGTTTGAAGACGTCTTTGTACGCCTTCGACGTCTTCGCGACGATGTCCGTCGGGAGCACCGGGCCGGGAGGCGTCTGATTCCAGCCGGAATTCGTGAGCCAGTTGCGGACGATCTGTTTGTCGAGCGAGGGCTGATCTTGGCCGACCTTGTAGGTCGCCTTGGGCCAGAAACGCGAGCTGTCGGGAGTGAGGACTTCGTCTATCAAGATCAGCTTGCCACCGATCAGCCCGAACTCGAACTTCGTGTCGGCGATGAGGATCCCTTTGGTCTTCGCGAATTTGACTCCAGCCTTATAGATCTTGATCGAGAGCTCCCGCGCCTTCTCGGCGGTGGATTTCCCGACGAGCGAGACCGCGCCCTTGAAGTCGATGTTCATGTCGTGCCCTTCGGTAGCCTTCGTCGCGGGCGTGAAGAGCGGCTCTTTCAATTCTTCGCACTGGCGGAGACCCGCGGGAAGCTTGTGTCCGCATACCGCGCCCGTCTTTTGATAATCTTTCCAGCCCGAGCCCGTGATGAATCCGCGCACGACGCATTCGATGGGAAGCGGCTGCGCGCGTTTCACGAGGATCGAGCGGCCCGCGAGCGCGCGGCCGTGCTCGCGCAGGACGGAAGCGTCGAGGCCCATTTTTCGCACGTCGTGTTCGAGAATGTGGTTCGGCACGAGGTTCTTGAACTTGGAAAACCAGAACAGGGAAACTTGATTCAGCACGCGACCCTTGTCCGGCACGGGCGTGGGGAGGACGACGTCGAAAGCGGAAAGGCGGTCGCTCGTGACGATGAGGAGCTTGTCCTTGCCGACCTCGTAAATGTCGCGGACCTTGCCGCGGTTCAAGAGCGGAAGCGGAAGCGAAGTTTCCCAGACGGTCGACGGCGCGACGGACTTTACAGGCATGACTTTAAGTCTCCTATCGTTGGAGTAGACGGTTCAAACCGGGAGTTCCCGCGGAAGCCCGTTCCAGGCGGTCCAGAACCGCCAGGCCTAGGCCTTTCGCCGGGAGGCGTTCGGCCACAAGGAAATCGAGTTCCATTCTATCAAGTTCGCGCAAATGTTGGAAGAGCACCGCCGCGGCCTCCCGCGCATCGCCGCGCCGCGTGAGCGAGCGCTCCGCCGCGAACGTGCCGCTCGCCGTACGAAGCGGTCGGAACGAAAGAAGCCCGATGCGAGGCCACGCACGGCCGGCGCGTAAGGCGCGCGCGCGGCGAAGCGCAAGCGAGGCGGCGAGAGCGGCGGCCGTTCCGGAAGCCAGGTGAAGCGGCGTGCGCGGTGCGTAATGGCTCGTGAGAAGCCCCGGCGAGCGAAGAGCTTTCCCTTTCGCCGCGCGGCCCCGCGCGAGGGCCGCGGGCGCAGCTTTCGCGAGCGCTTCCCGGGTTACGCCGCCGGGACGGAGAATGACGAGGCGACGACCCTCGGGACGCACGACCGTCGATTCCACGCCGACCGGACACGGACCGGCGTCGAGGATCATGTCCACCCCATGCCCCAAGTCCTCCTCCACCGCGCGCGCGGTAGTGGGGCTCGTGCGTCCGAAAAGATTCGCACTCGGCGCGGCGATAGGCACGCCGGCCGCCCGGATCAGGCGGCGCGCCACCGGGTGCGACGGCACGCGCACGGCGACCGTGTCGAGACCAGCCGTGACCACGTCGGGAACGTGTTTGGATTTCGGGAGGACGATCGTGAGAGGTCCTGGCCAAAAAAGACCGGCGAGCTTGCGGGCCAGCGGTGAATCGACGCTCCATAGGCGCCGTGCGGCGGCCGCGGTCTCGGCGTGGACGATGAGCGGATCGAAAGCGGGGCGTTTTTTTAACGCGAAGATGCGCAGAGCCGCTTTCGGATTCGTCGCGTCGGCGCCGAGGCCGTAGACCGTTTCCGTCGGAAATGCGACGATCCCGCCTTTTCGGAGAATGGCGGCCGCTTTTTCGATGTTCGCCTGTGTGGCTGGGACAATCACTCGGAGACGCGGGAGACGAGGCGCTGAAACGGAAAGAAGCGGCCGGGGCACTCGGTGTGCTTGCCGCGGATGTCGGTGTGCCGGCGGACGCCGTCCGCGGGGATGCCGTAATGCGCGCTTAAAATCTTCACGAGATTCACGGTCGATTCGAACTGCGCCTCCGAAGGCGGGCGTTTGGAGAAATCGCCCACGAGACAGATCTGGATGTCGAGCGGGCGGTTGGCCTTAATCTGCCGCTTCCAGCGGAAACCGACTTCGACCTCGCCGTCGCGGGTGCTCGAACCGTTCCCGATCACGAAATGGTAAAAAAGCCCGCCCATGTGGCGCCGCAGGTGGTCGCGGTGAAAGCTCTTGGCTCCCCCCTGGCGCGTCGCGCTGTGATGGACGGTGATGGTGCGCCAGCGGGAATACGAATAACGCGGCCCGACCTTGCGCTGCAGCCGTTCGATACTCTCGCCCACGCCGGAGGAGGGCGCATGGATCACGGGGATCACGGGTGCCCCGCCCGCACGCGGGACGAAGACGCGCTGCCCCACTTCCAGCTGGCCCGCGTCACGGATGGAGTTGAGGCGCTTCAGGTCCTGAACCGTGACGCCGTAAGTTTTGGCGATGCGGTAAAGGGTCTGCCCGCGCTCCACCGTGTGGTAGAGCCCGCCTCCGGGCGCGGAGACGGGGGCCGTCGGCGGACGCGCCGTACGCGGCGTCGCGCAGCCCGAAGCGAATAGGGCGAGAAAAAAGACCGCGGCGGCCGCGCGGCGCGTCACTGAGCGCTCAAGACTTTGGTGGCACTCCGTCTTTGGGTGACTTCGAGAAGCGCCTTCTCGGCCCGCTCGAGGCGCTTTTCCATTTCAACGACGCGCACTTCCAGCTTCTTGAACTTGCCGTACATGTATTCGTCGAACGGAATAGGGGTTTGGATGCCGCCGCGGATCTCGATCGGCATGTCTTCGGGGACCCGGAACGTCAGGCCCTCCTTCGTGGTCACGGTCTTGTACTGGAAAACGTCCTCTTCGGCGCACGCCGAAGCGGCCGGTAAGAAAAAGGAAGCAAGGAGAATCAAAATAACGTGGAGTCGCATGCCGCCCCATTTTAAAGGAAACGAGGGGCGTTTGCAACTTCGAGCCGGACACCCCGCAAGAGCGAAAATAGTAAGTATTTGATTAATAATGTATAAATTTGACAAAGTGCGCTCCGGCATGTTATGGTTGCCGAAGGAGGATCATCGATGCTTGAACGGATCGCGGCCTTTACCTTGGCGGCCTGCCTCACTTGTACGGCGGGGACCGCTCTCGCGGCTTCCACGAAGGAGAAGGTCCTGAAGGGCAACGACTACGTCGCCAAAAAAGAGTACAAGAAAGCCGTTCAAGAGTACGAGAACGCCCTGAAATCCGAGCCCAACGATCCCAAGACCCACCTTCTCCTGGGGCTCGCCTACGCAAACCTGGGCTCTTACGAGAAAGCTATCGACCACCTCGAGCGCTCGGTGAAAGCCGAGCCTTCCCACGCCGCCTACCACACCCTCGGCCTCATGTACGCCAACAAGTCGGACTTAAAGAAATCGGCGAGCGCGCTCGAGAGCGCCGTCCGGCTCGCCCCGACCGCTTTCCGCACCTGGTACGCGATTGGCCTCACCCGGGCCGGAGCCGGCGATTTTGCCGGGGCCGCCGAGGCGCACAAAAAAGCCACGCAGCTGAATCCTAAATTCGTCGAAGCGTATCTGGGTCTTGGAAGCGCTTATTATTGGGCGGGGGACCGCACGAAGGCCATGGAGCAGGTCGTCGCTCTCAAGATGATGGGCTCGGCCGCGGGCGACCAGCTCGAGAAATGGCTCCAGGACCACGAACGCCGCAAATCCGAACTCACCGTCGCGGGCGCCAGCTCCTAGAAAAACCTCCTACCGGACGACCACCGTCTTCGAGACGGTGAGTGAGCATCGGGCGATGCTCGAATCCCTGCTCTTGGGCACAATCTGGAAACGTTCGATCTTGAGGAGCCGCGGCGAGCTTTCGATCGCGTGGAAGAACCCCGCCACCTGCTCCATCTGCGCCTCGCATTCGAGACTCGCCAGGTATTTGCGGGTTCCCTTCTCCTCTTTCGTCGACGCCGGCTTCACGTAGATGAGACTGACCGAAGACTGCTCGGCGGTCGATTCGAGCTCTCGCAGGAGCGTCGTCATTTCCTCTTCCGGGTTCTTGGCCTCGACCGAATAGCCGGCGAACTCCTTCCCTTCCGCGAGGATGCGGTTCTTCTGCACGAGAACGTGCAGGCTCTGGCGGATCGCGGCCTCTTCCTCGCCGATGGCGGCGCTTAAGGAGGCGAGCTTCCCGCCGATGGGGCCCAAGACCAGGCGGTCGACCAGTACGACGCCGAGAACGGCCGCGGTGCCGTAGAGGATCATGCGTTCGCGCCTGGACATTTTCTTGTATTTGGCTGCGAGTTTCGCGATCAAGCGGAGGGCCCTTTCCGGTTCAGCGTGGCCACGATCTCGAAGTCGGCGACATCCACACCGTTCTCGTTGCGGCTGTTGACGTACTTGGTTTTCACCCCCTTGAACTTCCGCGACTTTTCCAGGTTCGTCACAAAAGCGAACACCGAACCCATCGTCGCCGACGCCCCCTTCACCGAGAACTTCTCGGCATCCTCGTATTTCACATCGGTGAGCTTCACGTTGCCGGGAAGCGTGTCGTAGAGTTCGCTTAAAGTCTCGATCGATTCGCCGCGGGTCCCGAGATAGTCCTTGATGGCGCGGGTCTTCGCGAAGACCCGTTCGAGTTTCTGCGCTTCTTCGCGCACCGGGCTGTAACGCGCGGACAACCTTTGCTGATAGGCGCTCTTGAACCAGATTTTCTCGAGGCAGAGCGCAAATGCCAGGGTCAAGATCGTCATCATGAGGATCCCCGTCTTCACCATCTCACGGCCGCGCGATTCGAGCTGGATCTGGAGCTTGCGTTCGTCGGACGTGAGATCCAGGCGCATTTTGTCGAAGAGAAGCAGCGGCGCGATCACGTTGAAGAACGAGACGCGCTTGGCGGCCGCTGCGAACTGCTTGGCCGACGGGGAGATCGAGAAATAATTGAAGTACGTCTGGTGCTTGAGCGGGATATGGAGTGTCTCGCGGAAGAGGTCGTCGAGCTCCGTCACGTCGGCCACGACGCCCGTCAGGAGCAACGTCGAGGGCATGGGCCCCAGTTCGTCTGCGACGTAGGACTCGAGGGATTTCTGAAGTTCTTCGACGAAGCGGTCGGTGTAGATCTCCTTCTCGTCGAGAAGGTTGTCCGCGCCGATCGGGATGCCACGGATGAAGAGGATTCTCCCGCGCTGGATCACCTGGAAAGTCGTGAAGGTTCCGTCCATATGGACCACGCCGGTCACCGATTCGCTCGATTCGAGACCGAGGATGCGCGTGCAGGCGGCCGAGACGCCCTCAGGAGAGAAGAAAACCTTCTCGAGACGCAGACCGGCCCGCTCGAGGAGCCGTATCTGCCGCGCGACGATTTCCTTCGGGACGATGACCAGAAGCACCTTCGTATAGCTTTCGCGGACCACGCCCAGGCTCAGTGTGTCGATGATGATTTCCGAGCGCGAATAGGGGGTGTGGCGCGAGGCCTGGAGATTCACGATCTCGCGGATCTCGTCGGGGTCCTTGGAGGGAATCTCGATGGTGCGCGTGATGACGACGTGAAGCGGAACCGTCAGGAACGCGCGGGGCGCGGAAACGCCCAGAGCCGCGGTTTCTTTCTTGATGAGGGCGACTAGGTCGTCGTCGGAGAGGCCGTTCGCGGGGTGATGCGAGAGGCGCGCGACTTCGCGTTTCGCGGGCCCGATACGGACGTGGACGATTTTAAGACGGTCGTCGTCCAGATCGTAGCCCACCATGTCGTGGCCCTTCTTCGCAGGGAAGACGGACCGGATCAGCTTCTGGACGGCCATTGAACCCCCGAAACCTTCGCCCGGAGCGTCTTTCCGGTGCGCTCGAAGACCGATTCCGCCTCGAGGATCGCTCCGCTTGGAGCGACCGCCCGCCCCTTCGCAAGGAACGCGCTCGAAACGGTTCCCACCTTTTCGGCGAGGATCAGGTTGGAGAGCGCCGCCGTCTCTGCGCCGTCGAGCGGCGGAACCGAGCGGGTGAGCTCCGTGATGATCGCTTGCGGCTGGATGAACACGACGTCGTCGGCGGTCCCCTCTTTGGCGTCGCCGCCCGCCCGGAAGGCGAGAATCTTGTCCACGGTCCGCGTTTCGAGACCCAGCGCTTCGAGCGTCGGGCGCGGCGCGGTGTTCAGATTCACGACGCCCGTTCCGTGCGCGGTGACGAACGGCCTTATCTTATCAAAAATCTCCCTTTTCATCCCTTTAATTAGGAGCAATTCCTCGGGGAAATCGAACGGGGCGTCCTTCGACGCGTAAGGCACCGCAAGGTCCGCGTAATACGAGTCCTCGGCGCCGTACTGAGGGTGCTGAAAATTGGAATCCTGATCGCGCCAATCGAGAACGCACTGGGCGAGCTCCTCCGCTTCGTCCCGCGCGAGGCCCGCGCTCTCGAAAAGCCGCGCGAGGACCGGCGCTTCCGCTTTATTCAGGCTCACCTTCCGCTCTTCATCTTCGACGAATGCCGTGCAGTTGCCCGCGGCTGATTCGGTCTCGCGGTATTTGGAGCTGGTCGCCCAGTCGTCGGTGAGGGCGTCCATGTCCGGCGTGGGGTCGTCCATCACGACCGCGCGGGCCTTCTCGACGGCCGACAGCGCGAGCACCCCGAGCGCCTCGCGCAATTCGATCCGCGCCAGGAGCGTCGCGCGCGCCCTTGATCCCACGCCGAGACTCACCGCGAACACCGCGAAAGCGGAGATCGCCCAGAGCACTACGATGAGGAGGCTTCCGCGGGAAGCGCTGGGACGCGTCAAGAGCCCGCCAGGACCGGCGCGGTGCGCCGGAACGAATGGCGCTGGCCGTCACGTTCGATCTCGAACGTGAACCGGACGGCCGTCGGCATGCTTTCCGGTTTTTCGGGGATCCAAGAATCGTTCCACGCGAACGCCTGGCGCGACTTGTCCTCGTAAAAGTAGGAGATTTCGCACGCCTCGACGCGCTCGAGAACCCGCGTGACGCGCGGTTCTTTTTCTTTGTGGAGCGCGTTCAGGTCGCGCTCCTCGCGGAGGATCGCTTTCTGGCCGGCGTCGTAGACGTAATCGACCTGGCCGTAGGCATTCGAACCTCCGAGATCGGCGGCGGCTTGAATGGGCGCGCAGAACGTGACGCGCCCGCCGTCGCCCGAGAACGGGATACCGGCGTAGCGGAGGGCCCCGCCGAGCTCCACCGCGACCTTGGAAGCGAAGAGGGCGGCGTCTTCGTGGGGCACCTCGCGATTCACGGCTTTCCAGATGCGGAAACCGGAGGAGAAATTCGCGAAGATCGCGAACGAGATGACCGGAACGAGCGTCATCACCATGAGGAGTTCGATCAGCGTGAAGCCGGAGCGCTTATTCGCCGAGCGCGGTCTTGGGCTTCGCGGCATACGCCTCCCTCTCGAGCGAAACCGGCCTGTTGCCGTCGGTCCAGCGCACGGCGAGCCGGATCGCGTACAGGTCCTTGCCTTCCTGCGACGAATCGACCGTCCAGTCGTAGCGGCGGCCCGCGGCGTCGAACGCGCCGGCGTCGCTTCCCAGTTGCGGCTCCTTTGCGTACACCGCGCCCTCCCGGGCTTCCCAGAGCTTCTCGGACGCGTAGAGCCGCGCGCGAAGCGAGCTCGAATACCTTCCGTAGAGAGCGGCCGACCGGATAAAACACTCCTGGACGAGCAGCGTCCCCAGCGCCAGGAAACAGACGGCGACCATGAGTTCGATCATGGTCAGACCCGCCATTCCCGGCCGCCGGAGAAGCTTCACTGCCAGTTCTTTACGTCGTCGGGGCTGCTTTCCTGACCGTCGCGGCCGACGGACCAGAGGTCGTAGTCGTACGTGCGGTGCGTGCCCGGGCTTTTATAACGGTATTCGCGGCCCCACGGATCGAGCGGCTTCTTCTCGAGGTACGGCCCGTTCCAATTGCCCGCGTTGCCCGGCTTTTGGAGAAGCGCGTTCAAGCCGCCCTCGCCATCGTCCGGGTATTTGCCGTTGTCGAGTTCGTAGAGCTTGAGCGCGGTGGCGATGTTCGCCGTGATGTCCGCCTGAGCGGCGCTGTTTTTCGCCTGCTCTGAACGGCCCGCCAGACGCGGCATGACCATCGCCACGAGCGCCCCGATGATGATGACCACGAGCATGAGCTCGATCAGCGTAAAACCCCGTTCCCCTCTGCGTGTCGTCATGAAGGCCTCCCCCTTTTTAAGAATACGTTTCGAGTTCGACGACCGGCCGTTGACCGAGCTCGGTGCGCCAGCGGAGATCCAGATCCGCGATGGTTTCGATACGGTAAGCCTTTTGTAGCGCGTCTGCGAACGTGCGGCCGTCGCGCAGTTCCCTGCAGAACGTCGTGAAAGCCTGCGCCCCGTAGGTGCGGACGAGATAATCGACGAGACACACCGACTGCATGTAGAAAAAGTGGACCTTCTCCTCGTCCTCCAAAGCGCGCGGGTCGGTTCTGAAAAGATCCTGGAGCGGCAGGTCCTTGTCTTGCGAGAGAAGCCAGCGGGCGACGATGTTCGCCTTCTCGCGCTTCATCGGTTCCTGCCACTGCGCAACCCCTTCGTCGAGCCAAATCGGGACTTGCCCTTTGAAGCCCACGAAATCCCGGAAGATCAAGTGCGCGATCTCATGCGGCAAGATGCTCTCGTGGAAACCCTCTATTCCCAGAAAAGCGTGGATCTCTTTTTTTGAGTAGATCGCAAGGCCGTGCGACCACCCGGCCTCGCCCGTCGCTTTGCGGTACGCGCCTTCGTCCGCGTAGACGAATATTTTCGCGCGGTTCTCCCATTGCCAGAAATTGGAATAACGCGCGTAACCGAGTTCGTCGGCGATCCGCGCATAGTATTTCTCCGCGTTGTGCAGCGTCTGGCGCGCGAAAGGCTCGTTCACCGCGTAATAGACGATGAAATGATCGCCTCGCACCTCGTTCCAGGAGGCGGCGAAAGCGGGCGCGCACGCGGCGAACGCCCAAAACGCGATCAGAGCCGCACGGAGACGCATGAGTCTCTATTTCACCATCATGTTGAGTTCGAACATCGGCAGAAGCATCGCGATCACGATGAAGCCCACGATAAGACCCATGACGAGGATCATAAGCGGCTCGAGGAGCGAGGTCATGACCTTGATCGCCTCGTCGGTCTCGCGTTCGTAGAAAAGCGCGATTTCCGAAAGCGCCTCGTCCATGTGCCCGGACTCCTCGCCCACGAGGATGAGGTTCGTCATGAAAAGAGGGAAAACGCCGCCATCCTTCAGGGTCTTGCCCAGGGACGCGCCGCCGGCCACTTCGCCGCGCGCGAATTCGAACTGCCGGCGGAGGATCTGATTACCGAGCACGGGTGCGGTGATCTCGATCGCGCGGAGGATCGGCACGCCGGAGCGAAGAAGAAGATCCAGCGTGCGGGAGGCGCGCGCCAGTTCGGATTTCATCGTGAGGCCTTTCAAGAGCGGCAGCTTGAGCGAGAGGACGCTCCAGAAGGCTGTCAGGCGCGCCTTCTGAGACTTTGCCGCGAACACGGCGACGGCACCCAAGAGCCCGGCGGCGATCCAGAACAGCTTCGACTGGAACACGCCGCTGATCGACATCAGGATGCGCGTCGGCATGGGGAGATTTCCTCCCATGCGCTCGAAAAGCGTCGTGAGGCGCGGGATCACGAACGTGAGCATGAAGACGACCGTTCCCACGCCGACCAAGGCCATGAGGATCGGGTATGCCATGGCGGTCCGGATGCGCGAGACGATTTCCTCCTGGCGCTGACGGTACTCCGCGATGCGGTAGAGCGCTTCCTGGAGCGTACCTGAGTCCTCGCCGGTACGGACCATCGCGAGATAGATCGGCGGAAAAAGCTTGGGGTACTGGGCCATGACGCCCGAGAGCGACGCGCCGTCTTTGATGTCCTTCTCGGCGTGGGCGACCACCGCGCGGAATTTCGGGTTCGCTGTCTGATCGGAAATGATCTGGAGCGCACGGAGAATCGGCACGCCGGATTTAATGAGGGTGGCCAGCTGGCGGCTGAAGATCGTGACTTCCTGCGAGCGGACTCCGCCGAAAAGGTGGCCCTTGCCCTTGGGCGCGGCCGCTTCGCCTGAAGGGGCGGTCGTCCGGACGGCGCGCGGGCGGATTTTGGCCGCGACCGCCTCGGGGATCTCGTCCATGCGGACCGGGAGGAGACCCATCGCGTCGAGTTTTTCGATCGCCTCGTCGAGCGTCGACGCTTCCACCGTTCCGTCCACGATTTTTTCGGGCCCCTGCTTCGCCCGGTACATGAATTGGGGCACGGTCAGCCGAGCTCTTTGATCACGAACTTGTCGAGATGCGCGCGGAGCGCGGTCGAAAGATCCAGGAAATTGACCGCGACATCGTACGCGCGCCGCGCGGGGTCGCCGGCCGTGACGCGGAGCACTTTCGCGAGGCACTCAATTTCCGGCTCGCCCGGAAGATTGATCTTCACCTCGAGGATCGTGCCGATCGGGATCTTCTCCTGCGCGACGAAAAGGAGGCCGCCCGCGGAGATATTCTTCGTGAACGACTGCTCCTCGGGCGCGGTGGCCGGATCGATGATCTCGTCGGCCGACTGCGGGATCTTCACGATCTTGTACTGGATAACCACGCGCTCGCCCAGGCGCATGAAAAAGCGCCCGTGGTCGCGGCCGGCCTTCGCCTCCGCCTTGAGCGCCTGCGTGAATTTAACTTTCTTCGCGGGCTCGGGCTCTTTCTCCGTTTCGGCGGGCATGACGGGAATGTCGGAGTCCCCTTGAGTCGCCTCGAATATCTCGGCGGGCGTCGTGAGGCCTTGGATCACTTTTTCCCAACCGTCCTGGCGGAGCGTGCGCATGCCCTGGAACACGGCTTCACGCTTCAAATCCCCGGCGGTCGCGCGCTTGACGATGAGCTGTTGGAGCGATTCGGTGAGCAGCATGATCTCGTAGATGGCCAGGCGTCCCCAGAAGCCCGTGTCGTTGCACTTGTGGCAGCCCTTGCCGCGCCAGATGCGCACTTGGCGGTCTCGCAGGCCCATCTCGAAGGCGATCTGCTTCTTCACCTCGGCCGCGATGGTCGTGTCCTCTTCCTTGCAGTCCGGGCAGATCCGGCGCACAAGGCGCTGGGCGATGAAGGCCTCGACCGAAGACGCCACGAGGTACGGCTGGATGCCAACGTCGATGAGACGCGTGGCTCCCGACGCGGCGTCGTTGGTGTGAAGCGTGGAAAAAACGAGATGGCCCGTGAGCGCGACGCGGATCGCCATCTCGGCGGTCTCCAGATCGCGCACCTCTCCGACCATCATGACGTCGGGGTCGTGGCGCAGCATGCTGCGCAGGCCGCGCGCGAAATCGAGGCCGATGGACGCGACGACCTGGATCTGCGTGACGCCTTCCATCTCGTATTCGACCGGGTCTTCGATCGTGATGATCTTCCGCTCGTCGGTGTTGATGCGGTTCAGCGACGCGTAGAGCGTGGTCGATTTGCCGCTTCCCGTCGGACCGGTGATGAAGATGATGCCGTGCGGTTTGTTGATGAGGTCTTCGAATGTCGCGAGCTGCTGGGGGTTCAGGCCGAGGCCTCCCAGGTCGAACACGCGATTCATCGGGAGCATGCGGATGACGACGCTCTCGCCGTAGGGCGTCGGAATCGACGAAACGCGCAGGTCGAGCTGGGTGTCGTCCACTTTCACCATCGCCCGACCATCTTGCGGAAGACGGCGTTCGACGATGTTCAGGTTCGACATGATCTTGATGCGCGAGAGGATCGGCAGGATGAAGCGGTTGATTTCGGGCTGCACGTTCGCGTTGTAAAGGATGCCGTCGATGCGGTAGCGGAGCTTCACTTTCCCGCGGTACGGCTCGATGTGGATGTCGGTCGCGCGCTTCCGGTACGCCTCGAGGATGATTTGATTCACGAGCTTCGCGACGGACGCGTCGCCGGCGAGTTTTTCGATGCTCTCGATCTTTTCCACGACCTGTTCGGCGGGGGCGGAGCCGCCGACGGGCACCTGCGCCATGATCTCGCTGATCGTCCCGGCCGCGAACCCGTAAAAGCGTTTCACCGCGTCCGAGATGTCCCGCTCGCGCGCCAGGACGAAATCCGCCTCGAAACCCAGGTGCGCGCGGAGATCGTCCTGCGTGCGAAGGTCGAGCGGCTGGGAAACCGCGATCGTGAGCTTCCTCTTGTCGATCTTGAGCGGCGCCATGCGGTAGTACTCGGCGATCTTGAGCGGCACCTTTTCAACAACGCCGGGCTCGGCCTTGAGCGAACCCGCCGAAAGGAACGGGACTTTCAGAAGTTCCGAAAGCACCGTAAGGAGCATCTCTTCGTCCGCCGCTCCACGCTTGAGAAGAAGCCCGAACAGGGTTTCCTTCGACTTGGAAGCCTCTTCGAGATGAGGTTTGAGCGCCTCCTCCGTGAGGTGGTTCCGTTCGACGAGCGTTTTGGCGAGAAGGGTGTCCGTTTTCGTGATCATGCGTTACTCCAGAAGCTTTTTGATTCGGTCGGCCATGCGTTCGTTGTACGCTTTAAGCGCCCGCTGGATGTCCGCCATCGAAACGAGGACCGGCTTCACCCGCGTTCCCTTCACCTGCTCCTCGCAGCGGCTCACCGCTTCCGCGTCGAGCGGGTTCGCGATCGCGATCGTCACGCCGCTGTCGTCCTGCTTGAACGGCAGGCAGAGGTGATCGACCACCAGGGACGGCGTGAAACGCATCGCCACCGTCCAGTCGATCAAATCGGGCTTGAGCTCCAAGCACGGCATGCGGAACTGTTCCGAGAGCACCCGCATGAGGTCCTGCTCGAGGATCATGCGGCGGCGCACGAGGATCGCGCCCAGGAAATCGCGCGTCGCTTTCTGCTCCTCGAGAGCGGTATCGAGCTGTGATTTCGTGAGCAATTTTTTCTGTATCAAAAGCTCGCCTAACAGCATTGTACCCTCTTCCTTTTTATCAAGGCAAGGCTCCGATCATATAAAACTCCTGCTCGGGTTTGCGGTCGAGCTTGCCCGAGATGATGCGCTCGCAGCCGTCGAGCGTCTGGCGCACGTCCACGTGGTCGCCTTTCTTGCCGGTGTAGCGCTCGGCGACCGTGAAAGGTTGGGTGAGGAAGAACTGGATCTTGCGGGCGCGCTCGTAAAGCGTGCGGTCGGCTTTCGAAAGTTCGTCGATGCCGATGACCATGACGATGCGGCGCAATTCCTCGTACTTCTGGAAAATACGGAGCACTTCCTGCGACGCGTCGTAATGCCGCTGGCCCACGATGTCGGGATCCAGGTTCGACGACGACGACTGGAGAGGGTCGATGGCCGGGTAGAGGCCCATCTGCACGCGTTCGCGCGAGAGAACCATAAGCGAATTCAGGAACGTGAAGACGGCGACGACGGCCGGATCGGTCAAATCATCTGCCGGAACGTAAACGGCCTCGATTGACGTAATGGAACCGCCGCTCCCCTGCCCGTCGCGGATACGCTCGTGGAATTCCGAGGATTCGGCGATCAGGGTCGGCTGGTAACCGGTTTCCGAGGGCACGCGTCCGAGAAGAGTGGAAATCTCGGCGCCGGCCTGGATGAAACGGAACACGTTGTCGGCGAAGAAAATGACGTCCTTGTTCTGGCGCTGGATCGCCTCGGCCATCGTAATGCCGGTCATCGCGACGCCGTAGCGCGCGCCCGGCGGGTCGTTCATCTGGCCGAAGACCATCATGGTCTTCGTGTGCAGGTTGTGTTCGCGCAGTTCGTAGTAGAGTTCGTTGCCCTCGCGCAGACGCTCGCCGATGCCGGCGAACACGCACGAGCCCTGGTGCTTCTGGACGACGTGCTGGATGATCTCGAGCATGAGGACCGATTTCCCCAAGCCCGCGCCGCCGAGAATGCCCGTTTTCGTGCCCTTCACGAGCGGATACAGGAGATCGATGATCTTGATACCCGTCTCGAGAAGTTCGTCGTCGCGGCGTTTCTCTTTCGAGAAATCCGGCACCTTCGTGCCCAGGAGCGGGCGGCGGATCGGGCTCATTTCATTCGAGATGATCGGGCCGTCTTTGTCGATCGGCTCCCCGATCACGTTGATGACGCGCGTGTAAAGGCAGTCGCCGACCGGGATCTCGACGGTCTTTCCCGAGGGGACGGCGGAAGCGTTCCGCTGGAGGTTGAGGGTCGATTGGACGGCGATGCAGCGCGCCATGCAGCCGGGAAGATGCTCCGCCACCTCGAGCGTGATCTTCCGGCCGTCGAGCGCCATCACGTGGATGACGTCGTAGATGTCCGGCACGTCGGCCGCGGCGTCGAACTGGACGTCGACGACCGGGCCCTGCACGCCGACGATGCGGCCGGGCTTCGTCCGGGAAACTTTTCCGTTCGCGGAGCCGTTGGCGTTCATTTGACGATCCCTCGCGCCGAGAAGAGCTCGCGCATGTTCGCGTCGATCACCTCGTGGCGCCGTTTGAAGTACTGGAGAAGGAGCTTCTTGTTCATCTCGCCGATCTTGTTGCAGCTCTCCTCCAGATGGAGGTACCGCGCGGCCTGCTCGCAGACGCGGGAGATTCCGAAAATATCGTAAAGCCTCTGGCCAATGACGAGGTACACGAGATATTCCACGATATCCTTGGTGTCGGATTCGATGATCATCTCCCCCGCGGCTTTCTTTTCGGGAACTTCGAACGGAAGGAGCGTCGTCACTTCCACCCGGTGAACAACGAACGAGGCCGCGCGCGGATAAACCACTTTGAGCCCGCCGAGCTCGCCCGCCAACACGCGCTGGACGAGGAAGTCGCGCAACTGGCACGCCTGCGACCAGCGCTTCGCGTCTTGAACGCCGGGGAAACTTTCGTACGGCAGGCCGCTGTCCTGGGCGTAAAGCGTCCCGCGCTCCCCGATCACGTAAAGCTTCCCGCCGTTCTCGCGAACGAGTTCGACCGCCTTCGTGACGACCTGGTTGTTGATGCCACCGAGAAGGCCCCCGTCGGACGTTATCGCCACGACTCCCATCGGGCCGACGCCGGAAACGAACGGGTGGTTCACTTGCGAGAGGTCGATCGAGTCGAAGAATTCCGAAAGCAGGCTCTCCAGGCGATCGAAGGATTTGAGCTTACGCTCGAGGCTGTAATATTCCGAGACCGCGACGAGCTTGAGAACTTCAAGGAGCGATTTAAAGCCCTTGTTGAAGTCGATCGTTCGCTTGATCTGGATCGGAGGCGCGCCCACTTAGGCTCCCATCGTCGTGAAGTACTGCTTGAGGCAGTCGAGCATCGCCGCTTTCGACTCGTCGGACATTTTTTTCGTCGTCTCGAGATCCTCCAACGTTTTCGGGCAGGTCTTTTTCGCAAACTCCGGAATCTCCTGGCGGAACTTGCGGATCTGCGCGGCCGAAAGCGAATCGAGGACCCCCTTCGAAAGCGCCATAAGGAAAAAAAGCTGGTCGAGCACCGGCACCGGATGGTTCTTGTTCTGCATGAGAAGCTGCGAGAGCGCTTCGCCACGCTTCAGCTTTTGTTCGGCATCCTTCGAGAGGCCCCCAGAGCGAAGCTGGGTCATCGCCAGAAGTTCCTGGTACTGCAGGTACTCGAGGCGCAGGCTCTTCGAGACGTCCCGCATCGCGGGCCACTGCCCCTTGTTGCCGATACGCGAAACGGAAAGGCCGAAATCGACCGGGGGTTTCACGCCCTTATTGAAAAGCGTCGTCGAGAAATAGATCTGGCCGTCGGTGATCGAGATGAGGTTCGTCGGCACGTATCCCGTCACGTCGCCCTGGAGGATTTCAACGATCGGGAGAAACGTCATCGATCCCCCGCCGAGCTCCTTCGTGAGGCGGCCGGCGCGCTCGAGAAGCTGCGAGTGGATGTAGAAGATGTCGCCCGGATACGCTTCGCGTCCCGGCGGGCGCTCGAGGAGGAGCGAAATCTGGCGGTACACCCACGCGTGTTTGGTCAAGTCGTCGAACGCGACGAGCACGTCGCGGCCCGAATTCATGAAGTATTCGCCGAGCGCCGACGCCGCGTACGGCGCGACATATTGCTCGCCCGGGGAGGTCGACGCGACCGCCGAGACGACGATCGTGTAAGGCATCGCCCCGCGTTCGTGGAGGAGCGAAAGGATCTTAAGGATGCTCGAATAGGGTTTCCCGATGCAACAGTAGATGCAGACGACGTTCTTCCCCTTCTGGTTCAGAATCGCGTCAATGGCGATCGTCGTCTTGCCCGTCCCGCGGTCTCCGATGAAGAGCTGGCGCTGGCCGCGCGCGACCGGGATGCCCGCATCCAGCGCAAGCGTCCCCGATTCCATGGCTTCGGAAAGCGATTCGCGGTCGAGAACGCCCGGAGCTTCTCGGAAAACCTGATGGCGCGCGTCTCCCGCGATGGGACCGAGCCCGTCCGCAGGCTCGCAGAGAGCGGTAACGACGCGCCCGAGATATTTCTCTCCTACCGGCACGTCGAAGGATTCGCCGCGGTTGTAGATCATGTCTCCCGACCGGATGCCGCGCGGCGAACCGAGGACAAGCACCTGAACCTTATCCTTCGAGAAACCCATGACGAGGCCTTTTTGGCCGCGTTCGAATTCCACGGTTTGCCCGTTGATGCACGAGTCGAGATTCGAAGCCACCGCGATGAACTGCTTGATGGATTCGACCCGCCCGACTTCGCGAACGTCGAACTTCGCGGAAAGGGGTGCTTTAAGTGGTGTGCTGGGCATCTTTCACCCTTTCACGGATGCGGTTTTTGAGCGAACCGTCGACTTCGACGTTCGCAAGGCGGATCCGAAAACCCACGAGAAGATCGGGCTCCAAAGTTTCCGTGATGAAAAGCTCTTTCCCCATCTTTTCGCGGATTTTCACCGCGAGCCCTTTTTTCTGATCGGGAGTGAGCGCGTACGCGGCGGCCACTTCCGCCGTCGCGAGATCCGCGGGGACGTTCAGGCGGCCCAGATCCTCGAGACCACTCTTCAAGAGTTCGTCGGTCCAGTGCACGTGGAGCGCGCGACCCACGCTGTCGGGAATCACCTCGTAAAGAAGCTCGCACGCCTTGTCGATCGCCCGGCGGTCGGACTCCGCATCGACGTCCGCGCGCATGGCGTCGGCCGCGCGCTTGGCCTGCTCCAAAATCTCCGCGCCCTGCTTGCGGGAGTCGTTGATCGCCGCATCGCGCGTCTCTTGGCCTTCTTTGACGAGCTGGGTCTTCGTCATTTCGGCCTCTTTCTTGGCCTTCAGGATCGTCTCGTCATAATATTTGTCCGCTTCGGCATGCTTGTGGCGCGCTTCCTCGATTTTCTCCGCGTAATCCTGGTTCAGGGCATGCAGATGCGCCGTCGCGCTCGTCACGTTGCGGGTCATGAAGACGCGCAAAAAGAGCACGAGAACGCCGAATAGGACCAACTGCAGGATGACCAGCCACAGGAATAGCATCTAATTAAACCTCAATTCTTTTAATCAAATATTATCATAAGTTAGCTATATTATCAACACTTCCCACAAAAAAAAGGGTGTCGTTACTCTTTTGTTTTGAATAGTTTATAACGGTAATCCCGTCGACAGACGCCGCAGGGCTAAAGGGAGCAGGCTTAGACGTTTAGGGGGCGTAAATCTGGAAGAGGACGAGGAGGGCGATGATCGCGACGGCGGCGCCGAAGATGAGCATCATGATCATCGCGGTGAATATTTTGGGAGCGGCGGACGGGTTGCGGCCGAGGGCCTGGATACTCGCGAAACCCCCTGCGGCGATGATGAGGGAGGGGCCGAGGATGCAAAGCGAGAAGATGAGGATGATCACCACGTCCCGGTTCACGCGGCGCTCTCCTCGACGATCACGGTGACCTGGTTCCGCGCGCATTTGGCGACGCCCCGGCGGATCATCATGGTCTTTTCGTCGACGACGATGCGCCCGGCCAGGAGACGGGTCAGAAGGGCTTTATGGTACGGGAGAACCTCAAGAACGCCGCGTTCGCCCGGCAGGAGCACGCTCTGCGCCTCCCCTTCAAAGAGAACGCGGTCCGGCGTCGCGATGAGGACGGTGAGGGAAGCGTGGGCGGCCATCGGGCTTTACGGCGCTTTCTTGTCGTCGACCGCGGCGCCTTTGAAATCTGAGTAGGTGGCGTCTTTTTCGCGGCTGAAGATGTTCTCCGTGACCTTCGCTTGGCCCTGCCACGTGAAATAGAACGCGCCACCGAGGATCGACAAGAAAATTAAGATGATGAAAATGAGGATCCAGGTGGTCTTTACCGAGGGAGATTTCAGGTTTGCGTCCGTGTTCTCGATGAGATCGATGTTCGGCGGCCCGCCGGCCGTCACGAGAAGCTTTTCGAGGCGCTCGATGTCGTTGAGGACGAGCTCGAGGATTTGCAAATTTTCTCGGTAATGCGCGATGTGCTGCTGGCGCGTTACGGTGGCGTCGTTCTGCGAACGCACGATTTCGTCCAGGCGTCCGAGCACGGTCTTACCGAGCATGTCGGCTTGCTGGGCGTAAGGCGAATCGGCGAGCTTCTCGAGCACTTTCCCCGTCCGGTCTTTCAGATCCTTCACCTTCTCTTCGTTCACCATCCAGACGTCGTTCAGGACGATCTCGAAAGTTTTCGTTTCGCTCGGCGCGAGCTCCACCGATTTTGAGACGTAGAGCATGGACTGCTCGGAATCGTAATCGACCGCGAGTCCCCCGTCGTCGATGACGTCCTTGACCCCCACCTCTTTGGGAAGGTAGCTCTTGATCTCCTTGGTCTGCGTTTTCGTGGGGGACGGATTCACGATCACCATCCGCATCTTGACGGTCGCGGCTTCCGCGGCCTGCCAAAGCGAGACCGCGAGCGTCATCGCGGCCAGGAGGGTGAGGGTTTTGGAGCTCATCTACTTCCCTTTCTTTAACATTAGTTGCTTATTATTATCAATTATATCTTATTTTAACTCGAAAATCAAACCTCGAAGAAGGTCGCCATGATCGGCTCGTCCACCCCGCCCAAGCGCTTCTCGACCACCGCACCCAGGATCTCGAGGCTCTGCGAGATAACCTCGGCGCGGCCGCGGATGTCCTGGATCGAGGAGCTCTCGTCGATCGCCTTGCCGACCATCTGCGAAAGATCCAGGCCCTCGTTGCCGGCCAGCTTCGCCAGACGTTCGGAGATTTCATTCACGGTCGAACGAATGCGCTTGGTGTCGCCGCCCGAGACCTTCGCGACTTCGTTCGGCAGCTCGTTCACCGACTTCTGAAGGGACTTGAGGGCCGAGCGCATGTCGCCGCCCTTGGCCATCGTGGCTTCGAGATCTTTGATGGCCTGGACCGCCTGCTTGGCCGCTTTTTCGGCCGCCGGAGCGGAGGACGCGAGACCGGCCACAGCGGTCAGGGAGATCGATTCGATGAAGCCCGAACCCGCGACGAGGCCGCCAGTGATGTCTTCGGTGACGACGTACGTGTATGCCTGGCCCGGGTCGAAGCTCGAGGCGTCGCCCTTGAACTTGAAGTTGTAGTTGCCCGGGCGCGTGGGGTCCTCTTCCATGAGACCGTTGGCGATGACCTGCTTGTTCTTGTGGTTATAGATGCTGAGGTAGGGATTGAGTCCGCTCGGACCCTGCGCTTGCAGAAGGATCATGTCGCCGGAAAGCGCCGGGTTCGGAGCGACGACGGCCTTCCACGAGAACTTGAGCGCGGTGTCCTCGAGGGTCTGCGCGGATTCGAGCGAGAGGTTCGCGGCGTTCTGGAGATCTTCGACGGCGGTCTGAACGGCCAGCGTGAAGTTGTCGAGGGTCGTCTGGATCGCCGCGGTCTGTGCGTCGAGCTTCGTGTTGATCGTCACGGTTTGCTGGTCCAGCTTCGTGGTCAGCGACGTGGTCTGCGCCGCCAGCGCCGCCTGAAGTTCGTTCGAAACCTGCGAGATCGGTTTATCGAGGACGGCGTTGACGGTGTCGACGACTTCCTGCAGCTTGGCCGGCGTCGTGATTTCGAACGTGGCCGGCGTGGCCGTCCAAACGTTGTTGGGGGCCTGGGCCGCGTTCTGCGTGCGGGCGACGGCGTTGTAGGTCTTGCCCGCAGTGATGCCGTTCGAAGTGGCGTTGGCGATGCTCCCCTGCCACAGACCGCTCGCACCCAGCGAGGCCATCTGGATCGTGGTCACCGCAGTCGCGCCGTCGTAGATGTCGACTTCGGCGTCCAAGAGACCGCTCTGGAGGCCGCCGTCACGCTCGCGCCACGCCAGGATGTCGAGGCGATCGGCATTCGGGTCGTACGTGAAGCGCACTTCCGAACGTGTGATGTGAATAACCGTCGTTTCCATGAGGAGCAGGAACGAGGGGTCGAGGATCGCATTGTTCTTCGAAAGCGTCAGGCCCTGCGGCAGGTCGCCGTAACCCGTCTTGGTCCACTTGGCCACCCAACCGCCGGCAGGAGTCGGCTGAATGCGCGTGTAACCGACCACCGGCGGAGAGATGCTGTCCGACTGGTCGATCGGAACCGCGCTCTCCTGCCATTGAACGAAGTTCGGGTCGGTGTTCTTAACCTGGCTCACGTCAGCTTCGGCCTGGAGGGCGTAGGTACCCAGATCGCGGACCTGCCATTTGACTTTGTAATAGTCTATTTTGATCGGTTGCGTGGACTGCGTCGTGACCGTGACAGGGTCTCGGGGGTCGACGACGCGGATCTTGATCATGCGCGGCCCGGTATATCCAGTCACATTCTTATACACGATGTCGGGAACGTCCCAATAATACGTGCCGGTGTTCGGTGCGGCGGCTTCGATCACGTTCGTGGTCGCGAAATTATCGTCCGACCACTCGATACGAACGTTCGGGATCGTGCCACCCCACGTCCAAGTGATGTCGCGGCCCTCGTTCAGGGTGTAGACCGACGTGATCCAGCGGTCGGTCAGGTTGGGGTCGACGTTGCCGAGCGGCGACGTGAGCGTCAGCGTACCGTTGATGCGGAACGAGGCGTCCGAGAAGTCGCGGACGGTCGCGTCCGTCGCGTCTTGGATCTTCACGTAGACGTGCTGGGCGATGGAGTCCGGAACCACCCAGTTGTACGTGCGTGTGAGGGTGTTGTTCGCACCGGCGCCCTGGCCGTCCGCGGAGAAGTCCTTCACGACGCCCGGATCGATCTCAACCCAATCGCCGGAAGCGATGGTCGCGGGATCGGTCGCGGCGTTCTTCGTAGCGTAATAGAGCTTCACGACGGGGATCGTGCCGCCCCAGCGCCAGCTAATCGGGCGAGTCGTGCCGACGCGGTAGTCGTTACCGCCGTTCGGAGCGGAAAGCGTGAGGTTGCCGACGATATTGCAGCGCTGCGAAATCACCAGGACGTCGCTGTTGTCCGGAGCCACGCGGGCGTCCTGGATGCGCACGCGAACGTTCGGTGACGCGGTATCGGGGATATTCTTCCAGAGGAATTTGCCGTTGTTCACGACGTTCGTGGACGGAACGTTGGCTGCCGGAGAGCCGTCCGGATCCGGAGCACCATTCATGAAGAGCTGATATTCGTCGCCGGTGGCCGGAGTCAGGTCGGGACCGTTGCCGTCGTACAGATCGTAGCGGATATTCACGTTCGGGACCGTACCGGTCGTATTCCACGTCACTAGGTACGTCTGGCCGATGGGCATCGGCGAAGCGAGGCCGGGCGAAGTCACCGCGAGCTTGCCGCGGATGCGGAAGTTGGCGTTCGAACCGTCGAAGCCGTCGTCGCTCAAGCTGCGGACCCGGACGCGCGCGTTGTAGCCGATCGCGTTCGGAACGCCGCTCGGCCACGCCTGAGAGCCGTCGTTGGGGGTGCTCGCGAGAATCACGTTCGGATAGGTCGTGCCTCCGTCGGTGGAATAAGCGAGCTCGACGTTCGCAGCGGTACCGATGCTCGTCCACGCGATCGTCAACGGATCGCTGACGTCGTAGACGCCGCCGCCGTTCGGGTCGTTCATCGCGAGGTTCGAAATGATGCGGAAGTTGTTGTCAGAAACGTCGAACGCGTTCGCGTCGCCGCTGCGTTCTTCCACACGGATCTTCACCTGAGTCGAGATCGTGTCCGGCACGCCCGCCGCGCCGTTATCGGGGCCCCATACGAACGTGCCGTCGTTCGGCGTGTCGCCCGCGATGATGTTCGGGTAAGAGAAGCCGCCGTCCGTCGAATACTTGATCGTGACCGCGGGCGTATGAAGGGCGTCGTTGACCGACGTCGTGGTCCACGCGATGGTGTGAGGCGCGCCCACCTTCAGCCTGTCGGTCAGGTTCACGTCGGAATTGCCGTTCGGGCTCGTCACCGTGAAGGATGGGATGACCTTCACGTTGGCGGAGACGTTCTCCGAACCCGGGTCGTCGCTCGGGTCGACCAGGCGAATCTTGATCGCGCCGCGTTCGCTGCCCACGAGATCCGGAACCTTCCAACGATGACGGCCGCGGGTCGGGTTGCCAGTGATCGTGTCTTGGTTCGCCACGAGGCCGCCGGTAACCGTCGCGCCGGCCAGATCCTCGATGAAACGGCTATCCGTCGCGAAGTTGCCGGTGGTCGTATAGGTCAGGCGGACGTTGGGAACGTTGCCGAGGCGCGTCCAGAGGATGTCGTACACTTCGCCGATCTTCACCGTCGCCGGGAAGTTGTCGAGGATGAGAAGCGCGCGGACCGTGAACGGGCTCTGGGAGATGTAATCATACTCATTGGCCGCGTCGTTGATGTCCTTCACGCGGATCTTCGCGTTCGGGGACACCTGAGTGGCGAGCGGGGTCCAGGAGAACACGCCGTCGTTGGCGGTGGACGTGGCGAGATTCGTCGTGAAGCTCGTACCGTCAAGCGCGAGGTCGATGCGGACGTCGCCCGCCGGGGTTCCCCACTTATTCCACGTGATGTCCTTCGCGGTGCCGACCGTGTACACTTCGCCGCCGTCCGGATCGACGAGCTCATAACGGCGGACCAGCTTGAAGCCCGCCGGCGAGGGCGACGCCTTATAACGCGCGTCCGTGTCTGCGATGATATTCTCGACCTTGATGTAGGCGTCGTTCGAAAGCTCGGTCTCGGGCGGCGACCACGTGAGCACACCCGCGTTCGGGATATTGTATTCGCCGGTCGGGCGGGTCAGCTGAATCCAGGCGCCGGCGGTTCCCTTCTTGTAGAAGACATAGACTTCGTTCGGCGAACCCATGATACCGACAGAATCCCACTCGATCGTCTGCGACTGTCCGACGCCCCAGATCTCGCTGCCGACCGGGTTCTTAATTTTAACGTCGCCGCGCACCGTGAACACGCCCGAGTCGTTGTAGGTGAGCGCGTCAGCGTTGTCCTGGACGCGAATCACCATGTCCTTCGAGTAGATGTTGGACGGGACCGTCCAGGCGTAGCTGCCGCCCGCGCCGCCGTCGTTGATCGGTCCGCCGGAATTGATCAGCGTGAACGCACCGGCGTTGCCGGTGGTCGAATAATAGATGTTCACCTGTACGACTGCGCCCTGCGTGCTCCACGTGATGTTGCGCGTGGGGTTCGTCAATGTCTCGTCCGTACCGGTGGCCGGCCACACGACGCCCGCCGCAGGCGAAGTGACGTTGAACGTACCGACGATCTTGAAGGCCGGCGAGACGACGGGCGCGGTGCCCGAGTCCGTGACGACGTCCGAAACGCGGATCGCCGCTTTAGTGGTGACTGCGCTGGTCGGGATGTTCGCCCACGTGTAGGAAAGGTTGGAGCCGATCGTGGAATCCGTGATCGCAGGGTTCTCCCACAGGACCGTTCCAGCCGTAACGTCCTTCGTGTACTCGATCTTCACGTTCTGGATGTTGCCGACCATGGTCCAGCGGATCTGCTGGTTCGAGGTGACGCCCCAACGCTCGACCGTCGGGTCGTTGTCTGGCTCGTCGACGTTGAGCGTGCCCGCGAGCTTGATCTTCACCGAGACGTTCTTGGCGTCGGGGTCGCCCGAGTCCGCGACCGCCAGATAAACGTCGCGGGACGGATTGATGTTGGAAGGGATCGCCCAGTTGAACGAGTTGGAATTCACGATGTTGTCGGCATTCGAGTTGCCGGTGTCCTTCATGAACTGGTAATTCGTGTCGCCGTCGCCGTCGTACACGGGATCGCCGTTCGTGGAGTATTTAAGATCGACGTTGGGGATGGTGCCGAAGGTCGTCCAGCTGATGGTCTGCGTGGAACCGAGAGCAAACACCTGACCCGTCGTATTCGGCGCGGCCCACGCGAAACCGCCACGGATCGTGATGGGGTTCGAGATCGCCACGACGTTCGAATCGCTCAAGTTCGTGACACGCACGGTGACGTTATTGAGGCCCTTTTGATCCGGGATGCGCCAATCGTAGGTCGTACCCGCAACGCTGGCGGCGTCGACGCCGGCTGCATCCTTCACGTACGACCACGCGCCCGCACCCACCTTGTATTCGACCTTCACGGCCGGGATCGTGCCATGCTTGGTCCACTGGAGCGGGTGGTCGGAAGCGATGAGCCAGATTTCCCCGCCGAGCGGCGAGTCGGTGTTGGCGGCGCTGAACTCAATCTTACCGCGCACTTCGAAGCTCGCGTCGGAGAAGTCAGAGATTGTGTGGACGGTCGTGCCGTCGTAGGCCGGGTCCGAGACGCGCACGCGCACGTTGTTGCCGATCGAATTCGGGATGGTCCACGAATAGCTGAGATCGGACGCCGGGCGCGTCGCGATCAGGAACGTCTGCGATTCGTTCAGGAAGCCGTTTGTGGAATACTCGAGCTTCGCTTGGACCACCGTGCCATGTTTCTCCCACGTAATTGCGGTCGCTCCGTTGACCTCGTAGAACACCGCCGCGCCGCCATTTGGCGTTAGAAGTTTGAACGCCGCCGCGATCTTCACCTCGGGCGAGAGCGTGACGTCGGCCTGCGACACCGTATTCGGAGAGATGCGGACCTTCACCTCGTTCGAGATGGTGTCCGGCACCTTCCACGTAAACTGCTGGACGATCCCCGAGGCGCCGGCGGGCAGATTGGCCGCGCTCTCGCCCGCGGGACCCGTGACCGCGTAGGTCTCGCTCTCGTCGAGGAAGGAATTCGTCGAATACTCGAGCTTGATCGGGTTCATCGAGCCGGTCGGGATCCACTGGATCACGTAATTGCGGTCGACGTCCAGGAACGTGCCGGTCGTCGGGGTCGAGAGAGTGAGGCGGCCCTTGATCGCGAACACGCCGGTCGTCGGGTTCACGGTCGGCTTCGCGCCGTCGGCGTTCGAGAGGCGGAGGCGCACGTTCGAGCTAATGTTGTCCGGGATACGCCACGTGAAGGACGTTCCGGTCACCGCGTCGGCCAGATTACCGACCGCGTCCTGGCAGTACTGATACGGATTGCCGTTCAGCGAGAACTCAAGCTTCGCGTTCGGGATCGTGCCTTCCTTCGTCCAGTTCACGACGAAGTCGTCGACAACGATCACCGCGGCCGGGATCGCGGTCGTGATCGCCAGACGGCCCGAGGCGGTGAACTTGTTGTCGGAATCGTCGAAGACGGTCGGATCCGAGGCGTCGACGACGCGGATCTTGAGCTTCGTCGTCATGATGTTCGCCTGGTCGGGGACCTTCCAGTTAAAGGTGTAGGTCGGGCCGGCGCCGGTCACGTCGATGTTCTGGGTCGGCGTGCCGTCGGCGTGGACCAGATTCTCCCACACCACGGTGGCCGCGTCGGCGTCCTTCGTGATCTGGAGATTGACGGCAGTGACGTTCCCCTTTTTGGTCCAGGAGATCGTGTTGCCGGCGGTCGTGATGATCCAGTTTTCGGCGCCGGTGTTCGGCGAGGTGACCGTCAAGTCGCCGCGGATCTTGAAGGCGTCGGATTCCACGATGCTGTCGGCGTCCGCGGGATCGGAAAGGCGGAGCTTCGCGGTGAAGCTGCGCTGAACAGGCAGAAGCCAGCTCTTGGTCCCCGTGTTCGGCACGATGCCGTCGTTCGGCGTTCCGTCGGACTCGAGGATCGGATTCCAACCAGAACCGACGTTGTACTCGATCTTCACGTTCGTCGGCGTGCCGAGCTGAGCGGTGGACCACTGGATGACGTGCGAGTTCTCGGCGATCCAGACCGAGCTCGAAGTGGGCGCGGTGAATGCGAACTTGGAAAGCGTCGACGAGGGGGCGGTCGCCGTGTCGAGCACGTTCGAATTTCCGAAGTCCTGGACGCGCAGGCGGAAGTTGTCTTTCACGATCGCGAAGTCGTTGGGGATGGCCCAGAGATAGCTGTGCTGCTGCTTCGCGGCGCCGCCCGGGACGGAAACGATGTCGCCGCCGGCGTTGCGAAGGATCGACCAGTTCGTGCCGCTGTCGGTCGAGAAGAAGAGCTTCGCGGTGTTGATCGAGCCGTGCGTGTTCTCCCAAGTGATGGTGTTGTTTGTTCCGATGCGCCACTTGATCCCGGTCGCGTCGTTCGGAGTGATCATCGTGAGCTGGCCAATGATCTGGAAGCCGGCGGACGCAGAGCTTACGGCCCACGGATCGGTGGTCGGGAGAGTCAGGATACGGACCTTTCCGGCCGGCGAGCTCATGACGTCGTCGGGAATACCGCCGTCGGGCGAACAGGCCGCGCCGTTCGCGCCCTGGGCGGTCGCCCAACGCTGGACGCCGTCGTTGGTGGTCGAGGCATAGACCACGAGCTGGTCGCCGTCGAAGGTGCCGTCCTCGGCGTATTCGATACGGACGTTCGAGATGTTGTCGCCCTTCTTCGTCCACGTGATGTCGCGCGCCAAGTCGTCCACGGTCCAAACGTTGCCCGAGGCGGGGGAAGTCACGGTGACGACCGGCAGCACGATGAACGCCGGGGTCTCGGAAACGATATCGGTGTCGGAGGCGTCGATGATGCGGACCTTCGCGAGGTTCGTCGCCACGGCAATGTTCGGAGTGTCCAGAAGGAGGTTATAAGGACCGTTCTGGGTGACGCCGGTCGCGGCCGTCTGCCAGCTCGTGCCGTTATAGACCTGCACTTCGATGTCGTCCCCAATCGTGCCGTTCGCCGCCCACGTCACGGGCACCGTGTCGCCCAGATTGTACGGGCCGGGCATCGCGTTGATCGTGAGGCGGCCCTGGACCTTCGCAGGCTCGGAGATCGAGTCGACGATGAGGTCGGTGCCGGTGGCCTTGATCTTGGTGTTGGAATTCGTGACGAGGATGCTGTTGGGAATCGTCCAACTGAACGAGTTTCCGGTGGCGCCGGGCGAGGCGAGTGCGCCGGCGCCCGGGATCGCGACGTAGGTACCGTTGTTCACACTGTAGGAAAGTGCAATCGTGCCAATGGAGCCGAATCGGTCCCAGATGATGTTGTGCGCTCCGTTCGCGCGCCAAGGCACGGACGAAGTCACCGCGGTGGTCGGCGCGGTAATGGAAACGCGGCCTTTTATCGCGAGCGCGCCCGAAGTCGCCGTGACGGTCGCGTTGCCGAAATCTTCGACGCGGATCGTGATGCCGCCGCCGATGCGGTTGGGGATCGTCCAGTTGCGGGTCCAGCTCGAACCCGAAACCGCGACGACGTCGCCGCCGACGATCTCGTTCAGGCCCGTGTCGCTGCCTCCGGCCGTGTAAAAGAGACGCACGTTCGCGATCGGACCGAACACGCTGCCCGTGAGAGTCACGACCTCACCCACCGCGTAGGTGCCCGCGGGCGCGTAGAGGCCGGTCGGGAGCGTGCCGATGGCGACGGAGCCCTTGATCGTGAATTTGCCCGGCGTCGGAGGAGAATCGTAGAAGACGGTCGAGTCGTCGACGTCGATCACGCGCAGGCGCGCGTTCGTGGTCGTGATGCCCGCCACGTTCGGAATCATCCAGTTCAGGGTGAACGGTCCCGTGGCGGAACCGGTCGTGTCGAAATTCTGCGTGTTCACGCCGTTGCCGTCGGGCAGAGCCTCCCAGACGACGGGGCCGGCGGTGATGTCCTTCGTGAATTGGAATTTGACGGCGGAGATATCCCCCTTCTTCGTGAAGCCGATCGCGCGGGTGTCGGCGCCCGAGGTCGAGATCGACCACGCGGTCCCGTCGAGCGGCGACGTGAGCGCGAGTTCACCCCGGATCTTGAACGCGTCGGACTCGACGATTGAGTCCGCGTTCGCGGGGTCCGATAGGCGGAGTTTGGAGGCATTGAAGCGCGTCGTCGGAACGGCCCAGTTGAACGTTCCGTCGTTGGTCAGGATACCGTCGTTCGCCGTGCCCTCGGCCTCGACCACCGGGTTCCAGCCGGCGCCGACGTTGTATTCGAGTTTCACCGTCGCGGGAACACCGGCCTGCGCGGTCGACCACGTGACGGTGTGTGTGTCGGTGGCGACCCACACCGACGTAGAGATCGGAGCGGTGAACGTGAACTTGGAGAGAGTCGAGGAGGCCGCGGCGGCCACGTCGACCACGCTCGCGTTGTTGGCGTCGGTAACGCGGATGCGGAAGTCGTCTTTCACGATCGGGAAGTCGTTGGGGATCGCCCAGATATAGGACTGCTGCTGTTTCGCCGCGCCCGACGGGACGCTCGTGATGTCGCCCGAGGCGTTGCGGATGACGGCCCAGTTCGTGCCGCCGTCGGTCGAATACCAAAGCTTCATCGAGCCGATCGTGCCGCGGGTCTGCTCCCACGTGACGGTGTTGTTCTGGCCGATACGCCATTTGACGCCGGGACCACTGCCGGCGCCGGAGCCCGAGGCGTCGCCCGGAGTGACCATCGTGACCGAGCCGACGATCTGGAACGCCGGAGAGATCGCCGAGACGGCCCACGGGCTCGTGGTCGGAAGTGTCAGAACGCGGATCTTGCCCGTCGGCGAGCTCATGACGTCGTCAGGGATACCGCCGTCGGGAGAGCAGGCGCCCGCCGCGGCGCCCGAAGCGAGCGCCCACCGCTGGGTGCCGTCGTTGGAGGTGGTCGCGTAAATCGCGATCTCGTCGCCGTTGAACGTGCCGTCCTCGGCGTACTCAATGCGGACGTCGGCGATGTTGTCGCCCTTCTTCGTCCACGTGAGATCGCGTGCCAGGTCGTCCACGGTCCAGACGTTCCCCGAAGCCGGACCCGTGATGTTAAGGAACGGACGCACCATGAACGCCGCGCTCTCGGAGAAGACGTCGGTGTCGGAGGCGTCGACGATCTTCACCTTGATCGTATTACCGGCGACCGTGATGTTCGGGGTGTCGAGAACGAGGTTATAGGGGCCGTTCTGGACGATGCCCGTCGCGACCGTGGTGTAGTTGTTGCCGTTGTCGGTGGATATTTGGACCGTGATATCGTCGCCGATCGTGCCGTTGGCGGTCCAAGAAACGGGGATCGTGTCGCCCAGGGTGTACGGGCCTGGCAGCGCGTTAACGATCAGACGACCCTGGACTTTCGCCGGCTCAGAGATCGAGTCGACGATAAGGTCCGTCCCGACGGCCTTGATCTTGGTGTTCGTGTTGGAAACGACGAGATCGTTCGGTACCGCCCAACTGAAGGTGTTCCCCGTCTCCTGGGTCGAGGCGAGCGCGCCCGCGCCGGGAATCGCGACGTAGGAGCCGTTGTTCACGCTGTAAGACAGGGCGATCGTCCCAATCGATCCGAAGCGGCTCCACGTGACGTCGTACGGCGAGCCCGCGCGCCACGGAATGGCGGTGGTGACGACGGTGGTCGGAGCGGTGATCGCCACGCGCCCCTTGATGGCGAGCGCGCCCGAGGTCGCGGTGACGGTGGAATTCGCGAAGTCTTCGACGCGGATCGTGACGCCCGCGCCGATGCGGTTGGGGATCGTCCAATTGCGCGTCCAGCTGGAACCCGATACCGCCGCCGTATCGCCGCCGACGATCTCGTTCAGACCGTAGTCGCTGCCGCCGGAGGTGTAGAAGAGGCGTACGTTCGCGATCGGGCCGAAGACCGTGCCGCTCAGTGTGACGACCTCACCCACCGCGTAGGTGCCGGCGGGCGCGTACAAGCCGGCGGGAAGCGCTCCCATCGTGACCGAACCCTTGATCGTGAACTTGCCGTTCGGAGGAGCGGGCATGTCGGAGAGGACCACGTCGTCCGAGGTGTCCACGACCCGGATACGCGCGTTCGTCGTCGTGATGCCGCCGACGTTGGGGATCACCCAGTTGAAGGTGAACGGTCCCGTGGCGGAACCGCTCACGTCGACCGCCTGGGTGTTCTGAGGCCCCCCCGCCACGCGCCCGTCGACGAGCGCTTCCCACACGATCGGTATCGCGGTGATGTCTTTCGTGATTTGGAGCTTCACGGTCGAGATATTGCCTTTCTTTGAGAAAACCAGCGGACGGACGTCGGCGTCCGAAATGGAGATACCCAGCTGCGCGCCATCGAGCGGCGTCGTGAGCGTCAGGTCGCCACGGATCTTGAAGGCATCGGACTCGATGATGGAATCGGTCGGGTTCGCGGGATCGGAAATGCGAATTTTGGCGGCGTTCGTGCGGTTCACAGGCAGAGCCCACGGCTGGGTTCCGTCGTTGTTGACGATGCCGTCGTTGGCCGTGTCTTCGGTTTCGGGAAGCGGATTCCAACCGGTGCCGACGTTGTATTCGATTTTGACGGTCGCCGGGACGCCGGCTTGCGCGGTCGCCCACGTGATCGTATGGGTGTCCGTCGCGGTCCAGACGGAGGTCGAAATCGGAGCGGTGAACGCGAACTTGGAAAGCGTAGAGGAAGCGGCCGTCGAGGCGTCCTCGACCGCGACGTCGCCGTTGTCGACGACCTTCAAACGGATATTATCCTTCACGATCGGGAAATCGTTCGGGATCGCCCAAGAATAGGTCAGCGTCTGCTTCGCCGCGCCGCCCGGCACTGACAGGATGTCCCCCGACGCGTTGCGGATAAGGAGCCACGGGCCCGCGTTGCCGTTCTGCGAATAATAGAGCTTCACCGTGTTGATCGTGCCGTGGGTGTTCTCCCACGAGACGGTGTTCGTCGAGCCGATGCGCCACTTGACCGGCGTCACGTCGTTCGGGGTCACCATCGTGAGCTGACCCGTGATCTTGAAGCTCGGGGAGATCGCGGTCACGGCGTACGACGCGATGGTCGGAAGGGTCGAGATACGGATCTTGGCGGTCGGCGTGCTCGTGATCGCGTCGGGAATACCTCCGTCGGGAGAGCAAGCGCCGGCCGCAGCACCCGAGCCCGTCGACCACGTCTGCGACCCGTCGTTGGCGGTGGAAGCGTAAATCGTCACCTCGTCGCCGTCGAACGTGCCATCCTTGGCGTACTCGATTTTCACGTTCGCGACGTTGTTGCCCTTCCTTGTCCACGTGATGTCGCGTGTCAGATCGTCCACGATCCAGACGTCATTGGCCGGGGCGGGCGCTGTCACGGAAAGGAAAGGTTTAACCGTGAAGGCCGCGCTCTCGGAGAAGACGTCGGTGTCGGAGGCGTCGACGATCTTGACCTTCACCTGGTCACCGACGGTCGTGATGGTCGGGGAATCAAGAAGAAGGTTGAACGGCCCGTTCTGCGTCACGCCCGTGCCGCCGTCGACGGTCGTGTAGTTGTTGCCGTTGTCGGTGGATATCTGGACCGTGATGTCGTTGCCGATCGTGCCGTTGGCGGTCCAGGAAATCGGGATCGTGTCGCCGAGGGTGTACGGGCCTGGCAGTGCGTTCAAGGTCAGGCGGCCTTGGATCTTGGCCGGCTCGGAGATCGAGTCGGCGATGAGATCCGTGCCGACGGCCTTGATCTTCGTGTTGGTGTTGGAGACAAGGAGGTCATTAGGGACGGTCCACGCGAAGGTGTTGCCCGTCTCCTGAGGCGAGGCCAGAGCGCCCGCGCCGGGAATCGCGACGTAGTCGCCGTTATTGACACTGTAGGAAAGCGCGATGGTTCCGATCGAACCGAAGCGGTCCCAGATGATGTTGTGCGCGGTACCGGCGCGCCACGGGATCGACGTCGTCACGACGGTCGTCGGAGCGGTGATCGCGACGCGGCCTTTGATCGCGAGCACACCCGAGGTCGAGGTGACGGTGGAGTTCGCGAAGTCTTCGACGCGGATCGTCACGCCGGGGCCGATTCTATTCGGGACGAGCCAGTTGCGTGTCCAGTTGCCGCCCGACACCGCCGCCGAGTCGCCGCCGACGATCTCGTTCAGACCGTAGTCGCTGCCGCCGGAGGTGTAGAAGAGACGCACGTTGCCGATCGGGCCGAAGACGGTGCCCGTGAGAGTGACGACCTCGCCCACGGCGTACGTGCCCGCCGGTGCGTAGAGACCCGTGGGAAGCGCCCCGATGGCGACCGAGCCCTTGATCGTAAATTTGCCCGGGGCCGTTGGCGAATCCGAAAGGACGGTACCGTCGTCCACGTCGATCACGCGCAGGCGCGCGTTCGTGGTCGTGATGCCCGCCACGTTCGGAATCATCCAGTTCAGGGTGAACGGTCCCGTGGCGGAACCGGTCGTGTTGAAATTCTGCGTGTCGAATCCGTTGCCGTCCGGCAGCGCCTGCCAGACGACAGGACCCGCCGTGATGTCCTTCGTAAACTGGAATTTGACGGCGGAGATGTTCCCCTTCTTGACGAAGGTGATGGGCCGCGTGTCGCCCGAGGAGGTGGAGATCGACAGCGCCGCGCCGTCCACCGGAACCTGCAGCGTCAGATCGCCGCGGACCTTGAACGCGTCGGACTCGAGGATGGAATCCGTCGAGTCAGCCGGGTCGGAGAGGCGGAGCTTGGCCGCGTCGAAACGGTTCACCGGCAGCGTCCAGTTGAACGTTCCGTCGTTGGTCAAGATGCCGTCGTTGGCGGTCCCCTCGGACTCCACCACCGGGTTCCAGCCGGTGCCGACGTTGTATTCGAGTTTCACCGTCGCGGGAACACCGGCCTGGGCGGTCGACCACGTGACGGTATGCGTGTCGGTGGCGACCCACACCGAAGTCGAGACCGGCGCGGTGAACGCAAACTTGGCGAGAGTCGAAGAGGCCGTCGTCGAAACGTCCTCGATCGACGCGTCGAGATCATCGACGACCTTCAAGCGGAAATTGTCCTTCATGATCGGGAAGTCATTGGGGATCGCCCAGCCGTAGCTGTGCTGGCCGGGGGCACCGGAGGGAACCGAGAGGATGTCGCCCGAGGCGTTGCGGATGATGAGCCAGGGTCCACCGGCGCCGGCGGTCGAATAATAGAGCTTCACGTTCTGGATCGAGCCGTGGACGTTATTCCACGTGACGGTATTGGTCGAACCGATGCGCCACTTGACCGGGGTCACGTCGCCGGGAGTCACCATCGCGACCTCGCCCACGATCTTGAAGCCCGACGAGATGGCGCTCGAGACCCACGGGTCACCCGGAGGAAGAGTGGAGATTCGGATTTTACTCACTTTGGTCGAGCTCATCTGAAGATCGGGAATCGCGGGCCAGCGGTAAACGCCGTCGTTGGCGGTCGAGGCCACGACGTCGATCTGGTCCCCGTCGAACGTGCCGTCCTTGGCGAATTCGATGCGCACGTCCGCGACGTTGTTGCCCTTCTTCGTCCACGTAATGTCGCGCGTGGTCTCGTCCACGACCCAGACGTCGTTGGCGGCAGCCGGTGCGGTAACAGCTACGAAGGGTTTCACCATGAACGCCGCGCTCTCGGAGAAGACGTCCACGTCAGAGGCGTCGAGGATCTTAACCTTCACCTGGTTACCGGCGATCGCGATGTTCGGCGCGTCGAAGAGAAGGTCGAACGGACCGTTCTGCGTGACGTTCGTGCCGCCCGAGACGGTCGTGTAGTTCGAGCCGTTGTCGGTGGAAACTTGGACCGTGATGTCGTCCCCGATCGTTCCGTTGGCCGTCCACGAAACGGAGATCGTG
>Ga0163144_10000581_pt1 | contig 85308 bp, 72 predicted proteins | sample OliLak19BULKMAT1_FD_123175 | JGI IMG/M metagenome (GOLD analysis project Ga0163144, IMG submission 123175) | Freshwater microbial mat bacterial communities from Lake Vanda, McMurdo Dry Valleys, Antarctica - Oligotrophic Lake LV.19.BULKMAT1 | ecosystem: Environmental > Aquatic > Freshwater >... | reverse complement strand
TATATAAGCCTTAGATGTCCATAAAGAACTTCGTGGCACGAAGATCACGACCAAAATCCACTACAAAGTGGTCTATTGTCAACCGTTATGAGCCAAAAAGTCGTGATGGCTGAGTAGTTACGGAAAATTGCAGGACAATGACGCGATTAGGCGTCTGCCAGTAGATTTTGGATAACATTGCCTCGCCTTTGAGATGACACTATGCCTGTTAAAGGTTACTATACGAGTGGATGATAACAAAAAGCATTAAGGCAGCGCGGCGTCACGCGCGACGAGGAGAAAAATAGCCATGAAGGTCGGCATCGTGGGCAGCGGCTTGGTGGGCGCGACGGCGGCGTATGCGATGGTGATGCGCGGCGTCGGGCGTGAAATTGTGTTGTGCGATAAGTTTCCGGCGCGGAGTGTGGCAGAGGCGGACGATATTTTCCATGCTGTGCCGTTCGCGGAGCCAGTCGATGTGCGTGCGGGCGAGTACCGCGATCTGGCGGGCGCGCGCGTCGTCGTGGTGGCGGCGGGCGTGAATCAGAAGGCGGGCGAGGGACGCTTGCAGCTTTTGGAGCGCAACGCGGCGGTGTTCCGCGAGGTGATCCCCGCGATCTTGGCGGCTGCACCCGATGCCGTCTTGGTCGTCGCCACCAATCCAGTGGATATCATGACGCATCTGACGGCGCGCATCGCAGCGGACGGCGGCGCGAACCCGGCGCGCGTCTTGGGTTCGGGGACGACGCTGGATACCGCTCGCTTTCGTTCGCTGTTGGGACGGCAGATCGGCGTCGATTCGCGGCATGTTCACGCTTATGTCGTCGGGGAACATGGCGACTCGGAAGTCCTCACATGGTCGCTGGTCACGATTGGCGGCGTCCCGCTCGATGATTATCTATCCGCGCGCGGTATGACGTTGGACGACGCGGCGCGCGCTGCCATTGATGAAGCGGTGCGCAAAGCGGCGTATCGCATTATCGAGGGCAAGAAGGCGACCTATTACGGCATCGGCTCGGCGCTGGCGCAGATCGTCGCCGTGATTTTGGGCGACCAACGCTCGATCATGACAGTGTGTGCGCCCGCCGCCGATGTGGAGGGCGTGAAGGATGTCACGATTGCACTCCCGCGCTTGCTCGGCGGCGACGGCGTGATCGATACGATGTTCCCGGCGTTGTCGGACGCGGAACACGCAGGCTTGCGCGCCAGTGCGGGTGTCGTGCGCGGCGCGATTGATAGTCTGGGACTGTAGGGGCGAGGAACGTCCCGCACGTCACGAGGGCGACCCGGCGGGTCGCTTCTACTCCCTTGCTGAACCGTGATGACGAGACAACGAAATTTGATGCGTTTGCCCGATCACGTCCCCAACACCGCGCGCCAGCCCCACAGCGCCGCCATGCCCAAGACGATGGTCAGCAGCAGATTTTTCGTCCGCCATGCCACCACGATAGCGATAATCCCCGCGACCAAGAAGCTGTTTTGGGGCGAACCATCGATCTGTCCGGCTGGCATCAGCATGGTGGGCGCGATGATCGCCGCCAAGACAGCGGGCGGCACATAGCGCAGCGCCTTGAAGACCGAGTCGGGCAGCGGCAAGCGATTCACCAACACGATCACGGGATAGCGGACGCCAAACGTCACCGCCGCCATGCCGATCACCAAGATTAACTCGTTCATCGTTTATTCCGATTGCGGGCGTGCCAGCAGCACACCCCTACGTTTGAGTTTTGGGGGTCAGGGCGCGTTCCGCCAGCACGCCCGCCGCCACGCCGCAGACTGCCGCCACGAGCAAGCCCAATTGACTTGGCAGCCCGTGAAACGCGATTGCCGCCGCTGACGCCACGACGACTGACACCAGCGCCGGACGATTCTTGATCATCGGCACAACCATGCCGATAAAGGTCACGCTCATGGCGAAATCCAAGCCCCAACTGCGCGGATCGGGGATCGCGCCGCCTGCTATGACGCCCACCAGCGTGCAAAGCTGCCAATTCACGTACATCGACAGCGCCGAGCCGAAATAATACCAATGCTTGTGCGGTGATGGTTTTTCATCCTGATACCGCTGGATCGCTACGACGAACGTTTCGTCCGTCAGCCAGAAGCCGAGTGGCACCAGCCAGCGCTGGGGCAGATGCTTCATGTAGGGCGCAAGCGTCGCGGCGTAGAGGGCATGGCGCAGATTGACCACGAACGTCGTCAGCACGATCACCGGGATGCTCGCGCCACTCGCCAATAAGCCGATGGCGATGAACTGCGCCGCTCCGGCGTACACCAACGCGGATAATGCCAGCGGGAGCGCGGGGGGCAGCCCGCCCGCTACCGCCAGCGCGCCGAAGATAATGCCGAAGGGGATCGCGCCGATGATCAGTGGGATGGTCGCTTTCATGCCTGCGATAAATTCGGCGCGCGGCGTACTGGGCGCGAGGGCGGGCGCATCGGTCGCGGCGGATAAAGGTGGCGAATCGATCATGGCAATCCGTTCTCAAAGGCGGCGATTTGTTCAGTCTATACAATACCAAGCATAGAGATCAGCGCATGAATCGCATAGGATCAACCTAGACCATGTGCGGTCGGGTAGGGTGTTGGCTGCCCGCGTCCGAGTGACTTGCACGCGCGGCGGGTTCAGCGTACAATGAATCGTTGATGATAAGAAAATGTGGCAGAAAATGAGCGGTCAAGAGATGGATATTCGCGCTGCCCGGTTGGTCGATTTGCCGCTAATCGCGCGGCTGATTGAGCGCACCACCTTGTTGGACAGCGAATTGGCGTATACGCGCGAGGCAAATATCCCGCAAAACTTGCTCTTAGAACGCTTTCCGCTGTCGGGGCGCGAACTCTATACGCTGATCGGGCGGGATGCGCGTCAGCCGATCATCGGGCAGTTCCGCCTACGGGGCGAGACGCCCATCGCGCGCGCGGTTTATCTCGCGCCGTCGCTGGATGAAGCGTCCGAGGGCGGCGATACTGCCTATTTGCATCTCCTCGATGGCATGACTGCCGAAGCGGGACGCCGCGGTGCGCACGCGCTGACCGCCGAAGTGGACGAGTTTTCGCGGCTGTTCGTGACCATGCGGACGGCGGGCTTTGCCGTCTATGCGCGTCAACAAATTTGGGTGCGCACGCCCGACAAGACCACGCCCGCGCACATCGTCCCCGCCGCGCTGATGGAGGCGAGGGACGAGGATTCGCTCGATATTCAGTCGCTTTACTGCAACATCGTGCCGAAGCTGGTGCAGCCCGTTGGCGCGCCGCCGATGGACACGGGTTACGTCTATCGGCAGCCAGATCAGCGGCAGATAAACGGGCAAAAAGCGCGTGTGGGCAAAGCGCGGATCGGGCTTCAGGGCTACATCGCCGTCTCGGAGGGCAAGAGCGGGATTTACATGATGCCGCTGCTGCATCCCGATATTTTGTTCGAGGAAGCCTCCTCGATCCTCGCGGGGGCGATTGCGCGCGTGCGTCATGCGGATCGGCTGCCGCTGTATATCTGTGTGCGCCGCTATCAAGATTGGCTAGAAGAGACGCTGATCGACTTGGGATTTGAGCCGGGCAAACAGCAAGCCGTGATGGTACGCCACATCGCGGTGGGTGTGCGACAAGCGATGTTCGCCGCGCCCGTGCGCCATGCGCTCGAAGCGGGGATGCCTGCGCCGATTATCCCGCCGACCAGCCGTCTGCACGAATTGGAATCGAACCGAATCACAGACCGGAGAGAAGTTTAAGACTGATATGGAACGACGGATAACGGACGATATTGCAGAACTCAAGCGGGTTCTCCCCCCCCCGATCACGCAGCAACTCGACGCCATTGGTAATCAAGCTGATTTATTGGAAGTCATCCTCGATTTGGGACGCCGCCCCACCGCCCGCTATATCACGGGCGAAATCGAATTGTCGCAGCACGATGTCACCCGCGCTGAACTTGATGCGGTCGTCGAAGGCGTCGGCTCGTTCGATGCCGACAACCGCGCGGGTATGGAGCGCACCCTGCATCGCATCTCCGCGATTCGCAATCGGCGCAGCGAAGTCGTTGGACTGACGTGCCGTGTCGGGCGCGCGGTGTATGGCACGATTGACATCATTCAAGATTTGATCGAATCCGGGCAGAGCATCCTCATGATGGGTCCCCCCGGCGTCGGCAAGACGACGATGCTGCGCGAGGCGGCGCGCGTCTTGGCAGTGAACAAGCGCGTCGTGATCGTCGATACCTCCAACGAAATTGGCGGTGACGGCGATGTGCCGCATCCAGCGATTGGCAAGGCGCGGCGGATGCAGGTGTCGCGTCCAGAACGGCAGCACGAGGTCATGATCGAAGCCGTCGAAAATCATAACCCCGAAGTGATCGTGATCGACGAGATCGGGCGCGAACTCGAAGCGATGGCGGCGCGCACGATTGCCGAACGCGGCGTCCAACTGATCGGCACGGCGCACGGCAACGCGCTCGATAATCTGCTGCTCAATCCCACGCTGTCCGATCTGGTCGGCGGGATTCAGGCGGTCACGCTGTCCGACGAAGAAGCACGGCGGCGCGGAACGCAAAAGACGGTCTTGGAGCGCAAAGCACCGCCGACCTTCGACGTGTTGATCGAGATTCAGACGCGCCATCGGCTCTTGATTCATGAGGATGTCGCCGCTGATGTCGATTTGATTTTGCGCGATAAGTCGATGCAGGTGGAGATTCGCTCGCGCAACGACAAGGGCGAAGTCGTGATCGAGACGACAAACGTCGAGTCGCGCATCGGAGAGCGCAATTTGCGCGGACGCAGCGGCGAGCGGATGGAACGCAGCGAGCGTCCCGAACGCGGAGATCGCCGTGAACGGGGCGAACGTTTGGAACGCGGCGAGCGCGTGGATCGGGTAGATCGCGTGGATCGCGGTATTCGACTGCGCCCGCCCTATGGATCGCCGTCGGGCATGTCCGATCCGCAAGATGTCGCGCCACCCGCGCCCGTCAATGGCGGCAAGCTGACGACCGTCCACGTCTATGCCTTTGGCGTCGCGCGCAATCGCTTGCAGCAGACAGCGCGGCAGATGCGCGTCCCGATGGTCATGACCGACGATGTGACTGAAGCGGATTTGATCGTCACGCTCAAGAATTACTATCGCCGCCGTCCGAAAGTGATCATGGACGCGGAACGGCGCGGCACGCCGATCTACGTCTTGCGCGCCAATACGCTCACCCAGATCGAGAGCTTCATCGGGGATGCGTTCCACCTTGACACCCAAGTCGACGATGCCGACGCGCTGGACGAAGCGATGCGCGAAACGCGCGACGCGATCATCCGCATTTTGAACGGCGCGGAATACATCGATCTGCCGCCGCGTCCGTCCACGATCCGCCGCCGCCAGCACGAGATGGCGAACCGCGCCAATTTGGAGTCGGACAGCTACGGGGACGAACCCGAACGGCACGTTCGCATCGCGCGCGTGCAGTAAGGTTTTTGACCTCACCCCTCAGCCCTACCAGAGCTGAGGAAAGGACAGGTTTGAGTTTCTCCCTGATTGACCTCACCCCCCAGCCCCCTCTCCACGCAGTGGAGAGGGGGAGTTTCCGTCGAGCTTTCCCCCGCTCCACATCGAGAGGGGATATAGGGGTGAGTTGGTGCTGTTCAAATCGTCCCTAAAAAGTCACAGGCAGCGCCGTCAGTCCGCGCAGTGTCCACGTTTCGCGGTACATCAGCGGCGCATCCGTCAGCGCCAAATTCGGCAGCCGCCGCGCCAACGTCTCGAATGCGATCCCACCCTCTAAACGTGCCAGCGGCGCGCCGATGCAGTAATGAATGCCGCCGCCGAGTCCAACGTGCTTGTTATCCGCGCGCGTGATATCCAGCCGCTCTGGATCGCGGAAGACCGTCGGATCGTGGTTCGCCGAACCAAAGACCGCCGCCACCGTTACGCCCGCCGGAAGATCGACGCCGCCCAACGTCAGCGGCTCGAACACCATGCGCGACGTGAGCTGTACCGGACTATCGTAGCGGAGCAGTTCCTCGACGGCGGAGCGAAACAAAGCCCCATCGCCGCGCGCCGCGCCCGCTTTGAGCAGCGCCCATTGATCAGAGTTGCGCAGCAGCGCCAACGTGCCGTTGCCGATCAAGTTCATGGTCGTCTCATGTCCTGCCAGCAGCAGTCCGATCACGTTAGCGATCATCTCGGCTTCGGTCAGGCGGTCGCCCTGTTCTTCGACGGCGATCAACCCGCTCAAGAGGTCGTCGCCGGGCGCTTTGCGGCGTTCCGCGATCAAATCGCGCAGATAATCCGAAAATTCGACGGTGACCTGCCCGCCGCGATCATACGTCTCCTGCCGCGTATCGATATCAAGCGTCGCCGCCAGCACACGCGACCACGATTTGATTTGTTCAGCGTCGGCGGCTGGCACGCCGATCAGCTTCATGATCACCATGACCGGCAGCGGATAAGCGAAATCCTCGATCAAGTCCATTGTTCCGTCCGCGCGCACGGCGTCGATCAATTGATCCGCGACGGTCTGCACCGCCGCGCGCATCTGCTCGACGACGCGCGGCGTGAATGCCTTGTGCATCAGCCCGCGCAGGCGCGTATGATCGGGTGGATCGCTGATCAACAACCACATCGACTGCATCTCGACCAGCGGCAGTTGGATCGGCGGGACGTAACTGTGATCCACGACGCCATTGATGTGCTTGCTGTACTGATGTCCGAAGCGCGTATCTTTCAGGATCGTTTGCACCTCGTTATAGCCGAAACACAGCCACATATTCCAGCCTTCGAGCGGCATTTTGAGGACGGGCATGTTCTCGCGCAGAAAATGGTACGCCGGATACGGATTGGCGCGAAATTCGGGTGACATCGGATTAAGCATGGCGGGATCGAGGGCTGCCATTGAGCGACTCCTATTCAAACGAGCATGAATAGTCTACATCTTATTCTTTTCAAACCTATTGATTGATATTTACGCGGTGCTTGGCGCGGGACGCACCACGCGCAGACTGACGACCAACAGCGCGCCCATCACCACGCCGCCGAGCGCGAACGGCGCGGACGCCCCAAGCGCCTGAAAGATCGCGCCGCCGAGCAGCGGCGCAATCGCATCTGCGAGGCTGACCGCCGCCGCGCTCACGCCCAAGATTGCGCCGCGCTCGTCCGCGCCGCCCGCCTTGATCATCAAGCTGTTCAGCGCCGGACGAATCAAGCCCGCGCCGACTGCCAGCGGGATCGCTGCCAACGCAAACCACAGAATGCCGCCGAAGCCGCGCGCGCTGTCCTGTGGGAGCGTGATCGGGAGCGCGCCGATGATCGCCTCCGTCGAAGTGGGCGCGAGATCGCGCAGCGCCCGTTCGACCCCGCGCTGCACATACAGCGGATGCGGGCTGGCGGGCGTCAGCGCGACGAGCATCAGCCCGCTGGACAACGCCGCCAGCGCGACGAATAACAAGCGCCGTTCGCCGTACTTGCGACTCCAGCGCCCGATCAAGCGCGCCTGTACGTAGACCAAGATCAGCCCAACGTAGATGAAAATGATCGCGCTCCCTTGCCCCAAGAAGCCCAGACGGCTGAGGATGAACAAGCCGAGCAAACTCTCGAAGCCGAAGAAGATCACCTGCTGCGCGAACATCAACCCGATCAGCGGACGTAGTGCCGTCCGGCTGGCAATGCGCCAGCCGCCGAACAGCGCGAACACGGGACGGAACACCTTCGCGCGCTGTTCCGGTGGGAGCGTCTCTCGGAACATGAACAGGGTGAGCAAAATCGACATCAGCGAATAGCCCGCCGCCGTTAGCGCGGGCGTGGCGAGGCTGTCCGAGATTTCGAGCGAGAACAGGGCAATCGCGGGTCCGAACAAGAAGCCGAGTCCGAACGCCGCGCCCGTCAAGCCCAAGCCCTGGGCGCGCGTGCGTTCGTCGGTCACATCGGTGATCGCCGCTTGCGCCGTCGCCAAGTTCGCGCCGAACAGCCCATCGACCACGCGCGACAAAATGACCATTTCTAACGATTGCGCCGATGCCAGCATCAGAAAGCCGACGAACGTCGAAAGTTGGCTGATCAGCAGCAGCGGCTTGCGCCCATAGCGATCCGACAGCGCGCCCATGATCGGCACGCCGATGAGCTGTGCCAGCGGGAACGCCGCCGCCACCAGCCCGATTTGGACGGGCGTCGCGCCGTATGCCGCCGCATACAGGTGCAGCAGCGGCAAGATCACGGTCAAGCCCAATACATCCACAAATGTGAGCGTGAAGATCGGCACGATCTGCTTGAAATCGAGGCGTGGTTTGGGCGGCGCGGCGGCATCCGCCGGCGCTTCGACGGGAGCGGCGCGTTCTGCCGCCAGCATCCGTTCGCGCGTCTCGCGGATGCGCTGTTGGTAGCGAGTTTCGCGCATCAGACTGCCGTGACCAAGACCGGACGATCCTTGGTGATGATCACGGTATGCTCAAACTGTGCCGCCAATTTGCGATCCGTCGTGCGCAGCGTCCAGCCATCGGGCGCGGTGTAAATTTCGCCTTTGCCCAGCGTGAAGAACGGTTCGAGCGTGATCACCAAGCCCTCGGTCAATTTCAGGCGGTCTTTGCCGCTGAAATAATTATGCACGGTCGGGTCTTCATGGATGCGCCGCCCGACGCCATGTCCGCCCAATTCGCGGATCAGCCGATAGCCGCTGCGTTCGGCTTCGGTCTGGATCGCGCGCCCGATGGCGTTCAGCTTCGCGCCCGCCCGCGCCGCGTCGATGGCGCGCTGAAGCGCGATCTGCGTCTTATCGCACAGGCGCTGCGCCTCGATGGTGACGGGGAGGACAGGGACACTCGCGCCCGTGTCAGCGTAGTAGCCGCCGAGTTCCGCCGATACGTCGATGTTGACCAGATCGCCGGGCTGGATGGCGCGGTTGCTCGGAATCCCGTGCGCTGCTTCATCGTTGACGCTGATGCAGGTTGCGCCGGGAAACTGGTAGACCAGTGTCGGCGCACCGCGCGCGCCTTCGCGCTGCAAGAACGCCGCGCCGATGCCGTCGAGTTCCGCCGTCGTCATGCCGGGACGCAGCGCCTCGCGCATCAGCTTGAGCGCCATCCCGACGATCCGCCCGATGCGCATCAAGCCGATATAGTCCGCCTGTGAGTCGATAGACATGCTGCTTTCCTTCAGTGATGAAAACCGAAAAAGATTTTAATGCAGAGAACGCAGAGAAGGGCAGAGAAAAAGAGAGACTCGTCCTTCGTTTCTCCCCTTTACGCTGCGCCCTCTGCGTTGAATCCTTTTTCCCTATCCATATCGACTGCGCTTAACGCGGCGCAATCTTCAAACGTAAGACCGCCCGCGCGGGCGTCCGCAGCCGCGCCGGAATCAGTGCCAGCACACGATCCAGTTCTTCCGGCGCAAAGAGGCGCAGCCCTACGACCGCCGCCGCGTACACCGCGCCGCCGAACGCCAAGCCGATGAGCGGATGCAGCAGCCAGCCCGCCGCCGTCGCCGCTGTCATCAACGCCGCCGCGCCGCCCGCGCGCGCCAGTACACTCATGCCGATGGGCTGCCCGATGGTATCGCGCAGCGCGCGGGCGAAGAAAGCGAACAGCACCAATTCCGACAGGATCGTCGTGATCGCCGCCGCCGGATAACCGTAAATCGGGATGAAAATCCAGTTCGTGACGATGTTGAACGTCACCGCCGCGACGAACGCCACCGTGATCCGTCGCCCGATATCGAGCGCGATCAAGGCGTACTGGGTGAGGCTGTTCATCCAGCCAATCGGGATGCTCCAGATCATCATCTGCGTGGCAATCGCGCCGTCGGGCAAGAATGCCGCGCCGCCCAACACGCGCGTGAGGAATTCCGCCGCGAACGTGAACACGACGGCGACGGGCAGCGCCAAGATCAGCATCAGCTTGATCGAAAACGTATACGTGCGCGCGAAGGCATCCCGATTTTCGCGCACCTGCCGCGCCATGACGGGCAGCAGGGCTTGCGTGAAGAACGACGGGATGATGTTGAGCGCCAACAGCCATTTGTAGGCGACGCCGTACTGCCCGACCATGCGTTCACCGTGAAAGATTTCGATGATGATCACGTCGATCTGAAAGAAGATTGTCGCCAGCAGATGATTGAGCATCAGCGCCCAACTCTCGCGCATCATCCCGCGCATCGTCGCCCATGAGACTCGAACCTCACCCCTCTCCAGATGGAGAGGGGGAGTCGCGGCAATGAAATCTCCCTCTCTCCCCGCTTGCGTGGGAGAGGGGGTTGGGGGGTGAGGGGTTTTTAACAATCCCCGCGCGCTCCACGCCAGTACCACGAGCGTGAGCAGGTTCGCGCCGATGCTGACGCCCGCCAAGCCGACGACACCGAAGCCCAACAGCAGCGCGATCAGCCGCGCGACTGCGCCCGCCATCGTTGTCAGCGTGGCGACTGCCGCCGGGACTTCGATGCGCTCGAAGGCGTAGAACAGCGCCGCCAATCCGGTGTTGATCGTGCCGGGAATCAAGCCAATGTAGAGCAAAATTAGCGCCGTGACCGCTTCACCGCTCAACGGATCGCCGCCCGCCGATTGGCGCAGCGCGATGAATGCCAGCAGCAGCGGGGCGCAGACGCCGACCAGTCCGAGCCGCAAAATCGTCGTGTTCGCCAACAGCGCCGCCGCCCGCGTTTTGTCGCGCGCCGCCTCGCGGATCAGATACAGATTCAGCCCGAAATTGCTGATGATATCGAACCAGCCGAAGATCACGACCACATACGTGTAGATGCCGCTGCCTTCGGGTCCCAGCACGCGCAGCATGACCAGCGCGAAGGCGAAATCGATGCCGCGATTGAACAAGTTGAGCAAAATCGGCGCGATGCTGTTGCGCGCGACGCGCTCGGTCGCTGTGCCTTCGCCGTCGGGACGGGCGACGAACATCCGCCACGCCCACGCGCCGAGTGCGAATGCCAACAGCGCCGCCGCGATGAACGACCCGAACAAGCCGATTTGGAAACTCTGCGGGCTGTAGACGAGGCGCACGATCCACTCCCGATTGGGGGCAGGCACGTCCACGCCGATGAAATTATCATCGACTAAATCGAGGGCGGCGGGCAGTTCGTCGTCTTCTGTCCCATCGATGGGGCGAACGAACGCGCGCCAACCGGGATAATGCGTCATGCTGACAGTAAAATAATCGGACGCACGGAACAGGATTTCGCGTCCGCTATCGCTCACGATTTCGACGGGCGCGCCGTCCGCCGTGTAGGCGCGTGGGAGCGCGTCCGTATTTTCCCAAATGCGCACGGCGGCATCTTCATATGCCAATGTGTAGCCGTCAACGTCGCTGATATCGGTCGTCAGATGAGTCATGACGTAGCGGACGTTGAGCGCGTCCAAACGTGGTGACGTGAGCGCATCCCGATAATCGAAGGGGATGCTTTCAGGGTAGGCGGTGTAAATCGGTGCGACCCGGTTGAAATCCAACTGCGTTTGCGGCGCGATGGATTGCATATAGTCAACGTACTGGCGCGCGATGATGCTCTCGTAGCCGCGTATATCGTCCAAGCCGTAGCGCCAGCCGACATTGGCGTTCATCAGCGGCGGCTGCGTCGGATCATCGAGCGTGGTGTAGCGCCAGTCGCCCGTCTGCGCTTGCAGCCACGCAATCGCGGGCGGCGTGAAGTCCAACAGCGCCGGATCGGACGCCGGATTGAAGTTCCACGATGCGATCAGCAGGTCGAGCGTGATCAAGGTGACGGCGAGCAGCGCGGCGGCGCGCGACCGCACCGTGTCGGGGCGACTCGCTGGGTCGCCCGCGATCATGGCTTTCCGTGAAGGCGGCGGTATCAGGATGAACACGCCGCCCGCGCCCAGTGCCATCAGCGCCAAGACGGCGAGATTGCCGAACTGGTAGCTGTAAAACATGCGTGCATCGCTGAACGCGCGATCTGCCTCTGCCAAGCTGGACAGGACGCGCGTCAACAGCGGTTCGATCTGCGGGAACAGGACGTAGGACGCCGCCAATACGACGAGGATTTGTCCACCGATGGCGATCAACAGCCAGCCGATGAAGCGGCACGCGCGATTCGGGCTACGGGCAACCTCACCCCCTGTCGCTTCGTCCGTAGGGGCGACTCGGTGGATCGCCAGCGCCGATATCGCCAACAAGCGATCCATCCCAATGCCTGCCAGCGCCGCGACGCACAACGTTAGCGCGAACACCCAGCGGAACGGTGAATGCAGTTGATCGATGCCCGGCAGCGCGTACAATGCGCGATAGGTCGGCAGCCCGAACATGAACGACAGCGACAGCAGCGCCAGAATGAGGAATATCCAACGATAGGGGACGGGCAACCTCACCCCCTGCCCCTGTACCGGAGCGGGAGAACGTCCCGCCAACAGCGCATACGCCGCCAACGCCAATGGCAAAATCCCGACGTACAGCGCCGATTCGACGTAATTTTTGATGCCCCAATCAATCGTCGTCAGCCATCCGCCGCGCAGACTATTCACCGTTGTATCGATGAGCGAGACGAATTGGCGGTTGAACACGTCGAAATAACCGTGATGCGCCGGATTGCCGTAGACGTTCGGCAGGATGAACTGAAGCACGTCGCGCGTCGGATGCGCCCACCCGACGATCTGATCGTAGGACGCGCTGCCCGAACGGAAATTGAGCGCGGCGAACTCGAACAGCGGCACGAACTGCACTGCGCCCAACCCGATGCCCAACGCGACCAGCGCTGTCAACCATAATCCGCGCCCGATCACCGCCCGTAGGGGTTTGGCGCGCGAAATCCGCCGCCCCTCCCACCACAGCCACGCCAAGCGCGCCGCCGCGTAGTACGCCATGATCAACAGCGTGTAATACGTGATTTCGACGTGTCCAGCGAGGATGCTGCATCCGAGCGCCGCCGCGCCGATGATCAGCCAAATCAGCGTCCCGTCACGTCGGAATACCGGACGCCGCTGCACGATGAATTCGATCATCAGCAAGAGCAGGGGAATCCACGCCGCCGCGCCGATGATCATGGGGAACACGGCGCTGGCGACGAAACAGCCGGAGAGCTGATACACGATGCCGCCGACAGTGCCGCCCGCCCTTCCGACGCCGATGCCGCGCAAAAACAGGAACATGAATGCGCCCGCCAGCCACAGATTGACGACGGTGAACCAGCCATAGGCGGCGGGCAGCGGCAAGACATCGTAGAGGATGCTCAATGGATAGAGCGCGGACTGCTGTCCGGCGGCGAGGAATGGAATCCCCGCGAACTGATGCGGATTCCACAGCGGGATTTCGCCCGCCGCCAGATTCTCGCGGATGAACGATTTCCACTGGAAATTTTGCAGCGCCAAGTCGGACAGCAGCGCGTTATGCGGCACAGCCGCGATGCCGAGTTCGGCGCGGTAGGCGGCGTGCGGGAGCGACTGAAAGAGATTTTCGCTCGGAATCAGCGTCCTACCGCCGATGGTCTGCGCCCCGAACAGGATCAGCGGGAGCAGGAACAGCAAGCCGAGAATAGCGATATCGCGGGCGTATCGGCGCATGAATCACCGTCAAATGAAAGGTTAAACGAAGCTACTATAACCGTTGAGCGGTGTATTCTCAACGGAACGTCCGCGCCCGCGCCGGATCAGCGGGCAAACGCCCGAAACGGATTGTCATGCGTCAGCCGCCGGATCGCTGCCTCATCGACGCCGCTGGCGCGCAGTTTCGGCAGCAATACCTCGCTGAGATAGGTGTACGGTTTGGGGACGCCGCCGCTCGGTTGGGCGGGATCATACCAACCGCGATCATGACTGAGCAGCAGTTGATCGCCCAAACCTGCATCGAGGACGCGCTGAATGTTCGTGACATAGGTATCGTCATCGCCCCAACCGCCGATGCCGTCATATTCGATCCAACAGCCGCGCCGCGCCAGCTCAAGATGCAGTTCAACGTCCGCTTCGGCTTGCGTATGAATCCAAATGAAGCGTGCGGCGGTGTAGCCTGCGTCCTCGATGATTTGAAGTTGGTCTTTGACGACGCGCGCGCGAATCGTGTGGCTGCCGATGATAGCGTTGGTCACGACGCCCGCGCGCGCTGCCGCCCGCAAGATTTTCGCTTCGGTCGGGGTGATGCCATCGTCGCCCGCGCTGAGTTTGATCCAGCCCGCTTGCACGCCGCTCGACTCGATTTCGCCCTGCAATTCACTCAACATCCAATCGTAGAGCGCGTCCTCCGTCGCATCGACCGCCCACGTTGGAATCCACGGTTCGCGGTAGATGCCCGTCGGCACGACAATCGGAAAGTGGGTCGCTTCGGAGACCGCGCGGTCAAGGTCTGCCCGCCGTCCCACGCCGACGGTGCTGCATTCGACCAATGCGGTGATATTGATTGCCTTGATGCGCTCGATTTCCGGCTGCATCAGCGCGATCACCGCGTCGGGATCGGCTTGGGCATAGCCGGGCTGATCCCATGTGCGCAAATCAACAAAGACATGCTCATGCGGCAGAATCATGCCCAATTCGTCGGCATTTTTGCGCCCTAGCGTGGTGATCAACTGTGTCATCGGTTTCGCCCTCAACATGACGTGCATTGATTCGATCTTGCTGACATGACTTTAACGCATCGATTGACAGGCTGATAGTCCTCCAACACCTGTGATAGACTTTGCAGCAACATGTCAACGCTTAAAGGACGATAGATGACCCACCTCACCATCCCCCTCGACCCCACCATCGACTTTCTGATCGGGCTGCTCAACATTCCAAGCCCCACCGGCTATCACCGCGAAGCCAACGCTTATACGCGCGCCGCCTTCGAGGCGCTCAACATCCCCGATTTGCACATCCACGAGACGGGCAAGGGCGCGCTGATGCTGACGTGGTGCGGCGAAACGTCCGACAAGGCGCGCGGCGTGACTGCCCATCTCGATACCTTGGGTCTCATGGTGCGCGAGATCAAAGCCAACGGACGCCTGAAAACGTCGCCCATCGGCGGCATCTCGTACAACTCCGTCGAGAGCGAAGGCGTCACCGTGCGCACGTTCGCGGATACGCGCTTTCGCGGCACGGCGCAGATGGTCAATCCGAGCTTGCATGTCAACGCGAACCTGCGCACCAGCGAACGCAGCGCCGAAAACATCGAAATCCGGCTCGATGCGAAAACGTCCAGCGCCGCCGATACGCGCGCGCTCGGCATCGATGTGGGCGACTTCATTTTCGTCGATCCGCGCGTCGAAGTGACCGATACGGGCTTCATCAAATCGCGCTTCTTGGACGATAAAGCGGGCGTCGCCAACATTTACGGCGCGATCATGGCATTACGTGACGCGGGCGTGCGTCCGGCGTGGGACACCGAATTTCTGATCGCCAACTACGAAGAAGTCGGACATGGCGGATCGTCCGGTTGGACGCGCGCGCTAACGGAACTGCTGTCTATCGACATGGGCGCGCTGGGTGAGTCGCAGAACTCGGACGAATTTTCCGTGAGCATTTGCATCAAGGATGCGTCGGGTCCGTATCATTTCGATTTGACGCACAAGCTGCGCAATTTGGCGCTTCAGCACGCTATCCCGCACAAGCCCGACATTTACGTGTTTTATTCGTCGGACGGATCAGCCTATTGGCGCGCGGGCGGCGATGCCCAAGTCGCGCTGATCGGTCCCGGCGTCGAAGCGTCGCACGCCTACGAACGCACGCACAGGGAGAGCATTTTGAACACGACGCATCTGTTGGCGCAGTATTTGTTGAGCGACTCATGAACGCAGCTTGGACACAAGGCATCCATCACGACGCATCGGCGCTGTACGTCTCGAATCCGCAGCCCCGCCTGAATGAAGTTGTCACCGTGCGGATGCGCGTCCCGGCGAATGCGCCCGTGCGCAGCGTCTTTTTGCGCAGCGTCCCCGACGGCGAACAGCACATCGACGCCATGCGCTTCGCCGGACAAGACGGCGCGGTTGCGTGGTGGGAGGGCAGCTTGCGCGCCGCCAACCCGCTCAACGCCTATCGCTTCAAGGTCTATACGGACGATGCTGCCTACCATGTCAGCGGATGGGGCGTCAGCCGCGCCGAAAATCTGAGCCTGTACGATTTCAAATTGTTGGCGGATTACCACGCGCCGACATGGGTGCATGACAGTGTGATGTATCACATTTTCATCGACCGCTTCTGCAACGGCGACCCTGACAACGATGTGCCGCCCGGCGCGTGGACGCTCGACGGCAAGCGGACGCAGCGGCGCGCGTGGAGCGATCCGCTGTTGACGTGGAAAGAGGGCGGCAACGCCGATTTCTACGGCGGCGATCTGGCGGGCGTTGTCCAAAAACTCGACTACATTCAGGCGTTGGGCGCGAACGCGCTGTATCTTTCGCCCATTTTCACCGCGCCGAGCAATCACAAATTCGACACGTCCGATTTCGAGAACGTCGATCCCCATTTCGGCGGCAACGAGGCGCTCGTGCGCTTGCGCGAGGCGTTGGATCGGCGCGGGATGCGGATGATCGTCGATGTTGTAGTCAATCATATTGGCGTGGGACACCAATGGTTTAAGGCGGCGCAAGCGGATGCTGACGCTGACATGCGCAATTATTTTACGTTCCATACGCATCCCCACAGCTACGAGATGTGGAACGGCGTGAAAAGCCTGCCGAAGCTGAATTATCGCAGCGAGGCGCTGCGCGATGCCATGTATCGGTCGCACGAGTCGGTCTTGCGGCGCTGGCTGCACGAACCCTACCGGATCGACGGTTGGCGGCTGGATGTGTTCAATATGATGGCGCTGCAAGGCGAAATCCAACTTGGACACAAGGTCACGCGCGGGATGCGCCGCGCGATCAAAGGCGACAACCCAACGGCGTATTTCATGGGCGAACATTTCTTCGACGCCACGACGAATTTGCAAGGCGACGAGATGGACGCCGTGATGAACTATCTCGGCTTCACCTATCCCTTGCGCCGCTGGCTGACGACCGCGCCGTTCTCCAGCACCATCGAGGGGCGTGTCGATCCGACGCGGCTGCCCGGCGAAGCGATGATCGAGCAGTGGCGGGCGGTGCGCGCAGCGATCCCGTGGCAGGTGGCGCGCGGACAATACAATTTGTTGAGCAGCCATGACATCACGCGCTTTTTCACGGCGGTGAACGGTGATAAAGCGATGATTAAGCTCGGCACAACGATCCTGCTGACCTATCCGGGCGTTCCCGGCATCTACTACGGCGAAGAAATCGGGTTGCCCGGCGGCAGCGACCCCGACAACCGCCGCCCGATGGTGTGGGACGAAGCGGGGTGGGATACCGACTTGTTGGCGCATTACAAGACGCTGATCAAGCTGCGCCGCGAATCGTCGGCGTTGATTGAGGGCGCATTCGAGGAACTTTATGCGGACGATGGGACGGTTGCGTATCAGCGCCAGTCGAAAACACAGCGGTTGATCATCGTCGGCAATCGGGACGCGCGCGCGTCGTTCGCCCTCGATGCGGTGTGCGCGGGCTTGGCGGACGGCATCGCGTTCCGCGATCTGCTGTCGGGAGCGACGTACTGCGTCGAGGATGGCGCGCTGCAAGTGGGCGCGTTGGCGGCGGGAGCGGCGCTGGTATTGGAGGCGGAATAAAAGAGTAAAATGAGGAACGCAAGAATGCAAAGGCGCAAAGAAAAGAAAGGTAGATGACCTGAGTTTTGGATAGGCTCTAAACCGTTCACCTCACCCCCAACCCCCTCTCCATGCAATGAAAAGCCGGTCGGGGGGTGAGGTGAAAAAACTTCTCAAATGGTCTCTAAAAGAAGGACTGCGGGCAAAGGACTGACCAAATAGCGACGTTGTGCCACTTTCTTTTGCTCAATCCTTCGTTGACGCAGCATTTCCCTTACATCACCACCTGCGAAGCCACAATCAGAACGCTCACCATCGCCGCCAGATACAGCGAGATCGCGCGCGCGTGCAGCCGCAAGGGGTTGCGATCCGTTGCCATCAGTTCGTTGGGGATGGTTGGATGCCGCTTGAACAGCAAATCGGGCGCAATGATCCAGCCGAGCAGCAAGCCGCCGAGCGCGCCGCCAATATGCGCCCAATTATCGATCCGCATTCCGGCGGGACTGGCGCTCGACAGCACGCCCAACACCAGATTCAACACCCCCATGATGATCAAATTCTGCATTTGCGCCCGTCCGCGCGCGCCCAACAACTTGCGATGCTTGTAGATATAAACGAACTCCGCGCCCAAGATGGCGAACACCGCGCCCGACGCGCCAACCGAGTAAATCGCGGACGGATTTAGCACGACGCTCAGGATCGATCCGGTCAGCCCGCCCAAGACGAAGATGATCTTGAAGCGCCAATGCCCGAAGAAGCGTTCGACTGAGCCGCCAGAGACGAACAAGATATAGGCGTTGAAGACCAGATGCAGGCTGTTTTGCAGCGCGAAGGATCGATCCGGTGCGTAGATGCTGCTGTGTAGGAACATCGACGTGAACAAGCGGTAAAATTCACCTTTTCCGAACACATCCGGCTGATGATTCGCGCCCCACAAGAACAGCTCCACGTCCAATACAGGCGACAGCGCGCGGATGACGAAGATGACGACCATTGCGCCGATGAAAATCAGCGTAAACGTCGGCTTGACCGTCGGAATGTGGAGCATGATCTGTTGGCGCGGTGCAGTGTTCGGCGCGTTCCCGTCCGGCGTTGGGCGCGCGGGGCGATCTTCGAGCGGGTGACGCTTAGGCGGCGGATTGGACGCGGCACCCGGATTGGTTGATGGCTCATTGAGCATGGGTTTTTTCTCTCGTATAATGCTGTAGATGATTGGGAGGCGAACATGCCTGTCTACGAATACCACTGTAACCATTGTACGCGCAAAGTCAGCCTATTCTACAAGAGCTATAGGGACTATGACGCGGCGACCAAGACCTGTACCCACTGTGGCAGCCCCGATTTGACGCGGCTGATCAGCCGCGTGGGCATCGCCAAGCCGACGCTCAACTATGCCAAGATGGACTCGGATGCCATGCTGTCGGTCTTGGAGGGCGGCGACTCGCGCGAAGTCGGGCGCATGATGCACGAACTGGGACAAGATGAGGTGGTCAGCGATCCGGCATTCAACGATGTGACACAGCGGCTGATGCGTGGCGACGATCCCGCCAAGATCGATGCCGATATCGGCGGGAGCGGCGACGTTTAGGGGGTCGCGCGGCGCACATCCATCGGCAGGCGCAGCGTGTTCAGCACCGGACAGTAGCGCTCGACCAGTTCATGCAGCTTTTGCACGGCTTCCGGCGGCGCGGGCGACTCGATGCGCGCGGCGTAGGCGATATTTTGCAGCGCGGGCGCGTCCGTGACGGGCAAGCCGACCACACCCGTGAAATCCAACTGTCCGCTGATTTCGACATCGAGCGCATCGAGCGGCACGCCCAACAGCGCCGCCTGAATGACATACGAATGCGCGAGGCAGCTTGCCAACGCGCCGAGCAGCATCTCTGGCGCGGTGATGCCCAAGCCATAGCCCGCCAAGCCGGGCGCGGAGTCGGTGATCACGGTGTAGTCGCCCATCTTGACGGGGCGAATCCCGCTGTTGCCCGCGACTTTCGCGGCGGCGTGCAGCGTGACCAGCGCGGAATCCGGCGCGGCGGTGAAGGCGGCTTGCTTCGCGGTGAGCGCGGCGTGCTTGCGGGCGAGATATTCATCGAGGTGGGACATTGGCGTTATCCTTTATAACGATACGAGCGCGTCGGGGCGATCCAGCGGGATCGCCCCGATGCTGGTGATGGTTACGGTAACGACGGCGCGAGCGCATCGATGCAGCGCGTTTGCGCGGCGGGGACGCTCACATTCGCCGTGAATTGCACATTGTCGATCTCGATCCAGCCAGAGTCAACGGCGGTGGACGCATAGAATGACAGCGTTACGTCCGCCCATGGCTGCTGTGTCATGAACTCGACGCCATAGGTCGCCAGCGGGGTATTCGCGGGCAACCAGAACGCGCAGAAGGTCGTATCGCTGAAATCGGCGTCGTGCAGCAGGACGCCGACGCGCTGGCGCTGCGGGCTGGCGTTGCCGAGTTGGAACGATCCGCGCAGTCCGTTTGGTGCAGAGAGCGCCACGCCCGACTCTTGGAACACGACCGTTCCCACGCCGCCGAGGGGACGCCGGAAACGGAACACGCCGTTCACCAGTTCGTATTCGATATCGCCGTAGATCAGCCACGATGACAGCCCGCTGGTGAATGCGCCATTGTCGATCAGCGCGTCATTGACTGGGACAGCGACGCCGACTTGATTACAACCGGGAATATCGAAATAGAAGGTCGAATCGTTGAAATCGGACGCTTGCACGCCCGGCACGGCAATTGGGAGCGGCGGCGTCCCCGCGCCCAAGAATTGGACGTAGATGCGAGTGCTGCTGTTCGCATCGGCGCTCAGGTTGTTGAGCCATGTGCCTTCTTCCGTGTCGGGCGTCACGCCGCCAATCGTCGGCGGCACGATATCGCCCGCTGCCGCCGCGTTTTCCCAGATCGGAAGGCTTGCCCCCAACGACCCGCCGCCGCCGCGCACGCGCCACAATTCCATGCTGCCGTAGCGCAACCAGTTGAGTGAGAAGCCGACGAGGTTCACGTTCGTATCGGTCAGATTGGTGATGTCGAAGGTTGCGACGCCGTTGCCGGACGAGAAATCGACTGCCGAGATGGACAGCGCGCCGGGTGTGCAGTTCAGCGGATTGGCATTGAATGGCAGATCGCATTCAGTGCCGTTGAAAATGACGGTGATCACCGTACCGTCGAAGTTGTGCGCTTGCAACCTGGGAAACAACGGATGGGGCCCGTTGAAGATTGTGACTGACAGCGTGGTTGCTGAAGGGATTGCACCACCAACGTTCGCTTGCTGAATAGTTAATGGCGCGCCCGCATTGAACGGCGCTTCGCTGGGTGGCGCACCGATCACGGTTGCAGGCGATTGATCAGGTGTCACCGTGTTCCAAATCAGGCTTGATGCCAATTGCATCACGCCAACGCCCATGTCGGGATAGAGTTGCAGTGTATCCCAGTCTAAATTCACCCGATGGAGCGTCAACGGCAAGTAGTAGCTGTTGCGAATCGTGAAGCGCACTTGGTTATCGACGAATTCTAGTGTTGAATCAAGCGCGACAAGGCTGCAATCAAAGTCTTCAGTCTGAGTGTAGTTCTCGAACGTGGAAATATTCATGTCCGGCACGGCGGCAACGGCGGCAACCGCCAGCGCCGCGCTGTAGAACGCCAATAAGATCAGAACCGGAAACAGGGAACGACGCATGATTTACCTTTTGCTGCTCAGTGAGCGAGAAGTCCGGTGATGGGGACGCTGCCCCGTTCCAGCGCGATCATGCGCGGGTCGAAGATCACCCGCTCACGCCGTCAGTTGTCGTACCGCTCAGTCGGCAGTTCCCGCGCGCGCAAAAAGACTTCGATCACCACCAGCGCCAGCGCGACAAAGAACGCGACGGTGGGCGTCAGCACGCGCGGGATTTGCAGCCACGCGCACGTCACCGCGAACAAGCCGATCCAGACGCTTTGGCGCACGAACACGCCGCCCGATGGCGCTTGGCGCGTGAGGGGGGTGAAGCGCAGATTGAGATAGCGCAGGAACGGCAGCGCCGTCGCCGCGACCGCCACATGCAGCAGCAGGAAGAACTGCCAGCGTTCGCCCACGCGCGGCAGCGTGTTTGTGACCAGCAGGTACATGCCGCCCCAACCGAGGCACATCAGCACGAACGACGCGAACATCACGCCCGTATGATCGGGCGGCGTGGTGGATTCGTAGGGCATCAGGTCGTTATCGGACGCAATCACGCTTGTTGTTCTCTCTATGAAAACAGTCTAATTATAGCCGTGAATCAAAAAAAAGGTTGGGCGAAACACGCATCATGCGCGTTTCCCCAACCCCTTGATGGTTGGCAAACATAATGTTCCGACCGGCTTCCCCGAATCTTAACGAAGGTCTGGAGCGCGCACAGCCGGACAGGAAACGTTAGCGATCAATCGATTCGTACAGCTCGCGGCTCTCGCGCGACGGGTTGATGCCGAGCCGTTCGTGCAAGACTTGTTCCAGCTTGTGATATTGACGGCGCGCGTCGTCTTTCATGCCCATCTTGATGTACAGATTCATGGACGAACGATGGATATCTTCGCGCTCTGCCGTTTCTTTCAGCGCGCGCGTGAAATAGCTGAGTGCGTCCTGATCTTTGCCGTCTTTTTCAGCGATCCGCCCGATGGAGATCAAGGCTTGTGCGTACAGTTGGCGCAGTTGTTCACGGCGTTCCTGGACCCACTTCATCTCGATTTGCTGCAAGAAGGGCGCTTTGTACAGGTCAATTGCGCGCAGCAGCAGCGCCGATTCTTCGCGCTGAGTCTTGGCGACCATCGCGCGCTCGACCGCTTCTTGGAAGTCAGCAACATCATAGTGACGGACGAGCTTGTCCGACGGCAGATAAAAGCCGCTGTTGTACTGGGTCAATTCATAGCTGCCGGGCAGGGCAACCTTCATGCTCACGCGCTCGGTGATCTTGCGCTTGGTCACATGGAACACATTGGTCGCTTCTTTCACGCTCAAATCGGGCCAGAACGTGGTAAAGATTTCATCGCGCGTGACTAATGGATGATCCATGAAGTAGAAAAACAGGTTACGGGGCAATGCGCCGTCCCAATTGGTGATCATTTGCCCGTTGACGAGCGCGTAGCCGCGTCCGAGCGCATAGACTTCCAACTGGGGCTTGGGCGTGGTCTCGACGACGAACATCAAATCATTGCGACGGTGTTCCGTTCCGAGAACGACGGCGATACCCGACTTGATCATTTCTGTCCACGGCGAATGGGTCAACAAGCGCGCGCTAAAGGCGATCTGCACGTTCGCGGGCAAATTTTTGACCAAGGCGTTCATAAACGCTTCAAAGTCACTATCAAGCGGGACGCGATCCAATTCGTCGAAGAACAAAATCGTTCGTTCGTGCTTGGCGATGCCCTTGAGGTCTTTGCCGAGCGCCTCACCGAGCTTCGCTGGCTTGGGGTCTTCTAATGCTTTCGTCAAGTTATCACCAAACTTGCCGATTACATCGTTAAACTCAACAACTAGACCTTCCATCCAATCGCTGATGCTCATATGTTCGTTGGTTATACGATAATAGAGCAATCCCTCTTTCATACTGGTTAGGTAGTATGACAAGAATAGGTTGCGGTAACTGTTCCACGGATAGAGTAGAATGACCTTGTGACCTTCGGATCGCTCACGGAACGATGCCAGTGAAACCCGCGTGGTTTCAGTCGGGTACATATTAGCCTCCTCACAGGCTGAAGCAATGAAAAAACGAGCCGATGAAACACGCGCCGATGGTATCAAAACCATCTTCTTAGTATATCATCGACAAAAAACTTTTCTGATGGTGACAAGGAGGTATATTTTGACAATTGACTAGTTGCCAAATGGATATGCCTTGTCAACTCAGAAACAAGTAAGACACTCTAACATAGACTAAACGATCATTTTTGAATTGTCAATAAGCAATTGAATACCCTGTGATATACGCTATAGATTATAGATTCAAGATAACGATGTTTAACGAATAACAATGGCTCTTAAAAGGTCAATCAATGGGACTATCACCGATGTACCTATTTGTCAAGCAGATAGCGCGCGGAATAACACGCCTCGAGTCGCTGCTGTTGGTCATCATGCTAATTGCTTTTTGGTATCCCGATCCGCGTCGAGTATGGGCGTTGGTGCTGCTGATTCCCATTCTGGCGGCGCGTTGGATCGCGCGCGGGCGCCTCTGGACGCCAACACGTATGGACAATGTATGGTTGGCTTTTATGGGCTTATGTCTGTTGAATATCGTCGTTGCAGACAGCGGTGTCGTCGGCGGGCAAGACAATACACTGCCTTTTACGCGCGGATTAATGATGCTCGGACGCCCAATCTTAGGCATCGTCCTCACGTCGGCGTTGGTCGAAAGTGTTCGGCTGCGCGGGGACATGCGCCGCAGTACGTGGGCGCTGATTGCATTAGGTATGTTGGTGGCGATCTTGTCGGTTGGTGCGTCAGCATGGTCGGAAAAGTCGGATCAGCTTCGTTTTCTGATCGATCCGCTGCCTCGTTTGCCCAACTGGGATATGATTCGTGGTGGCTTCAATGTGAACGAAATCGGCGGCGTGCTGGCGACGCTCGTCCCGCTGATGGCGGGGATCGCGCTGTCTGCCGCGCATCCGACACAGCGGCGCGCGGCGGCGGTCGTGTTTTGGATCGGGCTGTTCGGCGCGATGATGGGGCAGAGCCGCCTGGCGATTGGCGGGATTATCGCCGCGTTGTTCGTCGTGAGCGTTTTGCTCATTCCCGCAGGACGCCGCCGCGCGCTGGCAATCGCTGGCGTGGCGCTGTTGACGATCATCGAACTGATTATCTTGTCTGAAATTTTGGCGACCGGTCAAGCCACGATCAGCGACCGCGATGAGGGCAGTTGGCGCGCGCGCCTCTATATCTGGGAGTCGGCGCTGGATATGACGGTGGACTATCCGCTGACGGGCGTCGGGCTGAATATGTTCCGCGATGGGCGGGTGCGCGCGCGCTACCCCGTTGTTGGCTATGAGACGCAAGTGCTGCCGCACGCCCATAACGAATGGCTGCAACTCGCCGCCGACATGGGGATTCCCGGCGTACTGATGTTCACAGGTTGGTACGGGGTTTTGACATTACTATTATGGCGGTTGTGGCGGCGCGGCGATGCGCCCACGCGCGGGATCGCCGCTGCGTGCGCTGCTGGCTTGCTGGCGCACGCAATCTTCGGGCTGGCGGATGCGATCCCGCTGTGGGATCGGTTTGCATTTGTTCACTATGCCATAACAGGATTGATACTCGCGCAGTATCGTCATTTCACCCATCGGGGCGAAGATCGTGTTATGCTCAGAGAGAATAAGGGTGAGACGGTGTTTTTGTGGCGGAAAACCAACGCAACATCATTCGATGGTTGATCGCAGGGGCGGGCGCGGCGCTCTTGCTCTTCAATTTGCCCGATCCGATTTCCCTGTCTGTCTATGCAGCGCCGCTGTTGATCGCCTTCGCGCTGACGGGGCTGGCGGTCGTTTTCAACGTGGCGCTGGTTACGGGCGAACTATCGTTGGCGCATGGAATTGGCATGGTGGCATGTCTATCGCTGCCGGCGATGGCGCAAGACGGCGCATTGTGGGCAGTGGGAGTCGGCGCGCTGCTGGGCGAAAGTGCGGCTCTCGGCTGGCGCGCCACGCAGCGTTTTCGCGGACAAGCGTTGGTGGCGTTCACGCCGTCGGCGTTGGCGTCGCTTGGCGTTGGCGTCGCGCGCGCGGTCATTAGCCTGTATGCCGCCAGTCTCACCTATCAAGCGATTGGCGGCGCACTTCCGTTCCGCACCATCAACAGCGAGACGCTGCTGCCGCTGATCCCATTTACGCTGGTTTACGTTGGCGTCAACGCGGTGCTGTTCCTGTTTGATGTGCGCGTTCTCAACCCGCGCCCAAAGGCAGCATCGCCTGCCGTTGAAGGTCGCTGGCATTCGAGCGCGGGCGGGGCGGTCGAGTTGATCGCGGCGCTGATTTTGCCAACGCCGTTTGCCATTCTCGCCGCCGATGCCTATGCCCAACTGTCGCGCACAGCATTTGTGCTGTTGATCGCCGCGCTGATGCTCGTGATCCTGTTCATGTATGGTATCAGTCACGCACGCTTACGGCTGCGGCGGCGCATGGAAGAACTTGAGTCGTTGGCATCGATGAGCGAAACGCTGCAATCGACCACCGAACTTCAACCGCTCTTGCGTTCTATCAAAGGGCATGTGCGCGCGCTGATGGAGGTCAGCGACGTTGAGATCGCGCTGCGACAGCCCCGCGTTCCCCTGTTGGACTCGCTCGCCCCGAATGGTCACAGCCTCATCGCGCATGTGCAAACAACGGGCGCGCCGCTGCTGATCTCATCGCGCGTTCGTATGAGCGCGGCGCAAATTGGCATGGAAGTGCCTGCTGATGTGGTGTCGTGGCTCGGCGTGCCGCTCATGAGTGGTGGCGCATCGCTCGGCGCGCTGGCGGTGGTTTCGCGCACGAGCGCGCGCTTGTTCGACCGCGACGACGCCCGCCGCCTGACGATCATCGCGGCGGGCGCGAGCGTGGCGCTGGAAAATGCCCGCCGCCAAGAGGAACAGACCGCGCGCGTACAACAACTGGCAACACTCAATAATATTTTGGCGCTGCTGTCCGGCACGCTGTCGCCAGAGGGCGTCTTAGACACCGTAATCACGTCGGCGTCGGCGCTGTCGGGCGCGTCCGCTGTGACGGTGTATCTGGGCTGGGATGATCGCGCTGCGTCACCGCTGCTTGTGCGGTGTGCGGGCTTCAGCGCCGAGTTGATCGCGCAGCCGCCGACGCCGCTGCTGATCGGCAGCGCGCCCGCCGGATCGCTGAACGAGCAGCCGCCGCTGGTCGTGGCTGATGTCACAACCGACGTGCGCACGGTACATCTGCGCGAGAAGATGGCGCGTGAACACAAACGTGGTTGGATCGAACTTCCGCTGGTCGTCGGGGCGATCAGTCGCGGCATAATCGGCTTGTATTTTGACGACCCGCCGTCGTTGTCCCCCGAAAGCGTCGAACTGCTGCGCACCTTCGCCAATCAAGCCGCACAAGCGATTGAAAATGCGCGTTTGTTCGCCATCACCGATGAAGCATTGGAACGGCGCGTTGGGCAGTTGTTGGCATTGGCGGGAATTGGGCAAGAATTGACGGCGCTCATCAACCTAACCACGATCTGTGAGGTCGTCGTGCGGCACGCGCTGGACGCAGTACTGCCGCGCATGGGCGTGTCTGCCGCTGGGTTTATAGCGCTGATTAGCGAACGTACAGGTCATGTTGAAGCGTGGGCAGCGCGCGGGTATCCCGATGATACATTCGCGGATGTCGATGCGGCGGTTCGCGGCGCGTGGAAGGCGGTCGGGCGCGATGTCAACCCGATCTTGGACAGCAGCGCGGGCGATGTGCCGCCTCCCAATGCCTTGCTGCCGTCCAGCCGCGCCCTGATTCTGACACCGATCCGGCGCGGCGAGCTGTGGTTGGGCGTCTTGGCTTTGGAAACCGACCGGGCGGACGCTTTTACGCTTGAAGATAGTCAATTCGTTGGACAATTGGCGACGCAAGCCGTGATTGCTATCGACAACGCGCGCTTGTTTCGGCGCATTGCAGAGGCGCTCGACCGATTGCAGGTCATTCTGAACGCGATGGACGAGGCGATCTTGCTGATCGACGCTGATGGACTGATCGCGCTGGCAAATCCGCGCGTATCGATACTGGGCTTATCTGCGGACGATCTGATCGGGCGTGCGGTCGATAATCTGACGAACGCGCCCGACATCACGGGCAATCTGGGGTTTGTTGCGCGTGATGAATTACAGCGGTTGGTCGCCGATTTGCGCGGCACATGGACAGATCGTCCGTCGTTTAAATACACGCGAATTGGAGAGATGGGCGACGAACTCACGATCCTGCGCCAGACCATCCCGGTTTACGACGATGAAGGGCACGCGATGGGCGTGATGTTGGTTTTCCATGACGAGAGCGAAGCGGCGCAGTTGGCACAAGCGCGTGATGATTTCTCGCGCATGATCGTCCACGATTTGCGGGGACCCCTAACGGCGATTACCACGGGCTTGAGCATCTTGACCTCGACGATCCCATCCGAAAGCCCGTATCGTGAGGTGGTGGAGACGACCAGCGAGTCGAGCCGCCGCTCGATTCGCAAGCTGTTGGGGCGGGTCAACGCACTGATGGACGTGGCGCGCATGGAGAGCGGACACATGACGCTCGACCTTCAGCCGACGGATTTGGCAACGCTGATTGACAGCGTGTGCATTGAACTCAGCCCATTGGCGCACGAACTGAATATCAAGATCGAGCCTGATCTCCCCGACGATCTGCCGAGTCTGCCCATCGATGCCGATAAAGTCGAACGCTTGCTGCTCAATTTAATCGACAACGCGCTCAAGTTCAGCCCACTCGACAGCACGATCATCGTGCGCGCGCGGATGCCGGGCGAGGGCAATTCACTGGATGGATCGCCGGGCTTCGCGCGCGTCGAGGTCATCGATTCGGGACCTGGTATTCCGAACGAAGAGAAGCCGCGTCTTTTCGACCGCTTTGCGCAGATCAAGGGACGCAAAGGGCGGCGGCGTGGGACGGGCTTGGGGTTGGCGTTCTGCCGCTTAGTCAGCGAGGCGCACGGCGGGCGCATCTGGATCGAGGACAATCCAGATGGGGGGAGCGTGTTCGTGTTCACGCTCCCGATCTCGCCCGTAGGCTAAAGAAATGCTGTAGGGGCGTGCCAAGCCCCTGCACGCATTCTGAACATGAGCCATCATTTTCCAACGGTCGTTTAGGGAATCAACAAAATCTTGCCCGCCGTGCCGCGACTCTGGAGCGCGATGTGCGCGTCGGCGGCGTGCGCCAATGGCAGTTCGCGGTCGATAGCGATGTGCAGCGTGTTGCGCGCAATGCCGTCGAACACGTCAGACGCGCGGCGCAGCAGTTCGTCGCGCGTGGCGGTGTACGCCGCCAGCGACGGTCGCGTGAGATACAATGAGCCTTTCGCGTTCAAGATTTGCGGATCGAGTGGCTGAATCGCGCCGCTGGACTGTCCGAACAAGACCATTAACCCGCGTCGCCGTAGGCAGTTCAGACTCTTGTCGAACGTGTCTTTGCCGACGCTATCGTAGACCACATCCACGCCCGCGCCCGCTGTGATGCGCCGCACTTCCGCCTCGAAATCCTGTTCGGTGTAGTTGATCACGGCATCCGCGCCCAGTTTGCGCGCGATTTCCGCTTTCGCCGCTGATCCGACGGTGGCGATCACGAACGCGCCGCGCATTTTTGCCATCTGCACGATGAGCTGTCCTGTACCGCCCGCTGCCGCGTGAATGAGCGCCGACTGTCCGGTTTGCAGGGGAAAGGTATCATGCGTCAAGTAGTGCGCGGTCATGCCTTGCAGCAGCGCCGCCGCCGCGATGCGCGACTCGACGCCCGCTGGCACGGGAATCAGCTTTTCGACGGGTGCGATCACGTAGTCCGCATATGCGTCCGGCACGCCGAACCCGAACGCGGCGCGGTCGCCCACCTTGAAATCCGACACGCCGTCGCCCAGCGCATCGATCACGCCCGCCGCCTCTTGTCCGGGCGTGAACGGCAGCGCGACCTTGTACTGTCCGCCGCGTTGATACGTGTCGATGTAGTTGACGCCAATTGCTTCGACTTTCAAGCGCGCCTGTCCCGCGCCGGGTTCGGGGATCGGCGCATCCTCGTAGCGCATGACCGACGGTTCGCCTTGTTCGGTGATGATGATGCGTTTCATGGGTTGCTCCGGCTTGTGTTTGAACTTTTTTCATTAATGTAGAGAGAGTAAATGATAAAAACGGTGTCGTAGGGGGACGATGAGAACGCAAAACGATCCCTTCAGTAACGAAAAAGTCAGGTCGTTGAAACGGACGATCCGCAATGACAAGCGGATGAAGTTGATGCAGTGGGCGACGGCGGGTTGCGGCGCGGTGAATCTTTTTTGTATTCAACGTGATGACAATCAATTTTCGTCGTTTCAGTATACGGCGAAACGCGCAGCCCGTGAATGCTGCCGTGCTGATATTTTCGTGGCGGCGCGAATCTCAACCAGCACTAGATTGCATATTCTCGCGTAAAATAAGGCAGTTGAAGTGCGATCAACCGTCCTTCTGCCGCCATAACGGCGCAATCGTTAGCGAGAAAGAGGCACAGCCAATGCCAGCAAATGTCCAACGTCAAACCCCAAAAGCGGGGCAAGAATCGGTTTGGGATTATCCGCGCCCCCCGCGCATCGAACCGACAAGCAAGCATGTGCGCATCGTGTTCAACGGCGTGGTGATCGCGGACAGCACCCATGCTAAACGCATACTGGAAACCAGTCACCCGCCCGGCTACTACATCCCCGCTGCCGACATTCGCATGGAATATCTGTCCCCGACGCGCCAGGAGACGTTCTGCGAGTTCAAAGGCGCGGCGAGCTACTGGACGATCAAAGTGGGCGATAAGGTGTCTGACAATGCCGCGTGGAGCTACAAAGCGCCGTCCAAGGGCTTCGAGTTGATCACCGATCATCTGGCGTTCTACGTCTCGCGCGTCGATGAATGCTACGTCGGGGACGAGCGCGTCCAAGCACAGGCGGGCGACTTTTACGGCGGTTGGATCACAGCCGACGTAGTGGGACCCTTCAAAGGTGAGCCGGGAACGTGGGGTTGGTGATGGTGCGCCGTCTTCTCCTGTTCGATATCGATGGCACGCTCGTTCTGACGCGCGGCGCGGGACGCGAAGCCACCAAGTACGCGATGCAAGATATTTTCGGCACGCACGGCAGCATCGATACGCACACCTTCGGCGGCAAGACCGATTGGACGACGCTGATCGAACTGCTCACGCCGCACGGCTTCAACGCCGATGCCATTGGCGATCATCTGCCGCGCTATATCGAATCGATGGGGCAGCACTTGGCGCGCGTGATCGTCGGCTACCCCGTCATTCCGTGTCCCGGCGCGCTGGAAACCGTCGCAGCCTTGCGCGAACGCGACGATCTCGCCTTCGGCATCGTCACAGGCAATGTGCGCACATCCGCGCCCGTCAAACTGCGCGCGGCAGGCTTCGATCCGGCGTGGTTTCCGGTTGGCGCGTATGGCGACGAAGCGATCTCGCGCGATGATCTGCCTGCACTGGCGCTTCAACGGGCGCGCACGACGTTCGCCCACGATTTCGCACTCGATCAGGTGTTCGTGATTGGCGACACCCCCGCCGATATCCAATGCGCGCGGGCGTGCGGTGCGGTTGCCGTCGCGGTGCGCACGGGCTTTGGGACGCAGGACGATTTGAGCGCGTGCCAGCCGGATTACTTGTTCGACGATCTGCGCGACCTGCTGACCATCCTCTGAATCGAGCTTTTCCACGACGAACGCAAAGGCGCGAAGCACACGAAGAAAAACGTTGTGATCTTCGCGTCGTTCGTGCTAGTTTTTGCTTGCATCGCACATCTGTTCGTGATATAGTTTAGAACATAAATTCAGTTCATAGGGATGGTATCATGATCAGCGACGCGGGCAGACGCACGAAAAACGAGCGCACAAAGTCAGGGCGCACAACGCTCAACTTCAAACAGTCGAAAAGCATCCTGACACCCGCGAGCGGCTTCATCAGCGGCTTCGATTTCACCCTCAATCCCTATTCTGGCTGTGCCTTCGGCTGCACCTACTGTTATGCGGCGTTCTTCGCCACGACGCAGCGTCAACAGGATGATTGGGGCAAGTGGATCGATGTGAAAGAAAACGCGCTTGACCTGCTGAAATCGCTGCGTCGCAAACCGCTGACCGATAAGACCATTTATATGTCGAGCGTGACCGATCCGTATCAGCCCATCGAGCGCGAACTCGGCTTGACGCGCGCCCTGCTCGAAGAATTGGCGGCGCATCATCGCGTGCATCTGGTCGTGCAGACGCGCGGGACGCTGGTCACGCGCGACGCTGATTTGTTCCCGAAATTCCTGTCCGCGCGCGTCAACCTGAGCATTACCACCGATGATGAAACGGTGCGCAAGGTGTTTGAGCCAGCGTGCGCGTCGATTCCACAGCGATTGAAGGCAGCGCGCGATCTACGGGCTGCGGGCGTGCCGGTGTGCATCACCATGACGCCGCTGCTACCCGTGCGCGACGCCGATACGTTCGCGGAGCAGTTGTTGGCGACGGGCGCGGATCGCTTCGTGGTGCAGCCGTTCCACGCGGGCAAAGCGCGCTTCGCGGCGGGGACGGGCTTGGCGGCGCGCCAGTTCGCAGAGTCGTTCGGTTGGGACGATGCGCGTTACGAACAGGTCGCGGCGACCTTGCGGGCTAGGCTGCCGAATTTGAAAGAGGGCAAGGCGGGGTTTTTGCCGCGCATGTAACTGTAGGGGCTTGCCGCTGGCACGCCCGCGCCTTACCCCGCTGTCGTTGGTGTCGGCGGCTGTGCCGTCCGCGTCGCAGCCGAGGGCGTGGGTGTGCGTGACGGCGTGCGCGTCGGCGGCGGCAGCAGCGTGGGCAGCGGTGTCGGCGTCGGCGGCAAATTCGCCTCGATGCGCAGTTGGTCAGGGTTGAACGTATCGGCACAGACAAACGCCGCGCGTTGTCCCCATCCCGCCGCGCCACCGCTCAACGGAAAGCGCAGCCACGCGCCATCAAGCGTGCGTCCGTCCACGACCAATGGGGTATTGGCGGACGCATTGCTGTAGACTTGATGCGTAATATCGGGTCCGGCGTACAGTGGTGTGTTGTCCGCGCCTGCTGTGCAACTCGGATCGATCACCGGAATCGCCAACGACTGCGTAATCGCCTCGCCGTCGGCATTTTGCGCGCTCAACACCAGTTCAATCGGCGCGGTCGGGATGCCCGATACGCTGACCGTCGCCGCCGCCGGATAGGCAGAGTCCAGCGGCGCCTGACTCCACGACTCCACACCGCTCAAGCGCGTACTGAGCGCGCCGCTGACCTCCCAATCGACGGTGACGGTCTGCGTGACGTAGCGCACGAGGCGCGCTGGCTGGAAATCGAAGCGCGTCACCATCAGCGGCGCGTAGACGAAAACGGATTGTTCGGCGCGCGTGTTTTGGTCGCCGTTGAGCGCGATCAGCACCACGCGCACAACACCGTTGAGCGCGCTCGTATCGATCTGCGTCGTGTTCGTGCGCAGGTCGATAGACGCTAACTCGGTCAGTGTTTCGTCGCCTCCCGTACCGGACGATTCCACGAGCGCGAGGCTGACTTGCTCGGCATTCTGCACTTGCCAATCGACTTGCAGCGGCGCGCCCTGTGCCACGCGCGTGCTGCTGAGGGTGAATGCCGCGATGCTCGGCACGATATTGGGGCGCAGCAGCAAGATCACCGACAAGATCAGCAGCGCGACGAGCGACAAGCCGATCCCGCCGATGGCGAAGCCCGCCCACGTCGGCAAGAGCGGTTTTTCGTTCAGGTAGCCGCGCGTCGCTACCAAGAAGCCGGCACTGTCGCACGAGCGCACGATCAGATCGAAGGGATTCGAGCGCGCCTCGCCAAACAGCATCGGCTGCCGCGCGCGCACGCGCCCATCGATGGCGGCGCGCTGTCCGGGCGCGAGCGTCATGGACGCCATCGGGAATGTGAAGCGCAGCCGATTGGGCAGATCGCGCCCCATGAGCGCAATCGGCAGCGGCGCGCTGCCCTGATTTTGCACATACAGCCGGAATTGCCCGTCCGTTTCGAGGCTGCGCGCCGCGAGTGCCACGCCAAAGCCGCCATAGGGCAGGACACGCAGCCGCACCGGACACACGAGCGCTTTCTCGGTGTTTCCGCGCGGGCGGATGGTGATTTGCGCGACATAATCGCCGGGCGCGCTGTCGTAGCGGCGAATTGGCTTGAAACTGAGGATGATATCGGCGTGTTCGCCGGGCTGAATCTCGACATCGGGGCGGTCGATGCGCGTCCACCCCTTCGGCATTCCTTCGACTTCGAGCTGGTAATGTTGGGCGGCGGCGCTGGTATTGTAAATCGTGACCGTCGCCGCAATGTGCGCGCCGGGCGGGATGGCTTGCGCCGGATTTTCGACTTCGACGCGAAAATCCGCATCGACGCGCTGTTCATGGTGCGTCAGCGTTTCTTCGGGGACGTTGACCGGGCGCGTCGGGCTGTCATCGAGGTTGTGAAAGATGATGCGCAAGTCCCCGATCAGGATTTCTTCACCCCCATATAGGGTGTGCGGGGCATTGTGCTTGACTCGTTCGCCATCGAGGAATGTCCCATTGGCGGACTCCATATCGACGAGCGTCACTTGTCCATCTTGCTGTGTCAGGGAGAGGTGATAGCGCGAGATCGTATCTGTTTCCAACGGGATGGTGTTGCCCGTTGACCGCCCAATCGAGACGGGCGAGGTGGTCAGCAAGAACGTCTTGAATACCCCGTCCGGGAAAAAGACATCCAGCCGTCCATAAGCCATACTGACGCGCTCCCGTTGTGCATGGGTGATAATGTGATTGTACGCGCCTCAGTCGAGTTTGCAAGCGATAGGGCGGCAAACGCGCGTAAAACGGCGGTTTTGCATGGCTTGACAAACGCATTTATCGCCGCCATCCAATACATAATGCTATACTGTTGCCGTGTGCTGGCGATGTGCGAAAGGGGTGGGCATGATCGAGCGACGGAAGAAGCAGCGGGCGGCGCGGTGGGCGCTGATGGGTGCGCTGGCGCTGCTGATGATCGCGTTCGGCGTGGTCGTGCCGATCTGGGCGCAAACGAGTGGCACGGGCTGGACCGTCTCGTATTTTAATTCGCCCGACCTGAGCGGTGCGACGGTGCTAACGCAGACCTTGCCCGGCGGCATCGACTTCAACTACGGCACGAACAGCCCCGCGACGGGCGTCAACCCCGATAACTGGTCGGCGCGCTTCGTCGCGTCCCAAAACTTCGCCGCTGGCACGTATCAATTCTTGGTCGGCAGCGACGACGGCGTGCGCGTCCGCATCGATGGTAACTTGGTGCTGGACAAATTTACCGGGCGCACCTTCACAACCGATACGTTCGTCGTCAGCTTGTCGGCAGGCACGCATTCTCTGATTGTCGAATACTTCGATGGCATCGATCTCGCCATCTTACAATTCCAATATGTGCAGGTCTTCAACATCACGCCAACATTCGGGACGCTGATTCCAACCACGCCCGCGCCGACCATCTTTGTCACCCTCACCGCGCCCGCTACTTCCACACAGCCGCCCTGCCCGACGCCGGGAAACTTCGTGGTCGGACAAGATGTGCTGCTGCGCGGCGGCGTGAATCTGCGCAGTTTGCCCACGCTGTCGGGTGCAGTCACGAATTACTATCCGAACGAAGTCCGCTTACGGCTGATCGCGGGTCCCATCTGCGCGGACGGCTATCAGTGGTGGCGCGTTGAAGGCGTCGGTGAACCCGGCTGGGTCGCAGAGGGACAGCCGGGTTTGATCTTCCTGTTCCCCGCCGCGCCGCTGATCGATCCCGCCAACGTCTGCTTTACGCCGCTGCCCATGACCATCGGCGGGACGGCGCGCGTGCTGAACAATGTGCGCATTCGTGGCACGCCGTCGCAGATCGGGCGCACGCTGACGATTCTGCCCGAAGCGACGGTCGTCACGATCTTAGAAGGCCCGCGCTGTTCGAGCCAGATCAATTGGTGGCGCGTGAACGCGAATGGGCTAGAAGGCTGGGTTGCAGAGGGTTTTCCCGGCAACTATTGGCTGTCGTCGCAGAATGTGCCGTTTACAGCCATCGAACCGTCGAACTGCGGGCGCGCCCTCGAACTCGTCATCGGATCGCGCATCGCCGTGATTGCGAACGCCAACAATCCGCGTCCGCTGCGAACTGATCCGACGATCAACGCGGGCGTTGTGGCTACACTGATCGACGGCATCGCATTGGAAGTCATTGGCGGCTCGGTGTGCGCCGAACAGATGATTTGGTGGCAAGTGCGCGTCGTTCCGACGACCATCACAGGCTGGATCAGTCAGGGACGACCGGGCGATCCGATTTTGGAACCTTTGGTACGCTAAGACAGGACTGAGTAAAAGAGCGAGGTTCCACGTTCAGAAGCGGTGCAGAGGCGTATTGGAGCTTATAATCCGTCAAGCAGGTTTGTAGGGGCGTGACGTGTTTCATGCCCACATCGTAGGGGCGTGCCGCTGGCACGCCCACGCAAGACAGAATGGGGGGAGTTTCATGGCACAATTTTTGGTGAACGTTATCGGCATTCGCAATGTCCCGACAATTAAAGAGATCAACGTGCGCGCTGCACCGACCACGACTGCCGCGCTGATCGTGCGCTTGTCGGTCGGCACGCGCGGCTTGACAGTACTTGACGCGCAGCCGGACAGCGCGGGGACGCGCATGAATGGCAAGCTGTATGAATGGTTGAAAGTGCGCTTGCCATCCGGCGGCGACGGTTGGATCCGCGACGATTTGATCGAAGTTGAAGGTGACGGCACGCCGTTCGGCTATCCGGTGCTGCTCGTCCCGGCGATTGCGTTCAGCATGGCGCGGCGCATCGTTGGAACGCCCGCCGTGCCGCCGCCGCCGATTGCCACGCCGCCAGTGAATACCACACCGACGCCCGTCGCGCCCGCACCTGTCACGCCTGCGCCCGTTAACCCTGCGCCCGTTGTACCCGTCACCATCAGCGCCGAACCGCGCGGCAGAGTAATCGGTAAAGCGGGCATCAATTTGCGTGCCGCACCAGTCAGCGGAGCAGTCTTGACGCGCTTGAACTACGGCGATACGGTCAAGATCGTTAACGCGCAGCCGCAAGGCGGATCGAGCAATTACAAGTGGGTGCGCGTGATCACGGCGAGCAGCGGCGATGGCTTCGTCCGCGACGATTATTTGAGCATCAACGGCGATGCGTCAGCGTTCGGCTTGAGCAAGGGCGACGAATATCCCGCGCCGATGGGACGCTATTGGTGGGTACGCGGCTTCAATGTCAATCAGAATCCCGGCGAACCAGAACATCTTGGTTGGGACTTCGGGGCGGACACGGGCGAACCGATCCTCGCTGCGCCCAACGGCGGCACGGTCACGCGCGTGCTGTTGTGTCGCAAATGCACGCCGGACAAGCCGAGTACGCTCATGCACGGCTTTTCGCTGGGCGACACCAGCATTTACAGCGACGAGGGTTGGGGCTTCGGCTATGGGACGTTCGTGGTCGTGCGTTATGACAATCATCTGCTGCCCGCATCGGTACGCGACCGTCTCACGGCACGCGGACTCAGCGGCGCGGCGCTGTTCGCGCTGTACGGACACTTGTCAGCCGCAATGGTCATGACTGGGCAAACCCTCACAGGCGGACAGACGATTGGGACGTGCGGCAACACGGGCAACAGCCAAGCGCCGCATCTGCATCTCGAAGTCCGTGCCTCGACCAACGTCAATGCACAGTGGAGCAATATCCGTAACGGGCTGCTCGATCCCGGCGTGTTGTTCCTCCGGTAGCGTGATGCGTGCAAAGACCGGTGATCTTCGCTTGTGTTCAAGGCGTGGGGATGTAAGGGCGCGCCGCTGGCGCGCCCGACTCCATCGGGACGCCCCTACAGCCCTCATTTTGAACCTGAGCGGCGCGTTTTTCCCAGCCCTCAGTCCTCAGTCCTCGCTTTTATGATCACTGTCATCGCTACCGTTCTCAACGAGGGCGACACCATCCATCATTTGATGGACTCATTGGCACGTCAGACGCGCCCGCCCGACGAAATCGTGATTTGCGATGGCGGCAGCCGCGATCATACGGTCGCCGCGCTGGAGTCGTATACCCAATCGCTCCCCTTGCGCGTCGTGATCGCGCCCGGCTGCAACATCAGCGCGGGACGCAATCGCGCGATTGACGCGGCACATGGGGACATCATCGCGGCGACGGATGCGGGCGTCGCCTTGAACGCCGATTGGCTCGAAAAGCTGGTCGCGCCGCTCGTAGACGATCCCAACATCGCGGTTTCGGCGGGCTTCTTCCAGCCCGATCCGCGCACCCTGTTCGAGGCGGCGCTCGGCGCGACGACGCTGCCGCTGGTGGACGAAATCGATCCCGCGCGCTTTCTGCCAAGCAGCCGCAGCGTCGCATTTCGCAAAGCCGCATGGGCGCGCGTCGGCGGCTACCCGGAATGGCTCGATTACGGTGAGGATTTGGTGTTCGATTTGCGCCTAAAAGCGGTGGGATGTGCCTTCGCGTTCGCGCCCGACGCCATCGCGCACTTTCGCCCGCGAAAAACGCTGCGCGCGTTCTACAAGCAGTACTATTTGTACGCGCGCGGCGACGGCAAAGCCAATTTGTGGCGCAAACGTCACGCGATCCGCTACGCCACCTACTTGATCGCGCTCCCGCTCATCTTAGCGTTGACGCTGTTCGCCCATCCCGCGTTCGCGCTGGCGGGACTCGCTGGAGGCGCTATCTATACACGCGCTCCCTACCGCCGCTTGTCCGCCAATCTGCGTTGGGCGCGTGCGAACGGCGCACGCAGCACGCCGTTGAGCGTCGCTTATGCAGCGGCGCTGATTCCGGTTCTGCGCGCCGTCGGGGATATCGCCAAGCTGATCGGCTATCCGGTCGGCGTCCGCTGGCGACGGGCGCAGCGTCCCCCCGATTGGCGCTTGGTATCCTCCCAATAATTGGCGTGTGCAAAAATTTGCGTTACAGTAGCGAATGTGTTGTGAGCGTCCGATGGGATGGCGCTGTGACTAATTTCATCAATGTGAATCTCAAAGTCGTGGTAATGGATACCGATTACTACGCGCTGCAATCTGTCAACGGCTATTTGGCGTGGGATCGGCGCACGCGCGTCACGTTCTTGACCGAGACGGTGGACGAACTCTGGAAGTATCTCGACCGCACGCCGCACGCCGAACAGCCGGATATTGTCATCATTGACGGCGATCACTTGGGTGGCGCGACGGGCTTGCGCACGACCTTACAGAAATTGCGCGCGAAGATCGATGAACGGATGATCGTTTGCCTCGCTCAGAACGCCGACATCAAACTGATCGAGGTGTGCGCCGAGTACAGCGCGCGCGCCTATTTGCTTAAGGGCGAAGTCCGCGCCCAAATCGCGTGGACGGTGGTGTACGCGCACGTCTTGGCGCTCGATTTCATCATGACCCCCAGTGCGGCGCGCGCGGCAGCGGCATCCGCTGATCCACGGTTGCGCGCTGCGACCATCCTCCCCCGACGCCGCGAGTACCCGGAACTGACGGGGCGCGTCCACCAAGCGATGGAATTGTGCATCATCAAGGGGATGCCCGCGCAGCTTGCCGCCGATGAAATGGGCATCAGCCTGCACACGATTCGCAGTTACATCAAAGACGGCTATCGCATCCTTGAGGCTTATGACGAAACCGATTATCCGCGCGATATGTCGCCGCAAGAGCGCGCGTTCATGCGCTTGACGCGCTTCGCGGATGATGGCGTCAAGACCTAAAGGCAGAACGGAGCAAGGAAAGTGCTGAGCAAAAGCAGGACTTTCCTTACTCAGCACTTCCCCTAAGGCATCCACATCGAAATCAACTGTACGCCATCGATGAAATCGCCGTTGACCGCCATCTCCCAGTGGAAATGCGCGCCGCTCACACGCCCCGTCGCGCCCGTCATACCGATGATCGCGCCGCGCGCCACCCTGTCGCCGCGCTGAACGTTGGTCTGCGACAAATGCGCGTAGCCAGAATAAATCCCGTAGCCGTGATCGATTACGACATAATCCCCGCGAATCTCCAGCACCCCCGCAAAGACCACGCGCCCGCCCGCAACTGCCGCGATGGGCTGTCCCGTCGTCGTGCGAATGTCCCAGCCCGTATGGCGCGTGTTCAGCGCGCCGTTAAACGTGCGGAACAGCCCAAACGCGGAAGTTAATTCTGCTTCAATGGGCAGTCGAAAGCCGACGGTCTCCCACATTCGTTCCGGCGTGACCGGCTCGAATAGGCTTTCGAGGCGCGCGAGTTCGTTCCGTTCGGTGTCGGCGTCGAGCAGATAGCGTTTATCGGCGGGGACAGTGACGATCTGGCGGAAATAGGGTCCGTCGCCAATTTCGATATTGGCATCGATGGTCTGCATCGTCCCGTCGGTATAGGTCACGACGGCGGACAGCGGATTTTCGCGTCCGGTTGGCGCTTCCATGCCCGCCGCCAGCAGCGCGTAGAAGAAACCGCCGTCGGTGGCGAAGAACGTGATATCGTCGCCCAAGAACGCCGCGCGCACGCTCTGAATCGCCGCTCCCGTGTCCTCCGTCTTAAAGACGCGCGCCAGCCCGGTCTGTCCCTGTGCGAGCGCGGGGAAGAACAATTCGAGCCGGGTGTTGCCCGCCGGAAGGATGCGCGCGGGGTTGCTGAAGGCGGCGCGCGTCGGCAGCGGGCGCGGCGTGCCAACGGGCGCGTCCATGCCGCCGTCGGGGGGCGTATCTTGCGCGGTAACCAAACGAACAATCAGCGCGGACGAGCCAGCGAACATGAGCGTCAAACACAAGAGGATGAGGCGTAGTTTCATGGTTAATCGGGTTGATTTTCGGATGCGTGCAAGCATAACGGAGGGGCTTATCACTGGCAAGCCCACCCACATTCATCGTTGGGCAACCGGAGGGGCGACCTGCTGATTCGCGTACTCGATGTGATGCTATCGCCCAATCGTAGGGATGTGCCGCTGCCTCGCCCCCTCGCTGAAATCCTTATGCCCTGTACCGCTCAATCGTCACTGCGGGATAGGCGCTGTAGCTTGATTCAAAATTGTAATTTCTGGTTCGGCGAGTGTGTCGCCGCCCATGGGCGCGAGTCGCATACAAATTTCAATACGAATTTCACACCGATGGCGTTGCGCGCATAATCGTCCGCCCTTTCCAGCGCGCGCCACCGTAGCGTACACGCCAGTAGACCGCTTGCGCCGCGATAATCGTCATGAGCAGCACCGACAGCGGCATCAACAGCGCATCCACAATGCGCTGGCGCGTGACCGCCGCCGTCAGCGCGCGCGCGCCAATACCCAACACAATCCACGCTAAGGGGAGCGCCGCGTTCCAGCCCGGCGCATCCCATCCGAACACGATCCATACGAACGGGACGAAGAAGATCGCGTAGTGAAAGATCGTCGCCGCCGCCAACGCGCCGATGCTGCCATAGCCCGCGATGATATTCTTGGCGTAGCCCGCGCGCACGCCCGCCCAATCGCGGTACATGCGGCAGCCGATCACGCCAGCGCCATCTGCCATGCGCAAGCGCCAGCCACAGCGTTTGACGAGCCGCGCCAAGCCGATATCCTCGATGATGCTGCTCTTGACCGCTGCATGTCCGCCAATTGCTTCGTAGACGCGCCGCCGGAACGCGAGACACTGCCCATTTGCCGCCGCGAACGCCGCGAACGGCGTGTAATGCACCAGCGGCGCGGGGAGATAGCCGAGAATCACCAGCGCCATCAGCGGCACAACCAAGCGTTCGCTCCATGTGACGGTCGTCTGCGTTGACCAAACCGTGAGCATATCCGGCGTCTGCCCCGCGCCATCCTTGCGCTCCAACTCCGCGACCAGCGCCGCCAGCGCATCCGGTGTCCATGTCACATCGGCATCGCAGAAGATGAGGATCGGATCAGTCACCCCACCCCCTGAACCGCTCCCCAGTATATGGCTGAGGGAAGGACATGTTTGGTTTTCTCCCTGATTCACCTCACCCCCCAACCCCCTCTCCACGTTGTGGAGAGGGGGAGATGCCGCCGCGCCCAACTGCTGACACGCCCAATTCTTGCCGAGCCAGCCCGCCGGGAGCGGCGTCCCCGCGATGATGCGCAGCCGCGCGTCTTCATTGGCGGCGTGGCGCGCGATCTCGCCTGTGCCATCGGTGGAGTTGTCGTCGAGGATGATCAATTCAAAATTGGTATACGTCTGTGCCAGCATCGCGCGCACTGTGTCCGCAATCACGGCGGCTTCATCGCGCGCGGGGATGAGGATGGACACAAACCGCCCGCCGCCGCCCGCCGCACGCCCTAGCCCCCGAACATTCGCCCTAGCCCCTTCTCCAAGCAATGGGGTTGGGGGATGCGGTTTTAAGCGCGGAAATGTCAGCACGTTCATGCACGCGATCAACGCAATGACGCACAGCGCGCCCGTGATGAACAGAATCAGCGCGTCGAGCGGGGTCATGGCGTCGGCATCCGCCCCAAGCGCCGCTTGAGCCAATCACGCGGCTCGAGTGGATAGCGCAAATCAGCGCGATACTTCCACGCCATGAACAGCATCGTCCCCGCAACCAACGCCAGCACGGAGCGGTCATTGCTGGTGAGCGCGTAATACACGAACATGCAGCCGAACGTGAACACGACCGCCCAACCGGAACGCGCATGGAACGCGAACATCACGCCCAACACGATGCCGCCCAACGTTGGCGTTTCCCAAAACGTGATCCCGGTGAACACACCCGCCGTGACCGCCATCGCCTTGCCGCCCTTGAAGCGCAAGAACGGCGAATACGCATGTCCGAAAATTGCGGCGAAACAGACGGGCAGCAGCGCGAAACCGTAAATCCCGAACCCATAGCGCGCGATGGCGACCGGGATGCTCCCCTTTAGGAAGTCGAGCAAGAAGGCGACCGCACCCAATTTTGCGCCGCCCGCCTTGATCACGTTCGCCGTGCCGGGATTGCCATCGCCCACCTCGCGGATGTCGCGTTTGAGCGCCAAACGTCCGAGCCAATACGAAAACATCAGTGAACCGGAGCAGAACGCGATGATCGTCCAGATGAGGATGGTCGTCAGTGGCACATTGCCGGGATTCCAATTCATCGCAGTTGATCTCCAAGCCCGTCGCGCCGCCGCCGATACGCACGCACCGCCGCCGCCAAGCACAGCCCCATCACGGCGCCGCCGACGAGCGCAGGACCCGGCAGCCCCCAAAACACCATCAGTCCCATCGTTTGCAGCGCCCAAGTAATCCCGTAAATGATCAGCAGGATAAAGAATGGATAGGTCGTCGTGCCGTCAATTTTGATCACCAACGAGGCGATCAGCGTCATGGTGAACGAGACGAACAGCCAGCCCGCATAATTCGCCCATGGGATGCCGAAATAGTTGAACGCGCCGGGACTTTCCCAACGCCACAAATCCCACGCGACCATCTGCGGATCGAGGAACAAATCCCACGCGGTGAACACCAGCGCCGTGACCGCCGCGAAGCCGAGCCGACCGCCGCGCAGCGTGCCGTCCGCGCGCATCAACAGCAGCCCCGCCACTGCCCACGCGGGCGGGAGCATCATCAGCCACGCCAGCGGCACGAGCAGCGGCACGCCGCCCAACTGGGGTTGCAGCCGGTCGGTATAGTAATACGCGCCAAACGGGAGTCCCGTATTGTGTCCGACGAACTCCGCGACCCACGCGATGAGCGGCACGAGGACGAGGATGATTTGCATTTTGCGCACGCCGAACGACCCGCTCAATGCCATCATGACCGCGCCCACTTGCAGCAGCACCGTGATCGGCAGCCAATCGACGACCGCCGCATCGCCGCGCGTCCAGCGCAGGATCGGAACGCCGATCATCGCCGGCAGCCACAGAACCGCCAGCGCCGCGACGATGCGCGTTTTCATTGGGATGGTGGCGTAGGTGATGCGATCCATTTTTGGGAGGATTTTCATCTCATTTCCTCTGCGTTTCTCAGTCTACCCGTTCTGATACGTCAAAAACTGAAAATGATTTCAACGCAGAGATCGCAGAGAAAAAAAAGGGGATTCTCCTTATTTTCTGTGTGATCTCTGCGTTGACCCCGATCTTTTCGGGTTGACCGCGTTCATCAGCCGTTCGGTCTCGCCCGCGACTTCCAAGCCCGCACAGCGCCCCGATCCCGCCAGTATCAGCGTCCCATCGGCGCGCGTCAGCCGAAATTCGATCTCGGCTTTCAGAGTCTCAGGCACGCGCTTGCCCATGTCGGCGCGATCTGGACCCGGCAGCAGCGACGCATCGGCGCGCGTCGCGTGGATTTCCAACCGCTTGCCGCTCCCGCGCATCGACCAATCGACCGCGCCGTCGGTGATCGCCAGTCGTTCGACGCGCGCGCCTGTATAGGTGGCGAAACGGTGCATCGTCGTTCCGTCCCACAGCGCGACGATGAAGCCCGGAAACCACATCCCCATCAACGGCGTGACCGCAATCGACGCCGACAAGCTGATCCCCGACAATCCGGTATTGGGCGCGTTATAGTGGTTGCTCTGCATCCACACCCACCCCGCTGGAAATGACTTGCCCCAGTCTTTTTCGATGTAGCCGCGCCCGCTATCGAAATCCACGCGCGCCCCATCGACCTCCAATGCGCCCTGTACGCCGTGATCCATGCTCAGGATGCCGTGATAGCATTCCATGAACGACAGCCAACCGAAGGGGCCCATGATACCGGGCGATGCCACCGTGACCGGGAACAAGACTTGATTGGTGAAGCGCAGTTCCCCGTGTACGCGCCGCAAATCGTCGTCGATATCGAGCGTGATGGTGTCCGTCGTGAAGCGATTGCGCCCGACGCAGACTTCAAATTTGTCCGATGCGACGGTGAATGCTTCGACGGGATAGCGATGATAGCTGACCTGCCCCGATACGCCGTCGAACACCTGTACGAACGCATGGCGGACGGCGGGATCATCGCTCAAAAAGATGCCCGGAATCACGGCGAAACGCTGTGACTCGTCGGCACTGACCAGCTTGTAATACCAACCCTCGAAGAATGGTGGCTTTTTCGTCGCGCCATGATAGCGTTCGGGGTGCAGCGTCAAATCGATCCAATCGCGCATGTTCGCTCTTCTATGCTTCACTTTGCGGGAAAAATGCTGCTGCAAATTCCAATGTCATCCGTTCGACCAAGTGATAGCACGCCATCTCTGGCGCGATCAGTTGATGTTCCGCTGGCACTTCGCGGTACGTGACCGTACCGCCGAGCCGCTCAATTAGCGCGCGCGTTTTGTCCGGCTTAACGAGCGGATCGCGCGTCCCCTGTACGATGAGCGTCGGGACGCGCACATTCGGCGCGGCGCGACTGGCAGCAGCGCCCGCGCGGCGAATCTGGTCGAACAAGTTGGTCGGCACGGCGAACTCGCGGATCGCCGCTTGTACCGCTGGATCATCGAAATCCGCGCCCGGCATGAACTGGGCGATGCTGGCGCGCGTTGCTGGCTGATCGAAGTCGAGTTTCATCAGCTTGAACGGCTTGAACGTCGGAATCAGGTGTTTGAGCGCGGGCAGCACACCCCACAGCACGCCGTCCAATTTCCAGAACGGGCTGTATAGCACCAGCGCATCCGGCGCGATGATCGACGCCGCCTCGATGCACAGCGCGCCGCCGAGCGAGAAGCCGACGAGGATCACGCGCTGATATTGGCGCTTGAGATCGCGCAGTTCTTTGACGACCGCACCGACCCATTCGCCCGCGCTGCGTCTCGGCAGCGTCTCGATGTCCGTGCCGAAGCCGGGCAGCAGAATCGCGTCTGCCCACCAACCCGTGCGCTGCAACGCTTCACCGATGGCGCGCATCTCGGCGGGCGTGCCGGGAAAGCCGTGTATCAACAATACTGCCGCACCGCCCGCCTTCGCGCCGGGCAAGAAGAACGGCTGATGCGCGGGTTGTTCAAAGACGCGCTGGAACGCTTCAATCGGATTCTCAGCCATACGGTCGCCTCATGGTTAGCGTTCGGGGACTTGCGGCGCGTGCAGCACATCGAAGATGAACAGAAATGCCCCCTGAATGATGATCCCGATGCCCATCCCGCGCCGCTGCTTCGTCTTGGCGCGCGCTGCGAACAGCGCGCCGCCGAGCATATACAGCAGGTCGAGTCCAGCATTGATCCACAACAAGCGGCGCAGATTGGTCGCTTGTCCCTCGCGGATCAGCGGCGAAATCGCGTCCGGTTTTTGCGCCCGCGCTTGCGTCGCGCGGTCGCCAAACAGCGCGATGGCGATGTTGATCAGCGCCCAGCCGGCAAACTGCGAACCGACGCCGCGCCGTCCGCGCCGCACCAGCGCCACGCCCACCAGCAGATTGATGATATTCCACGATAGCAACCGCTGACTGACGAGCGAACTGAACTGCCAGATATTCATCTCAATTGAAGTTCCCGTTTTTCAACAGATGGTTTTCGATCCATGTTTGCATCAGCTTCGGCACGCGCTTGCGGCTCTCCGGCGATTGTACCAATGTGAAGCCGAGCGCGATCAAGGTGTTCGTCAGCAGGAAGAACAAGCCTTCTTCCAAGGGCAGTTTGCCGCCGATATGGACATTGACCGTTTTTTCTGGGTTGATCGTCCACGTCCCCGAATCGATGGCGAGCGAGTCGGACAGTCCGAGATACAGCGTCGCCGGGATGATCCCCAACGCGATCAAGCGCCGATGCTGCCACAAGATATCGCCTCCGAATGCGGCTTGGAACATGATCGGCAAGAGCGCCCAACTGAGCGTCAAGCTCAAATATGTGCGCGCTTTCGGACCCCACAATAGATTCCAGACCGAGGCTGCCCAAATCAGTCCGATGGCGGCGGTCATGCCGACGCGAATCGCCAACGGATGCGCGGGCGGTTGCTCGTTGGCGGGCAAATTCTGCGCCAGAAACAGCATCCATGACCCAGTGAGCAGGGTTTGCAGGACGAAAAACGTGTATTCTTCGAGCGGCACGTAGCCGAGAATAATGCCCGTGACGAGCTTGGGATCGTACCACCACACGCGCGATGCGACGAGATAATTGTCCCACGGCGTCGTGTACGCGACGGCGACGGCGACATGCCCCAACAGCGTGACGGCAGGCGGCATCCCGTTGAGCGCACGGGGGAGCGGCGACTCACCCTGTTCGCGCGCGTTTTTGCTGTGTCGCCAGTTCAAGAACGTGAAAATCGTGAGCGGGATGATCACGAACTTGGCGAGAAATCCGAAGTACTTCATTTATTTCACCGCAGAGACGCAGAGACGCAGAGCAGAGAAGTTCACAAATCATCCTCGATATCGGCTAGATCGGGCAGATTGAAGGCAATGCGGCGTACCCGTTTGATCAATTGAGGTACATTGAAATTGATGAGCAGACCCAGTTTGCAACCCGTCAAGCGTAGATACGTCATCACTTGTGCCTGATAAATTGAATGAAGGTGATCAACAGCTTTCAATTCGACAATCACTTTTTGGCAGACGAGAAAATCAAGGCGCAATTCAGTGTTTAAGTTTGTTTGCTTGTAAATCAGAGGAATAGCCTTTTGTCGCTCAAAGGGTATTTTTCGCAATTTAAGTTCGTAGGCAAGACATTCCTCATGGATGGACTCAAGCAGACCAAGTCCGAGTTCCCGATGTACATCAATCGCAGCACCCATGATCGTCTGCGAAATTTGATTCTCGTGCATGTTTTTCTTACCTTTATAGGATGTCGTTGTTCTTCTCTGCGCCTCTGCGTCTCTGCGGTGAAATCTTTTCGCTCTCCGCTCGACAAATGTCGCCGCCCTCGCCCGGATGCGTACTCGCGCCCGTCAGGTACAAGCCCGCGATGGGCGCTTTATACTGGCTCATCCCCAACGCCGGACACAGCATGAACATCTGATTGATCTTCTCTGCGCCTCTGCGCCTCTGCGGTGAATTCTTTTCGCTCTCGGCTCTATGTCTTTTTTATACCCCTCGACAAATCCCGCAGCACCACTGCCGCCGCGTTGCGCCCTGCCGCCCCCATGATGCCCCCGCCCGGATGCGTACTCGCGCCTGTGAGGTACAAGCCCGCGATGGGCGCTTTATACTGGCTCATCCCCAACGCCGGACGCAGCATGAACATCTGATTGATCGACATGTCCAAGTGCATGACATTCCCGCGCAGCAAGCCGAGTTCGCGCTCCAAGTACAGCGGCGTCTCGACCAAGCGTCCAATGACTTTATCCGGCGTCATATTCGGCGCGTATTCTGCGAGTTTCGCCAAGATGCGATCCGCATAAGCGTCGCCAATTGCGTCCCACGACTCGCCCGACGCCAACTCATACGGAGCATACTGTGACCAGATGAACAGCACATGATTCCCAGATGGGGCGAGTGTGGGATCAGCCGCGCTCCACGTCATGGCGATCAGCGCCGGATCATGGGCGGGCTTCCCCGTCAGATACTCGCCATAGGCGCGCTCCAAGTAATCGAGGCTCGGACACATGAATTGCATCCCGATGTGATGCGGCATGTTCCCGCCGGGCAGCGCAGTATAATTTGGCAGTTCCGAGACCGCCATGCGCACAATCATCCCGAAGCCGTTGCCGATGCGCGCCTTGCCGACGCGCTCGCGCATGATGGGCGGCGCATCGTCGCCCAACATGCGCATCGTGGTGGCGATGTGCGCGCCGCTGACGACCGCGCGTGAGGCAGTGAAGCGTTCGCCGTCTGCCGTTTCCGCGCCGACAACACGCCCGCGCTCAACCAGCAAGCGCGAAACGGGCGTGTTCGTCAAAATCTGTCCGCCGTGCGCCTCGATCATGCGCGCTAACGCCTGTGTCAGCATCCCCGATCCGCCGCGCGGACGCCGCATCCCGCTGATGTGATACATGGGATGCCACAGCGCGAACGGCGACGAGAACGGCTCGCCCGGCGGGGGTCCCGACTGTGCCGCCATCCATCCGATCAGCGCGGGGACTTGTTCGCCGCTGAACGACTGCCGCAAGACCTGTCCATAGCCGCGCAAAATCTCGTTGATCTCATCGAAATCGGCGGGCTTGAAGCCGCGATAAAACATCAGATAACGCCCGACATTCAGCGGCGACGGCGCATTCAGGAACGCGCCCACCATCCCCTCTGCCATCGGTTGCCAGCGCGCGACGAAGCGCCGATACGCCTCGGCGTCGGCGGGGGAGAACGCTGCGATGCTCTCACAGGTGCGATCTACGCTGCGCCACGTCGTGAAGTGCGATCCGTCGGGGAACGGGGCGAAGAACAGCGGATCGAGGTCGATGTAATCGAGTCCGTAGCGTTCCAGTTCGAGATCGCGGACGATGGGCGTGTGGTTGATCAGGATATGTGCCGAGCCGCCCAAGTCGAACTGGAAGCCCGGTACGATTTCCTCCGTGACGACCGCGCCGCCAACCTTATGCCGCCGCTCGATCACGAGGACTTTGTAGCCCGCTTGGGCGATGTAGGCGGCGCACACGAGGGCATTATGCCCCGCGCCGATGATCAGAACGTCACAGTCGCTCAAGTTCGCTTCATCCTTCGTAAACTTGCAATTCGGGTTCGGGAATGACGACTCCCAATTCGAGCGCGGTGGTCAACCCGGCGCGTTTGGCATCATCAGTCAGGGTTAGCGCATCGTGGCGGCTGTCGCCATTGGTCATGCAGCCGTCCAAGCGTGGAATTTCAGCAAACCAACAGCCATCGATGTCGGGCGTGAGTTTGATGGGGTAGGGGAGCGCGAGATACTGCTCTAAGTCGTGCCGTTTGCTCACTTTGATTGCAAACCCACCGACGCCGCATCCAACGCCGCCACCTCATCCGCCGTCATCCGCCAGCCGAGCGCCGCTGCATTCTGGCGCACTTGCTGCGCGTTCTTCGCGCCCGGAATCGGCAGCGTCCCCTTGCAGATCGTCCAGTTCAACGCGACCTGCGCGGACGTTTTGTCGTGGCGCGCGGCAATTTCGTTCAAGGTGGCGATCAGCGGCGGCAGTTTCGGCAGCAGGTCGCGGTATTTGCGCCCGCGCATTCCCGGCGGCGGCTTTTCGACCGTGTATTTGCCCGTCAGCAAGCCCATTCCCAAGGGCGAATAGGCGATGATCTTGATTCCGCGCTCTCGGCACGCTTCCATCGTCCCATCGAACTCGATGCCGCGCGCGATCAGGCTGTATTCCAGTTGATTCGATGTCACGACGTGTCCGCGCTGCTCCAGCGTGTGCGCTGCACGGATCGTCTGTTCGCGGTTGTAGTTGGAGACGCCCGCCGCGCGAATCAGCCCCTCATCGAGCGCGTCCGCCAGCGCATCGACCCAGCGTTCCAGCGGCACAGGCGGTTGATTCCAGTGGATTTGATACAAATCGAGATGCGAACGCCCGATCCGCGCCAAACTGCGCTTGATCGCAGCGTTCACCTGTCCCGCTGTCCAGCGCCATGGCAGCGGCAGGAATTTCGTCGCCACATAGATCGGCTGTGACGGTTGGACCTGTGCTTCGCCGCGCAAAAATTGTCCAACCAGTGCCTCTGACTTACCCATGCCGTACAGTTCTGCCGTATCGAACAGCGCGATCCCCACTTCTAAGGACGCATCGAACGCCGCGCGCACATCGCTTTCGCCGTAATCGCGCCCATAGCCCCATGCCAGCGGATCGCCCCACGCCCAACACCCCGTCCCCATCTCATACGCATCCAGTGGGTTCGTCCGTTCGCTGTTCGCGCTCATTTGGATCGATCTCCGCTTTGTCACACCGATGCTTATTACGCTGTCTTAACAAAAGACATGAGAAATATTGTAATTAACAGAAATTATTGGTGTATACTCAATTGAACATCGCAGTTTCTATCGAGGAAGCCATGCTCTCACAAGTCTACTGGCAAACTTCAAATCGCGTCTTGGTCGTGAAGGGCATTGGCACGATCAATTTGGACGATGCCAACGCCATCAAGCAGGTGATGGACATCGTATTGAGCGATGCCAACGCGCATGTTCATTTCCTCATCGACGCGCGCGACAAAGACGGCTTGGATCCACAGTTGTTCAAACTGCGCGAAACGGTCAGCGCGCTGACCCAGAATCGCACTTGGCGCGGCAAGCCGGGTTGGATCATCGTGGTAGACCAACATCCCAATCCCGTGATGGAATTCGTGACGTCGATAGCAACCCAATTGATCAAAGCGCAGTTCCGCGTTTTCAGGACGATGGATGAAGCCCTCACGTTCCTGCAACACCTCGATGCGCAAATTGTGCCGACGCTGCCCGCCGAACCGGAGAATCTGCTGGCGACATTCTTGCAGTTGTCAGCCATACCCGATTAAGGCGTGCGCCCAATCAGCGTTCCACCTCGCACCAGTCGGTCGTACACGCGGTGCGCAAATCCGCGCCCTCCGCCGCTTCACCGAGCGCGATAAACTCGTCGTTGCTGATGCTGGTGAAGGTATAATCGATGAACAGTCGGAAGTTTTCGCCCTCGACCAGCATCATATTGGAGAACGGCGTGTAGCTGCGCCCAACCACGTTGAACGGCGTCCCATCCGGGACAACGCCGCCGCGCCGCGTCGCTTTGCGGTCGTAGAAGCCGACAACGAAGGGTCCCACCGCCTGAAACGGCGCGGTGAAGCCGCTCGGCGCTTCGACGCCGCCCGTCCCCGCCACGACCAAATCTTGCGCCGTCAACGCCGGACGGGTCGTCACCGTTTCTACGAACACGCTGGCTTGCAGCGCCGCGCGGAAGCAGTAATCCGGCTGACTATAATCGACTTGGACGAAATAGCCGTTGATCGCCGTCACCTGCACGAGCGCCTGTGTCGCGCGGTCACAGCGCATGATTGGGTCGTCACCGAGCCAGCCTTCGGGACGGATGAACGTCGATTCAAGGATGATATCCGCCAGCACTTCGAGATCGTGCCGCACATCGCGCGCAATCGCCAGCGGCTTGCTCGGTACGACGCCGAACCAACTGTCGGGGCGCACATCGGGTCCCACGGTTGCCCCGACCAGTAATTCCAAGTCCAAGCGGAGCAAAAGTGCGAACTGCGGATCATTGGTGTCGAAGCTGCCTGACCAACCCGTCGGGCGGTCGATCCCGCGCGAGATCGACGCCAACAATTCGAGGTCAGAGCGCGCGGCGGCGAGCGTCGGGATCGACGCGAGTTGTTCCTCATCGGGGGGATTAACCGGAGGATTGAGCAGCGGATCAATGGTCGGTATCGGGTCTTGCGCGTGGACAACCACGCCCATCCCGCCGATCAAGATAAGCGACAGCACCATCATCATCATCCGACGCATCGTTTCCGCTCCCATGTGCCAATCTCATCCGTGTATTCTAGCCGAATGTGGCTGCGATAGAAAAGCGAAGTTACGCCCGAACTGCAAGCGTTGGTCGAAGCAGCCGCCAAGATGTCCGGATCGTTCACCAGCACACGCCCGCGCGCGTCAGCGCAACTCTAAACGCTCAGCATAGTAGATCGTGCAGCCCATCCCTTTGAGATGGGCTGATATGGTTTCTCAAAGCGGCAGCGTTGGTGGGGGCGGTGGCATTCCAGCCTCTGGCACAGGCGGCGTCCCCGTTAGCGGCGGCGCGAACACATCGCGCGCCATCGGCACCAACACGAACTGGCGAATCTGCGCATTCAGCATCGTCCGCAGCGCCGCCACGCCGTCCGCCTGAACGCGCGCGAACGCATCCGGCGGCAGATCGCTGGCTTCGAGTTCGTCCAACGCCACGCGCAGCACGTTATCCAGTTCGCCCGCCGTGACCCCGACAGACGCCGCGCCCTGCCGCATCACGATATACGGCGCGATCAGCGTTGCCAGCACTTCGATCAAGGGGACGGCTGCACCCGCAATCACGACGACGGGCGGCTGTTCCTGATCGACGAAAAAGCCGCTCACCTCGGTATACGACGGGAACAGCGCCGCGCACAGCACGCTGTACAAGCGCGTATAGCCATCGACCCATTCGCGGAAGTACAGCGCGGCGCTCGATTGCGTCGCGCCCGGCGCGAGATCGCCCATCAGCGCCAGCGCGCCGTTGGACGCCAACGCGCGCGCCAGATCATGGAGCGGCGCGGGATAATCGCCCGCCATCTGCCACGTTGGGGGGACAAGTTCGGGCGCATAGCGGCGTGCCACCGCGATCAGCGCGCGTTCGAGACGGTCAGTCATTCGTAACCCTTTCAGGAAGCTTCATCGTCACTTTGGCTCAGGAGTCGCCGTCACACCCGGCGTCACTTCATAATCGTCGTCGCGCGCGTAGACGGAAAACGGCTCATAGCCCTCCCATCGATGGAAATACGAGGTCGCCAGCGTGTCGGGCGACAGATACAGCCCGCCTATCGTTGAACAGTTCCATATCGATTGGATTGAACTGCCATGCGCGTAGGCGCGGGCGTTGCTTGCGCCATGACGAGACGTGCGAACACGCGCCGCCGGTGAATAGGATGGCAATCACAGCTTGAAGCCGAATCGGGATTCTGAACATACCTACTCCTGATACGGTTAAAAATACGTTCACTTGACGCAGTTCAGTATAACCCGTTCAGTGGTGAAAACGCGCACCCTTCGCTATAGTCAAGAATGCGAATGGACATGGTGCGCCATGCCCCTTATACGATAATTGATGGAGTTTGCAAAATGGCACGACCCGTAACTTTATTTACTGGACAGTGGGCAGATTTGCCCATCGGCGTGATGGCGGAGAAGGCAAAAAGTTTCGGCTACGATGGGCTGGAACTGGCGTGTTGGGGCGATCACTTCGAGGTCGATAAAGCGTTGGAGAGCGACGGCTATCTACGCAGCCGCAAAGATATTTTGGAGCAGCACGGCTTACAGTGTTACGCCATCAGCAATCACTTGGTCGGACAATGCGTCGCGGACCCGATGATCGATGAACGCCACAAGAGCATCCTCCCCGCGCGCATCTGGGGCGATGGCGATCCCGAAGGCGTTCGCCAGCGCGCCGCCGCCGAGATCGAGAATACCGCGCGCGCCGCCAAAGCGTTCGGCGTGAGCATCGTCAACGGCTTCACGGGCAGCCCCGTCTGGCACATGATTTACCGCTTTCCGCCCACATCGGACGCGATGATCGATGCGGGCTACACAGCGTTCGCGGATCGCTGGAAACCAATTCTCGACGTGTTCGCGTCCGAAGGCGTCCGCTACGCGCTCGAAGCGCATCCCACCGAGATCGCCTATGACCTTTACACGAGCGAAAAGACCCTGGCGGCGCTCGACCATCATCCGAGCTTCGGTTTCAACTTCGATCCGAGCCATTTTGTGCATCAGTTGTTCGATCCGGTCAATTTCATCGAGCGGTTCCCTGATCGCATCTTTCATGTGCATATCAAGGACTCGAAGGTCAAGCTGAACGGCTTCACCAGCATTCTCGGATCGCATCTCGGCTTCGGGGATGTGCGACGCGGTTGGGATTTCGTCTCGCCGGGGCGCGGTGACGTGAAATTGGAAGATATTATCCGCGCGCTGAACCGGATCGGCTATCAGGGACCCTTGTCCGTCGAGTGGGAGGACAGCGGCATGGATCGGGAACACGGCGCGCGCGAAGCCGTTGAATATGTGCGCCGCATCGACTTTACGCCGTCGTCGGTCGCGTTTGATGCCGCGTTTACAGCGAAGGAGTAACGAACATGAGCGAATCAGTCGGATTTGTCAACATGGCGGGCGCGAAAGCCAGCGGGGACGCGCCCGAAATCGGCATTGGGATGTTGGGCTATGCGTTCATGGGCAAAGCACACGCCAACGCGCTCAAGAAGCTGCCGTATATGATGTACCCACCCGTCGCCATCCCGAAATTGGTGGCGGTCTGTGGGCGCACCGAGAGCGCCACCGCCGAAGCCGCGAAACGCTATGGCTTCAGCAAATACTACACCGATTGGCGCAAGCTGATCGAAGACCCCGACGTTCAGGTGTTCGACAACGGCGGCTCCAACGATGTGCATGAAGACCCGTGCAACATGGCGGCGGCGGCGGGCAAACACGTTTTCTGCGAGAAGCCGCTCGGACGCACCGCCGAAGAATCCATGCGGATGCTCAACGCCGTGACGAAAGCGGGCGTCAAGCACATGGTTGCGCACAATTACCGCTTCGTCCCGGCGATTGTGCAGGCGCGCAAGCTGATTGAGAGCGGCGCGATGGGGCGGATCTTCCATTTCCGCGCCGTCTATCTGCAAGAATGGATCATGGATCCGCAGTTCCCGCGCGTGTGGCGCTTGGACAAGTCCATCGCGGGCAGCGGCGCGCTCGGTGACTTGGGATCGCACATCATCGACTTGGCGCGCTTCTTGGTCGGAGAGCCGAAACAGGTCATGGCGATGACCAAGACGTTCATCGATCAGCGCCCCCTCCCCGACGGCAGCGGTATGGGCAAAGTCGATGTCGATGATGCGTTCGTGTCGCTGTTCGAGTTCGAGAATGGCGCGCTCGGCACGCTCGAAGCCACCCGCTTCGCGGCGGGGCGCAAGAATTATGAAGTGTTGGAGATCAACGCCGAAAACGGCACGATTCGCTTCAACATGGAGAACATGAACGAACTCGAAGTGTACTGGGCGGGCGAAAACCCGAAAGAGACGCGCGGCTTTCATCGCGTGTCCGTCACCGAGTCGTATCATCCGTACTGGGAGAACTGGTGGCCTCACGGACACATCATCGGCTATGAACACACCTTCGTCCACGAGTTCCATCACTTCTTCAACGCGATTGTCAACGGCGCGGATGTGGCTCCGTATGGCGCGACGTTCGTAGACGGCTATCGTAATGCGGTGGTCGGGGACGCGATCAGCGAATCGGCGGCAACCGGACGCACGGTGGGCATCAAGTACGAAGTTTAAGGGTGACCTCCCGCCTCTACCTATCTCGACGGGAGGATTGCTGGACGCGAACAGGATGCCTTTTCAAAAACCGCCTCCCTTGTCCTGTCTCCATATGAACAGCGGACAAGGGATACGGTTTCTTGGTTTCCCTACCACAACTTTCATATTCTATTTCGGCGTAACCTGATAGAATCATGTGCAGAATATCACAAATGACGTTGAGGACAACAAACGATGGGCAAAATCGGGTTGTTTTTCGGCAGCAACACGGGCAAGACCGAGATGGTGGCGTACCTGATCAAAGGCGAGTTCGATAAGTTCGATGCCACTTTGGTCGATGTGCATAACATCGGCAGCACGACGTCCGCGCAAATTTTGGGCTACGAGTTCCTGATCTTCGGGATTCCGACGTGGAACACCGGACAGTTGCAAGACGATTGGGACAATTTCATGCCGCAGTTGAAGAAGATGGACTTCAACGGCAAGAAAATCGCCATCTTCGGCTTGGGCGATCAGAACGGCTACGGTTTCAACTTCTTGGATGCGGTCGGCACGTTGGCGGACGCCATCATGGAACGCGGCGCGGATGTGTACGGACTTTGGCCCACGAAGGGTTACGAGTTCAACGAGTCGAAGGCGAAGCTCGAAGAATTTTTCTTGGGCTTGGGCGTCGATGAAGATGGACAGACCGAACTGACGAAAGCGCGCGCCACCAAATGGGTGGGCGACGTGAAGAAAGAATTTAACCTCTAAACCTCAAGCCCCTCTCCAATTTGGAGCTGAGGGGAGGACATGTTTGGTTTTCTCCCTGATTCACCTCACCCCCAGCCCCCTCTCCACGCAGTGGAGAGGGGGTCAGGGGGTGAGGTTCTTGAAAAGGTGTCCTCCCCTCAGCCAATTTGGAGAGGGGACGGATAGCACCATTGTTCGCCCTGAATTACAATACCGATACCCAATGTTGAGGAACTGACCGATGGCTATTGTCGAGCGCGAACGATTGATCACCGCCGATGAATTTTTCGAGATCATACGCCTGCCGGAGAACGAGAATCGCCGCCTAGAATTGGAAGATGGAGAGATTGTTGACGTGGCTGGATCGACACCCCTCGATACTGTGACCGCAGGACGCATTTTGACATTTGTGAACGTTTTTGTCATGCAGCACGATCTCGGCTATGTATCGGGTGCAGACGGCGCGTTCAAATTAGGCGAACGCCGATCACGGCTGCCCGATGTGGGCTTTGTGTCCAAGACGCGCGTCCCCAAACTCCCAAAAAAGTTCACCGTTGCGCCCGATCTGGCGGTTGAAGTGGTTTCGGAAGATGAAGATATCCACAAAAAGGCGTTGGAATACTTTCACGCAGGGACGCGCCTCGTCTGGGCGGTCTACACCGACGAAAAGTTGGTCTTTGTCATGCGCATGAACGATCAGGGCGGCATCAATTCCGTGCGCTTCGGCGTCGATGCCGTGTTAGATGGCGAGGATGTATTGCCCAACTTCAAACTGCCCGTGCGCGATATTTTCCCCGTGTGAGCGAATAGCAACTGTCTATCCGCTCACGCCCGTCCGAATTATTGGATTGCCGCGTCCAACGCCGCGACGTTATTCCCCATCGTCGCATCCGTCACCGGAAAATAGCCAACCTGTCGCCCGTCCAGTCCAAGCTGACTAGAGACGTTCTCCAAGTAGAAGCGCACGAACGCCGCCACCTGTGGCTTTTCCGCCAACACGGACGCCGCCGTATAAATGAACAGCGGGCGACTGAGCGGGTACGCGCCCGATGCGGCAGTGTCCGCGCCCGGCTCGATGCCATCGATGGACAGCGCGCGCAGACGACGGCGCTCCGGGTAGTAGTAGGCGTAGCCGAAGAAGCCAATCGCAAAATTGTTCGCTTCGATGTACGTCACCAGCACCGTATCGCTCTCGCTGAACTGCACACCGGGCGCGCGCAAGATAGCGCGCGGGCTGCGGTCGAAGATCGCTTCGACAAAATAATCGAACGTGCCGCTGTCCGTGCCGGGCGAATACGGAAAGACCGGACTGCGCGGATAATTCGCGTCGAGTTCGTCCCATGATGCCGCGCCGCCGCTGTAGATCGCCGCGAGTTCATCGCGCGACAGATCGCGCGCGAACGTATTGGACGCGCTGACCACAACCGCCAGCGCATCGATGCCGATCACCAGTTCAATCGGTTCGCGTCCATTGGCGCGGCACGCCGCGAGTTCAGTGGCGTTGATTGCGCGGCTGGCGTTGGCAATATCCGCGTCCAAATCTTCGCAGAAATGCTCGAAGCCCGCGCCTGTCCCCAAAACATCATTACGCACCGCCCCACCGAAGCCCATGCGCGTGAACATCTCGAACATCCGCGCGGTGACGGGCGCAACCGTCGAACTGCCCGCCGCGACGATTTCGCCTGATACGTCGGACGGATTGACACCCGTCTGCGCCGCTGCGAGCGACGCGCTCAACACTACGGCGCTCAGAAGCATGACGCCGATCCCGCGATGAAGTCGTTTCATGCCGGATGATCTCCCTATGTGATTGACTACGCCATTATAGGATAACCGAAACTAAGCCGAACAATCCCCCACAATCGGATGATGTATCGCGCGCCAGATCGTCCTATGATTGAGCGAGTTAACTTTACCCATTTGGGGGACGATGTGAGACTGAAAATCATCTGCACCACCTTGATCGCACTCGTTCTGACGGCGTGTTCGGGGACGGGCGGCGGCGGAACGACCAACGACGGCGGATCATCCGTCACGCTGCCCGCGCTGCCCAGTTACATGCGCGCAGATTACGAGACGTATCCCGAAGCTGGCACGAGCGCCCGACCGGATAACGCCATCGACATTTTCATCGCCTATTCGCCCGAATCGCAGCAGTATATGCCGCGCATCATCGAGGCGTTCAATCGCACGTCGGCGGCTGGCACCAATCCGACGACGGGCGCGGCGTGGGCGTCTGGCGAGCGCCCAATTTTCGTGCGCGGAATGCAACCCGTGACCGGATCATCAGGCTCGGTTTCGACGGGCATCATCAACGCGATTAACGCGCCCAACAGCGCCATCGTCTATCACCCGACGATCTTTCAGCCGTCCGTCTCGCATTGGTTGGGGCTGGTGAATCTGCAAGCTGGACGCGACGTGTTCAATCTGGCGGAGTCGGTGCCAACCGCGCTCACGCCCGTCGTGATCGGCATGTGGGAGAGCCGCGTCCGCGCGATCCAGACCACGCTGAACAAGCAGGAGATCGGCTGGAACGACCTGATCGGCGTGCTGGAAAGCCCCAACGGGTGGGCGGATTATGGCATCGACGCCGGACGCCGCGCAATTTACTACGCCCACGCCAATCCGCGCGTCAGTTCAACCGGCTTGTCCACCAATATCGCGGAATACTACGCTTGCGCGCGCGAAAGCAGCTTCAACGAGCGCCGCTTGACGCTGGCAGCGGTCAACAGCACCGACGTGCAGGGCTGCGTCGCCCGAATCGAACAGCTTGTCCGCCATTACGCCGACAGCACCGAAGAATTTCTCGAATACATCAATCGAGGACCCGATTACCTCGATATGGTGGCGCTCGAAGAGACGGACTTGATCTGCTTGAATCGCGGCGCGCGGCAGGGCGACCGGACATGTTTCAAGCCGCAAGAAAAGCTCGTCGCCATCTATCCGGCGGAAGGGACATTCTGGCACGAGCATCCGTTCGGCATCGTCAACGCCGACTGGGTGACGCCCGAAATGGCAGCGGCGGCGCGCGGCTTTACCGATTTCGTGCTGACGGCGGACATGCAGCGGATCATCATGGCGGAAGGCTATCGCGCCGCCAATCCCGCCGTCGCGGGCGAGTTCCCGTATGGGGCGGATGAAGGCGTCGATCCGGCGCAGCCCGCCGCGATTTTGGATGTGCCGGATGCGCCCGTGATTGCGACGATTCAAGAGAACTGGTCGCTGGTCAAGCGTCCGGCGGACATCATGCTCGTGGTCGATACCTCTGGCTCGATGGGCGATCAGAACAAGTTGGAAACCGCGCGCGAGGCGCTGGTACAGTTCTTGACGCGCCTCGATCCGACATCACGCATTGGTATGATGAGTTTCAGCGACACGATTCAAATCTGGGAGCCGCTCGATTTGTTGGAACAGAATCGCCCCGCGCTCTTGCAGCACATCACCTGCACGGAACAACCCGGCTACATAGAGCCGCTGAACGCGCTGAGTGGACGCTGCTTGCAGCCGAATGGCAGCACATCGCTGTACACGGCGGTACGCACGGCGGTTGATACGCTCGACGCCCTGAGCGAGAATCAGCGCATCCGCGCGGTGATCGTCTTGAGCGATGGTCAAGATACGTGTCAGGGCGACGGCTGTTCGTCGCTGGAAGACGTGATCAACAAAATCATGCGCACGCGGGCGACGATCAATCCGGTGGTCGTGATCCCGATTGCGTATGGCGCAGATGCTGACGGCACGACGTTGAACGCGATTGCGCGCGCGTCCGCCACGCGGCTGCTGTCGGGCGATCCGGGCAGTATCGGGGAACTGCTGGCGCTGTTGGGCAGCTACTTCTAAAGCGAAGTGCTTTCACCGCAGAGGACGCACAGAAAAGAAGCAGGATCATGTCTTTCTCTGCGCGCTCGGCGGTGAAATTGCTTTCAGTTTTTCGGGAAGTGGTGAGTATGGGGATAGTTAGGGGCGGGGCGTGCCTCGCCCGTGCGCGATATTTTTCCCGCTTACGTGTCAGCTTTCGTCCGGTTTCTCTGCTAAGGCGCTGTACTATTCGTGCAGCGCCGCCGCAACATGGGATACATCGTTCCCGACCAGCTCCATCACCACCAACGAAGCGATCATCAATTGTTGACCGTGGGACTTGCCCTGCTTTTCCATTTCTAGGATCAAGCGATATCCAGTCCATAACGGGTTATCCCCCACGCGGCGGCTTGCCCGTCGTGTAGCTGTCCACGATTTCGTGTTTCGCCGCCAGTTCAACGTAGCGCGGCTCGAATTGCGCCAGATAGGTTGGGTTGTCCTCCAGCTTCAGGTGCATCTCGTAAGCGTCCTCCCCGTCGTTGTGATAGTAGTTCCGCTTGATGCCCACCGTCTTGAAGCCGTATTTGACGTACAATTTTTGTGCCACCGCATTGCTCACGCGCACTTCTAACACCAGAAACGACGCGCGCAGCGTGATCGAACGCCGAATCATCCCTGCCAGCGCCATCTCTCCGAAGCCCTGCCCGCGAAAGTTCGGATGCGATGCAATCGTGCTGATGTGCGCCTCGTCCATGATGTGCCACAAGCCGCCATACGCGACGATCTCGCTGTCACTCACAGGCGGCGCGTTGTGCAGCAAGCGCCGCCATGCGGGGACGGGTTTGGGCTGCACAGCGCGATCCAGCACGACCATATGGCTGTAATTGGACTCGCTGACCTCAAAGTTGTACGAGCGCATCGACCAAGGCGGATCGAACGACAGCGAGTCGATCACCACCACTTGCGGGACATCGGTCAAGCGCATATAGCGTAGCGAGAGCATCATGATTCGAGGGTCGGTATGTCTTTCGATTTCACATAGACGGGGACAACGGTCGCCGCGTTGAACACCTCGCGCAGGATGCCGTCTGCCTCACGCAGCCTAGCCCACGCTTCTTCTGCCAAGAAGCCCGCACGCCGCAGCCGGAACGCCGCCACTGCCACGGTGACGGGGACGCCATCCGCCTTCGCCGCCTCGATAGCGGCATGTCCCTCATCGGTGATCTCGCCCGTGACGCACGCCGAACCGTCGATGTTGGCGATCAGTTCCGCCCACGTCAGCAGCGCCGGGTCGTTGCGCGTTTTCCAGCGCCCTTTGCGCCATTGATAGGTCGCCGCGATGATGCGTTCGCGTCCCGCGCCTGCCACCGCCACCAGCCCGCCCTGAAAATGCGGCTGACCGGCTGCCAGCACATCCAGCACGCCGATGCCAACCAACGGCAGATTGCGCGCCGCCGCCAGCCCTTTGGCGACTGCGACGCCGATGCGCACACCTGTATACGAGCCGGGTCCCGTCGTGACGGCGAGCGCGCTCAACGCGCTTGGGTCGATTTTGGCGCGATCCAACAGCATTCGCACAGCGGGGATCAATTCGACCGTATGATTGTTGGCAGTGTGCCAACTGGACTCTGCCAGCAGATCGCGCCCATCATGGAGCGCCAAGCCGACGTATTGCGTTGCAGTATCGATTGCCAGCAGCACGATGAATGAATTATCCCTGTTTCGCCGCGCCGCTTTGCGCGTTCTGCAAAAATGAAGTGTCCTGAAATTGCGCCAATAATGTTTCATACCGTTTGCCGACTGCCTCGAACACAAAATTGCGCCGCGTTGGCTCCAGAACACGCAGCTCGATCCACAGGCGTTCGGCGGGCAGGGTGGGTTCGATCCGTTCGGGCCACTCCAAGATCAGCACGTTTTGTTCGGTGAACATATCATCCAAGCCGATAGTCTCAGCATCAGCGGCATCGCGCAAACGGTAACAGTCCACATGATACAAAGTAAGCTTATCTTTTTCGCGGGTGTGCGGATGCGCAAGATTGAATGTCGGGCTGGTCAGCGGCGCGGTTGCGCCCCATCCAGTGCCAATACCCGCAGCAAAGACCGTTTTGCCCGCGCCCATATCGCCAGCGAGACAAAGCACATCCCCGCCCGCCAACAGCATCCCCAAGCGGACGCCCAACCGCCGCGTCTGTTCGGCGCTGTGGCTGATGATATCCAGTTCGCCCTCACGCAGAATTGGCACGCTTGTCTCCCACACCACCATCATATCGCTAATTATACTACGCGCGGGGGTGGATGATCGAGATTGCATTGATCCAACCTTGAGCAAACTGGTTGCCAACTGCGAACATCCCCACGTACAATCGCGCCTTATGTTCAACCACGTGGATATAAAGGGATGCCCATGAGCGGCACAAGTCTGCGACGGCGGTTCGTGATCGTCACGGCGGTGCTGTGCGCGCTGATTTTGGCGTTTACGGCGATCTTGGCGTTCGGATCATCGTCGCTGGTCGTCGCAGATCAGATCGAAGCGCGCTTGGTCGAGCGCGGGCGGAGTGCGGCGGCGGCGCTGGATGCCGTTTTTGACGATGCAGACGCCACGGTGCAAAGTTTGGCAGCGATGATGGCATATCGTAATTCATCGCCTGTCGCCGCGCTTTGGCGCACGGTTAGCGGCGTCATGGGGAACGCGGACAGCCCAATCAGCCGCATCGGCGTCATCCGCCCGTATCGGGATGGCTATCAGATTGTGATCTTCCGCCGCCCGCGCACGCCCAACGACAGCGCGCCGCTGTCCAAATTCTTCATGCAGCGCCTCGACACCGATGCCGCGCGTTTGTACGCCGCGCGCGATGAATCGACACTCATTTGGATGGGACCCGAACGTGGTTATCGTCCGTTTGGGGGCGACTTGGTGTTGGTCGGTGCGCGCGGTTACATCGGCGCGAATGGGCAGCCGCTCGGCGCGATCTGGATCGAAATGCCGATTCGTCATCTCGACGCGACGCTGATAGCGACGGCGAACGCGATGGACGAAACGCGCGATTTGGCGACGCTTGCCCTAGGTGACGACGGCGCGATTTTTGGCGTCTACAATGGCTTAGAAACCAGCGTCGGACGCAGAGCGCGCGCGGTGGCATTATCCGACGCGCTCCAGAGTGAGATCGTGGCACTCGACCCGGCGAATGTCATTGAAATGACGACCGAGGCGTTCGGCGCGGAACGCACGCTCTATGCCAGCAAGGCACTGCTCAATCATGGCAACAACTGGCATTTGCTGCGTTTCCTCCCGGTACAAACGCTCCAATTTGAGCTGTCGCAGACGATACTCAGTGTGTTGGTCATCGGCATCATCGGCGTGGGGTTCATCGCGTGGCTGACGCGGCGCATGGCGGGCGATACGCTGACCATACCGCTCACCGATTTGACGCACGCGGCGCAAGAGATCGGGTCGGGCGATATGCGCTATCAAATCGGCTATCAGCAGCGCACCGACGAGATCGGCGGGCTGGCGCGCGCGTTAGAAGACATGAAGCGCGATCTGGCACAGTCGTCCGAGACGCTGCAAACATGGAGTCGGACGCTGGAAAAGCGCGTCGCCGAGCGCACACTGGCGCTAGAGAACGCCGAAAAAAGCGCGCAGAGCGTCGCCCGCGATCTACGCGCAGTTTACGATACCGCGCTCGCCGTCGCCAACGAATACGATTTCGAAATCGTACTGAACAAGCTGACCGAACAAATTCCCAAGCTGATGAACGCGCGCTACTGCGGCGTCTGGCTGTTGGACGCAAAGGCACGGACGCTGCGATTGGTGGCGACCACGCACGCCCATCAACAGATCGTCGGTCGAACGATGGACGAGGATGAGGGCTTGGCGGGGACGGTCATGCGGACGCGCAAACCGCTCATGATCGAAGATTATCCGGCGTGGCTGGGGCGCGCGTGGCAAGACCCCGACCCAGATTTACACTGCATGATCGGTGTGCCATTGATGGTCGCCAATATACCAATTGGCGCGGTGGTCGCGGCGCGCCCCATCGGCGCGGGCGTGTTTAGCGATGCCGACGAGCGCCTGTTGATGCTGTTGGCAGCACTCGCCGCGCCTGCTGTGCGCAATGCTCAGTTGATTGCGGCGCTCGATGAGGCAGTCAAGCGCGCCGAGAGCGCTAACGCCGTCAAGACGCGCTTTCTCGCCAGCGTCACGCATGAACTGCGCACGCCCTTGAACTTGGTGATCAACAACATGGATTTTATGCGCGTGGGCATGTTCGGCGATGTGAACGATGAACAGCGCGACAAGCTCGACCAGACGATTCGCAGCGCCGAACATCTGCTTTATCTGATCAACGATCTGCTCGATGTAAGTAAAATTGAGGCGGGCGAGATGCAGTTGTTCATCCAGCCCAACGATCTTACGCCCGTGATCGAGGATGCCCTCGACGCCACCTTCGGGTTGATCGGCATGAACCATCCCGTCGCGCTGCAAATCGAACTGCCGGAAAAGCTGCCTACCATCGAAATGGACGCGCGGCGCGTCCGCCAAATCCTGTTGAACTTACTCAGCAACGCCGTCAAATTCACGAAAGAGGGTGACATCCGCTTGCGCGTCCAGTTGACCGACAGCCACATCGAATTTGCCGTCAGCGATACGGGCATTGGTATTCCACCCGAGGAACAAGAGCGCATCTTCGAGGCATTCGAGCGGTCACGGCGCGCGCAAGACATGGCAATCGAGGGGACAGGCTTGGGCTTGGCGATCTCGCGCTATTTGGTCAACGCCCATCACGGGACGCTGACCGTCGAATCAACCATCGGCGTTGGCACCACCTTTACATTCCGGCTGCCGCTGCGCCAGCCCGACCCCGATTTGACCAAGCCGGGACGGGTGGCGACGCCCTAAAGCCGCCCATCTGCCACGCAGTTGCGGTCTAGAAGGCATGGGCGCGATGCTGGAAAAAACGCTGATCGTTGACCTAATAAACATCAGCGACCCGAACGGCATCACGACGGCAGAAGAAGGCGCGGTCGGCTTGGGTGAGGTATTCGGCTTCCCCTTCCAAACGATTGAGTCGGTCTACCCGGTTGATGCGGATACCCTGATCGTGGTGGATGACAACAATTGTTCAGCAGCGGACGTCGCTCGGGCATTGCGCCGGACGACACCGAGTTCATCCTCATCGGGCTGCCCGAACCGCTGAATCTGATGATGGCGGGTATGTAATCGTCGTCGGTTGAGCTGCAAGGGGGAGGGCGTAGCGAATTTGCAGCGCCATCCCCCATGCCACCATCCGCGCGCCCAACCCCCGCAGCAGCGGCTTGTAAACCGCGAAGCGTCCCTGTTCACCCTTCAGCGCGGCGCGCACAAGCCGCGAACGCTCCGCGTACCGCATTTTCTCCGCTTGTTCAGCCGCAACCAGCTCAGTCGAAAGTCCATAATTGCGCATCATGATGTTCATCCTCACGTTGTGGACATGGCACACCATGCCCGTATACACCCTTACGAACGAGACAGAAAATTGGTCAGTGCGCGGATCGTGTCAAAGGCGCGCTCTGGGTTTAGGCTGTAGCATTTTTGCTGTTCGCGCCGCCGCTCGACGATGTAGCCCGTTGCAGTGAGCTGGCTGAGATGGCGCGAGACGCTCGATTGACTCAATCCGCCGATGCGTTCGATGATCGATTGCGCGCACAATTCCGCCTCGTGTGTCAGCAGTTCCAAGATGCGCAAGCGCGTATCGTCTGCCAGCGCGTTCAGTCGAACGAGCAGTTCCGCACGGCTCAAATCTGACGACGAGACGCCCGATCCGCGTGGCAAGCGCGCCCCAAAAATGATGATCAGGGTTTGATCGCGCACGAACTTGCTTACGTAAGGGCCCAAATGCGCCGATGGTACGAAACGCAGATGGGATGCGCGATCCAACTTCGTGTCGAGCTTGCCCGTCATATCGCGTCCTGTGATCGCGCGAATCGCCTCCAAACCCGTCATATTTTGATAGGGGATGCGCGCAAACGCCGCTATCGACTCTTGCAGCATTGGCAAGATGCGCGCCCATTCCGCTTTGAAGGCGGTCAACCACATATAACGCAGATGATCGACAATTAGCGCGAGCATCGCGTCCGGTTTCAGCATCAGCGCATAAACATCGCGCCACATGGTTGGCGTCGTGGGTTTGAAACAGGCGATGTAATCGACCAATGCCGCGCCATCGCCTTTCAGGAATTCGTCTAGCGACGGCAGCGGCGTGTAGGCAACGTCCGTATGATGGCGCGGAAAATCCTCTGCAAAAGTGCGATACAAGTCGTTGCGTAAGCGCAGCGGGTCTTGCTGCGCCAAATCGTCGAGATAACCCTCGAAGGTTGTATGGTGAGGCTGTGGCGGGAACGCATCGAACAGCACACCGCCTAAACCATTCATCACTAATTCGTGACGCTGACGTAGGTCAGGCGACATTGTGGAGTAGGTCGTTAGCACCCACTCACCCAACCCCGACAGATCGTCGATTTGGTTAAGCATGTGCAGGCTATTAAGCGAGCTGAACACGGGTTCGAGCGCGAAATCGACCGTCACAACTTGCGGAGCCAAAATGTAATCGCGGTCTACCATCGTTTGTCCATCTCTTTGTACGTATGTGATTTATGCGTTTATCTGCATAACTTGAATACATCCTATGTGGATTGTGACTGGTTGTCAATCGGTTGAGGTCGAAATCAGACTAAAGTCGGAGGATCAAAATCAGGCATAGCGCGCTTAAAGCGCGGCGAAAACAACTCGTTAGGTATAATTTTATTGGAGGTAGGTTGGTACGTTTCAAAGCGTCTCTTTAGATATAGACGACGCAGCCGCGCGTTTCCAATTCGGCTAGCCACGCCGGGCGGCGCGCAAGCTGGTGCATCCAGCGCAGATCGAGCTTTTCGAGTTCGGACAGCGCTGCAATCGAAGCGGGGAGCGCCGTCAGGGGATTGGCGCGCCAATCCCCTGACGGCGCAAACGCGCACAGCCGCCGATGCTGTCCGGCACGGCGTCCAACTGACAGCCGCGGAGCGACAAGACGCGCAAATCGTGCAGTTCCCCAATCGTATCGGGCAGCCTCGTCAACAAGGTCGCATCCAAATGTAGTTCGCGCAGATGGACGCATTTGCCAAGGGAGTCGGGGAGCGTCGTCAGCGGATTACGATACGCGCGCAGTTCGATCAAGCCCACCATGCGCCCGATATCGAGCGGGAGCGCCGTCAGCCGATTGTCGGTGACGTTCAGATAGCGCAGCCGCGTCAATTGGGTGAGCGCAGCGGGCAAGCGTTCGATGCCGTTGTCGCTGAGATACAGAAACTCGGTGAGCGCCGCCAAATCTCCGATGGCATCGGGCAAGACGGCGAGTTGATTGTGTCCGAGATCGAGCATTCGCAGCTTGACCAACTGGCGCAGCGCGTCCGGGATCGCGGTTAAGCGATTCGACGCGACATTGAGCGTTTGCAGCGTCGTCAGCGACCACAGCCATTCGGGGAGCGCCGTTAGCGCGTTGTCATAGACGCTGAGATGCGCGATATCGGGCGTGGCGCGGATCGACGCGGGGAGTTCGGTTAGCCCCTGTGAGTCGAGGCGCAGTGTGTTGGGACGGTTAATCATGGTTTCACTTGCGCAAGTGACTGGCTGTCTTAAACAGCACGTTCAAGGATTGCGCGCACGATGCGCCAAGAGGGTCGATTGTCCTGCTGTCCACGCAGCGTCCCATTCGGCTTGATGCTGTTGGGCAGCGGCGTACAGGCGGTCGTACTCGATTTGATCGGCGTAATCAAGCTGCATGTCGCCGGGTGTGGGTTTGAAAATGTGCGTGGCGACGCTGAGTATTTTAATACCGTTGTCCAGATCGCCGTCATGAAAGTACCCCGCCGCGAAGCCGATCAAACATTCTGCGTATTTCAATGGGTGTTCTGATTTGAAACAAAGCGTATCACAAAACCGCTCAAGGTGTCCACAGTTTTGAGCGATGAAGGGGGGATTTACGAAATTTCGATTTCTCAACTGTCGGAGGAGACACTCGTGAAATGCAAGCCGAAATATTTGCACGGGGATCAAAAAATCCAGCGTTGTCGCCGGATTTTGTAGGGTTGGGCAGCATAAGACTCGAACTTATAACCTTCCCCACGTCAAAGGGATGCTCTGCCAATTGAGCTAGCTGCCCGTATTGATTAAAAATTATAGCGTATTTCGCGCGCTTGGCAAGTGCATCTTTGGAAGTGTACGCGCGGCGGCGCAGGGCGCGTCCTGCCCTCGACACTTTTCATCGCTCTCTTGGATTTCGGCACGAATCGCGTACAATTTGCGCCACGTAACGTTTACTACGCGGGTATCGATGATGGGCGAACAATATCAAGCGTTGGTCAAGCATTTAGCGGACGTGCGCAACCTGAATCGCGCGCAAGCACTGCTCGACTGGGATCAACAGGTCAATATGCCGCCGGGCGGCGCGGCGGCGCGTGCTTCACAAATGGGGACGCTCTCGCGCATTGGACACGAACTTTTCACCAGCGATACGACGGCGCGTCTGCTGGAGAATGCCGCCGCCGAACTCAACGGCACGATGTATGACAGCGACGAAGCCAGCATGATCCGCGTCGTGCGCCACGATTACGCCGAACGCACGCGCATCCCATCCGAATTGGTCGAGCAAATGACACAAGCGCGGGCAATGGCGCATCATGCGTGGGTGAAAGCGCGCGCGGAGAATGATTTCGCCGCCTTCGCGCCGTACATGGAGCGCAATCTCGAATTGACGATCCGCTCCGCTGAATACTTGGGCTATGCGGAACACCCTTATGACGCGCTTGTCGGTTCATATGAGCGCGGCATGACGGCGCGGCGCGTCCAAGAGATTTTCGACGGACACCGCGCGGAATTGGTCGAACTGATCGCCAACATCCGTAAGCACGCAGATCGCGCCGACGATTCGATGCTCAAGGGACAGTTCGAGATCGCCAAACAACGCGATTTCGCGCTCGATATCATCAAATATTTCGGCTTCGACTTCGCGCGCGGACGCCAAGATGTCTCTGCCCATCCGTTCGCCATTCGCTTCTCGCGCGGCGACACGCGCATTACGACGCGCTTCAACGAGCATGATTTGCGTCCGTCTCTGTTCGGTACGATGCACGAGGCGGGACACGCGCTGTACGAACAGGGTATCGCGCCGGAGATCGACGGGACGATGCTCGGTTGGGGAACGTCGCTTGGTGTCCACGAATCGCAATCGCGCCTGTGGGAAAACTTGGTCGGGCGCAGTCTCGGCTTCTGGAAATGGGCGCTGCCCAAATTGGCGGCGGTCTTCCCCGAATTTGATGGCATCGATCCGGTGCAGTTTTACCGCGCGATCAACACGGTACAGCTTCCCAACGCAACGGCGGGGTATATCCGTGTCGAGGCGGACGAGGCGACGTACAATCTGCATATCATGCTGCGCTACGACTTGGAAATGGGCTTGGTTTCGGGCGCGATCAAGGTCGCGGACTTGCCGCGCGAGTGGAACGACCGCTTCGAGGCATATTTTGGCGCGACACCGCCCACCGCCGCGCTTGGCGTGTTGCAAGATGTACATTGGTCGAGCGGGCTGATCGGCTACTTCCCGACGTATGCCATCGGCAATCTGCTCTCGACGCAATATTATACGGCGGCGTGCCGCGCGCATCCGAGCATCCCCGACGAGATCGAAAACGGGCAGTTCGATAATCTACGCAATTGGATGAGCGACAATATCTATCGGCACGGGCGCAAATTCACGTCCGACGAACTGACGATGCGCGTCACCGGCGACTGTATCCAATGCGGCGATTTCATCGTGTACTTGCAGACCAAGTACGGCGACATCTACGACTTGTAGTCCAAATTTAGGCGCGTCGCCGTCTAAGTACCAGCAAGAAGGAAGTTTAGAATAGAGACCTCACCCCTAAATCCCCTCAGCCACGCCGTGGAGAGGGGATTTAGGGGTGAGGTGAAGCTATCCGAAACTCAGGTTACCTGGATGCCCACCACATCGCAGGCGTGCCAGTGGCACGCTTCTACACCAAATCAGCCGTTCTGGACATGAGCATAACCCTCCGTCTTTGCCCTCGTCCGATCCCTTACTCCGCCCGCAGCGCCCGCGTTGTCGATAAGCGCATCAGCCGCCCCGCCGGATACAACCCTGCCGCCAGCGCCGCGATCAGCGCCACGCCGAACGCCAACAGAAATTCGTCCACTGTCAGCGTCAGGGTCATCGTCCAGCCGAACGAGCGCGCGTTGATCACCGTGATCAGCACCCACGCCAGCGCCGCGCCAATCGGCAGCGCCATCAAGCCCGCTGTCCCGCCCATCAAACCCGTTTGCAGCAGGGTGAAGCTCCACAATTGGCGCGGAGTCATGCCGACGGCGCGCATCGTCCCATATTGGCGCGTCTGTTCCAGTTGCAGCGCCATCAGCGCGGACAAAATGCCGATGAACGCTACGACGGTCGCCAGCAAGCGCAGCGCCGCCGTGATGGCGAACGTCCGCTCGAATACGACGAATACACTATCACGGAGCGTGCGATTGGCTTGCGCGACCAATTCCGTCCCTGTCAGCGCCTCGCTACGGATCGCGTCCAAGACGGTGCTTAAATCGGCGTCCGGCGTCGTGAACACCGCGAGGTTGGTGATGTAGGGATCGTCGTAGAACTGACGATAAACGCCGTCCGCCATCAGGATCATGCCCTGATCCGTTGAAAAATCTGTGTAGACGCCCACCACCGTGAACGTGTGTTCGCCGCGATCCGTCAGCACCGTGAGTGCGTTATTCTCGCGTGTGATGCCACGCCGGAACGCGAACGGCTCCGTGACGACAATCGCGCCGCCTTCCAACGCTGCCCAATAATCCGGCACATCCAGCCAGATGAATGGGCGCGCCGTCGCCACGACCTCCCCCGTCGCCGCTGTTGCGCTGACGGGCGGCAGATCAGGGAACGCGGGGGCGATCAACTCGACGTTGCGCCCCGACACCACCCGCGCGACGCCCGGAATGACGCGGATGCGATCCGCCAGTGCTGGATCGACGTTGGCGATGATGCGCGTGGCGGTCACTTGCGGGGGCGAAATGTAGATATCCGCGCCCAAGGTCGCATCGAGCCAGTTGGCGACGGTCGTGCGGAAACTGCCGATCATCACGCTCACGCCGACGATCACCGACACGGCAACTGTCAGCGCCGCCACCGCAATCGCTGTCCGACTGAGCGAACGCGACACGGCACGCGGTGCCATCCGCCCCAAGATGCCGAATAAGCGTCCGCCTAACGGCGCGATGGCACGCATTCCGACGACCAGCGCGCCCGGCGTCAACAGCGCGCCGCCCACGACAATCGAGAACAGCGCGCCAAAACTGACGATCAAATTATTCGTCGGGATTTGCAGCAGGATCGCGCCCGCGCCGATGAGCGCCAGCGCGCCGACGGTGATCACGGGCAGCAGCCGCAGCGCGCTTTCTTCCAGCGATGAGCGCCGCAGCGATCCGGCGGGCGGCGTGCGCGTCGCGTCAAACGACGGGATCAGCGCCGCGCCAAGACTCGCGCCGATGCCGATCAGCGCGCCTTTCAACAACGTGAGCGCATCGACACTGACGCGCTGAACGTTGACCGTGAAATATAAGTCGCTGATGGTCTGCGCCACCACGCCAACCGCCGCCCGACCGAACAGCACGCCGACGCCGAGTCCAATGATGGTGCCGAACGCGCCCAACACCAGCGCCTCGCTCAAGATCAGCGTGAAGATTTGCGCGCGCGTCGCACCAACAGCGCGCAAGACACCTAACTGGGCGCGCCGCTGCACAACGCTGAATGAGACGGTGTTGTAGATTAGGAATACGCCGACGACCAGCGCCAACAAGCTCAACGCTTGCAAGTTGAGTTCAAATGCCGCTGTCATTTGTCCGAGCGCGTTGGCTTGATCGCGCGGCGTCGTGATGCGTGCGCTGGGCGGGAGGATCGCCGCGATGCGCGCGAGATCGAAATCAGCGGGCAAGATCAAATCGATGCGGCTGATCGCGCCGCCCATGCCGAGTACCTCTTGCGCCGTCGCAATGTCGGTCAGCAGCAGGCTTTCTAGCACATCGGCGCTCGTTTGGTCGGCGGGGCGCAGCACGCCCACGACCGTGAGTTCGACGCGCCCGCTTGCCGGACGCAGCGCAATCGTATCGCCCGCGACCACGCCGAAGCGTTCCGCCAGCGTCTGGCTGATCAAAACGGTGTTGGGCGTAGCGATGAAAGCGTTGAGCGCCTCGAAGGCGTTCTGGTTCTGCCCATCGACTTCGATGCGCGACAGATACTCGCGGAAGGGCGGCTCTGCGAACGGATCGACGCCGAGCAGCCGCAGCGGACGCCCGCCCAAATCGACGGCGGCAACATACGCTTCGACAATGGGTGCGGTGGCGCGCAAGCCCAAATCCAGACGGAGCGCGCGGTAGACTTCTGTTGGCAGCCCGCCGGGTCCGGCGATGATTTGGTGTGTGGCGCGTCCGGTGACGCTTTCGGAGCTTAAAGCAAAGGCGCGACTGGAAGAATTGTTGGCGAGATCGATGGCGACCATGACCGCCACCCCCAACGCGACGCCGAGTACGAACAAGATGCTTTGAAGCAAGCGGCGACGTATCGTCCGCCCCGCCAGTCGGAGCATGATCGGGGTGTGCATGGAAGTCCTATCGATTGTAACAGCAGAAGGGGCGTCCGCGCGGGAGCGCGGAACACCCCCCACGCGCGGATTAGTTCTCGATCTGTTCGCGCGCTTCGTCGCGCAGGGAGCGCGCGTCACCACCAACGACCGGGACGATTTCCGGTAGTTCACTCAGCGCATCACGCTGCATTTCGGACAGTCCTGACGACGAACGCCGGAGCGGATCGACCGAAAATTCGCTCACCCCATCGGGTGTGCTGTCCGGGTCGATGCCCATCCGATGCAGCGCCGTGCGGGCTGCCGCTCGATATTTGTCATGACTGTTGGAGAGCATCTCGCGCAGGGGTTCGACCGCGCGCTTGTCGCCAATCATGCCCAACGATTCGACGGCGTGCAGCGTGGTCTGAAAGCCGGGCGCATCGAGCGCCTGAATCAGCGGATCGACGGCACGCACATCGCCCAACTTGCCGAGCATCTGTGCCGCGCGTCCGCGCACGATCAAATCTTCTGTGTGGTTGACGACGATCCGGATAAGGTTGATGACGGCATCATCGCCGCCCAACATGCCAAGTTTCATCACCGCCGTGCGACGGCGGTCTTTATTGGAGTCCCGAAGCTCGGATAACACCTGCTTGAGGACTACCGGGTCAGGTTCAGCCATGAGATTGCTCCTTTATCAGCTCAGGAGAATTCGCCGTGATGAACAAGCGACCATCATGAATACGGCAGACACGATCTGCCAGAGGAATAATTTCGGGGTTGTGTGTTGCCATGACTAGGGTCTTTCCTTGATTTCGGGTCAATTCTAACAGAAGTGTCAAGATTTGTTCACCCGTCTCTTCGTCGAGGTTGCCCGTCGGCTCATCCGCCAGTACAACTGCGGGTTCGCTGACCAGCGCCCGCGCGATGGCGACACGCTGCTGCTCCCCTCCACTCAGTTTATCCGGGAATGCCCCTTCCCGTCCATGCAGACCGACACTTTCTAATAATCGGCGGGCTGCCGCCGCCCCGCCGCCCGATTTACCCGCCAGTTCGAGGGGGAGTGCGACGTTCTCTAACACGGTCAGTGTTGGAATCAGGTTGAAAAACTGGAAGACGATGCCGACTTGATCGCGCCGGAACAACGTCAACTGCTTTTCGTTCAAGTGCGTAATGTCCGTTCCGTTGACCTCAACCGTCCCTGAGTCGGCGGTATCGATGCCGCTGATCAGATTCAGTAACGTACTTTTGCCGCTGCCCGATTTGCCGAGTAGGACAAAAAACTCGCCCGCCGCAATGTCGAAATCCACGTTGGTGATGATTTCGCGCGCGCGCCCCGCTTCGGTGTAGACCTTGCTCAGATTGCGCAGCCGGACGGCGGGAATCGGGGACGTGGCGGCGGTCACGGCGGGACGGGCGGGCGATTTCATAGGTTTGGACGACTTTCGTTTGCGCACTATTTCACGAAGTATAGCACCAGTCGATGAGCGGGAGGTGAACATTTTTTTACATTTGTGACGTATATCTTGATATCTTGATAGCGCAAGTTCATGAAATGATGATGAATTTATCTAAAAACCTCCGATATACCATTTACCTCAATGTTTATCGATGAGTTTTTCGTGTTAAATTGAGGTATAAACAAGAGGAGGGTTGCAATGCGATTACGCATTTTTCGTTTATCCATTATGTTCGTTGCCATCATCACAACGCTGTTCGCCATGATCGGCGGATTTGGTCCCAACGCCGTTGCCCAAGACTCGCTGCCGACCAAGATCGACAGCCCGCCCGACGAAAGCACAGTTCGTGCGGGCGAAACGCAGTTGACCGGTTGGCTGAACAGTGTCACCGGCGATCCACAAGACCCGACGCTCACACCGAGTGTCGAAATCATCACGCTTGACGACGACAACGGCGCCCTGATTGCTGTCTTGGATGTGTCCACGGCGCGCGTCCGCCCGTACTATGGTCAATATGTCACTGTAACGGGAACCTTGGACAGCACGCGCAGTAACGAGTCGCGCTTGTTCGTGCGCAATGTGCTGCCTGCGGCTGTCCCGCGTGACGGCGGACTGCGCGATTTGCGCGTCGTCAGCGGCGCACAGCCGTGGGTCAATTTGCTCTGCAAGTTCGCGGACAACAGCAGTGAACCGAAGCCCGTGTCGTATTTCGATGGGCTGTTCAACAACACGAATCCGGGTCTGGATCACTACTGGCGTCAACTGTCATACAACACCATCAACATCGTTGGCACATCGACACAGCCGTGGCGTGTGCTGCCGCAGCCGCGTTCGTATTATGTTGTGGCTGGAACTTACGGCGCCAATTTGGATCGCTTGTTCGATGACTGCACCGCAGCTCACAATGCGACGGTCAATTTTCCCACTTTCGTCGGCATCAACCTGATGTTCAACGCCGATCTGGACTGCTGCGCGCGGGGCGGCAGCAAAACCCTCAACGCCGATGGGCAGACTAAAATCTATCGCGTGACGTGGGATCCGCCGTGGGCGCAAGTCCATAATGTGTTGGCACACGAGATGGGGCATGGTTTTGGCTTCCCGCACTCGACGGGTCCCGCCAACAATCCGCCAAGCGAACTGAGTATCTATGTCTCGCAGTGGGATATGATGAGCGCTTCGAGTGGGACGTGCGCCGTTTTCAGCAGCACTTACGACTGTATTGCACCCGGCACGATCACGAATAACTTGCGCAATGCGGGCTGGATTCCGCCTAATCGAATCGTGACCGTCGCCAGCGGCACGCAAACGATCACCCTAGAACGAACGCTTCTCCCTAGCAGTACGACCAATACCCAGATGATCGTCGTGCCGATTAACGGCTCTAGCACACGCTACTATACGGTGGAAACGCGCAACCTGAACGCAGGCTATGACCAAAACATCCCCGCGTCGGCGGTGATCATCCACAACGTCGATACATCACGCAGCGGCAACGGCGGTGATGCCTACGTCGTGGACGCCGACACCGCCAATACCAATACCAACGATGCGGGCGCGCGCTGGTTACCCGGTGAAACGTACACCAACAGCACGGATGGCGTGACCATTGCCGTCTTGAGTCAAAGCGGCACAACCTATTCGGTGCGCGTCACCAACACCGCGCCGCCACCACCGCCGCCGCCGACCAACGATGCGTTCGCCAATGCCATCGCCATCACGCCGCCGACGACGCGCACCCAGAACAACATCAGCGGCTCGACCGTCGATCCAAGCGACCCGGCGATGTGTACCAGCCGCTCCAGCACCGTCTGGTACAAGTTCACGCTGCCGAGTGCCACAACCGTGAATTTGAATACCGTGGGCAGCAACTACGATACCGTACTCGGCGTCTATACGGGCAGCGCGGGCAATCTGACCCAAGTGGCGTGCAATGATGACAGCAGTGGTGTCACCTCGTCGGTCAGCTTCGCCGCCAACGCTGGCACAACGTATTACGTCTTGGTCGCCAAATTTAGCACGACGCCCGCCGCCGCTGGCACGAATATGACCCTCAATTTCAGCACGAGTGCGCCGACCAATCTGGTCACGAACGGGACGTTCAACAGCGCGCTTGCACCGTGGACATCGTGGGGCGTGGCGACTCAGATCAACAGCGGCGCGCTCGAATTGTCGCGGTTGGCAGGATCGGCGAGCGGCGGTGTCGTCCAAGAAACACCCTACAGCGTCAGCGCCAATACCGTCCTTGAAATGACGGTGCGCTTGCGCAATACCACCAATAACCCGCGACAAATGTCACTGGTTTTGCGCAGTTCGACGTGGAGTCAAGCGTGGGGTTGTCAATTCAATGTTGCCGCAGAGATGGCTTTCCAAACGTTCAAAGTTCGGGCGCGCGCCAGTACGGCATGGTCGGCGCTTGCCGTGCAGTTGAATGTCGAGACTGTCGATGGACAAATGGGCTTGTTGATTGATGATGTTGTCGTTTCCACAAGCAGCGGCGCGCCCACCAGCGGCGTCCAATGCACGCTGCCGGGCAGTGCCAACCTCTTGAGCAACGGAAACTTCACCAATGGGCTGAATCATTGGTTCGTCTTCGGCGGCGGCACGGGCAGCGGCGTCAGCGGCGGCATCCTCAATATGCGGCGTCAAGTCGCTACTGCCAGTGGCGGCGTGATCCAAGAAATCCCGCAGCCGCTGCTCGCCGGGCAAAGCAACATTCCGTTTGATATCCAACTCGAGTTGGGCAACACGAGCGGCGTCTCGCGCGGCACGACAATTATTTTGCGCGGCATCTACAACTGGGAAAATGCGCTTGGCTGTTTGTTCAATATCCCCGCCTACAGCGCGCGCCAAACGTATACCATGCGTATCCCGTCGGATACCACCCTTACATGGTCACAGATCGCGCTGCAACTGAACGTGGAAATCGCGGACGGACAAGCGGGGCTGCAAGTCGATAATGTCGTGCTGCGCCATCGCCCGGATTTGAGCTTTAGCAATGTCGGCTGTTACTTACCGGGACAAGCACCGCTCGAGGATCGGGGTACAGACGCAGCCGCACCGATCCAACCGACGTTCATCCCCACTGCGCTCGCTATCCCGTACAGCGCGCCCGCAATGCCCGCCGAAGTCCCGCTGATCGTTGTACCGTCCGCGCCGACGGAAGCGACGACGGGCGAAGGCACAACATCGGAATGACAGTAGGGGCGGGTCGCTGGCGCGCCCGCCCCATTATCTGAACATCCGCTAAACCCGACTGGATTTTCGGCGTCCATCCGTCCACAATCATCGTATCGAACGATGAGGACGCGATGGACGCCGACAATTCGTATCCGTCACATCTCTACCGCTCCGCACAGGGCTACGCCGCGCTGATGGCGTGGTACGCCAAGGCGCTGGCGGCGCTGCCCGTACCGTATCAGACGCGCCTGATCGACACGCCGCTAGCGCGCACGCACGTCGTGGAACTGGGCGATCCCGCTGCGCCGCCGCTGGTCATGCTGCAAGGTTTCGGGGCGAGTTCGCCGCTGTGGAAAAATCAATTTCCGGCGCTGGCGGCACATTTCCACATCTACGCGCTCGATGTGCCGGGACATCCCGGACGGAGCGAGGCGCGCGTGTTATCGCTCTTGGACGACAGCTATGCCCGCTGGCTGACGGGCGCACTCGATGCGCTCGGACTGGAGCGCGCGCCCATCGTCGGCGTGTGCTTGGGCGGCTGGATCGCCATGCAGACGGCGATCACCGCGCCAGAGCGCGTCGAGTCGCTGACGATGCTCAGTCCCGTCGGGTTGGCACGCTTCAAAATCTTCGTGCGCAGCGGCGTCCCGGTCATTTTGAATCTGGGGCGCGCCGTCGAGCAGCCCGGCGAGCGCCTCTTGCGCATGGCGTTCGCGCCGCCGCGTTCCGGCTTGACGTTCGACCGCGACGTTGCCCGCGCGCTGATGCTCGTCCTCAAACATTACGATGTGTCCGCCGTCGCGGGCTTCGACGGTGCGCGTCCGGGCTTGCGCGATATCGGCGTCGGCTTGCGGACGCTTGGGCGCTTCACGCAGCCAGAGTCGGACGCCAACTTGCGCCGCATCGCTGCGCGCACGCTGCTGTTGGTGGGCGAACACGAAGCCATCTTCAGCCCACGCGCCGCTTATGAACGGGCGCGGCGGGCGATTCCAAACGTGGACGCTGAAATCGTGGCGAATGTCGGACACGCAGCGATTTATGATCGCCCCGATTACGTGAACGAACGACTGCTGCGATTTTTGCACGCGAAAAGCTAAACGCAGAGCGTGCAGAAGCAGGGCGAGGGAAATCAATTCTGCGTTGAAATCGTTTTTGGTTCGCTGCCTCTATGCCAGCAGCGCGCTCTGACGGGAATCATCAAATGGCAAACAACCCCATCTTCGAGGTGCTGGTCATCGGCGCGGGTCCCGCCGGACTCGCCAGCGCCCACCATCTTCAGCGTGCGGGCATCCCGTATCGCGTCGTGGATCGTGCCGAGTGCATCGCATCGACGTGGGCGAACCTGTATCCGTCGCTGCAACTAAATACGGCGCGCTTCGTCTCGCATTTGCCCGGACGCCGGATGCCGCTGCGCTACAAAATTTATCCGCTGGGGACGCAGCTTTACGAATATCTCGTCGAGTACGCCGAACGCGGACAGTTCAAGCTTGAATTTGGCGTCACCGTTCGCCGTGTCACCCCCGAAGCACACGCATCCGCTTCCGGCTGGCGCGTTGAAACGGACGCTTGGACGGCATGGTTTCCGGCGGTCATTGTCGCATCGGGGCGCTTCAACAATCCGTACATGCCCACGATTCCCGGACAAGAAACGTATACCGGACGGCTGCTGCACGCCAGCGCCTATCACCGTGCGGCAGATTTCGCGGGGCAGCAGGTCGTTGTCGTTGGCAACGGGCCAAGCGGCGCGGATATCGCCGCCGAGTTAAGCGCCGCTGCTGCGCGTCCGGTCTGGCTCTCGATTCGCAGCGATATCGTGATGGCGCGGCGCTATCCGCTCGGACTGCCAGAAACCGTCTGGCGGATTCTGCTCGACCGTCTGCCCGCGCGCGTGAATAAATGGCTGACGAATCGCATTTCGTATATGGGCTATCCTGACCAAGACGATTTGGCAGCGCAATACGGCGTGAAATTCGCGCCTAATCGCGTGGATCGCGTTGGATCGTCCGCGCCGATTCGTGGGCGCGAATTGATCGACGCGATCCGCGCCGGCAACGTGCGTCCGGTCGCCGGACTTGCGCGCTTGCATGAGCGCCGCGCCGCGCTGCTCGATGGGACGAGCGTCGAAGCCGACGCGGTGATTCTAGGTACAGGTTATCGTCCGGCGATCCAGTATCTCGATTTTCCGTATACGGTGGACAAAGACGGCTGGCTGAAGCGCACGAGTGACGAAATCACCGACAGCGTGACCGCCGTCGCGGGCTATGCCGGCTTGTATCTCGTCGGGCGGTACTATCGCGGCTTGGGCCCGCTGCACAACATCCGCGCAGAGGCGCACGATGCTGTGACGCGCATTGCGGCGGCGTGGGAAACGCAAACGCGCGAACCAATCCGCCAAACCTCCGTATAATGAGAGCGTATATCCGTAATCATTGAGGGTTCCCTATGACGACCATGAAAGCCGTCCACATTCATCGCTATGGCAGCGCCGACGTGATGCGCTATGAAGACGCGCCAATCCCGACGCCGAATCGAGGTGAAGTTTTGATCCGCGTGCATGGCGCGGGCATCAACCCCATCGATTGCAAGACGCGCGCCGGACAAGGGATGGCGTGGAAGATGGGCAGTGCGTTCCCGCTGATCATGGGTTGGGACGCGGCGGGGGTGGTCGAAACGTCAGACAGTCTGCGCTTCGCTATCGGGGATCGCGTTTATGGCATGTTGAACTTTCCCGACGCTGGCTCTGCCTACGCGGAATACGCCGTCGCCAATCCCACGCACATCGCGCGTGCGCCAGAACGGATCGATTTACACGCGGCGGCGGCGCTGCCACTGGTGGCGCTGACGGCGTGGCAAGCGTTGTTCGAGACCGGTCACTTGCAAGCGGGCGAGCGCGTCTTGATCCACGCGGCGGCGGGGGGGGTCGGGCATATCGCTGTGCAAATGGCGAAGTGGAAAGGCGCGCATGTGATCGGCACGGCGTCGGCGTCCAATTTCGAGTATTTGCACGGCTTGGGCGTGGACGAATTGATCGATTACAACCAACATCGCTTCGAGACGCGCACGCACGATATCGACTTGGTGTTGAACACGGTCAGCCCGGACATCAGCTATCGGTCGCTCGAGGTGATCAAGCCCGGCGGACGGTTGGTCTCCATCGTCGGGCAAGCGCCGTCCAAGCGCGGCATCGAAACGGGCTGGATTCTCGTGCGACCCAACGCCGAACAGCTCCAAGAAATTGCCGCGCTGATCGATGCGGGCGCGATCACACCGACGGTCGAGCGCGTCTTGCCGTTAGCGGCGGCGGCGGAGGCACATCGCTTGGTCGAAGGGCGGCATGTGCGCGGCAAGGTCGTGTTGGACGCGATCAATCAATAGATGGATGGAGGGGCGAGGCGCGCCTCGCCCGACTCGATACAATCTGATAAATGCGGGCATAACAGCGGCGGGCGCGCCAGCAGTACGCCCGAACGGTACCCGCGTCACGCGGGCTGCGGCGTGCGCGCGTGCGCGACCATCTTCATGCCGTAGCGCTCGTGAAGCGCAAATACCTGCTTCGGTTCAACGATCTGTCCGGGCGCGACTGACAATGTGTAGCGGCTGCCGAGCGTGGCGAGGATCAGCTTGGCGTTCATGAGCGCCAATGCGCTCCCGATACAGATGCGCGCGCCCCCGCCAAATGCCAGATATGCATATTTCGGAATGTTTTTCTCGTTCTCCGCGCTAAAGCGCTCCGGATCGAAGTGGTCTGGATCGGGGAAGAAACGCGCGTCGCGCTGTACACCATAAATATTGACGAAGAACACGCTGCCGGGCTTAAAGGTATAGCCGCCGATTTGAACTTCCTCCGCCAATTGGCGGCTCATCATGAAGGCGGGCGGATACAGCCGCATCGTCTCTTTGAGGATTTGCTCGGTATAGACCAACTTGGATAGATCATCGAAGGTCGGCAGCCGCCCGTTCAATACCGTATCGATTTCTTCGTGGAACGTCGCCTCAACGTCGGGATTCGCCGCGATCAGATACCACGCCCACATCAGCGCCACCGCCGTCGTGTCATAGCCCGCGCCGAACATGGTTAGCAGTTCGTGGCGTACTTGATTGTCGTCCATCGTCGCGCCATTGTCGGCATCGCGCGCCGCCAGCAGCATCGATAGCAAATCGTTGGTCTCGACACCCGATTGACGGCGCTGATCGATGTAACCCTGAATCAGGACGCTGAGTTTGTCCACCGCACCGAAAAAGGCGCGATTGCCGGGTGTCGGCACCCAATCTGGGATCGGCACGGGCTGGCTGATACGGTCGTTGGTCAGCGAGAGCAGTTTCAGAACGAGATCGCCCGCTTCTTTCGCTTCGGGTCCCATGTCCACGCCGAACAATTCTTTGACGATGATGTGCATCGTCAGGTTGCTCATCACCTGTTCGATGGGGTAGACCTGTCCCGGTTGCCAATCCACGATGAAGCGCAGCGTATAATCGACAGCGGACTCGGCATAGGCGCGGATGCTTTTGCTGTGAAAGGCGGGCTGCATCAGCTTGCGCTGACGCTTCCATAAATCGCCCTCGCTCGTGACCAAACCCTGATTGGCGGCGGGTCCGGCGGCGCGCTTGAGCAGGCTCGACTTGCGAATCTTGGCTGCGTCCGTCACCAACACCTGATGGATCAAATCAGGGTGATTAAGGACGTAGATGCGGAAGGGTCCAAATTTGATGCTGGCGATATCTCCGTACTGGCGGACACGAAGCATGAAATCGAGCGCGTCGTTAGCAAAGTCAGTGGCGCTGCCCACTAAAAAGCGACCTTTCGGTGACGGGGGAACGCGGTTCATCATTGCTCTCCAACTCACAATAACGTTATTTTAATGCAAAACGAAATATTTTGCCACTCATTTGTCACAGAGACGCAAGCCATTTTTTCCGTCTAGGCGTAATCTTTGTAACACTGAGGCGTCATAGATAGACACATGGGTATAGGTATTGTGGAGTGAACACGATGTTTGGGGAACTTAAGCCCATCAACATGACCAACGCATTCGACATACAACGGTTGCTGATGACCGACAGCGGCGACCCGCCCGCCATTCAGGCAGATCGGTTCACCCTGCTGCACGACGCCCAATCGAAATATGGGCTTCAGCCCGATACAAACTTGTTGATCACGCAGAGCGGCGAATACCACTTGGCGTTTATCACGTTGCAAATGGTATATTATCACGTCGCTCAAGGGCAGATCGACAACGAAGCATGGATGCTGTCATTTTGTGCCGCGTGTAACGGTGGTATGTTGTTTTCTCCCGTCGTGAAAGGGCGCGAACTCCATTTCGACATGGGCGGCATGTATAACGCGATGCTGCTGCTGCGCGATACGGATACCGGATCGTATTGGAATCACATCACGGGCGAATGTGTGCATGGAACGCTGGTCGGTGAACGGCTGCGCTCGCTGGCTGCGACCCGGCACATGCGGCTGTCCGACGCCCTCGCACAAATGCCCAATGCGCGCTTGGTCTATGCGCAAGATTACAACGCACTCCCAACCGAAGAGCACGCTGACATTGAACGCTGGGACGGCTTTCGCAGCGCGCCCGAACACCCTTACATTGAACACTTCGCTGGCACAATGGGGCAAGAAGACACGCGCTTGCCGCGCCTCGATATGGGCTTGGGCGTTTGGACAGCGAAAACGCAGCGTTATTACTCGATGTCGCATCTATATATGCGCGATAACGTGCTGATCGACACCTTCGACGGGCGTAAGCTCTTGGTTTACATCGATCCGGCATCGGGCAATCCATCGGCGTTCTTCACGACGGCGGCAAACGCCGAGCGGCGCGGCGACGATCTCATTCTGGACAACGGCGACCGCTTGCGCGGCAGTACGCTCCAAGACCGGAGTGGCATGTCCCTTAAGCCAGAGCAGCCCACCCAGTTATTCATGCGCTGGTATGGCTTCGCGTTCATCTTTCCGGGCTGTGAAATCTATGGGCGGCGCGACTCACGCCCGACGCGCTGATGGAGGGGCGTCCCCGCGGGGACGCCGATTCCTGCTTAATCTTTCGCTCCAATCGCCACGCCCGACAGCGCCTCCAACGCCTTGACCAGCGCATGATTGCCCTCTGCGCCCAAGCCGCGCGTTTGCAGCGTCCGATACAGGTTCGAGACCATGCTGGTCGCCAGCGTGGGAATGCCCAGTTCGGACGCCGCTTCGAGCGCCAGTCGTAAATCTTTCTGCTGCAAATCGATAGTGAAGCCCGGACGCCAATCGCGCCGAATGACTTGGGGACCCCGGTTGCTCAACATCCAACTGCCCGCCGCTCCGCCCGCGACCGCGTTCAACGTCTTCTCCAAGTCCAAGCCGCCCGCCTCTGCCAGCAACAGCGCCTCGCTGACGGCGAGCATGTTGACCACGACCAAGATTTGATTGACGAGCTTGACCATTTGCCCGTCACCTTGCGCGCCGACATGCGTGATCGTCTTGCCCATCGCCTGAAAGACGGGCAGTGCGCGCTCGAACGCTGCCGCTTCGCCGCCGACCATGATGCTCAACGTGCCGCGCGCCGCGCCTTCGCTCCCGCCGCTGACGGGCGCATCGAGCATCGACGCCCCGCGTTCGCGCAAGCGCGCCGCAAGCGCGCGCGTCGCCGCTGGACTGATGGTACTCATGTCGATGATCAGCGCGTTCGGGCGGACGCTGTGAATCACGCCGTTGTCGCCCAAAATGACCTGTTCCACGTCGGGCGTATCGCTCACACAGGTGATCACGATATCGCTGTTCGCCGCCACGTCCGCCGGGCTGCTCGCTGCCACTGCGCCCGCCTCGACCAGCGGCGCAATCTTATCGGCGCTGCGATTCCAGACCGTGACCGCGAAGCCGTTTTTAAGCAGGTTGCGCGTCATGCCCGCGCCCATGATGCCCAAGCCGATGAAGCCCACTGATTCTGTCATTGTTCATCCTTCAACGGACGTGCCAGCGGCGCGCCCCTACGATTTTGCGTCGATTGTAATTCATCTACTGGGAACACCCCACGCCGGATATAGACTCCAGCCCGGCGCGCGGATCGCACGGACGCGGACGCCGCGCACCATGTCCAACAGCATCAAGTCGAAATCTGTGCCACTGGCGACGCTGTACGCGAGATAACGTTCGTCCGCCGACCAATCGAAGACGGCGGCTTCTTCGCCCGCGCGCGACAAGCGGCGTTTGTCACCCGTGACGTGGTTGTAGAGGTAGATTTGCGACCGGGACATCACCGGATTTTCGTTGGAGAAGTAAATCGCGGTCGCGCCATCCGCTGAGAGGGTCAGCCAGTAGGCGGTTCCGCGAAAATCGATCCGGTCGCCAAACTGCTCGTAGCAGGTCGCGGGCGCGTCCAAACAAGCGGCACGCAGCCAGACCAATGCCCCCGTTATGCCCTCGGAAAACGCCAACCAACGTCCATCCGCCGACCAATCTGGCATCGTCAACTGAAAGCCCGACGTGAGCGGATCGGTGATCGCCGCCGTCCACTCGGCGCAGGCATCCGGTGAACTGCCGTCCCAACAGCCGCGCGTGAAGATACGCAGCTCGGTGCCGGTTTGCGAGGGGAGGGCGATCACCGAGCCATCGACGCCCCACGCCAGCCGCAGATCACTCCAAGCGCCGTCAATCGTCGTCGGCAGACAGTCGATGCGCGTCAGCAAACAGTCGGCGCGATAGAACAGCCAGCGGGCATCGCGGGCGCGCGCGACGATGAACGCACCATCTGGCGACCATGAGATGACCGGATAGGTGGCGTGCAAATCCTCTAGCCGTGCGCGCGTTCGATCCGCACAGCGCGTCCACCAATCAGGGCAGTTCGGCGCGAAGCTGTAGAGTGCTGGTGCGGGGTTGAGCAAATCGGCGTTGTACGTGTAGATCAACGGCGGGAGTGGCGGCTGCGTCGCGCGTATTACCCCGACGACGCCCAGCGCCGCGATCAGCATGACAGATAGCAGCAGCGCGGATAATCGAAACACGAAAAAATCCATATGCTCCCAGTCCAGAACTCGATTTATCATTGAAAAATGTTATAACAAATTGCCAATAGTCCAAAAGTCATGCACGCGCCGGAATGTTTTTTGCTTATGATGGAAAGCATCACGTCGGTGCGAATTGGAGATTGTCATAAATGGTCGTAGCCGATGATCCTACCCTACCACCACGCTACATTGTCGAAACGTATCGTAAAGCCTACGAGTCGTTGTATAGCTGTGTCCCCAAGATTCGCTACTTGGGCAACCACTGGTACACCGTCAACGATGAGACCGTGCATCGCGTCACATTGATGGAAGAAATTGCGCGCCTGCGTACCGCCAACCAAAAACAAGATTTGATGAAGACCGATAAGGGTATCATCAAAAAACTGATCAATAAACTGCGCGGCTTGTAGCATTCTTTCGCTTATTCCAGCCCAACCATGAACGGACAGGCAGACAACGCCCGTCCACTTTTTGATTCCGCCTCTCCCGTGATCATCAATGTGTATCGCCCCCAATTCAGGGCTATCGCACGAAGATACAACGTCTCATTCACCTCACCCCCTGACCCCCTCAGCCGGTACGGAG
>Ga0163144_10000579_pt1 | contig 85334 bp, 78 predicted proteins | sample OliLak19BULKMAT1_FD_123175 | JGI IMG/M metagenome (GOLD analysis project Ga0163144, IMG submission 123175) | Freshwater microbial mat bacterial communities from Lake Vanda, McMurdo Dry Valleys, Antarctica - Oligotrophic Lake LV.19.BULKMAT1 | ecosystem: Environmental > Aquatic > Freshwater >... | reverse complement strand
GCATCCGCACTGTCGCGGTCTACTCCGAAGCCGATGCCGGCGCGTTGCACGTGAAAAGCTGCGACGAAGCCTGGCTGATCGGGCCGGCGCATCCACGCGATTCCTACCTGCGCGGCGACCGCATCCTGGATGCGGCGCGGAAAAGCGGCGCCCAGGCTATTCATCCCGGCTACGGTTTCCTGTCCGAGAACGCGGAATTTGCGCAAGCCTGCGCGCGGGCAGGCGTCACGTTCATCGGTCCGCCGGTCGCGGCGATCGAGGCAATGGGTTCGAAAAGCGCCGCCAAGGCTCTGATGGAAAAAGCCGGCGTGCCGCTGGTGCCCGGCTATCACGGCGACGCCCAGGATCTTGCGCGCTTGCAGCAGGAAGCCGGACGCATAGGCTATCCGGTGCTGATCAAGGCCTCCGCCGGCGGCGGTGGCAAGGGCATGCGCATCGTGGACAAATCGGAGAATTTTGTGGAAGCACTGGCTGGCGCGAAGCGCGAAGCGGCCTCTTCGTTTGGCGACGACCGCGTGCTCATCGAGAGATACCTCACGCGCCCGCGACATATCGAAATGCAGGTTTTCGCGGATACGAAAGGCGGGTGCATCCACCTGTTCGAGCGCGACTGCTCGGTGCAGCGCCGCCACCAGAAAATCCTGGAAGAAGCGCCTGCTCCCGGCATGACGGCGGAACGGCGGCGCGAAATGGGGGCCGCCGCCGTTGCGGCGGCGAAGGCGGTCGGCTACGTGGGCGCGGGAACGGTGGAATTCATCGCCGACGAGGACGGCCGCTTCTATTTCATGGAAATGAATACCCGCCTGCAGGTCGAGCATCCGGTCACCGAAATGATCACGGGCCTCGACCTGGTCGAATGGCAGTTGCGGGTTGCCGCCGGCGAACCCCTGCCGCTTGCGCAGGAAGACCTGGCGATCAAAGGCCACGCCATCGAGGCGCGCATTTATGCCGAAGATCCCGAGCGGGGATTCCTGCCCGCCGCGGGACGCATCGCGCATTTGCGCCAGCCACGGCAGTCGGTACACGTGCGCATCGATAGCGGCGTGCAGTCGGGCGACGAAATCGGCGTGCACTACGATCCGATGATCGCCAAGCTCGTCGCCTGGGACCACGATCGTCCGGCGGCCCTGCAGCGCCTGCGTGCCGCGCTGGGGGAATTCGAAGTCGCCGGCCTCACGACCAATCTCGCCTTTCTCTCCAGGGTGACCGGCCATCGCGCCTTTGCACTGGCGCATCAGGAACCGGGACTGCTCGATACCGGACTCATCGAACGCAATCGAAGCGAACTGTTCCCGGCGCCGGCGCCTGCAACCGATCCGGTGCTGGCCATCGCGGTGCTCAGCGAATTGTTGCGGGTGGACCGCGAAGCGGCGCAGATTGCTGCACGTTCCACGGACCCTCATTCACCCTGGCATTCACGCGATGCCTGGCGCCTGAACGAGGACAACCATCACACCTTCGTGTTTCTCGACGCCGGCAGGCGGATAGAAATCATCGCGCACTATCGGGCCGGGGGTTACGAGCTGGAACTCCCCGGCGGGTGCATGCTGGTTTCCGGCGCAACAGGCGATGACGGGACGATGACCGCCGATCTCGCGGGATTGCGCCTGCAAGCGACCGTGGTGCATCAGGGCGCCGCGCTGACCGTCTTTGCCAACGGATCAAGCCACCGCCTGGAGTTCGAGGCTGCCGCTGCAATCGAGGAAGAAGATCCGTCCGGCAGGCTGGTGTCGCCGCTGCCAGGCAGTGTGATCCAGGTACTGGTGGGTGCCGGCGATACGGTGGCCAAGGGCCAGGCCCTGATGATTATCGAGGCCATGAAAATGGAGCACATCATTTCCGCGCCGAGGGCGGGCAAGGTGAGCCAGATATACTTCGCGGCTGGAGAACAGGTGGCCGAGGGCGCGCAATTGCTGGAATTCGAGGCCGCGGGAGAGAACGCATGAAATATCCAAAGCGCGTGAAACTGGTGGAAATGGGTCCGCGCGACGGCCTGCAGAACGAACCGGGGACGGTTTCGACCGATGTGAAGGTCGAGCTGGTGAACCGGTTGTCGGACGCGGGCTTTGCCTCCATCGAGACGGGCAGCTTCGTATCGCCGAAATGGGTGCCGCAGATGGCGGACGCGGCTGAAGTTATGGCGCGCATCCGCCGCAAGCCCGGCGTCTCGTATCCGGTGCTGGTGCCCAATATGAAAGGCCTGGAAGGCGCGCTTGCGGCAAAGGCCGAGGAAATCGCGGTGTTTGCCGCCGCAACGGAGGCTTTCTCGAAGCGCAACACCAACTGTTCCATCGCCGAATCCTTCGAGCGTTTCGAGCCGGTGTGCAAGGCGGCGCTGGACCATGGCCTGCGGGTGCGCGGCTATGTGTCCGTGGTGCTCGGCTGCCCCTACGAAGGCGAGGTAGAGCCCGAAGGCGTCGCCGAAGTTTCGAAACGGCTGCTCGACCTGGGCTGTTATGAAGTGTCGCTCGGCGACACCATCGGTACGGGCACGGCCGCCAAGGCGCAGCGCATGATCGAGACTGTGGCGAAGAAAGTGCCGGTGGAAAAGCTCGCGGGCCACTTCCATGACACTTATGGGCAGGCCTTGGCCAACATCGTCGCCACGATGGAAATGGGCGTGGCGACGTTCGACAGTTCGGTTGCCGGACTGGGCGGCTGCCCGTATGCCAAAGGCGCCACCGGCAATGTCGCCAGCGAGGATGTGCTCTACCTGCTCGACGGGCTGGGCATCCAGACCGGCGTGGACATGAACCGGCTGCTGGATGCGGCGGACTACATTTGCACGCAACTGAAGCGGCCGACGATTTCGCGGGCTGGCCGTGCGCTGGCTCTCAAGCGCGAGAAAGCCAACGCTTGAGCGCGAAGCCGGCCGAAGTGCCTTCGCCCTGTGTGAACGTCTGCCAGATGGATCCGCAGACGGGCTTGTGCCGCGGATGCCTGCGCACGCTCGCCGAGATAGCAGACTGGATGGATTACACGGTATCCGAGAAACTCGAAGTGCTCGGACGCCTCGACGAGCGGCGCTGGGCGACGCTGGACAACTGAAGGGATTGCAAACGCAAATGGCTTTATCGGCACCTGCTGCACGCAAACTGATGCATCACCGCCGGGTCGACTGCATGGGCTATCGGCGCGAGGACGGGCTCTGGGACATCGAAGGCCACCTGGTCGATACCAAGAGCTACGATCTCAAGGACCTTGACCGCGGCCCGACGCCCGCAGGCCAGCCGTTGCACGAAATGTGGCTGCGCCTGACGGTCGACAACGATCTCAATGTGGTCGATGTCGAAGCGCAGACCGTCTGGGGGCCTTACACCATGTGTGGCGACATCACGCCGAACTTCCAGGCACTCAAGGGGCTGGCCATCAAGGCCGGCTGGACGCAGAAAACGCGTGAACTGCTGGGAGGCACTAAAGGCTGTACCCACCTGCTCGAACTGCTCGGTCCGATCGCCACCACGGCATTCCAGACCGTCTATTCCCTGCGCGAGAAGCGCAACCGGGATCAGGGCGTTCGCAAGCGTCCGGGGCTGATCGATTCCTGTCATGCCTGGGCGTCGGACAGCCCGGTGATCGCCAGGCGCTATCCAGAGTATTACACCGGCCCCAAAAAAGAAATCGCGGGCTGAGGCAATGCGAACGAAGCCGCTTTCCGGAATCCGCGTCCTTGATCTTACGCGGCTGTTACCTGGACCCGTGTGCACGCTGCACCTTGCAGACCTTGGCGCCGACGTGATCAAAATCGAGGATACTGGCGCGGGCGATTATGCCCGCACGCTTGGCGCCGAGGCCGGCGGCACAGCGCCGGTTTTCCTCGCCATCAACCGCAACAAGCGTGCGTTGCGGCTCGACCTAAAAAAGCCCGATGGCGTGGAGGTTTTTCTGCGGCTGGCCAGGGACGCCGATGTCGTCGTCGAAAGCTTTCGCCCGGGCGTGGTGGATCGACTCGGTGTCGGCTACGCCGCTTGCAGCAAAGTCAATCCGCGCATTGTCTACTGTGCGATTTCCGGATATGGACAGACAGGTCCTTACCGCGACCTTGCGGGCCACGACGTCAATTACTGCGGTTACGCGGGATTTGTCGACCAGGTGGGAGTCACCGGCGGCGATCCGGCGATCCCGAACCTGCAGGTCGCCGATATCCTCGGCGGCGCGGTGGTGCCGGCAATGGGAATACTGGCGGCGCTGCTGGATGCGCAACGCAGCGGCCAGGGGCGGTACGTGGATGTGTCCATGACCGACGGCGTGCTGGCGCACAACCTGCAGGCGCTGGCTGCGGTGGCTTCGACCGGCAAAGTGCATGGGCGCGGTGAGGATTTTCTCACCGGACGCGAACCGTGTTACGCCGTCTACCGCACGGCCGACGGCAGGCACATGGCGGTTGGCGCCCTGGAGAGAAAATTCTGGGAGCGCGTCTGTGATGTGCTGGAACGCCCCGATCTCAAGGCCTGCCACTGGGAACTGCGCCAGAAGGATCCGCAGTGGGGGCTGGAAGAAACGCGCAGGATTTTCGCGGCGCAGCCGCAGAGCCACTGGATCGCGAAGTTTGCCGGCGAGGACTGCTGCGTTACGCCGGTCCTGAAACTGGAGGACAGCCTTGAAGACCCGCAGATTCGCGCGCGCGAAATGGTGGTGCGCGAAGGCGGCGCGCTGCAGTTCGCGCCGCCGCTGAAAATGAGCGGGTACGAATTCTCGGTGGAACGCCGGGCGCCCGGGGCGGGTGAGCACACCGACGAAATCCTGCGCGAAGCGGGATACTCGTCCGCGGAGATCGAAGCACTTCGCAGCGCCGCGGTCGTCTAGCGCATCCTGTCTACAAGGATTCCACGAACTTCACCAGCGCTTCACGATCGGCCTTGCGAAGTGCTCGGAATGCATCGCGTGACGCTTCGGCCTCGCCTCCGTGCCAAAGGACTGCCTCGGTGACATTGCGCGCGCGGCCGTCATGCAACAGGTCACCGTGGCCATTCACGGCCCGCAACAGGCCAATGCCCCAAAGAGGCGGCGTGCGCCACTCCCGGCCGCTTGCCTGATACTCGGGGCGCCCATCCGCAAGGTCGTCGCCCATGTCGTGCAGCAGCAGGTCGGTGTAGGGCCGAATGACCTGGTTCGCGGCTGAGGCGATGGCGGTTTTGCTGCCCGTTTTCATTTCCGCCACGTGGCAGGCACTGCAGTTCGCAGCCGAGAACAGCCGTTCGCCACGCCTTGTGATTTCATCGTCCGCATCGCGCCGCGCGGGCACGGCAAGGGCCTGCAAATAGAGCGCGATGTTGCTCAAGCGGCTGGGGACTACCTCGGGCCGGTAATTGCTGGTGCAACCGCCCTGTCCGCCGCACTTGCTTGCGGAGGGAATGTCCCGGCACTGCGCTTGCGCATCGGGACAGTTCTCCTCGGGGAAAAAATGCGATGTCGCGCCGATGTCGCCGAAGAATGCGCTCGCGGTCTGCTGGCGCAGGTTCGGTTGCCCCGCTTTCCAGCCGAAGCGTCCGAGCGCCATCCGTCCCGCCTCTTCGTCCCAAACATAGTTGGGGCGACCGCTGATGCCATGCCTGCCCTGTTGTTCGGCAATGGCGATCAGCGCGGCTTCGGGAACGGCTTCCAGCAAGCCGAGGCCGACCATGGCGGGCGCGATGCGCAGGGACAGCATCGTGATTGCACCCGGATCGCCGAACTGCATTTCCGCAAGCTGGACTTCGGGCCTTCTCAGTACGATCGTTTCCCCATCGGCAAAGCTGGCTTCGTGTTCGCGGTACACAACCAGCGCGCGGCCTTCGGCGGGAACTCGTCCTGCGATGCCGCGATTCTGCAACTGGTCGCCATAGACCGGATGCGGCTTCGGTCCGCCATGCTCATCCTGCCCCGGGATGCTCAGCCTGACGAGGGCGCCGAGTTCCGCCTCGCCATGATCGGCAACAGCGGCGGCGCGGCCATTGTTCTCATGGCAGCGCGCGCAGCGGTCTTCGTTGAATGTCGGGCCGAGTCCCCAGACACCCGACGGGTCCGGGGCGACAACCCAGGCTTCGTTGAATTGTTCCCTGCCCTTGAGAAAACCCGCGAGCCGCTCCGTGTCGAGCGTGGCGACTGGCACCGAGAAGGCGCTGGCGCCGCGCTCCAGCGTCGTGAAATTCCCGGCGGACAGCAAGGCGGGATCGGGCAGCTCACCGTTGCCGGCCGCAAGGACTGCGACCAGCGTGAGGCCGCATGCCGACGCCTTCAGTGATCGTGGTCCCACGGACTGTGCTTGACTTCAGGCGGCACCCAGATCGTCTCGTAGACTTTCTGGAGGTCCTTTTCCATGGCGATTTCGTCGCTATCGGACAGCTTCGAGTACTTCGCCGCCGTCGGACTGGAATGCCTCCCGGTGTTTAGCGAGGGCGCTGAAAGCACCTTGCGCAGCGTGCTGGCACAGGCCGGGCAGTTGTCGAGCCCAGGATCGTTCATGCCGTGGCGGGTCTGGTAGATGATGCGGCAGCCATCGCAGGCGTATTCGTAAGTTGGCATGCTGTACCCTCGATGCACTGTGGATCAAAAAGGGGCCGGATCTCGCGAGTCCGGCCCCTGCAGGGAAGGAGATCGGGGATCAGGCGAATGCAGTAGCCATGATTTCAGCCTTGGCCAGCATGGCCGCCTTCTTGTCGATGTTCCAGAGGCGTGCCGCGTTCTCGCCGAATACCTTGCGGCGGATCTCGTTCGTAATCTTCGGGTAGCCGTAACCCTCGACCAACTGGTCCGGGATCTGGAACTTGCGGAAGGCTTCGATCTGCCACTGCGGATTGCCCCACAGCAGCGAGTCGGTTCCCCACAGCACGTAGTCCGGACCCATGTCGCGCAGCAGGGTGCCGATCACATGCGCGCATTCCATCGGCCGGCTGGTCACGGTCGCGGCAAACGTCGACCCGACCTCGCAGTAGAGGTTCTTGCGATGCGGCTTGAAAGTCTTGAGCGCCGCAAGTTCTTCGTGATACGGCCAGGCCGAATGGTAGGCGATGAAGTTCAGGTCAGGGAAGTCGTCGGCCGCCCCATCGAAATCCTCCGCGTGCGCGTAGCGGGCATGGAACGCGCCGAAAGGGATGCCCTTGTGGCAACCGATGTTCTTGATGCCCAGCTTGCGGCATTCCTCCCACATCGGATAAGCCAGCTTCTCGTCGTCGAAATACCAGCCATGTTTGTCGGTGGCGTCGAACGTGTAGAGTTTCAGCCCCGAGATTTTGTACTGATCGACGTACTTGTTGAGCCGCTCGAGGGTTTCACCCAGGCCCTGGTTTGGCGTCAACCCGCCTGCAAGCATCACCGTGGACTTTGGCCAGCGATCGCGCACGCCGACCTGGTATTCCATGGGGATCATGTCTTTGCCGCCGTAGTGCTCGCGAAAGCCGAAGGGATTGAAGATGCCGACAGTGGTATCGCTTTCCTTGAGGATCAGCTTGCCGTAGTTCTCGACGTTCATGTCGCGCGTGCCGTTCACCATACCGAATGCCTTGCCGAGCTCATCGAGGAGCTGCACGAAGTACATGCCGCGCTCGGTCGTGTCGACGCCGAGCTGATAGTGGCCGGGCCGCGTACAGACGTGAGTGTGCACGTCGATGATGAAGTCCGTGCTGGCTCGCGCAACCTGGATCGCTTCGTTTTTCGCGCCGATGTCGGCGGCTTCCGCCGTGCCGACCTCGAAGAACTTCATGCCAGTGATCTCATTCGCAGCCAGCATGGCCGCCGAGAAGCCCAGCGAGGAGCGGATGAAACTGCGTCGCGACATCCCCGCCGCCCTGGCGCGCTCTTCCATTTTTCGTGAGATCTGCGGCCCCATGCCGCCGGTCATGAACAGCGACGTACCGACCTGGTCGCCGTCAAAAGGATCGCTGCCCAGATCCTTGCTCAGGTCGTCGAGGCCCTTGAAGTGCTGCAGGACATTGAACTCCATGGCTGTGCTCCTTCCCCTTTTGCCCGCATTTTTGGATGCATCGCGTATGGCGGAAACTCATGCAGCGCCTCTATGACCTGTAGTACCTGGAAAGCGTCACCCGCCGGGAGGCAGGAAAACGCTACTCCTGCCCGCGGGGGCTGTCAAAGCGAATCCTTGCTGCGCCGCACGCAGCCTTTGAATCGTAGGAGAAAGGCGGAGGAAAAAACGGTGGGGTGCGTGGGCCAATGGCGGGAAATCAGTCTTCCGCGTCGGGATAGATCCAGTAATTGACGGTATCGGCATGCGACCCCATCCAGTTGCGTGCCGCGTCGCGCGGCGACATTTTCTGCACGTTCACCAGATAGTCCATTTCGGTCACGGCACGAACGGACAGCGACATGCGTTGCAGGGCCTTCCAGGTCTTCGCGTCGACTTTCGAACGGAAATCCTTATGCGCGACCAGCCAGGCGGTGTCGCTTTCGCCCAGCAGTTTCTTCGGTTCGTCGAGGATGCGCAGCTTGTTCGCCTTGTTCAGGTACTGCGGCTGCCACAGGGGCACGACGAACCAGCGCTTCGCGGCGACGTTGTCGTTGAAATTGGCGATCCATTCCGGCGCCTTGCCCGGCATCAGCTTGTAGCCGGACTCCTCGAGGCCGTACTCGGCGAAAATCGTCTTCGAGCCGATCATCAGGCCGGAGTCGGCGCCGGGGCCGCGGACCTCCTTCTGCATTTTCGCCGAGACGTCCGCCTTGCGCAGGTCGGCAACGCTCGCGACTTCACTGGCGGGGATGTAATCCGGCACCGCCCAGAACAGTTTCGCGTCTTCGTACAGCGCGACCACTTTCACCGTGTTGTCCTTGTATTCCTCCCAGTAACCGGCGTGCGCATTCGGCAGCCAGGCGGCGACGAACACGTCGACCTCGCCCGTGCCAAGCAGGGGATAGACCTGCGCGTGGCTGCCTTTCTTCACGCCCACGTTGTAGCCCATGCGCTCCAGGACCTGTTGCACCAGGCTGGCCGTGACCTCATAGAATGAGAGATCGACATGACCCAGGGAGACGTATCCGGCGGCGTTGGCCTGAACCGAGCACAGCATGAGGACTGCGGCGAGTGCGTTTCGGAAGTGGTGTTTGATCGGATTCATGGTTGTATGTGTTTGTGATCGAATGAGCGTACGCGCACGCTTTAGGGACAGCATTCTAACCAATCCGTCCGCAAACAAGCTTTGGAAGTTCCCTGCGCCGCTGCGTGTTGTGATTGATTGAAGCTGCAATTACACTGCGCCGTCATGGGCAAGTCGCTGGAATCGTCGAAAGGCTCGACCTGGGCGCTGTTTCTGACCGCGCACGCTGTGCTCGTCGAGAAAATAGAGGAGCGCTTCGGCGCGGCGGGCATGCCGCCGTTCGGCTGGTACGACGTGCTGTGGGGGCTGGAGCGCGCCGAGGGCCAGCGCCTGCGCATGCACGAACTTGCCGAGAAAACCGTGATTTCGCGCAGCAACCTGACGCGCCTGGTCGACCGGCTGGAAGCGGCGGGCCTGGTTACGCGCGAACGCGCGCCGGAAGACCGCCGCGGCGCCTTTGCCGTGCTGACGGCGGACGGCAAGGCGATGCGCCGGAAAATGTGGCCGGTTTACTCCGCCGCTATCAAGGAATTCTTCGAGGATCACATCAGCGAGCCGGAAGCCGCGGAATTCGGCGAAGCGCTGCGCCGGATCCTGCAATCCGCGCGCGGGTTAAAGACCGGATGAAAAAACGAATGGGGCGCTTGCGCGCCCCATTTGAAAATCCGGACTGCGGATTTCTCAAGTCAACGTTTGCATTACGATCTTGCTGAAAGCGGGTCGCGTCCCCAGGGATTCGAACCATCGCTGCACATTTGCGAGTTCGGGACGATCGATCGGCAAACCCACCCAGCGCCAGATTGCGCAGCCCAGCGGAATATCGCCCATGGTCAGCGCATCGCCCACGATGTAGCTGCGGTTGCGAAGGTGCGCATCGAGATAGGCGAGGATTTCCGCTGTTTTCAGCCGGGACTCCTCCATGGCCGCCTGATCGCGCTGGTCGGGCGGCGTGCGCACCAGGTTCCAGAACAGCGGCCTGAACGCCGGCCAGAACGTGGTGGCCTGCCAGTCCATCCAGCGGTCCGCCTCGGCACGCTCTTTCAGGTCTTCCGGCCAGAGTTTGCCGACGCTGTGCTTGGCCGCGAGGTAACGCACGATCGCGTTCGACTCCCAGAGCACGAAACCCTCGTCCTCGAGGGTAGGTACCAGTCCATTGGGATTCAGATTGCGATATTGCTGCGTATTGACGACGCCGAAGCTGCCGCCCGCATCGACGCGCTCGTAAGGCACTTCCATTTCCTCGCAGCACCACAATGCCTTCTGCACGTTGACCGAGTTGTCGCGTCCCCAGATCCTCAGCATGGCCCCTCCCCCGAATTGCCGCTCTTGTTCAATTTGAAGTGCCGAGATCCCGCAGAGCCGCATCGATCAGACGGCGCGAGATGCTGATTTTTCCGGGCAATGCTGGCGGAAGGCGGTCCGCGGTAAACCAGCCGGCTGCTTCGATCTCCGTGGGGTCCGGCGTTATCTCGCCGCCAGCGTACTCCGCGTAGAACGCGATCATCAGCGAGTGCGGAAAAGGCCAGGGCTGGCTGGCGAAATAGCGCGGGTTACTGATGTCGATGCCTACTTCTTCCTTTACCTCCCTTGCCAGCGTCTGTTCCAGGGTTTCCCCCGGTTCCACGAAGCCGGCGAGCGCGCTGTACATTCCCGGCGGAAAATGCGGCGAGCGGGCCAGCAGCAGCTCGCGGCCCCTTCGTACCAGCGCCATGACGGCGGGCGCGATGCGGGGGTAGTGCACTTGCCCGCAGCTGGGGCATTCGCGCGCCCGCTCGTTCGGCCGGTGGCGGGTCGGCGTGCCGCAGTGTCCGCAATACTGGTGCGAGCGGTCCCAGTCGACGATCTGAAAGGCGCGGCCGGCCAACGCGAACAGGGAATCGTCCATCGCGCCGAACAGCGCCCGCAATCCTGACAACTGCATTCCGGTGGGCGGAGCTGTGTCTTCGCGCAGCTCGCAGGCAAAACAATGCTGCTCGCCGAGGATGCCGAGATACTGGCTGCGCGTGGCCACCAGGCCCAGTTCCGCGGGATCCGCAACGCTCGGCAGGCGGGCGCCGGCGGCATCGCGCGTCACGAGGATTTGCGCGCCCTGGAAGGCGAACCACAGGGCCGGCCCGCTCCGGTCGGGCGGCGGGTTGATGAGCGCGGTGAACCGATCGGGCGTGGCCAGCACCATCATTATTTTTTCGGCAAGTACAGGTCGGTGATGGTGCCTTCGGCGATCTCGGCCGCGAACATCGTGGTCTCCGACAGCGTCGGGTGCGCATGGATGGTGAGCGCGATGTCTTCGGCGTCGGCGCCCATCTCCAGGGCCAGTACGGATTCGGCAATGAGTTCGCCGGCGTTCGGACCGACCATGCCCGCGCCGAGCAGGCGGCGCGACTTCTTGTCGAGGATCAGCTTGGTCATGCCTTCGTCGCGTGCCATGGCGCGCGCCCGTCCGCTGGCCGCCCAGGGGAAGGAAGCTTTCTCGATCTCGATACCCTCGGCCTTGGCCTGGGTTTCGGTCAGTCCCATCCAGGCGATTTCCGGATCGGTATAAGCCACGGACGGAATCGTGCGCGCATCGAACGCCGCCTTGTGTCCAGCGATGACTTCGGCCGCGATCTTGCCTTCGTAGCTCGCCTTGTGCGCCAGCATGGGATCGCCGACGATGTCGCCGATCGCATGGATGTGCGGCACATTCGTTCGCAATTGCTTGTCGACCGGAATGAAGCCGCGTTCGTTGACGTTCACGCCGGCTGCCTCCGCGCCGATGGCCTTGCCGTTCGGCCGTCGGCCCACTGCCAGCAGCACGCGGTCGTAAACCTGCGGGGCCGGCGCATTCTCGCCTTCGAACGTGGCCTTGAGCCCGTCTTTCTGGGCTTCGAGTTTAGTGACTTTTGTCTTGAGCAGAATGCCCTCGTAGCGCTTCTCGATGCGTTTTTGCAGCGGGCGCACCAGGTCGCGGTCGGCGCCGTGGATCAGGCCGTCGAGCAGTTCCACCACCGTGACTTTCGATCCGAGTCCGTCATAGACGCAGGCCATCTCGAGGCCGATGATGCCGCCGCCGATGACCAGCAATCGTTTCGGAATATCTTTCAGTTCCAGCGCCGCGGTGGAGTCCATCAGCCGCGGATCGTCATAGGGCAGGCCGGGGATCCTTGCGGATTGAGAACCGGCCGCAATGATGGCGTGATCGAAGGACACTTTCTTGACGCCCTCGGGCGTCTTCACTTCGATCATATGCGGCGAAGTGAAGGTGCCCGTGCCCTGCACGACAGTGACCTTGCGCTGCTTGGCCAGCCCGGACAGGCCGCGTATCGATTTTTCCACCACGCTGCCCTTCCAGTCGCGCAGCTTGTCGAGTTCGATCTTCGGCTTGCCGAACACCAGGCCGAAATGGCCCATCTCTTCGGCCTCGGCGATCACGCGCGCGGCATGCAGCAAGGCCTTGGACGGGATGCAGCCGACATTGAGGCAGACGCCACCCAGCGCCGGATAGCGTTCGATAAGAATGGTCTGCTTACCCAGGTCGGCGGCACGGAACGCCGCCGTGTAGCCGCCGGGGCCGGAGCCGAGCACCACGACATCGCCGTGGATGTCGCCCTTGACGATGGGAGTGGCCGATGTGGCTGCGGGCGCCGGCGGGGTTTTCGCAGCAGCGGGAGCCGGCGCCTGCTTGGGTGTTTCTGCTCGTTGCCGGGCGGGCGGTTGCGCGGGGGCTTCGGCCTTTGCCGGTGCGGTGCCTTCGAGCAGCAGAATTACGCTTCCTTCGGAAACCTTGTCGCCGATCTTGATTCTCAGTTCCTTCACCGTGCCGGCAACCGGCGCGGGAACTTCCATGGTCGCCTTGTCGGATTCCAGCGTGACCAGCGCGTCTTCCTTGTTGACCGCGTCCCCGGGTTTGACCAGAACTTCGATCACCGGGATGCCCTTGAAATCGCCGATGTCGGGGACTTTCACCTCGATCATGTTGCTCATGAAACTCCTCGTTGTTTTTATGCTGCCGCGGGTGTTGCGGAAGCCTATTCGCGGACCTGTCCGTCGCCGAGCACGATAAACTTGAGGGACGTCAGGCCTTCCAGTCCCACCGGGCCGCGTGCGTGCAGTTTGTCGGTGGAAATGCCGATTTCGGCGCCCAGGCCGAATTCGAAGCCGTCGGCAAACCGGGTCGAAGCATTGACCATCACCGATGCGGAATCCACTTCGCGCAGAAAACGGCGCGCGCGCGTGACGTCCTCGGTGACGATCGCATCGGTGTGCTGCGAACCATAAACGGTGATGTGGTCGATGGCCTGGTCGAGGCCGTCCACGATCCGCACGGCGAGGATTGGACCCAGGTACTCGGTGTACCAGTCCTCCTCGGTCGCGGGCTTCATCTGCGGAACGATTGCACGCGCCGCGGCGTCACCGCGCAGTTCGACACCCTTGTCCGAATAGATCTTCGCCAGCGGTGGCAGCACCTGAGGTGCGATGTCCTTGTGCACCAGCAGGGTTTCCATCGTGTTGCAGGTGCCGTAGCGCTGGGTCTTGGCGTTGTCCGCGATCCGGATCGCCTTGCCCATGTCGGCACGGTCGTCGATGTAGACATGGCAGACGCCGTCCAGGTGCTTGAGCACGGGAATGCGTGATTCGCTGGAGACACGCTCGATGAGGCCCTTGCCGCCGCGCGGCACGATGATGTCCACGTAGTCCTTCATCGTGATGAGTTCGCCGACCGCGGCGCGGTCGGTGGTCTCGATCACCTGCACCGCCGATTCAGGAAGACCGGCACTGCGCAGGCCTTCGTGCACGCAGGTGGCGATGGCCTGGTTCGAATGTATGGCCTCGGATCCACCACGCAGGATCGCCGCGTTGCCGGATTTCAGGCACAGGCCGGCCGCGTCCGCGGTCACGTTCGGGCGCGATTCGTAAATGATGCCGACGACGCCGAGCGGCACGCGCATCCTGCCGACCTGAATGCCGGAGGGGCGGTAGCTCATCGCGGAAATTTCGCCGACCGGGTCCGGCAATGCCGCGATCTCGCGCAGGCCTTGGGCCATGGCCGTAACACTCTTTGGGGTCAGGGTCAGGCGATCGACCATGGCGGCCTCAAGGTTTTTGGCCTTGGCCGCTTCCACGTCCTTGCGGTTGGCGTCGAGCAGGCGCGCGACGTCACGGGCGATGGCATCGGCCATCGCCAGCAAGGCGCGGTTCTTGGCGGCGGTATCGGCCTTTGCCATGTCGCGCGAAGCTGCGCGAGCCGCGCGTCCGACCGAATGCATGTATGACTGGATGTCCACCATCTATCCTCTGTCGACCGCGCCGATTTTACCCTTATTCGGTGGCTGCCGGCCCTTTTGGGGCGGAGCCATCAGCTCGAGTCCGAGCTGCATCAGAGCGTCCCATAGGTCGCCGCTAGCCAGGCCTTTTATCATCCGGTCGGCCAACGCTGCGCGACAGAGTATGGCGAGCAATTGTGCCGAAGTAAGGCGCCGCAAGGCCGCTGGCATCAGGTCCTGGCGCGGACCCCACACGCGAGCATCGCGCATGGCCTGTGCAAGCGGCTGGCCGGCGTCGAGTGCGGCACGCACTTTTGCCAGGGCACGCGTCTCTTCGGCGATTGCCCATAAAACAAGGGGTGCGGCCACGCCTTCGCCCTGCAGGCCGTCGAGCATGCGAACGAAGTGGGCACGCTCGCCTTTAAGCAGCGTCGCGCCGAGCTCGAATACGTCGTAACGCGCCACGTCCAGCACCGCATTCTTGACGTCGTCGAACGGAAGCGTCCCGGCGGGAAACAGCAGGGCGAGCTTTTGCAGCTCCTGAAATGCCGCCATCAGATTGCCTTCGGTCCGGCTCACCAGGAACTCCAGCGTTCGCGCATCCGCGGTCTGTTTCTGCCCGGCCAGGCGCTCGGTCAGCCATCCGGTGAGCCGCGACCTTTTAACCGCCGCTGCGTGCACGGTTACGCCGGCGCCGTCCAGAGCCTCGAACCACTTCGAGGCCTGCGCCTGCCGGTCCAGGCCCGGCAGCGAGATCATGACGATCGTGTCGTCGGGCAGCCGTGCCGCCAGTTTCTGCAGAGCTTCGCTGCCTTCCTTGCCCGGCTTGCCAGTCGGTATACGCAGGTCGAGCACCCGCTTCGGCGCGAACAGCGACATGCTGCTGCCCAGCATCGCCAGTTCACCCCAGTCGAAGTCCGATTCCGCGATCAGAACGCGGCGCTCGTCGAAGCCCTGCGTGATCGCCGTGGCGCGAAGTTTGTCCGCGGCCTCCAGCGCCAGCAGCATTTCGTCGCCGACAATGGTGTAGAGGGGTTTGATGCCGCGCGCGAGGTGTTGCGCCAGCTTTTCAGAATCAATCCGCATGGAAGCGCCCGGTCATGTGGCCGCGAAGAGTTCGAAAAACTCGTCCTGGATCCAGTTGCGCTCCTTTGATTCATCGTCCTGCCGCAGCCCGCGGATTCTCTGCAGCATCGGCGGCTTTCAACGGTTCATCCGGGCGAGAAGCTGTTCCAGCTTTTCGGGATCGTCGCTTTTCAGCATCTTCTGGGCGAGCACCATGACCTGTCCGAGGTCGGACTTGAGCACCTGCTGCTTGACCGAAAGCAGATGGGCCGGATGCATGGAGAACTGGCGCAGGCCAAAACCCAGCAGCACGCGCGTCAGGCGCACGTCTCCCGCCATTTCACCGCACACCGCCACGGGAACGTTGACGCGGTTCGCGCCGCGGATGATGTGCGCGACCAGGTTGAGGACCGCGGGATGCAAGGGGTCGTAGAGATGGGCGACGGCGTCGTCGGAGCGGTCGATCGCCAGGGTGTACTGGATCAGGTCGTTGGTGCCGATGGAGAGAAAATCCAGCTTGCGCGTGAACGTTGACAGCGACAGCGCCGCGGCCGGAATCTCGATCATGCCGCCGACCGGAACCTTGCTGTCATAGGCAATGCCGTCTTCATCCAGGCTATGCCTGGCCTCATCTATCAGGTGCAGGGTCTGGTTAATCTCGTGCGCCGAAGACAGCATCGGGATCAGGATGCGCACCTTGCCGTAGTGTGATGCGCGCAGGATCGCGCGCAACTGGCGGTGAAACATCTGCGGCTCCGCCAGGCACAGGCGGATGGCGCGCAACCCGAGAGCGGGATTGGGAGCAACGCGCTCCGCGGCGTCGATCTGCTTGTCCGCGCCGAGGTCGAAAGTGCGGATGGTGACCGGGCGGCCTTCCATTTCCTCGACCACGCGGCGATAGGCTTCGAACTGTTCCTCCTCGTCGGGCAGGTCGCCGCGGTTCAGGTAAAGGAACTCGGTGCGGAACAGGCCGACGCCGTCGGCGCCGTTCTCCCTGGCGTCGGCGACGTCATCGGGAAGCTCGATGTTGGCGTGAAGCTCGATGCTGGTTCCGTCGAGTGTCGTGGTCCTGGTCTTCTTCAGCCGCTTGAGCTTGGTGCGCTCGAGATCCAGCTGTTCCCGGCGCAGCTTGTATTCCGCGAGCACGGTCCTGTCGGGATTGATGATGACCACCCCGTTGTTGCCGTCCACGATCAGCATTTCGTTCTCACGGATCAGCGTGCGCGCCTGGTGCAGTGCCACCACCGAGGGGATGTTCAGGCTGCGCGCAACGATTGCCGTGTGCGACGTGGCGCCGCCGACGTCCGTGATGAAGCTGGCGAACTGGTGCCCCTTGAACAGGATCACGTCCGCGGGGGAGAGATCGTGCGCGACCAGGATGCTGTTTTCCTCGGGTATGCTGCGGTCGAGCAACTGTCCGGGCCGGCCCATCAGCGCCTTGAGCACGCGCTCCACCGCCTGGATGACGTCGGACTTGCGGTCGCGCAGGTAACCGTCCTCGATGCGCTCGAACTGCTCGATAAGCGCCTCCATCTGCAGCTTCAGCGCCCACTCGGCGTTGCACTGGCGGGTTTCGATGAGCTGCTTGGGCGCCTCCGACAGCGTCGGGTCATCGAGGATCATCAGGTGCAGATTGAGAAAGGCCTCGAACTCGGCGGGAGCGCCGACGGGAATGTGCTGGGCAAGGCTGGCAAGTTCCGCGCGCGCGGTGACGATCGCGGCGTCGAAACGGGCCTTCTCTTCGGGGATGCGGGCCTTCGAGATTTCGTAGTGCGCGACTTCCAGTTGCGCGTGCGACACCAACTGGGCATGCCCGATGGCGATGCCGCCTGAAACGCCGATGCCGTGGATGGTGAAGCTCATGGTGAAGCAGGGGTGAGGGGCGAGGGGTGAGGGGTGAGGGGTTTAAAGCATTTCCCTCGTCCCTCGTCCCTCGTCCCTCGCCCCCTGGTCTATTCCCCTTCTCCGAATTTATCGTTGATCAGTTGCACAAGGGCAAGCATGGCGTCGGCCTCGTCGGGACCGTCGGTCTCGATGACGACGACGGCGCCCTTGGCGGCGGCCAGCATCATCACGCCCATGATGCTCTTGGCGTTGACCTTGCGGCCGTCGCGCGACACCCAGACCTCGGCGGTGAATTTGCCGGCAAGCTGGGTGAGCTTGGCCGAGGCACGCGCATGCAGCCCCAGTTTGTTGGCGATCTCAATTTCCTGTTGCTGCATTTTTCATCTGTGCCATGGGCATTTGCATCACGCCTTCGATCCCGCCGGAGATGGCTTTTGCGATGACCGTCCGCAGCGGTTCGTTGCGATAAGTCAGCGCGCGAACCAGCATCGGCAGGTTCACCCCGGCCACGCCTTCTACCTTGCCGGGAATCAGCAGTTTGCCGGTGATGTTGCTCGGCGTGGCGCCATAGACGTCGGTCAGCACCAGCACGCCGGCGCCATGGTCGAGGCTGCGGACCAGCTTGATCGCCTGTGGCAGGACCACTTGCGGATCGTCCTGGATGCTGACACCGATCTGCGTAAGGTGCGGCGGCCGGCTGCCCATGACATGGCTGGCGCAATGGATCAGGCTTTCACCCAGGGTACCGTGGGCGATGATCAGAATTCCTATCATGGATCCGTGTGGCTGAACGGTAACAATGGGGATTCTACTTTGGCTCAAGTACGTAAGGGGCGGGGAGTGAGGGATAAGGCTCTCGCCCTCCCGAAGTTCTCATCCCTTGCTGCCCACCAATCTTTCCAGCGCATCGATCATCAGGGCGGCCACGTTGAAACCGGTCTGGTCGGCAATCTCACGCATGCAGGTCGGACTGGTGACGTTGATCTCGGTCAGCCAGTCGCCGATCACGTCGAGCCCCACCAGCAGCAGTCCCTGCGCCTTGAGTTCCGGGCCCAGCGCTTCGGCGATCTCGCGGTCGCGGGGCGAAAGCGGTTGCGCGATCCCGGTGCCGCCGACGGCCAGGTTGCCCCGGGTCTCCCCCTGTTTGGGGATGCGAGCCAGCGAGTAGGGCACCGGCTTGCCGTCTATGACCAGCACGCGCTTGTCCCCCTCGGCGATCTCGGGGATGAAGCGCTGCGCCATCACCGTGCGGCGGCCGTGCTGCGTCAGGGTCTCGATCACGACGCTGACGTTAAAATCCTTCCGGTTGAGGCGGAATATCGAGGAGCCGCCCATGCCGTCCAGCGGTTTGAGGATGATGTCGTCGTGCTCGGCCAGGAATTCCCGCAGCAGCGCCTCTTCGCGGGTCACCAGGGAAGGCACGGTGAAGCGGGGAAACTTTGCGATCGCCAGCTTTTCATTGTTGTCGCGGACAGCCCGCGGGCTGTTGACCACCCGGGCGCCCTGTTTTTCGGCCAGCTCCAGCAGGTAGGTGCTGTAGATGTATTCCATGTCGAACGGCGGATCCTTGCGCATCATCACCGCGTCGAATTTTTCCAGCGTCACGGGCCTGCGCTCCCCGGCGCGATACCAGGCCTTGGCGTCCCCGGTCAGTGTCAGGTCGCGCGCATAGCCGACCACCTTGCCTTCGCGCCACACCAGGTTTTGCTGCTGCATTTCCGCCAGCGTATGACCGCGCGCAACCGCTTCCCGCATCATTGCGTAGGAGGAATCTTTGTAGGTCTTGATCTCTTCCAGGGGATCAAGAATGAACGCTATCTTCATTGCGGTACCGACGCCTGGCGCTTCGCGTGCCCCTTTGACGGGTCGATCCCGACATGGCTGGACCATTCATTGCGAGCCTGTAAATTCATGTGCGTCAAAGAGTTGAAGTCGGCTGGATTGTAGCAGACGGGTCGTTCCCGCCGATTCCCAGGCGGAGGTCATTTGTTTCCTGACGATTAACAAAGATTCCCTTCGGTATTGACTTGGCCATGTAAAAAATTCACCATGACTGCAAATCCCCCCCCGAAAAAACCGCCCGTTCGACTGCCATGCCTTTCCGCCTGCTGCGCTTCGCCGGCGCCTCCCGTTACCCGGAAGGCCGGATGTTCCGTGCGCACGAAACCTTGCGGCCGGCTTACGACGTGGTCGTCATCGGTGCCGGGGGGCACGGGTTAGCTGCCGCTTACTATCTCGCCAGGGACCACGGGATAAAGAACATTGCGGTTCTGGAGAAGGGGTACATCGGCGGCGGCAATACCGGCCGAAACACTACGATCATCCGCTCCAATTACCTGACGCCCGAGGGCGTGGCTTTCTACGACGAGTCCGTCAGGCTCTGGAAGGACCTCGCCGCCGACTTTGATTTGAACCTGTTCTATTCGACCCGAGGCCATTTCACCCTGGCGCATACGGATTCGGCCGTGCGCACGATGCGCTGGCGGGCGGAGGTCAACAAACACCTCGGGGTGGACAGCGAACTGGTCGGGCCGGAAGACGTCGAGAAAGCCTGCCCGCAGATCGATCTATCCTGCGGCGGACATGCGCCGATCCTTGGCGCTCTCTATCACGCCCCCGGCGCGATTGCCCGGCACGATGCCGTGGCCTGGGGTTATGGGCGCGGCGCCGACCGGCGCGGCGTTGAAATCCACCAGAAGACCGAGGTACTGGGCATCGATGTTCGCGATGGCCGCGTAACCGGCGTTCGCACCAGCCGCGGCAACATCTCAACGCCGAAAGTGCTGTGCGCAGTCGCCGGCTCCACACCCCGGATCACCAATATGGTGGATATCCGCACGCCAATATATATCCATCCGCTGCAGGCAATGGTTACGGAACCCATGAAGCCCTGGCTCGACCCGATTCTGGTCTCCGGCAGCCTGCATATCTACGTCAGCCAGTCGGCCCGCGGTGAGCTGGTAATGGGCGCATCGCTCGATCCCTACGAACTGCATTCCACCCGTTCGACGCTCGATTTCGTCGAGGGGCTCGCTGCGCACATGCTCGACATGTTCCCGTTCCTGTCTCACGCGAAGATCAACCGGCAATGGGCGGGCATGGCGGACATGACACCGGACTTCGCGCCGATTATGGGCAAGACGCCGCTGGAAGGTTTCTATCTCGACTCCGGCTGGGGCACTTGGGGATTCAAGGCGACGCCGGTGTCGGGCAAGACCATGGCGTACACCGTGGCTAACGATCGCGACCATCCGCTGATCGAGGGCTTCCGCCTGTCCCGCTTCGCCGAGTATGAGTTGACTGGGGAGAAGGGCGCAGCATCAGTGGGGCATTAATGAAGATCTTGAACCACGGAGATCATTTCTTGAAGGTTTGGATAACGTGAAACTGATGCGCTGCCCGATCAACGGCCTCAGGCCGGTATCGGAATTCCAGTATGCAGGCGAGATCCGGCCGATGCCGGATCCGGACACATGCTCCGACGCGCAATGGGCGGACTATGTGTTCAATCGCAACGGCGCGCCCGGCACCAAGAAGGAATGGTGGCTGCACATCGCGAGCGGCATCTGGTTTGTCGCCGAGCGCGACACGGCGGCCGACAAGGTGCTGAACACCTATCTGTACGGGGAAGTACCGCAATCATGAGTAACCGGCTGCCTCCAGTAGCAGGCGAATGGATAGACCGCGCGGTCCGTATCGACTTCCAGTTCGAGGCCGAGCCCCTGCACGGCTTAGCCGGCGACACCATCACCAGCGCCTTGAGCGCGTCCGCGGTGAAGGCGATCGGCCGCAGCTTCAAGTATCACCGGCTGCGCGGCGTGCTCTCCCTCGCCAACCATGACGTGAATGCCCTGCTGCAGGACGGTCCGGAACTGAACGTGCGCGGCGACGTGGCGCCTTTGCGCAACGGCATGCGCCTGGCTTCCGTCAATACTTTCGGCGGGGTCAGATACGACCGCGCACGTATTCTCGACAAATTCGCAAAGCTGCTCCCCGTCGGCTTCTACTACAAGGCTTTTCATACGCCGCGTGCGTTGTTCCCGTTCTGGGAGCGGGTGTTCCGCCGTCTCACCGGCCTTGGCGCACTCGATTTTTCCACGCCACACATACGCACGCCGAAGCGCTACGATTTCTGCGAGGTGCTGGTGATCGGTGCCGGTCCGTCCGGTCTTTCGGCGGCGCTTGCCGCAGCGGATGCCGGAGCCGAAGTCGTCATTGTCGACGAGAATGCCCGCATCGGGGGCAGCCTGGGCTACCAACGTGGTGGCCTGGAGGCATCGGCCGGCGCGCTGAGGGAGCTGGCAGACCGGATTCTGCTGCATCCGAACATCAGCGTCCGCACGGGCACGTTTGCCGCAGGCTACTACGCGGATCATTGGGTGCCTCTGGTGGACATAAAACGCATGACCAAGATGCGCGCACGAGCGGTCATCGTGGCCAGCGGCGTGTTCGAGCAGCCGGCGGTATTCCACAACAACGACCTGCCTGGCGTGATGCTCGCTTCCGCCGCGCAACGCCTGATCTATCGGTACGCGGTCAAGCCCATCCAGTCTGCTGTCGTGCTGACCGCCAATGAAGATGGCTATGTTGCCGCGCTCGATCTGTTGGCGAATGGCGTCAAGGTGGAGGCTGTAGTCGATCTTCGCAATGCCACTGACTCATCGGACGCAGCGACCAGGCTGGAGCAAGCCGGAGTTCGAATCCATCGGGGCAAAGGCATTTACGAAGCACGGGCCAAAGGCGATGGTGTGGGGGCTGCCGTGATTTGCCCGCTGCGTGCCGACGGTGTGCTCGATGACGAACAGCAACAAACAATCCTTTGCGACGGCATCCTCATGAGCGTGGGCTACGCGCCCGCAGCCGCGCTTCTTTACCAGGCTGGCGCTGCCATGCGCTTCGACGAAACGGTTCAGCAGTTTCTGCCGCAGACCTTGCCGGAAGGCGTGTTGGCCGCCGGCCGCGTCAACGGCGTCTATGCGCTTGATGATCGGATTCTCGACGGGCGGCGTGCCGGCAACGAGGCAGCGACAATGCTCGGGTATATGGCTCCGGCCGCATTGCCCGTCGCGCGCGCGGCGATATCTCCCAGCCATCCATATCCGGTATTCGACCATCCCGCCGCCAAGAACTTCGTCGATTTCGACGAGGACCTGCAGTTGAAGGATTTCTTCAATGCGGCGCAGGAAGGCTTTGACAACATCGAATTACTGAAGCGCTACACAACGGTGGGCATGGGGCCCAGCCAGGGCAAGCACTCGAACATGAATGCGATCCGCATCCTGGCGAAGATTCTGGGCAGGGCGCCGGGAGAGGTCGGCAGCACCACGTCACGCCCGTTCTTCCACCCGGTAGCCATGTCGCATCTCGCGGGCCGCGGGTTTCATCCGCTGCGGTTGTCGCCGCTGCATTCACGCCACGAGAAGGACGGTGCCGTTTTCATGCAGGCGGGCGTTTGGTTGCGCCCGGAGTACTACCGGCAACGCGGCAAGCTGAAGCAGGAAATCGTGCGCGAAGAAACCATGGCGGTGCGCAAGTCGGTCGGCATCATCGACGTTGGCACGCTTGGCAAGATGGAAATATCCGGCCCGGATGCGGCTGCGTTCCTGGAGCGGCTCTACACGGGCCGCTTTGCGAACCTCAAAGTCAGCATGACGCGCTACGCGTTGATGCTGGACGAGTCCGGCGTGATCATCGATGACGGCGTCGTCGCGCGCCTGGGTGAGGAACGCTTCTACTTCACCACCACCACGACCGGTTCAGCCAATGTCTACCGCGAGATGACGCGGCTCAACACGATGTGGGGCATGAAGGTCGGGATCGTCAATGCGACCGGTGCCTATGCGGCCATGAACCTGGCGGGGCCGCGGTCGCGCGACGTGCTCGCAGGCCTCACCAATCTGGAACTGGCCGACGACGCCTTCCCCTACCTCGCGGTGCGCGAAGCCGAGGTGGCGGGCGTTCCTGCCCGGCTGATGCGAGTGGGTTTCGTCGGAGAACTGGGTTATGAGATCCATGTTCCCGCCGATGGCGCGTGCGCCGTTTGGGATGCGCTGACGCAGGCGGGTCGTGTCAATGGCATCCGGCCCTTCGGCGTGGAAGCGCAGCGCCTGCTGCGCCTGGAGAAGGGCCACATCATCATCGGCCAGGATACCGATGGCCTGACCACGCCTTTCGACGCTTCGTCGGAATGGGCCGTGAAAATGGACAAGCCCTATTTCATCGGCCAGCGCAGCCTGAAAATCATCCAGCGCAAAACGCCGAGGACGAAACTGGTCGGTTTCATGCTTGATGCAATGGGAGAGAACGAGGCGCCGAAGGAATGCCACCTGGTGATCAGCGACGGCAACATTGCCGGCCGCGTGACCAGTATCGCTTTCAGCCCTTCGCTGGAGCGGCATGTCGGCCTGGCCTTCGTCGCCCCTGAACTCGCAGCCGAAGGCGGACGCTTCTTCATCCGCGCCGATGGCGGGCGAATGGTGCAGGCCGCCGTCGCGAAAATCCCGTTCTACGATCCGGCAGGTCAACGGCAGAAAGAAGCGAAGGACAGCCAGGCCGCATGAACTATCTCCGTACCAGCCCTTTGCACGATGCATTCAACACGCTTCAGCCTGCGTGGGACGAATCGCACGGAATGCACACGGCCTCGCGTGTCGGCGGCGGAGACGCTGCAATCGAAACCCTGGCCCTCGCGGACCTCAGTTGCCTGCCCAAGTCCGGCCTCAAGGGCCCGGCCGCGGCGCAATGGCTGGTCGCACAGGGCGTGCCGGTCCCGCCGGAAGCGAATACCTGGACGGCGCTGCCGGATGACGGCGTGATCGCCCGCCTGGGGCGCAGCGAATTTTTCCTCGAGGACGGCGCCGCGGGAGGCATGGCCACCAGGACGCGGATCGCGCTCGGAACCGGTACAGCGGGCGTGTATCCGGTAATCCGCCAGGATGCAGGCATTCTGCTCGCGGGTGAACGCAGCAATGAACTTCTCGCGCAGACCTGCAACGTGAATTTCGCGGAGATCGATCCGGAAAGGCGTGTTGCGGTGATGACCCAGATGATCGGTGTCGGTGTCATCGTGATCCGCACGCACCTGCGGAAATTGCCGTGCTATAGAATCTGGTGCGACCCGACCTTTGCGCAGTATTTCTGGGAGACGCTTTCGGGAATAGCGACGGAACTGGGTGGTGGTGTGATCGGAACGGAAACCCTGCTGAAATGAGCGGCGGGTCGGGTCATCAATCTCAAACAAGGGAGCGCAAGCGCAATGTCACCCCAATCGGCTAAAAAGTATCTGAAGGACAACAAGCTCAAGTATATTTTGGCCCAGTTCGTGGACATCCACGGCGCCGCCAAGGCCAAGGCCGTTCCCGCCGAGCACCTCGACATGGTGCTCAAGGACGGCGCCGGCTTTGCCGGGTTTGCGCTCTGGGGATTCGGCATGGGACCGCACGGTCCCGACTACATGGCCCGGGGCGATTTGTCCACGCTGACGCCGATTCCCTGGATGCCGGGCTTTGCACGCATGGCGTGCGACGGCCATGTCAATGGCGCGCCTTATGAGTACTGCTCACGCGTCGTGCTGAAACGCCAGCTCGACGCACTGGCAAAGCGCGGCCTGACCCTGTACACAGGAATCGAACCCGAGTTCATGCTGCTCAAACGCAACGAAAGCGGCGCGCTGGCACCGGTCGACGATACCGACCTCCTGGAAAAACCCTGCTACGACTACAAGGGCCTTGCGCGTTCGCTGCCCTTCCTGGAAGCGATGACCGATGCCTTGCGGGCCGTCGGCATCGACGTTTACCAGATCGACCACGAGGATGCCAACGGCCAGTTCGAGGTCAATTTCACCTACGGCGACGCGCTGACATCGGCCGACAACCTGATTTTCGTCAAGATGGCCGCATCGGAAATCGCGAAGTCGATGGGCATGATTGCGACCTTCATGCCCAAGCCGTTCTCCAATCGCACCGGCACCGGCGCGCACTTCCACATTTCCGTCGGCAACAATAAGGTCAAGAACCTGTTCCACGACGACAAGGACAAGAATGGCCTGGGCCTGTCGAAAATGGCCTATCACTTCATGGGCGGCGTGCTCGCGCACGCAAAGGCACTCACGGCGATCGTTGCTCCCACGATCAATTCCTACAAGCGGCTGGTGGTGGGGCGGGCGTTGTCGGGCGCAACCTGGGCGCCGGCCTATATCACGTACGGCAACAACAACCGCACCGCGTGCGTGCGCGTGCCTTACGGCCGTCTCGAGCTGCGCCTGCCCGACGGCTCCTGCAATCCCTATCTCGCCAGCGCCGCCATCCTCGCCGCGGGAATGGACGGTGTTGACCGCAAGCTCGATCCCGGCAAGCCGATCAACGAGAACCTCTACGAATGGTCCCCGGAGAAACTGAAGCGCGCCGGGATCGAGATCCTGCCGCAGAACCTTAAGGAAGCGCTCGATGAATTCGAGAAGGACAAGGTGTTGCGCTCGGCGCTGGGCGACGAACTGTCGAAGGAATTCCTCACCCTCAAGCGCATGGAATGGGTCGAGTACTCGCGCCACGTTTCCGACTGGGAACGCGACCGCTACGTCGAGTTCTTTTAGATCAAGCGCCAAACGCGGAGAACGCAAAGTGAACGCAGAGCACGATCTACGGGATATGGATCGTGGGTTCGTTGTTTATTGACAGAGTTGCAGTTCCCGGGTTTGCCTTTCTCCGCGTCCTTTGCGACCTAGAAGGGTACTCCACGCTACGCGAGGGTATCTGCGCTGAGAGCCGATTAGTGAGGTAAAGACTATGTGTGGAATCGTGGGATTGCTGGTGAAAAAACCGGAGCTGCGCGAGCAGTTGGGCGAACTGATGCTGCCGATGCTCATCGGCATGACAGAGCGCGGGCCCGATTCGGCGGGCATGGCGGTATTCACCGCGCCCGTCGCCGACGACAGGCGCAAGCTCAGCCTGTACTCGGGTACGGCCACGTTTGACTGGACTGCCTTCGAGAACGCAGCGCACATGGCGCTGGGCGCCGAAACCGTCCTGAACGTCCAGGCCAATCACGGCGTGCTTGAAACGGCGGCCCCGGTCGCGGGGGCGAAGCAATGGATCCGCGCGCAATTCCCCGAATTGCACGTGCTCTCGGCGGGGCAGTACATCGACCTGTACAAGGATGTCGGGGCGCCGGCGGAAGTGGCCGAGCGCTACGACTTCCGGCAGCTGAAGGGCTCGCACCTGGTGGGCCACACGCGCATGGCCACCGAATCCGCGGTGACCCCCGACCGCGCCCATCCATTCACGGCCGGCGAGGACTGGTGCCTGGTGCACAACGGCTCGCTGTCCAATCCCTATCAGATCCGCCGCAAGCTGGAGCCGCTCGGCATCGATTTCGAAACCGACAACGATACCGAAGCCGCCTGCCGCTATTTCGAATGGCGCATGCGCGAAGGCGACAATCTCGAAGCGGCCATCCGCAGCGGATTCGAGGAGCTGGACGGCTTCTACACCTTCCTCATGGGAACCCGCGACGAACTTGCGTTGGTCCGCGATGCGTTCGCGTGCAAGCCCGCGATCATTGCCGAGACCGACGACTACGTGGCGATCTCCTCGGAATTCCGCTCGCTGGCGAAATTGCCCGACGTGAAGAACGCCAAGATTTTCGAGCCGATGCCCGAGGAGATCTACGTATGGCGAGCCTAGCGCAGGCGCCGCACATCGCGGCCGATACCGCCACTTTCGACCTGGCCAGGCAATCGTTGCGCGAACTGAACCAGTTCCTGCACCACGGCCTCGGTGGCGTGAAGAAAGTAAGAGTCCTCAACCCGGACGGTGCGCACAGCATCGCCGTGGGCGTCGATGCGTCGATAGAAATCGAGGTCGACGGTCATGCCGGCTACTACGCTGGGGGCATGAACAAGCACGCGAGCATTCTCGTGCGCGGCAATGCCGGTCCCGGCGTGGCCGAAGGCATGAGTTCCGGCATCGTGCATGTAAAAGGCTTCGCCTCGGTCTCGGCCGGTGCCGCCGCGCATGGCGGACTGCTCGTGATCGAGGGCGACACGTCCCTTCGCTGCGGCATTTCCATGAAAGGCATCGACATCGTGGTCGGCGGTTCGGTCGGCGACTTTTCCGCGTTCATGGCGCAGGCCGGCCGGCTGGTGATCTGCGGCGACGCCGGAGACGCGCTGGGTGATTCGTTGTACGAAGCGGTGATCTACGTGCGCGGCAAGGTCAAGTCGCTCGGCGCAGATGCGGGGGAAGAACCGATGAGCGATGCGGACTACGCGGCGGTAGCGGACCTGCTGGAGAAGGCAGGACTGAAACACGATCCGAAGCAGTTCCGCCGGATTGCATCCAAACGCGAGCTGTATCACTGGAATGCCGACGCGAACCAGGAGTATTGATTGAACCTTGAACCACGGAGGACACGGAGAGCACGGAGAAAATCGAAGGAGAAAAGGGAGGTCTGGTTTGCTGTGGTCAGGCCAAGCGTCAATATGGCTGCTCTTTCCGCGAATCTAGTCTCCGGTCTTCTTGGCGTTCTCCGTGCTCTCCGTGTCCTCCGTGGTTCAGGAACTAGAGGTGCATAGATGAACAAGCCCGTCGAAACGCACAAACGCATCCAGCGCGAGGAAAGCGCCGGCTATGACCGCAAGGTCATCGATTACATCCATCACGCGGCGGCGACCGGGATGTACGAAATCCGCGGCCTCGGTGCGAAGCGCCATGTCCCCCATTTCGACGACCTCGTGTTCCTGGCGGCCTCGCTGTCGCGCTACCCGCTGGAGGGATACCGGGAAAAGTGCGCTACCAAAACGGTACTCGGCACGCGCTTCGCGAAAAAGCCGGTTGAGCTGGCCATTCCGATCACCATCGCCGGCATGAGCTTCGGCGCCCTTTCCGCCAACGTGAAGGAATCGCTGGGGCGCGCCGCAACCGAGATGGGCACCTCAACCACGACCGGCGACGGCGGCATGACCAGGGAGGAACGGCAGTCCTCGAAAACGCTGGTGTATCAGTGCCTGCCGTCGCGTTACGGTTTCAATCCGGACGACGTGCGCAGGGCGGACGCCATCGAAGTGGTCATCGGCCAGGGCGCGAAGCCGGGAGGCGGCGGCATGCTGCTGGGCCAGAAGATCAATCCTCGCGTGGCAAAAATGCGCGTGTTGCCCGAAGGCGTGGACCAGCGTTCGGCCTGCCGCCATCCGGACTGGACCGGGCCTGACGATCTTGCAATCAAGATCCAGGAATTGCGCGAGATCACCGACTGGGAAAAGCCGATCTATGTGAAGGTCGGCGCGACTCGCACCTTCCACGACGTCAAGCTCGCGGTCCATTCCGGAGCGGACGTAGTGGTGGTGGACGGCATGCAGGGCGGCACCGCGGCGACCCAGACCGTGTTCATCGAGAACGTCGGCATCCCCACGCTGGCTGCCCTGCGCCAGGCGGTGCACGCGCTCGAAGACCTGGACATGATCGGCAAAGTGCAACTCGTCATCTCCGGCGGCATTCGCAGCGGCGCGGACGTGGCCAAGGCCCTGGCCATGGGCGCCGATGCGGTGGCGATCGGCCAGGGCATCCTTGTCGCGCTCGGCTGCAACAGCGAAACCTACATGCAGGATGGCCGGCACCATCCGGCGGCGGAAGACTACGAGAAGTTGGGTACGGCGGCTGGATTCTGCCATCACTGCCATACCGGCAAGTGCCCGGTCGGCGTCACGACCCAGGACGCGATACTCGAGCAACGCCTGCAGCCGGACGTCGGGGCGAAACGCGTGCGCAATTACCTCAAGACGCTGAACATGGAACTGACGACCATTGCGCGCGCCTGCGGCAAGCAGAACGTGCATCACCTCGAGCGCGAGGATCTGGTGGCTTTGACCGTCGAGGCGGCGGCGATGGCGCACCTGCCGCTGGCCGGCACCAACTGGATTCCTGGCGCGGCCGGCGGATAGCGCCGATGGACAAGCAGGGCAACAACGGCGGGGTGCCGCCGGAAAGCCGCCCGGGCGCCGTCGCCGGCAACGGCAAATCGCTGGATCGTTTTCTGGGCAACGTGATCCGCGAGTTGCGTCTGAAGGATAACCTCACCATTGCCGAAGTTGCCGCACAGGCCGGCATCTCGCGCGGCATGGTTTCCAAGATCGAGAACGGGCAGGTTTCGACCAGCCTGGAAACCCTGTCAAAAATCGCGCAGGCCCTCGGGGTCTCCCTAGCGCACCTTTTCCGCCATTACAACATGCCCTCGGGCGGCGCCCAGCTGGTCAAGAACAGCGAAGGCATGGAGGTCGTGCGCCGCGGAACCAGGCGCGGGCACACCTACCATCTGCTCGCCTACGATCAGGGGCCCAGGAAATCCTTCGAGCCCTTCCTGATCACCATGGACGATGCATCGGAAGTCTTTCCGACTTTCGAGCATCCGGGCACCGAGTTCATCTACATGCTTCACGGCAGGATCGAGTACCGCCACGGCCAGCAGACCTATCTTCTGGAGCCGGGCGATTCGCTGACGTTTCGCGGCGACATCCCGCACGGTCCGGAACGGCTGATTGATCTGCCGATCCATTTCCTGTCGATCATCATCTACGGCGGAACGGCGGACGACTGATGTCCGCGGCAACTCTTGCTGCGCGACGGCCCCGGGATTTCTTTCACGACCTTCTCGCTCAATAATGCCGGGCAAAAAAACGGGCGCCTTTCGGCGCCCGCGAATCGGTAAGGTTACTTACCGGAGGAGATTACGTATGGTAGGCGGTTTCACCATGCTCGGTGATATCCAGGCCTTCGCGTTCCTTCTCTTCCGGTACGCGCAGCCCGATGACCAGGTCAACGATCTTGAAGGAGATGGCCGCAACAATGGCCGTCCAGATGACCGAGGTTCCCACGGCCCATGCCTGGCTGACCAACTGCCCGCTGATGCTGAATTCCCCGGGCGCATTGGCCACGTAGTCCCACCAGCTCGTGCCACCCAGCGACGGCGAAGCGAAAATCCCGGTGCCGAGGGCCCCGATGATCCCGCCGATCCCGTGCACGCCGAAGACATCGAGCGAGTCGTCGTAACCAAGCATCTTCTTCAGGCCGGTTACAGCCCACAGGCAGATCACGCCAGCGATCAGCCCCAAAGCGATCGAACCCATCGGTCCGACGAAACCGCAGGCGGGCGTGATCGCAACGAGACCCGCAATGGCGCCGGACGCGATGCCCAGCATGCTCGGCTTGCCCTTGATGATCCACTCCAGGAACATCCAGGCCAGCGCGGCGGCCGCAGTTGCCAGCAGCGTGTTGACCATCACCATCGCGGCGAGGCCGGTGGATTCCAGGTTGGAACCGACGTTGAAGCCGAACCAGCCCACCCACAGCAGCGAGGCGCCGATCATGGTCATGGTCAGGCTGTGAGGAGGCATGGCTTCCTTGCCGTAGCCGATGCGCTTACCGAGCATCAGGCAGCCTACGAGGCCTGCAATACCGGCGTTGATGTGCACAACCGTTCCGCCGGCGAAGTCCAGCGCGCCTTTCTGGAACAGGAAGCCGGCCGTTGCGGTTGCAGCATCCGCGGCGGCTTGGTCCGTATAGGCGTCGGGACCCGCCCAGTACCAGACCATGTGCGCGATCGGCAGGTACGAGAAGGTGAACCACAGGACCATGAACATCAGAACCGCGGAGAACTTGATGCGCTCGGCGAAGGCGCCGATGATCAGGGCCGGCGTGATGGCAGCGAAGGTGAGCTGGAACACGACGTAGACATATTCCGGAATCACGACACCCTTGCTCCATGTGGCGGCTACCGAATCGGGCGTGATTCCCTTGAGGAACATCTTCGAAAGGCCCCCGAAGAATGCGTTCCCCTCGGTGAACGCCACGCTGTATCCGTAAATCGCCCAGAGAATGGCCAGCAGGCAGAACGTCGCAAAGACCTGCATCAGCACTGACAACATGTTCTTGGTTCTCACCATGCCGCCGTAGAACAATGCCAGGCCGGGAATCGTCATCAGGATGACGAGGCAGGTGGCCGTCATCATCCACGCCGTATCGCCCTTGTTGGGAACGGGCGCGGGCGCAGCGGCCGGTGCGGCCGCTTCGGTGGTGGCCGCAGCCTCTGCAGGCGCGGCGGCATCTTCGGCGAAGCTTGGCAGGGAAAAGCCCAGAACCCCGCACAAGGCAATCAGCGCAAAAATCTTCTTGATCATGACATTCTCCCTATAAGGCGTCCGCGCCGGTTTCGCCGGTGCGGATGCGGACAACTTGTTCGAGCTCGAACACGAAAATCTTGCCGTCGCCGATTTTTCCGGTATTCGCCGATTTTTCGATGGCCTCGATCACCTGATCGAGCAGCTCGGTCTTGATCGCGGCCTCGATCTTGACCTTGGGCAGGAAATCGACGACATACTCGGCGCCGCGGTAGAGCTCGGTGTGCCCTTTCTGCCGGCCGAATCCCTTGACTTCGGTCACTGTGATGCCTTGCACGCCGATGGCGGACAGGGCTTCGCGGACCTCGTCAAGCTTGAACGGCTTGATGATTGCGGTCACTAGTTTCATGGTTTCTCCAATTGGCTTTGCGGGGCGGACCCGGCGTAGGCGCCGGATCCTTTGTCAGGCGTCAGTTAGAAAGTCTTGCCGACCGAGAAAATGACGCGGTCGTCGTACGTATCGGGCTTGGTGGCATAACCGGAACCCAGGCTGGTCGTGCCGACATAGGCGAGGCCGAGGTTGAAGCCCGCAACCGCCTTCGAAACGTTGATCTTGTAATCGTCGTAGTCGAGGTCGGAATTCGATGTTCCGGGGGCGGATTCGCCATCCAGCATGGTCACGCCGTAGTGGGCGCCGATCACGAAGTCCTGGGGCAGCGTGTACGCGAAATTCAGTTCCGCGTAACCGGAACCCTTGCCGTCAAGAACACCGAATACGCGATCGGAAATCACATGCGAGTACTTGAGGGTGAACCACTTCCAGGTGCCGCCCGCGTAAACCTCATCGGTATTGAGCAGGCTGTTATTGGGGTAGTCGTAGTGGAGCACGCCCAGGTTCACGCCCCAGTCTCCCCAGGTCTTGGCCCAGCCGCCGTAGTAATCCAGTTCGATGGAACCCGGCGCGAAACTCACGTTGGAACCCCAGATTCCCGCGTAAAGGCCGGTGGGCGAATGCGAGTAATCGAATCCTCCCTGCACGGCGGCATCTTCGCTGGTCTGGGAAACGCCACGGAAGGCATAGTCGGTGATTAGCGTAAAGTTGCCGGTAACGGTATGGGGCGACGCGGCTTCCTGCGCGAACACAGCCCCGGGGAGCGCAAATGCACCGGCAATTGCAGCAATAAAAATCTTTTTCCTCAGCATGGCGATCTTCCTTTTGATGATTGAAACGAATTAACTCGGCTGAAATAGCTGCGAGAAGCGTCAGCATTTACCATGCCAAACCGATAATATATAACTATCAATTAGTTACAGTCATTTTCAGGCTTGCTCCCTGCCGCGTTGCACCAAAGTAATGCACCAATTAGGTGCCGCGCACAGACGCGGTGCGGGGTTCTCCGGCGCAGACGCCGGGTAATGCTTTGGCTACACTTTTTCAAAGGAGACAGACGCCGTGGACAGCAAACTTCTGGACGATCTGAATCGCAGGGTGAAAGAGCTGGTGGACGCCTCGCCGGCCAGGGCCGTCGAGAAAAATCTGCGCGCCCTGATGTCGAATACTTTTTCCAGGCTTGACCTGGTCACGCGCGAGGAATTCGACGTGCAGCAGGAAGTGCTCAAGCGCACGCGCGAGAAGCTGGAGCAGATGGAAGCGAAAGTCGCGGAACTCGAGAAGCTTCTCCCTGGCACGAAAAGTTAACCCGGCCAGGCCGACTTCGTGTCCCTTGCCGTTCTCTACAGCAGGTCACTGGCCGGCATGGACGCGCCGCTGGTCACAGTGGAGGTGCATCTCGCCAACGGGCTGCCGAACTTCACCATCGTCGGCCTGCCGGAAGCGGAGGTTAAGGAGAGCAAGGACAGGGTTCGCTCGGCCCTGCAGAACTGCCGCTTCGAATTTCCCGCCCGCCGCATTACCGTCAATCTGGCGCCGGCCGACCTGCCCAAGGAAAGCGGGCGCTTCGACCTGCCGATCGCGCTGGGCATCCTCGTCGCGTCGGGACAGGTTCCGGCAAACAGGCTGGCGGACTACGAGTTCGCCGGAGAGCTCGCACTGACCGGAGAACTGCGGCCGATTCGCGGCGCGCTGGCAATGACCTACAACGCGCATCGGTCGGGGCGCGCATTTATCCTGCCGGGCGAAAGCGCGGCCGAGGCCGCGCTGGTGCGCGATGCGCATGTCCATCCGGCGGGCTCGCTGTTGCAGGTCTGCGCGCATCTTGCCGGCCGGGAACTGCTGGCGCGCATGACAGACCCGCCAGCCGCCGCGGTAGACGACTTTCCCGACATGGCCGATGTCAAAGGACAGGCGCAGGCCAAACGTGCGCTTGAAGTTGCGGCCGCGGGCGGGCACAGCGTACTCATGATCGGACCGCCCGGCACGGGTAAGACCATGCTGGCCGAGCGCTTCGGCGGCATCCTGCCGCCGATGACCGAGGAAGAAGCGCTCGCCTCCGCTGCCATGCAATCGCTCGGCAGTTCCGGTTTCGACGTGCGCAACTGGAAACGCAGGCCATATCGCTCGCCGCACCACACCGCTTCCGCCGTCGCTCTGGTCGGCGGCGGCAGCAATCCGCGCCCCGGCGAAATATCGATGGCGATGAATGGCGTGCTGTTTCTGGATGAACTCCCCGAGTTCAACCGCGACGTTCTGGAGGTGCTACGCGAGCCGCTGGAGTCGGGCAAAATCAGCGTCTCGCGCGCGGCCCGGCAAGCCGAATTTCCGGCGCGTTTCCAGTTGATCGCGGCGATGAATCCCTGCCCGTGCGGCTTCCTCGGCCACTACTCCGGCAAGTGCCATTGCACGCCAGACCAGGTGACACGCTATCGCAACCGGATCTCGGGGCCGCTGCTGGATCGGATCGACCTGCACATCGAAGTCCCTGCGGTACCGGAGAAGGAACTTGGTTCGCGGCAGGCCGGTGAATCCAGCGCGGCGCTGCGGGAGCGCGTGACCGTTGCGCGCGAACGGCAACTGGAAAGGCAGGGCAAGCCGAATGCGTTGCTGTCGGTCAAAGAAACTGAGGCACACTGCAGCGGTGACGCCAAGGCATCGGAACTGGCGCGGCAGGCAATCGGCAGGTTGGGCCTTTCGGCACGGGCATTTCACCGCATACTCAAGGTTTCCCGGACCGTTGCCGATCTTGCAGGCGGGTCGCCCGTTTCCGCGACGCATGTTGCCGAGGCCGTGCAATACCGCCGCTTCGAAAAAAGTTGAAAGGTCCCCGCGCGGGACTTCTCCCTGCAGCCGGTGGGTGGTTTCGCGACCACTTGTTGATCGACGCATTCTCAAACATGTATTCGTTGATCACGTGGGGGTGGGCCGGGGCGTGGCGCGATTGACAGACGGGTCGTCAGGCTGTAACTTTCCCACATCGCGCCGATTTGATCCCCAGCTTGCGGGCGCTCTATAAATACCGCTAAAGCGCGACCAACCCGTCCCGCTTCAGCCGACGGGTTTTTTATTCTTCGCACATGACTGAAAGACGCATCAAGCTCCTGAATGACCTGCTCGGGGAACGAATCCTGATTCTCGACGGAGCGATGGGCACCATGATCCAGGGACACGGCCTCGACGGGCACCACTATCATGGTGATCGTTTCCACGGCCATGCCTGCGACCAGAAGGGCAACAACGACCTGCTCACGCTGACGCAGCCCGGAATCATCCGCGGCATTCACGCGTCTTATCTCGAGGCCGGCGCGGACATCATCGAGACCAATACTTTCAATTCGAATTCGGTGTCCATGGTCGATTATGGCCTGACGCAGACGGTGTTCGAACTGAACAGCGCCGGAGCCAGACTCGCCCGCTCCGCGACCGACGAATTCAGCGCGAAAACGGCGGGCAAGCCGCGCTTCGTTGCCGGCGTTCTGGGACCGACCAACCGCACGGCCTCGCTGTCACCCGAAGTCAACGACCCTGGCTTCCGCAATATTTCATTCGACGAACTGGTGGCCTGCTATACCGAATGCGTGCGCGGATTGCTGGATGGCGGCGCGGACCTGCTGATGGTCGAAACGGTATTCGACACACTGAACTGCAAGGCCGCGCTGTTCGCGATCGACCATTATTTCGCACGGCACGGGGTGCAGGTGCCGGTGATGGTCTCCGGAACCATCACCGACGCCAGCGGCCGCACGCTCTCCGGCCAGACCACCGAAGCCTTCTGGACATCCATTTCGCATGCGCGGCCGCTTTCGGTCGGACTCAATTGCGCGCTCGGCGCCAAGGACCTGCGCCCGTATATCGAGGAGCTGGCAAAAGTCGCCGACGTGTTCACCAGCCTGCATCCGAACGCAGGATTGCCGAATGCATTCGGCGAGTACGACGAAAGTCCGGAGTACACCGCGTCGTTCCTGAAGGAATTTGCCGAGGCCGGGTTCCTGAACATCGCAGGTGGCTGCTGCGGCACGACGCCCGCGCATATCAAGGCCGTTAGCGAAGCATTGAAGGACATCCCACCGCGCAAGTTGCCCGAGGTCGAGAAGAAGCTGCGCCTTTCCGGACTGGAACCGCTCAACATCGGCGACGAAACACTGTTCGTGAACGTCGGCGAACGCGCCAACGTAACCGGCTCCAAGGCCTTTGCGCGCCTGATCCTGGCCGACAACTACGCTGAAGCGCTGTCGGTTGCCCGCCAGCAGGTGGAGAACGGCGCCCAGGTCATCGACGTCAACATGGACGAAGCGATGCTGGATTCGAAGAAGGCGATGACGACCTTCCTCAATCTGGTCGGTTCGGAACCGGATATATGCAAGGTGCCGGTCATGATCGATTCCTCCAAATGGGAGGTGATCGAGGCCGGGCTGAAATGCGTGCAGGGTAAATGCATCGTCAATTCGATCAGCATGAAGGAAGGCGAAGAGGAATTCCTGCGCCAGGCCCGGCTGGTCCGGCGCTACGGCGCCGCCGCGGTGGTGATGGCATTCGACGAGAAAGGGCAGGCGGATACGCTCGCGCGGCGCATCGAGATCTGTACGCGGGCCTATCATCTGCTGCAGAAAGAGGCCGGCTTCCCGCCGCAGGACATCATTTTCGATCCGAACATCTTCGCCATCGCGACCGGCATCGAGGAACACAACATCTACGCCATCGATTTTCTCGAAGCCACGCGTGCGATCAGAAAGTCGCTGCCGCACGTAAGCATCAGCGGCGGCGTGTCCAACATCTCGTTCTCGTTCCGTGGCAACGAGCCGATCCGCGAGGCCATCCATACCGCATTCCTGTACCACGCGGTAAAGGCTGGAATGACGATGGGCATCGTCAATGCCGGCCAGCTCGGCGTCTATGCGGAAATTCCGCAAGACCTGCTCGGACTCGTCGAGGACGTCCTCTTCAACCGCCGGCCCGATGCGACGGAGCGCCTCGTCGATTTCGCAGAAAGCTACAAGGGCGACGCCAGGGTGTCGAAGGAGGACCTGGCCTGGCGCAACGGCAGCGTCGGCGAACGCCTTACGCATGCTCTGGTGCGGGGCATCAACACCTACATCGTCGAGGATACCGAGGCGGCCAGGCTGCAGGCGGAGCGCCCGATTCACGTGATCGAAGGCCCGCTGATGGACGGCATGAACGTGGTCGGCGACCTGTTCGGCGCCGGCAAGATGTTCCTGCCCCAGGTGGTGAAATCCGCGCGCGTGATGAAAGAGGCGGTGGCCCACCTGATTCCCTATATCGAGGCGGAGAAAGCGAAGTCCGGCACCAGCGGCCAGAGCAAGGGCAAGATCGTGATCGCCACGGTCAAGGGCGATGTGCACGACATCGGCAAGAACATCGTGTCCGTGGTGCTCCAGTGCAACAACTTCGACGTGGTGAACCTCGGCGTCATGGTGCCTGCCGAAAAAATCCTCCGGATAGCGCGCGAAGAGAAGGCTGACATCATCGGCCTGTCCGGCCTGATCACGCCTTCGCTCGAGGAAATGGCGCACGTCGCCAGGGAAATGGAGCGCCAGGGGTTCACGCTGCCGCTGCTCATCGGCGGTGCCACGACATCGCGCGTCCACACCGCGGTGAAAATCGAGCCCAACTATTCGGGTCCGACGGTGTGGGTGCCGGATGCATCGCGCGCGGTCGGTGTATGCACCAGCCTGATCTCGAAGGAAATCCGCGAGGACTACGTGCGCAAGGTCAGGGAAGAAATGGAGAAGACCCGCAGCCAGCACAAGGGAAAGAAAGGCCAGGGCCCGCACTACCCGATCGCGCAGGCGCGCCAGCATGGGCTGAAGACCGACTGGAGCGCCTATGTGCCGCCGGTACCGAAGCTCATCGGCCTCAGGGCGTTCAAGGATTACCCGCTGGGCGAAATTGCGAAGGTCATCGACTGGACGCCGTTCTTCCAGACCTGGGAACTGGCCGGGCGCTATCCGAAGATCCTGCAGGACAAGGTCGTAGGCGAAGCGGCGCGCAACCTGTTCGACGATGCACAGGAAATGCTGGCCCGGATCATTTCCGGCAAATGGCTGGGCGCCGCTGCGGTGATCGGCCTGTTTCCTGCGAACAGCGTTGGTGACGACGTCGAGGTTTACACCGACGAGTCACGCGGCAGGCTGGCGGCCACCTTCCATTTCTTGCGCCAGCAGATGGTCAAGCCTCAAGACAAGCCGAACCTGTGCCTTGCCGACATGGTGGCTCCGAAGGATTCCGGCGCGCGCGATTACATTGGCGCCTTCGCGGTGACCGCCGGCGTCGGCATCGACGAGCGGGTGGCGGCCTACGAAGCCAAGCACGACGATTACAACGCGATCATGCTAAAGGCCCTGGCGGACCGCCTGGCCGAAGCCTTTGCGGAACTGATGCACCGGCGCGTGCGGCGAGAGTTCTGGGGTTATGCTGCCGAAGAGGCCCTGGGCGTCGACGATCTGATCGACGAGAAGTACCGCGGCATCCGTCCCGCGCCCGGTTATCCCGCGTGTCCGGAGCATACAGAGAAGGGGTTGCTGTTCGATCTGCTGGGCGCGCCGCAGGCGGCGGGCATCACATTGACCGAATCCTTCGCCATGCTGCCGACTGCCGCGGTCAGCGGCTTCTACTTCTCACATCCGCAATCGCAGTATTTCGCCGTCGCGAAAATCGACCGCGACCAGGTGGAAGACTATGCCCGCCGCAAGGGCATGAGCCTGCCGGAAGCCGAACGCTGGCTGGCACCGAATCTGTCGTACGAACCTGGCGCGGCCCTTGCCGCCTGAGCGCGGACCTTCCACCCGAACTTCCTTGCGCATCGTGGCTCGAATGCGCATGTGGCATGCTGTCTGCGGGGATAGTGCATATGTGGCTTGAAGCTTGTGGCTTGACCAGGCGGATCCTGCGCGGAATCGCGGCGGGGCTGTTGTCGGTCGTCTGCGTCGCGCAGGCCGCCGAACCGCAACGCCTGCACAAGTACTCGATCACGATCGACCCTGAACTTACCGTCCTCAACGTCCGCGCCTGTTTCGATGGCAAACCGCCGGCAGAACTCGTCGCTGAATCGCTCGACGCGTCCCTTGCGCTGATAGAGGCCCGGGTGGAGGGCAGCCGCAGGATCATCGAGCCCAGCGGTTCGATCAGCCTGCGCCACGTGCCCGACAACGGCTGCCTCCTCTACTCGGCGAATGTATCGAAACCGATTCGCCAGCACGATCGCACGGACGGCAAGATCCGCCGCCTGGGAAAGGACCTGCTGACTTCAGTCGGCCTGTGGCTGTGGCGTCCCGCCAACCTGGCGGACAAGGAGGACATCGAGATCAGCTTTCTGCTGCAGGACGGCCTGGCGGTCTCCGCGCCCTGGAAGCCGCTGGCAATGCTGGCGGACCGCGCGGTATTCCGTCTCGGGCACGCGCCCCACGATGAGCCCGCGTATGTTGCGTTCGGCCGCTTCCGGGAGCGAGAGGTTGCGGTGGGCAGCTCCAGGGTGCGGCTTGCGGTCCTGGAAGGGTCACCACCGGTTTCCGCCGAGGAAATGCAGGATTGGATAACCGATGCCGCGCAGATCGTAAGCAGACTCTACGGCCGTTTTCCTCTGGCCCAGGTGCAGGTTCTCGTGGTGCCGGATACGCGCGGGGCCGAACCGACTCCGTGGGCGCACGTCGTGCGGGGGGGCGCGCCGGCCGTGCATTTCTTCATCAACCAGCGCCGGCCCATCCACGAGTTCTACGACGACTGGACGGCGGTTCACGAGTTCTCGCACCTGCTGCTGCCCCTGGTCAATCGCGACGACGCCTGGTTGTACGAGGGCGTGGCGACTTACTACCAGAACGTGTTGCGCGCCCGCGCCGGACGAATCTCGGCGCGCGATGCCTGGGCCATGATGCACGCCGGATTCCAGCGCGGGCGAGACGACGCGACCGGCATGACGCTGGCGCAAGCCACCGAGAGCATGTATCGCAGCGGCGCCTATATGCGCGTCTACTGGGAGGGCACGGCGATCATGTTGATGGCGGACGTGCGGCTGCGGCAGATGACAGCGGGCAAGCAGTCGCTGGATACCGCGCTGGCGGCCCTCAACGAATGCTGCAGTTCGCCGGAACGTGCGTGGAGCGCGCGTGACCTGCTGGGCAAGCTCGACGAGATCACCGGAACGCGGGTGTTTCGAGAGCTCTACGACAGGCACGTTGCTTCGATGGATTTCCCTGAACTGGGATCGACCTACCGCGCGCTCGGACTGTCGACGGGGGCTGGCGGAATCGAATTGTCCGAAGACGAACGGGAACGCGGGTTGCGCGAGGCGATCATGGAAACCGGCGTACTGACAGTCGGCGAAACACCGGCCCAATAGACATGGTTGACGCATTGCTTGCCTACTTCCACTACACCGCAATGGTCCTGATCGCGGTATTCCTGGTTATCGAATACCAGACCTGCAGGCCCGGGCTGACGCCGCAGCGCATCCGCTACCTGGCCCGAGTCGATCTGTTCTACATGCTGGCGGCAATCCTGGCGCTGGCTACGGGAGTTGTGCGCCTGATCTGGTTCGGCAAGGGCGCGGCCTTCTATCTCCACAATCCCGTGTTGTATATCAAGCTGGCTTTGTTCGTGGCTGTCGGACTGATGTCGATTCCGCCGACGCTCCAGTACCTGCGCTGGACGCAAGCGATGACTTCCGGCGGCGGCGCTCCGGAGCCCTGGCAGGTCGCGCGCGTGAGCCGCTACCTGCAGGTGGAGCTGATCCTGTTCGCACTGATTCCCTTGATGGCGGTGATGATGGCGCGCGGCATCGGCACCCAGCCGGCTCCCCACGGCTCTCCATGAGATTGCCGTGGTTGCCTGGCCTGCTTCTGGCTGCGGCCGGCGTGGGCGCCGCGCAGGCGGCGCCCTTGCATCATTATCAGGTGGAGGTGCAAGAATCCTTCGACCGGCTTCGGGTGCGCGCCTGCTTCGAGGGTGCTGCACCATCGGAACTGATGGCGGAGACCAGCGGAGCGCGGGCATTTCTCGAACAGTTGAAGTTTGCGGGGAACGGCGCCGCCCGGCAGCCCGACGGCGACCGGATTTTGCTCGACGGCCTTGGTGACAATGGTTGCGTCGAGTATCGCGTAAAGCTCGAAGCGGCGCGTGGAGGCGTGCAGTCGGGCGGTCCGGAGTCGCGATGGGCGGGCCGCGACCTGCTTAGTTCGATCGGTGACTGGCTGTGGCGCCCGCCGCTGGAGGCCGGCGAGATCGAGATCACTTTCAAGCTGCCTGCCGGCGTCAACGTTTCCACGCCCTGGCAGCGGAGCGCCGGAAACCGCGGCGCGCACGTCTATCGAGTGGGACCCACACCGGTCAACTGGGCGGGCATCGTCGCATTCGGCCGCTTTACCCAACGGGACCTCGCCGTGGACGGCGGGACATTGCGTCTGGCGATCCTCGACAGTCCGCCGCCGCAGCAGCAGGCGTGGATCGAGCGCTGGATCGCCGCCGCGGCGCGCAATGCGTCGACGCTGCACGGGCGTTTTCCGGTGGACTCGGCGCAGGTGATCGTGGCGCCGACGCCACGTGGCAAGGGTCCGGTGCCCTGGGCTTATGTCTCCAGGGGCGGTGGACCGGCGGTGCACCTGTTCATCAATCCGGCGCATCCCGGGGAAGCTTTCGAGAGGGACTGGAGCGCCACCCATGAAATGTCGCATCTGTTCCTGCCCTATGCCGTGGCGCGCGATGCCTGGCTGACGGAAGGACTGCCAACCTACCTGCAGAACGTGCTCATGGCGCGCGGTGGCGCGATCGACGAGCGCGAAGCCTGGAAGCGCATGATCGTGGGCTTCCAGCGCGCGGCGAAAGTCGGCGCTGGACTGAGCCTCGCCAGGGCTTCCGAACGGGTCGGCATCGGCGGGGTGTACCAGCGGGTTTACTGGGCCGGTGCGGCGCTTATGCTGGAGGCGGATTTGCGTTTGCGCGAACAGTCGGGCGGAGCGCAGTCGCTCGATACCGCCCTGGAAGCGATGGCGCAATGCTGCTTTCGCCAGGACCGCCGCTGGACGGCGGTGGAACTGATGGAGCAACTGGATCAGGCGACCGGCACCACCCTCTTCGGCGAACTCGTCAGCGGGCGTCTCGACGACATCGAGTTTCCCGACTTCAAGGCCGTCCTCGTGCGTGCCGGCGTAACCGTGGCCGATGGCGAGGTCGTGCTCGACGACTCCGCACCCTGGGCCGCCGCCCGCCGGTCCCTGATGCGCCCGCCGGACAAATAGGGCCTTACTAATACAAGCGCTCACCGCAGAGGCGCAGAGGATTCGGAGGAAGACAATGGCGAGAAACACAATGTGACTGCCCGGGCGGACTGGGAGCGACAGTCCCCATGGCTACCGGCTTTTTGACTTTAGTCCGTTTCTCCGCGCTTTTCCTCTGTGCCCTCTGCGCCTCTGCGTTGAGAGTTGATTTAGATTCACCCGCCTCTAAAGGAACCGCGATTCGGCTACCATGTGCGCTTTTCGCGAAACCCCGCAGCCGATGACGAGCACTGCCGAAATCTGCTTCATGACGGCCGCCGAACAGGTCCGGCGCATTCGCGCGCGCGAATTTTCCGCGCTCGAAGTTCTGGAGGCGCACCTGCAGCAGATCGACCGCGTCAATCCCAAAGTCAACGCAATCGTGACCTTGCTGCCGGATCAGGCCAGGGCCGCGGCGAAGGCGGTGGATGCGGCGCTGGCCCGCGGTGAGGATCCGGGGCCGCTGGCCGGCCTGCCGGTTGCGCACAAGGATCTTGCGGTCACCAAGGGCGTGCGGACGACCTTCGGGTCGCCGATCTTCCGGGACTTTGTGCCTGATGTGGACGCCATCATTGTCGAGCGCCTGAAGAAGGCGGGCGCTGTTTCGATCGGCAAAACCAATACACCTGAATTCGGCGCCGGTTCGCAGACCTTCAACAAGGTGTTCGGTGCCACCCGCAATCCTTACGACCTGTCGAAAACCTGCGGCGGCAGCAGCGGTGGAGCGGCGGTGGCACTGGCTTGCGGCATGCTGCCGATCGCCGACGGTTCCGACCTCGGCGGCTCCCTGCGGAATCCGGCAAGCTTCTGCAACGTAGTGGGCCTGCGTCCTTCAGCAGGGCGGGTGCCGAACTGGCCGGGATTCTCCGCGTGGTTCCCGCTTTCGGTGGTGGGCCCCATGGCGCGCACTACGCAGGATGTGGCGCTGATGCTTTCGGCGATCGCCGGCCCGGATCCGCGCGCGCCGATCTCGCTGCAGGAGCCGGGACTGTCGTTCGCCCGTTCGCTGGTGCGGGATTTCAAGGGTGCGCGCATTGCCTGGAGCTCCGATCTCGGCGGACTGCCGCTCGAACCTGAAGTCAGGAAAATCACCGACGCGCAGCGCGGGGTGTTCGATGCGCTCGGCTGCGAGGTGGAAGATGCCACCCCCGACTTGCGCGACGCCGACGAGATCTTCGGCGTCATGCGCGCCTGGAACATGGAGCTTAGTTTCGGAGAACTGCTGAAAACCAGGCGCAGCGACATGAAAGATACGGTGATCTGGAACATCGAAGAGGGTGAAAAGCTCAGCGGCCCGCAGGTCGGCGCTGCGGAGCGAAAACGCACCCAGCTGTTCCAGCGCATGCGGGAGTTCATGGACAACTATGATTTCCTGGTTGCCCCGGTGGTGCAGGTGCTGCCCTTCGACGTGAGCATGCCCTATCCCACCGAAATCAATGGGACGAAGTTCGCGAACTACATCGAATGGATGCGTTCGTGCTACTACATAACCGTCACCGGCTCCCCGGCACTGTCCGTACCTTGCGGCTTCAGCACGCAGGGCCTGCCGGTGGGCCTGCAGATCGTCGGCCGTTACCAGGACGATTTCGGCGTGCTGCAGATGGGACATGCATTCGAGCAGGCAACCGGTTTCTGGAAGCGCCGTCCGGCAATCGCCGGATCCTGAGCTGTTTCACCGATTCACAATCATGAAGAATCCACATATGACCCCAAGCATCCGAAAATTTTGCATCATCGCCCTCGCCGTGCTGTGCAGCGCTACCGCGCTGGCGCAGACTGCCACCCCGCGCAAGGACCGCGTCTACCTGCGCGATGTCGAGGGCATCTGGATCAACGAGTCCTACATGAAGGCGCTGACGCAGTTGCGCAGTCCGCATGCCGCGGCGAAGAAGACGGCGCCGGTGGTCATCGCCATGAAGCGCGAAGGCCGTGCTTTTCCGATCGTGGTCACCGATTTCAACAAGGCTTCGATCCAGTCCGTCCTGGATGTCGAGCCCGATGGCAAGCCCGGGTCCTATCGCCTGGTGGTGGCGCCGGACGACAAGCCCGTCAGCAGCAACGAGGTGAAGTACATCCCGTTCCAGGGAACGAGGAATGCCCAGGGCGGATTCGACAAGTTGCGCGTGGCCGAACCGACCTTCATGAAGGGCAAGTGGAGCGACTACCTGCCGCTGCCCGGGGAGCTGAGCCCGTCCCTGAATCGCATCGTCATCGCCGGCACCTACAAGGACGAAAAGGGTCGGGCATGGGAGTTCACCGACGCAGGTGAAGCGCGCTGGCCTGATCAGAAATTTACCTACGAACTGTCGTTGAACGATCCGACGGCCGGCTGCGAGTACCTGCACACGGAGGACATCCGGGATGGCGAGGAGAAAAAGCGCTTCGGCTATGCCTGGAAGGCCGGCAAGCTTTCTATTTTTCCAGCCCGTCTGGCGGGCAAGAAAGTCGTGTGCGAGCCCAGGCCGCTCGCGGTCCTTACACCTGTGTAGGGGCCTGTGCACCAATTCGATCTACGCCGCGTTAAGCGGCGGCAGCAGGCCGTCGCCCTCGAGGGCGACGGAGTTTTCAAGCCACGAAACGACAATAAACGGGAGGAACATGAAAACGCTGAAGGGACTGTTGGCCGGTTGCGGATTGCTCGGTGTGTTGGTGTCCGGTGCAGTTTTCGCGGAGGAATGCGGCGGGCCGGTCACTGCCGATGAAGCGCGGGCGGCGGAGGATGCCCGCTATGCGGCGCAGACGGGCGATGACTTTGCCGCCATGGAGACGCTGTTTGGCGGCGACCTGGTTTACATCCATTCGTCCGCCGTGGTCGACAACAAGGCGAGTTATATCGAATCCATGCGTTCCGGCAACGTGAAGTATCGCAATATGCGGCGCAGCGAAGAGACCGTTCGCACCTATGGCTGCCTTGCGATCATCACCGGCCTCGCCAACTTCGACGTAACGGTCAAGGGCCAGGACCTGTCGGTGGAGATTCGCTTCCACAGCATCTGGGCAAACCGCGACAAGGGACTGCAGTTCATTTCCTGGGAAGCGACCCGCACCCCGCCCAAGCAGTAAGACGCAAGGTCCCCTCGCGCGCGGCGTCCTGCCGCGCGCGCAAGCGCGGCGGGCATGTCCGCCCCTCCGAAATGCGGCCGCGGCGTTAGGTGTTTGCAAACTTCGTTGCATACAATGAGTTCTTCGACCGCCAGCCCGCCGAACTGATTCCGTCCATGCCGCCAGCAGCAGAACGCAAGCGCCAGGAAAGCGTGCAGGAAGCCCTCGACCAGGTCAGGGAGCTGCTGCGGAAGCACCGCATCGTGGAAAGCATTGTCCGCAAGCAGGAAATGCCGAAACACGACCTGGTGGAGTCCCTGGTCCACAAGCAGAACCTCGTCGAGCTGCAAAAGAAGCTCGACAGGCTGCATCCGGCCGATGTTGCCTACATCCTGGAAGCGCTGCCTCTGGAGGAGCGCCTGGTGGTGTGGGAACTGGTCAAGGCAGACCGCGACGGGGACATCCTGCTGGAAGTCTCCGATGCGGTGCGAGAAACGCTCATTGCGGACATGGACCGCCAGGAGCTGGTCGCCGCGACGGAGCAACTGGACACCGACGAGATCGCCGACCTGGTCCCGGACCTGCCGCAGGACGTGGTCGCGGACGTCTTCCAGTCGCTGTCCACGGAGGAGCGCGAGCAGTTGCGTTCCGCGATGTCCTATCCGGACGATTCGGTGGGCGCGCTGATGGATTTCGACCTGGTCACCGTCCGCGAAGACGTGACGCTCGAGGTCGTACTGCGCTACCTGCGGCGCATGGATGAGTTGCCCGGACACACCGACCAGGCCTTCGTCGTGGACCGCGACGAAATCATCCGCGGCGTCCTGCCGATCAACCGCCTGATCGTGACTGACCCGGAAGTGCTGGTCGGCGACGTGATGAGCACGGAATTCATCACGCTGCTCCCCGACGACAAGGCGCAGAAAGCCGCCCAAGCCTTCGAGCGGTACGATCTGGTATCGGCACCGGTGGGAGACGCCAAAGGCCGCCTGGTCGGACGGGTTACCGTCGACGTGGTGGTGGATTTCATCCGCAGGAAAAGCGAGAACGAACTGCTCAGCCAGGCGGGCCTGCTGGAAGAGGAAGACATTTTCGCTTCGGTCTGGAAAAGCGCCAAGAACCGCTGGCTGTGGCTGGCGGTGAACCTGGTCACGGCATTTCTTGCCTCGCGCGTGATCGGCGTATTCGAAGGCACGATCGAGAAACTGGTGGCCCTGGCCACCCTGATGCCCATCGTGGCGGGCATTGCCGGCAATTCCGGCAACCAGACTGCCGCGCTGATCATACGGTCGCTGGCACTGGGACTGGTGAACCCGGATAACGCGCGCCGGCTGATCAAGAAAGAACTCGCCATCAGCCTGCTGAACGGCCTGGTCTGGGGCAGCATAACCGGACTTTTCGCTTATCTGCTCTACAGGAGCCTGCCGCTGGGCCTGGTTTTGATGAGCGCCATGTCGTTGAACCTTATCGTAGGCGCTCTGGTCGGAATGCTGGTGCCGCTGGTTCTGCAGAAAATGGGCCGCGACCCGGCCATCGGTTCGAGCGTCTTGCTGACCTTCACCACGGACAGCATGGGGTTTTTCATCTTTCTCGGGCTGGCCACCGTTTTCCTGCTCTAGGCCGCATCCGGCGCGCGGTTCTGCCCGTATGAAGTTATGTCCGACCTTCAATCGATTCCGGAGCCTTTAACTTGTTTCCCGTATTACGAACCCTGATAGGGGCTGCCGCCCTGATGGCGGCGGGATGCTCGCCGCTTTCATTCCTGAATGCAGTCGCCCCTGGCAAGGGGTACGCCGTGCAGACCGGCATTCCGTACGGATCCCTGCCGCGCCAGAGACTGGATCTCTACTTGCCGCGGCAGGCTGCGGCGCCGGCCCCGGTCGTGATTTTTTTCTACGGCGGCGGCTGGGAAGAAGGCAGCCGGGGCGACTATCGCTTCCTCGGCGCCGCGCTGGCAGCCAAAGGGATCGCCGTGGCGATCCCGGATTACCGTGTCTACCCCGAGGTTGTGTTTCCCTCCTTCGTCGAAGACGGCGCCCTGGCGGCGAAATGGGTGCAGGACAATGCCGCCGGTCTCGGCGGCGATGCGCGGCGCCTTTATCTGATGGGCCACTCGGCCGGCGCGCACATCGCCGCCATGCTGTCCCTGAACCACAAATACCTCGAGGCTGCCGGCTTCGACCGGCGGGCCGTTGCCGGCCTCATCGGGCTTTCGGGGCCTTATGATTTCCTGCCCCTGAAGAGCGCGCGCCTGAAGGAAATTTTCGGCGATCCGGCACCGCGGCTGACGCAACCGATCGACTTCGCGGATTCCAGCGCGCCGCCGGCCCTGCTGGTGACCGGATCGGCCGACGAAACCGTGAACCCGGGCAACAGCAAGCGCCTTGCCGAGGCGCTGAGGGCGTCAGGAGTTCAAGTGGAACACCGGGTGTATCCTGATATCGGACACGGCCGCACGATCGCGGCGTTTTCCCGGCCCTTGTCCGGCGGCGTACCCGTGCTGGAAGAAGTGCTCAATTTCATCGGTGCTGCGCCACGTGTTGCCGCCAACTAGCTTGCAGCAATGCTGCCCAGATTTGCAACGAGGAGAGTCGTCATGCTGATCCGCCGTCCGTCCGATATCCGTCCATCCGAGATCACCAGCGAGGCGCTGTACCAGGGCCGGCGCGATTTCATACGCGCCGCCGCGGCCCTGGGTGCCGCGAGCGGGCTGGCCGCCGCCGGGCTGATGTCGTCGCGCAACGCGCATGCGGCAGCCAAGCTCGCCAATGTGCGCAAGAGCAGCTACACGGTTGAGGACGCGCCGACGCCCTACGGGGACGTCACGACCTATAATAATTTCTACGAGTTCGGCACCGACAAGGACGATCCCTCGGCGCGCGCGGGCACCCTCAAGACCCGCCCGTGGACCATCAAGGTAGATGGCGAGGTCAGGAAGCCGAAAACGTTCGACCTCGACGCGTTGATGAAGCTGGCGCCGCTGGAAGAACGCACGTACCGCATGCGTTGCGTGGAAGGCTGGTCGATGGTGATTCCCTGGATCGGCTATCCGCTTTCCGAACTCATCCGGCGCGTTGAGCCGACGGGTAATGCCAAGTTCATCGAGTTCATCACGCTCCAGGACGAAGCGCAGATGCCGGGACAGAGAGTCCCTGTCCTGGCCTGGCCTTACGTGGAAGGACTGCGCATGGACGAAGCCATGCACCCGCTGACGCTGCTGGGCTTGGGCCTGTATGGCGAAGCGCTGCCTAACCAGAACGGCGCGCCCGTTCGCGCCGTGGTGCCCTGGAAGTATGGATTCAAGAGCGCCAAGTCCATCGTACGCATCCGCTTCGTCGAACAGCAGCCGAAAAGCTCCTGGGAACTCGCCGGCCCGAAGGAATACGGGTTCTACTCCAACGTCAATCCGCAGGTGGATCACCCGCGCTGGAGCCAGGCCAAGGAGCGGCGCATCGGCGAATTCCGCAAGCGCGACACGCTGATGTTTAATGGCTATGGCGACCAGGTCGCTTCGCTCTATACCGGAATGGATCTAAAGAAATACTTCTAGAGCTCCAGCGCTCACCGCAGAGAACGCGGAGGACGCGGAGGAAAAACGCAGAGGAAAACAAAGAAGGAATTTGGGTTGGATACTGCGGCGACGGACCCGGTGCGAGCTATGCGGCCGGGCGCAATCAGCAATGGACCATCCATAACCGCATTGCACATCGGTTCTCTCTCTGCGGCTTTTCCTCCGCGTCCTCTGCGATGAGAGGTTTTAAGCAATCCATGCAACCTGACGCAAAACACATAACCTGGATCAAGGCGGTAATTTTCGCGGCCAGCCTGATTCCGCTGGCGCGGCTGGCGTGGCTCGGCCTGCATCACAAGCTAGGCGCGAATCCGATCGAGTACATCACGCACTCGACGGGCTGGTGGGCGCTGAGCTTCCTTCTGGTCACGCTGTCCGTGACGCCGCTGCGTCGCCTTGCGAATCTACCCTGGTTGCTGCGGCTGCGGCGCATGCTGGGGCTGTTTGCTTTTTTCTACGCCAGCCTGCATTTCACCACGTACATCTGGCTAGACCAGTTCTTCGACGTGAAGGAAATCGTCAAGGACGTGGTCAAGCGGCCCTTCATCACCGTGGGATTTGCCGCCTTCGTGCTGCTCATCCCGCTTGCGGCGACGTCGACCAACTCGATGGTCCGCAGGCTGGGTGCAAAACGCTGGCAAACCCTGCACCGGCTGGTTTACCTGATCGGCGGGCTCGGCGTAATCCACTTCTGGTGGCTGGTGAAGAAAGACATCACCGAGCCCTTCATCTTCGCAGTCCTTCTCGCGGCTTTGCTGATCATCCGCCTGCTCTATCTGCTGCGGCAGCAGCGCGCCAACGCGGATGCGGCAAGCTCTACGGCGCGTTCACAGGCGGCCTGATGGCCGCCTTTATCGGGCGCCGCCAGAGTGGCGCTACCTACTAAAGGAGGCTTCCGTGCTGGTCGGGGTTCCAAAAGAAATCAAGGATCATGAGTACCGTGTCGGACTGACGCCCGCGGGGGTGCATGAACTGGTCAGCCGCGGCCACCGGGTGCGCGTGCAAGCCGGTGCCGGTGCGCGCGTCGGTGTTGCGGATGCGGACTATTCTTCTGCCGGCGCGCAACTCGTTTCTTCCGTGAACGAAGTGTTTGCGGCTGACATGGTGGTCAAGGTCAAGGAACTGCAGCCGGCGGAATTCGGCTTGATGCGCCGCGGCCAGATTCTTTTTGCCTACCTGCATCTCGCGCCAGATCCGCCGCTGCTCGACGCCATGCTGTCCGCCGGGGTAAGCGGTGTGGCATTCGAGACCGTCGCCGGTCGTAACGGCAGGCTGCCGCTGCTGGAACCCATGTCGCGCATCGCCGGCCGGCTTTCGATCCAGGTAGGTGCCTGGATGCTCACCACGATCAATGGCGGCAGCGGAATCCTGCTCGGCGGCGTGCCCGGCGTGCCACCGGGAAGGGTCGTGGTGATCGGCGCCGGCGCGTCCGGTGCGAACGCGGTGCAGACCGCAGCGGGGATCGGCGCGAGCGTCGTCGTTATTGACGTGAATGTCGACCGCCTGGCCGAAATCGACCAGACCTATCACGGTCGGGTCGAAACCTGTTTCTCGGAGAAACTCGCCATCGCCGAACAGGTAGCGCGCGCGGACCTGGTGATCGGAGCGCTTCTCCTGCCGGGCAAGCTGGCGCCAAAGCTCATATCCCGGTCATTGCTCAAACGCATGCGTCCGGGTTCTGCCCTGGTCGACATCGCCATCGACCAGGGCGGCATCGCGGAGACATCGCGGCCTACCTCGCATTCGCAGCCGTTGTATGTCGAGGAGGGCATCCTGCATTACTGCGTGCCGAACATGCCGTCGGCCTGCGCGCGTACCGCGACGCTGGCGCTGGCGCAGGCGACGTTCCCTTATGTCATGAAACTGGCGGACCAGGGCCTGGATGCGCTTGCGACCGACCCCGGATTCGCCGCCGGCCTGCAGGTGCATGGGGGACAGGTAACGCACGCCGGCCTCGCGCAGGATGCTGGAAGGCCCTATCGTTCGTTCAGCTAACGGCGACCTTCGCCGCGCGCGGCGACGAAAATTCCGCCAAGCAGAAGCACGAAGCCACCCAGTTGCAGCGCGCTGAAGGTTTCGCCGAACAGCAGGATGGCCAGCAGCGCCGAGCCGATCGGCTCACCAAGGATCGATAACGCCACGAAAGTCGCCGTCAGCCTGCGCAGCGCCCAGTTGAACGCGGTGTGGCCGATCAACTGCGGTCCGATCGCCAGCAGCGCCATGAAGCCCCATGCCGGCGCCGGCAGGCCGGCAATGGACGTCCCGCTGGCAATCAGACCCCCAATCAGCAGCACTGCAGCGATTGCATAGGCCAGCCAGACGTAGGCGATCAGGGATATTTTCGCCCGCAATGCCCTTCCCACCAGCAGGTAACCCGAAGCGGACAGGGCACCGATGAGTGCCAGCGAGTTTCCGAGCAGCGGCGCTTTGCCGGAGCCGCCATCGGCCGGACCGGCGTCCGCGGCGAATATCAGGAAGCTGCCCGCGATGGTCAGCGCAATGCCGGTTAGTGCAGCCGCCCGCGGACGTTCACGGAGCAGCAACGCAGAGGCCAGGCCCACCCAGAGCGGATTGGTGGTCACCAACGCCGTGCTGCTGGCGATGGAGGTGTACTCGAGTGATGTGATCCAGGTCCAGAAGTGCAACGCCAGAAATGCGCCGGAGAGAACACATAGCGCGAACTCGCGTTTGCCGAGCCGGAGAATTTCCCTGCCGTGACGCAGCCAGGCGAACGGCGCAAGCAGGGCCGCGGCAAGGCCGAGTCGGACCGCGGCAATCGTGAGAGAAGAGGCGCCTTCTGCGTGCGCGAAGCGGATCAGGATCGCGGCGAAGGAGACGACGACAACGCCGGTGCCAAGAATCAGAAACGGGAGAAAGCGGGCTGGCATGCGGCGTTATATCACGCCGGCAAGTCGGGTCGTCCCAGTGGTCTAGTGCACCTTGTCCGGCGTGGCCGGAAGGTCCGGCACCGCGAGTACGTCGATGCCTTCTTCCTTGAGCGCGATGACTTCCCGGCCCGAGGCCGTGCCGCGGATGGCGCGTTCCGGGGCTTCCTTGTAGAAAATCCTGCGGGCTTCCTCGGGGAAACGCTTGCCGACGTATTCAGTACTGCTCAAGACATGCTCCACGAATTTCTGCCTGAGCATCTGCGCCGCATTCGCCACTGCTACGGGTTGGGATTCGTCCGCGCCCGGTTTCCCCGCAGACCGCCTCTTTACGTGGGGCGCCGAAAGTTGTTTCTCGATGTCGACGGACCCGCAGACCGGACAGGCAATGCGCCCTGCCTCCGTCTGCGACGCGAAATCGTCGGCGGAACCGAACCACCCTTCAAAACGGTGGGCCTTGTCGCAGGAGAGATTGAAAACAATCATGATGTCTTGTCGCCACCGCAGCTTGGCGGCGGCATGGAGTTTAACATCGCATACCCTGTACAAGGATAGAGGGCACGTCGTTGCAATGGTTCCGCTGCTGCCGCCGCGGCCGGGATGAAAGGCAGCCTTTAATTCCCGCTTAAACGATCGGGTCCCCTGCCCGGATGACAGGGGTTTTCATCCGCCGACGCGGATCAAGGCAGCAGCCGTTCCCCGGTGTAGAGCTCCTCGGGACGTTCGCGCTCCCGTATGAGGTGCATCTGGTTACCGTCGACCATGACCTCGGCGGCGCGCGGCCTGCTGTTGTAGTTGGAACTCATGGCCATGCCGTAAGCTCCGGCCGACATGATCGCCAGCAGGGCGCTTTCGCGCAGCGCCAGTTCACGGTTCCGCGCCAGAAAATCGCCGCTTTCGCACACCGGCCCGACGATTTCGTACTGGCGCACCGTACCGCCCTCCGGCCTGACCGGCACCACTTCATGCCAGGCGTCGTAGAGGGCCGGCCGCATCAAGTCGTTCATCGCGGCATCGACGATGGCGAAATTGCGCGCTTCGCCGTGCTTGAGATACTCGACGCGAGTCAACAGCAGTCCGGCGTTGCCGACGATCGAACGTCCCGGTTCGAGCAGGATCTCCTGTTTGCGGTTGCCGATCGTCTCGAACAGCGCCGCAACATACTCGTCGGGTGGCGGCGGGACTTCGTCGCGGTAACGGATGCCGAGGCCCCCGCCGAGATCCAGGTGCGACACTGTAATTCCTTCGGCTGCCAGCGCGTCGACCAGCCCCAGCACCTTGCGGAACGCATCGATGAAGGGCGCGACCTCGGTGAGTTGAGAACCGATATGGCAGTCTATGCCGACGACATCGAGATTCCGCAGTTGCCGCGCGCCCCGATAAATTCGCAACGCCTCCTCGAAAGGCACGCCGAACTTGTTTTCCTTCAGGCCGGTGGAAATGTAGGGATGGGTCTTCGCATCCACGTCGGGATTGACCCTCAGGCTGACGGGGGCCTTCATGCCGGCTTCGCCTGCCAGCTTGTCGAGACGTTGCAGCTCGCTTTCCGATTCAACATTGAAACAGCGAATGCCGGCGGACAGGGCCTGACGCATTTCCGCGGCGGTCTTGCCGACACCGGAGAACACGATTTTTCCCGGATCCCCTCCGGCGGCGATGACGCGCGCCAGCTCCCCGCCGGACACGATATCGAATCCGCTGCCGAGGCGGGCCAGCACATTCAGGATAGCGAGGTTCGAGTTGGCTTTCGCTGCGTAGCAGATCAGGTGCGGGCGCGAGCCAAACGCGCGGTCGTAGCGCTGGAACGCATCGGTCAGCGCGGCGCGCGAATAGACGTAGCAGGGCGTGCCGAATTCCGCGGCAATTTGCGAAAGCGCTACGTCCTCGGCGTGCAGTTCGCCGTTGCGATGGGCAAAGAAGCTCACTTCTCGCCGTTCCGTTCCTTGACGGTGCCTTCCTCGGTCAGTTCAGGCTTGGCCTTTTCCTTCGGCGGGTAAAGGGCGCCCTTCTGGCCGCAGGCGGAGACGATGAATGTGAAGAGGAGAAGAATGCCGAGCCGGCGCATGGAAATGTTTTCTGGATGATGCCGGTCGAGTTTAGCACAGCGCACCAGGTCGTCTAACGCAGGTGCGCTATCCCACCTCTCACCGCAGAGGACGCAAAGGACGCAAAGGACGCAGAGGAAACCAAAAAAGAGAGATAGTAAAGGTACGTGTTCAGCGGGGCAGATTGCCAATTGATACCAAGCACCGCCAGTGCAGAAGTGGGCGACAGCCGAATCACGGACTGACTGTGCCCCTTGTTCCGGTTTTTCTCTCGCTTTTGCCTTTCCTCCGCGTCCTTTGCGTCCTCTGCGGTGAGTGTTGTTCTAGAGCGTGCCCTATTCAGATGTCCATGTAGTAAAGGCCCATGCGGTCCAGGTCGGTGCAGGCGTCCCTGTACCAGGGGCAGACGCCGGCGACGATTTTCCAGAAGCGCCGCGAATGGTTCATTTCGATCAGGTGCGCGAGCTCGTGGACCACGACGTAGTCCACCGTCGATTGCGCAGCCTGGATCAGCCGCCAGTTGAGGCGAATGTCCCCCTTGACGTTGCAGCTACCCCAGCGGGTGCGTGCCGCCGAAAGGAACAGCCGGGGAACCGCAACATCGAGGCGCGGCGCGTACACGGCGATGCGTTCCGAGAAATTCGCCTTCGCATGGCGCCGGTACCACTGGACCACGGCCGCCTGTACCGCCGTCTTGCCCTGTGGCGCGGCAAGCGCAATCTTCAGGCGATCGCCTTCTTCCAGGGTGCTGATGACGGAGTCCTCGACCAGGGACAGCTGCAGTTCGCGACCAAGAAAGCGGATGCGGTCGCCCTCGATCCACGACTGCTTGCGGGCCGGATAGGCGCTCCAGACGGCCAGTTTCTTCAGCACCCATTCCCCGGCTTCTAGGACGACAGCCGCGATGCGCCGCTCCGAGCTGCGCCAGGGCGCGTTGACGGTGAGGCCGTGCTCGTTCACCGTCAGCACGATGCTACGGCGCTGCTGGCTGCGCTTGAGCAGGTAAGGGACCTCGCGGTCACCAAGCCGGATCGATTTGGGCTCGGAAACCGCGGTGACGGGGAAGAGATCGCTTATGAGCGCGCGTTCCCGAGGCGGGCGACTTCGGTTTCTATCCAGGCTTCTGCTTTCCGGTTGACGGCGTCGGGGGCCAGGCCCCCGGATTGAATGACGGGCCCGATGCTGACCGTAATGGTACCCGGATATTTCACGAAAGCATTGCGTCCCCACACTGTGCCGGCATTGTGCGCGATCGGCAGCACCGGAGCGCCGGTCTTGCAGGCGAGCCAGGCTCCGCCCAGGTGGTAGCGTCCGCGCTTGCCCGGCGCGATGCGCGTGCCTTCGGGGAAGATCACGATCCACCAGCCATTGGCCAGCCTGTCCCTGCCCTGTTCAAGGGTTTGCTTCAGCGCCCGCGCCGCCGAACCGCGGTCGATAGCGATGGGATGCATCATCGAAAGTCCCCAGCCGAAGAAGGGTACGCGCAGGAGTTCGCGTTTCAGCACCCAAACCTGCGGGGGAAGCAGTACCTGGTAGGCCAGGGTTTCCCATGCTGACTGGTGTTTCGACAGCACGATGCAGGTTCCTGATGGCAGGTTTTCGCCGCCGACCAGACGGTAGCGCACGCCGCAAATGGTCCTGGCCGCGGCGACGATGAGGTGCGACCAGACGGTGATGATGCGATAGCGGGTTCGGACCGGAAACGGGAAAGTGAGCAGCGAGAGAACCGCAAAAACCACTGTGAGCGCTGCGCGCACCAGTTCAAAGACGGCAGAGCGCAGCAGCGCGACGAAAAATGTCATGCTGCCGCCTCCGTGACTGGTGACGATTCACTATCAGCGAGCGGTCGGCGGCTGGTGGCAATCGCGGGCGGTCGTATCCCCACCATGTGCAGCCCCTGCTTCCTGCTCATGCCACTATACGGCGGACCGCTTCGGCGAGGTCGGAAAACACCTGGGTACCTTCAGGAAGATCGCCGGCAGCCTTGGTCTTCTTGCCTTTGCCGGTTAGCACCAGAAAGGGTTTCGCGCCGGCCGTTGATGCAGCCTGCAGGTCGCGCAGCGAATCGCCTACGCTTGGCACCCCGCTCAACGAGACATTGAAGCGCTGGGCGATGTCCAGAAACATGCCGGGCTTCGGTTTGCGGCAATCGCAATCGGATTCAGCCGAATGCGGGCAGTAGAACAGCGCATCGATGCGGCCGCCGAACAGGCCCAGCGCGCGGTACATCTTGTCGTTGATGGCATTGAGGGCCGCCATGTCGAACAGGCCGCGGCGGATTCCGGACTGGTTCGAAGCCACCACCACCCGGTAGCCGGAGTGGTTGAGCCTGGCGATAGCTTCCAGACTGCCCGGGATTGGCTTCCACTCGTCCGGGTTCTTGATGAACTGGTCGCTGTCCCGGTTGATGACGCCGTCGCGATCGAGGATGACAAGTTTCATGGCCAAGTGAACGGTGAACGGGGAACAGGGAACGGAAAAACCGATGCAGGTTTTGTCATGATTGTACCGTTCGCCATTCGCTGATCACTGTTCTCGCCTTGTCATGCGGCCAGCTTGGAAATGTCGGCGACCTGGTTCATCAGGCCGTGGAGTTCGCGCAGCAGGGCGACGCGGTTGCCGCGGACTTTCGGATCTTCAGCCATGACCATGACGTCGTTGAAGAAGGCGTCGACAGGTTCGCGCGCCTGCGCCAGGACCTTGAGCGATCCTGCGTAGTCGTTCGCCGCAAAACGGGCGGCAACATCAGGGCGGACCTTTTCGACGACGCCTGCGAGCGCTTTTTCCGCCGGTTCGGTCAGCAACGCAGGGTCCACTCCGGCCGCCGTGTCCTCCGCCTTCTTGAGGATGTTGCCGATCCGCTTGTTGGCGGCTGCCAGCGATGCGGCTTCCGGCAGGGTGCCAAATTCGATCACGGCCTTGATGCGCGAGACCACTTGGTGCAACGGAGGTTGCAGGGCAATGACCGCATCGACCGCATTTCGGTCATGGACCGCCGCGAGCTGGTTACGATAACGCTCGTATACGAACTCGACGATCGGCGCCACGATGTCTTTGCCTAGCACGCCGGGTTTGAACAGAGTCACAGCCTGGCCGACCAGTTCAGCGATTTGCAGTTTGAACGCGGATCCCCTGATACGGGATGCAGTGCCAGCAAGTTCGAAAGCGCTGATGATGCCCAGCGCGGCGCGACGCAGGCCGAATGGATCCTTGTCGCCGGTGGGCAGGAGTCCGATGCCCCAGATGCCAACCAGGGTTTCAATGCGGTCGGCAATGAAAAGCGCCAATCCCACCAGGTTTTCAGGATCCGAGTTTTCATCGATCCGGTTGCGATACTGGTCGCCGATGGCATTCGCCACCTTCGCGTCCTCACCGTCGGCCAGCGCGTAGTAGCGGCCCATGATGCCTTGCAGTTCCGGGAATTCTCCGACCATGCTGGTGACCAGATCGGCCTTGGCGAGCAGCGCCGCACGATCTGCCAGAGCTGGATTCGCGCCGACGGCCTGTGCCACGATTTTAGCGAGAGCGCGCACACGCCCGATCCTGTCCAGCTGGCTGCCGAGCTTGTTGTGGTAGACGACATTGCCGAGCTGGGGAACGCGGTCGGCGAGCTTCGTCTTCTTGTCGATCTCGAAAAAGAACCGGGCGTCCGCCAGCCGGGGCCGCACGACACGCTGGTTGCCTTCGACCACGTTCCTCGAATCGGCGAGCCGCATGTTCGATACGATCAGGAACATGTTGGTCAGCTTGCCCGCCTCGTCGAACAGCGGGAAATACTTCTGGTTCTGGCGCATGGTCAGGATCAGGCATTCCTGCGGCACCGACAGGAACTCCTGCTCGAACATGCCGACATAGACCGTGGGATACTCGACCAGCGCCGTAACTTCATCGAGCAGCGGGAAATAGTCCGTTTCCATGCCGAGCGAGGCATGGAGGGCCGTGGCTTTTTCGTCAAGTTGGCGGGCGATGTCGGCCTTGCGCACGTCGAAATCCGCCATCACGTGACCGTCGCGCTCCAGCCTCGCTTCGTATTCGTCCGCGCGGTCCAGCTTGATGTCTTTCGCTCCCTGGAAGCGATGCCCGTGCGTGATCCGGTCGGCTTTGAGCCCCAGCGCGGAGACGTTCAGCAGGCTGCCGCCATGCAGAGCCACCAGGCCATGGGCCGGGCGCACGAACTTGACGGTCGTGGCGCCGTCCGCGAGCTGGTAGCTCATCACCTTGGGGATCGGCAGTTTCGCGATCGCCTGCTCGATGGCTTCGGCAAGCGCGGCCTCGAGGGTCTTGCCCGGCTCGATGCTGCGCAGGAATACGCTGTCGACCTTGCCGTCCGATTTGATGGTCAGGGTGTCCGTGCCGACCTTGGTGTTCACCGCAACGTCTGCAAGCGCTGCCTTGCCCTGCGCCGCGAGTTTCTTGCGCAGCGCATCGCTCCAGCCGCCATCTTCCTTGCGCGCGACGGCGGCCGGCATCAGCTTTTGTTCCAGCGGGCGGTCGCGCCCTTTTTCCAGAACCGAGGTGATGTAAACGGCGAGGCGGCGGGGTGTGGCGAAGGCCTTTACCTTGGAAGTGGCGTCCAGCAGCGCAACGTTCCTGAGGCTGTCGGCAATGCCGCCGGCGAAAGCATCGCCCAGGCGCTTCAGCGCTTTCGGCGGCAGTTCTTCAGTAAACAACTCGACCAGAAGGTGTGCGCTCACGTCGCAACCGCCTTCGCCTTGTTGGCCGCTTCCTTCTCTGCAAGCCCGGCCTTCATCGCCACAACGTCGATGCCGAGCTTCTGCAACTGCTCCGGCCTGGACATCGGGAAATCCTTGCGCAGGCGTGAATCGAAATAAGCCTGCGACACAGCGCGGGCAAGGTTGCGGATACGGCCTATGTAAGCAGCGCGTTCCGTGACGGATATGGCACCGCGGGCGTCGAGCAGGTTGAAGGTATGCGCGGCCTTCAGCACCATTTCATAGGCGGGCAGGGCCAGTTGCGCCGCCATCAGGCGCTTCGCTTCATCTTCATGGTCGCTGAAGTGCCGGAACAGGACTTCGGTGTTGGACTGTTCGAAGTTGTAGGTCGACTGCTCAACCTCGTTCTGGTGGAACACGTCGCGGTAAGTCAGGCCCGGTGTCCACACCAGGTCGAAGACGTTTTCCACGCCTTGCAGGTACATCGCCAGGCGCTCGATGCCGTAGGTGATCTCGCCGGTGATCGGCTTGCAGTCGAGGCCACCGACCTGCTGGAAATAAGTGAACTGCGTGACCTCCATGCCGTTGAGCCACACTTCCCAGCCCAGACCCCAGGCGCCCAGCGTAGGATTCTCCCAGTCGTCCTCGACGAAGCGGATGTCGTGGGCCTGCGGGTCGATGCCCAGTGCCTGCAGGGAACCCAGATACAGATCGATAATTTCCAGCGGCGAGGGTTTCAGCACCACCTGGAACTGGTAGTAGTGCTGCATGCGGTTCGGATTCTCGCCGTAGCGGCCGTCCTTCGGGCGGCGGGACGGCTGCACATAGGCGGCTCGCCAGGGCTCCGGTCCGATCGCGCGCAGGAATGTCGCAGTGTGTGAAGTGCCCGCGCCGACTTCCATGTCGTACGGCTGCAGTACGGCGCAGCCGCGGTCGCCCCAATATCGTTGCAGCGTTAGAATCACTTCCTGGAATGTCGGCATCGCGGATTTCTGCGGTAAATCAGGGCTTAAGCGCCCCGACCAAAAACGGTGATTGTACTCAAATCCGAATTCCCGGACGAGTCACATGAGAGGAAGAATGATGCACCGATGGCTGGCTATGTTGTGTTGTTTGTGGCTGCCGCTGGCCGCGGCGGCGGGCGAAATGGCGCCGTGGGGCCACGCGAAACTCCTGGAAAAGACCTACAGCAAGCAGAAAGTGGTTTACGACGTCGCGGTCAGTACCGTCGCGCAGTTGCGCAATCTGCTGGATCGCGCCAGCTATCTTTCCATCCTCAACGAGGCCGATCCCTTCGACAGCAGGATCGTCATCGTGCTGCACGGCGACGAGATTCCGTTCTTCGCGATCCGCAACTACGACAAATACAAAGGGCTGATGGCGAAGGCGCAGAGCCTGACAGTCGGCGGGATCGTCGATATACGCATGTGCCGGGCGGCGGCGAAACGCCGCGGTTTCGACCCGCAGGACATCCACGGCTTCGTCACCATGGTGCCCATGGCGGACGCGGAGATCGTCGACCTCCAAAGTCAGGGCTTCGCTTACATGCAGTAAATCGTCAGCGGCGTGACTGGACCTTCCGCACAATCGCTGCCAGCAGGATCATCAGCACCGACAGTGCGATGAAACCGTAGTTGCCCCATCTGACATATGGCGTGGCGCCCTGGTAGCCGAGGACCTCGCCGCTCACCACCGTCGTCGTAAACTCGGGCGCGGAAGCGGCGATCCGGCCTTTCGGGTCGATGATCGCCGTTACACCGGTATTGGTCGCGCGCAGCATTGCCCTGCCGGTTTCGAGCGCGCGCATTTGCGCGATCTGAAGATGCTGCTTCGAGGCGATGGAATCCCCCCACCAGGCATCGTTGGTGAAATTGGCCAGCACGGTGGCTTCGGGCAGTTGCCGGATGACCTCCTCCCCGAAGGCGTCCTCGTAGCAGATATTGACCGCGACCTTCAGGCCGGCCACGAGGATCGGTTTCTGGACTGCTTCGCCCTGGGAAAAGTCGGACATCGGAATGTGCAGGATTTTCATCACCCAGCCCAGCACCGGCCGCAGGGGAAAATAATCGCCGAATGGAACCAGGTGATGCTTGCGGTAGACCTGCGTCGGTGCGGAACCGTAACTCATCACGCTGTTGTAGTAACGGCCGGAGGCGGCGAGTTCGGGTACGCCGACGAGCACGTCGCCGTTGCGCGTGCGCGCATGCGTCGACAGCGCCTCGATGTAGTGTACCGGCACATCGACGTTGAGCATCGGCAGCGCCGTTTCCGGAAGCACGATCAACGCTGCCTGCGTCGACCTGGCCATCTGCATGTAAGTATCGAGTGTCGCCATTGCCCGTTCCGGACGCCACTTCATTTCCTGCGGTATGTTTCCCTGCAACAGGGCGACACTCACCGGTGTGCCAACCGGTTCGGTCCAGTTCACCTGGGAGAATGTGAATCCAAGCAGCAACAGCACGGCAGCGATGGCGCCGCCTCCGAGCAACGGTAGTCGTGCGGACGATGCGGTGTATTGGAAGACGCCGTGTGCCATCCAGGCGAGCGCCCCGGCGAGCATGGCAGTGGCCAGGGAAAGACCGAATACGCCGAATACCGGCGCATAGCCTGAAAGGGGGCTGTGAGGTGCCTGCGAATAACCCAGCGCCAGCCAGGGGAAGCCGCTTAACAGCCAGCCGCGCGTCCACTCCGAGAGCGTCCACAATGCGGGGAACAGCAGCAGATTCGCGACCGGCGTCGACACCCGCAGTCGCGCCACCAGCGCGGCGACGGTCGCCGGAAAACACGCGAGGTAAATGCAGAAAAGCAGGGTGAACACGGCGGCCACCGGCATCGCCATGCCGCCATAATCGTGAAGGCTGACATAGACCCAGCTGACGCCAGCGAGGAACAGGCCGAGGCCGAAAGAAAAGCCGGTTGCGGCCGCGGCGCGGACCGTGGCGTGATCGGACGTGGCGTGATCGGACGTGGCGTGATCGGACGTGGCGTGATCGGACGCAGCGCAACGCTGCAACAGCAGCAGCAATCCCGCCAGCGTCAGAACCGGGACCGGGAACAGGTGGAACGGCGCGTAGCCAAGGACCGAGGCCGCGCCCAGTGCCAATGGCAGCAGGAAAAGGCGAACGGCGCCGCGGCGGATCAGGCGCGGGTCTCCGTGCTGATTTTTTCCACCAGTACCGAATGCAGCCGGCGGCTGTCGGCGCGCAACACCTTGAAATTCAGGTCGCCCATGCGGAACTGTTCGCTGCGCTTGGGCAGGCGGCCGAGATGCGACAGCACCAGGCCACCCACGGTGTCGAAATCCTCGTCGCTGAAATCGGTGCCGAAGGTGCGGTTGAAATCTTCGATCTCGGTTTGTGCCTTGACGCGGAACTGGCCGTTGCGGTCGAGGATGATGTTGGCTTCGGTCTCGTCGAAATCGAACTCATCCTCGATTTCGCCGACGATCTGTTCGAGCACGTCTTCGATGGTCACCAGCCCGGCGACGCCGCCATACTCGTCCACGACGATGGCGATGTGATTGCGGTTGCTGCGGAAATCTTTGAGCAGTACGTTGAGACGCTTCGATTCCGGTATGAACACCGCGGGCCGCAGCATGTCGCGGACGTTGAATTCCTCGCCCGCGTAGTAGCGCAACAAATCCTTGGCGAGCAGGATTCCGATCACGTCGTCCTTGTTCTCTCCGATCACGGGGAAGCGCGAATGGCTGGTTTCGATCACCCAGGGAATGAATTTCTCTGGCGGATCGCCGATGTCTATGACGTCCATCTGCGCGCGCGGAATCATGATGTCCCGGGCCTGCATCTCCGAAACCTGCATCACGCCTTCGATCATGCCGAGGGCGTCGGCGTCGAGGAGGTTGCGCTCGTAGGAGCGCTGCAACAGTTCAATGAGTTGCTCGCGGTCTTCCGGCTCGCGCATCAGCAATGCGCCCAGCCGCTCGAGCAGTGATGGCTTGTGCGGTTCGTCTTCCATGAATTAAGAGGTCGTAAAAGGTGAGCGGCGAACGGTTAACAGTGAACTGTAATCCGTGAACCGTAAATTACGGCGACGCTCCGATTTTTCCGTTCGATGTTCACTGTTCACTGTTTACTGTTTACTTTTGACAGTTTACCGTTCACTGGCTCTTGTAGGGGTCAGGATACCCCAGCTTCGTTACAATTTCCGTTTCCAGGGCTTCCATGACGCCCGCATCGGTGTCGTTTTCGTGATCGAAGCCTTGCAGATGAAGCATTCCGTGAACCAGTAAATGAGCGTAGTGGGCAGCCGGATCCTTGTGCTGCTGCAATGCCTCTTCGGCGACCACGGGGACGCAGAGCACGATGTCGCCGGATAACGGTGGCGTATCGCGATAGATGAAGGTGAGCACGTTCGTCGTGGTGTCCCGGCCGCGGTAATCGCGGTTCAGGCCACGGCCTTCAACGGCGTCGACCAGCCGCACCGTGACGTCCGCATCCGTTCGCAGGGCTGCCATCGCCCATTTTCGCAAGCGCGCACGCGTCGGCAGATCGTCATCGGGCAGGGCGTATTGTACGGCCAGCGTTAAAACGGGCTTGCCGCGACGTTCCCGGACCGGATCAGTCTTTCTGGCGTGACTGATGCTCTTCATAGGCCTGCACGATTCTTAGTACCAGCGGGTGCCGCACGACGTCTTCCGCGAGGAAACGCGTAAAGGCGATCCCGCGGACTTCGCTGAGGATGTGGTTCGCCTCGATGAGGCCGCTCTTGTGGCCTTTCGGCAGGTCGATCTGCGTCACGTCGCCGGTGATCACGGCCTTGCTGCCGAAACCGATGCGGGTGAGGAACATCTTCATCTGTTCCGGTGTGGTGTTCTGGGCCTCGTCGAGGATCACGAACGAATGGTTCAGCGTGCGGCCTCGCATGTAGGCGAGCGGGGCGATCTCCATGGCGCCGCGCTCGAAAAGCTTGGCCACTTTTTCAAATCCCATCAGGTCATAGAGCGCGTCGTACAGGGGGCGCAGGTAAGGATCCACTTTCTGTGCCAGGTCGCCCGGCAGGAAGCCCAGCCGTTCTCCCGCTTCCACGGCAGGCCGCACCAGCACGATGCGCTTGACCAGGTCGCGCTCGAAGGCATCGACGGCGCAGGCAACGCCAAGGTAGGTTTTACCGGTGCCCGCAGGGCCGATGCCGAAAGTGATGTCGTGTTCCTTGATCTGGCGGATGTATTGCACCTGGCGCGGGGTGCGGCCGTGCAGGTCGCGGCGGCGGGTGTGCAGGACCAAAGCATCGTCGACCGGCGGTGGTTCCCCGGAAAGCTCGATCAGTCCGAGCTGGATTTCCTCCAGGCCCAGGTTGCGGCCGGCCAGTCCGTAGAAATGCCTGAGGGCATCGGCGGCGAGCCGCGCTTTCGGTTCTTCCCCGGACACGGAGAAATGCTCCCCGCGCCGGGCGATCGTGACGTCGAGCGCGGCTTCGATCTGCTTGAGGTTCTCGTCGAGCGCGCCGCTGAGGTTGGCCAGGCGCTCATTGTCGACCGGGGTGAGGGAAAACTCGAGGGGCTTCAAGCGGCCTTTTCGCGTGCCACGATTTCGCCGCGGAGCGTATGCGTCAACGCCTCGGTAATGCGCATGTCGACGATGTGCCCGGCGAGTCGCGCCGATGCTGGGAAGTTCACTGTGCGGTTGTTGCTGGTGCGCCCGGCCAGCTCGCTGGGATTCTTCTTCGAGGGGCCTTCGACGAGGATCTGCTGGATGGAGCCGACCATGCTGCGGCTGATGCGCTGCTCGAGCGCATCGAGCTTTTGCTTCAGCCGTGCCAGGCGCTCCTGCTTCACTTCCTGTGGCACCGGGTCGTCGAGTCCTGCCGCCGGGGTTCCGGGGCGGGCGCTGTACATGAAGCTGTAGCTTGCATCGAATCCGATCTCGTCCACCAGCTTCAGGGTCTGCGCGAAATCCGCCTCGGTTTCTCCAGGAAATCCGACGATGAAATCCGACGCGATGGAAACCTGCGGACGCGCGGTACGCAGGCGGCGGATGATGGATTTGTATTCCAGGGAGGTGTATCCGCGTTTCATCGCGCCGAGGATGCGGTCCGATCCCGACTGCACCGGCAGGTGAACGTGGTCCACCAGTTGCGGCACTCGGCGGTATGCCTCGATCAGCCGCGGCGTAAATTCCCTGGGATGCGATGTCGTGTAACGCAAACGCTCGATGCCCGGAACCTCGGCGAGATACTCGAGCAGGAGCGCGAAGTCGGCGATCTCACCGTCGCTCATGGCGCCGCGATAGGCATTCACGTTCTGCCCGAGCAGCGTGACTTCCCTCACGCCCTGGTCCGCGAGCCCGGCCACTTCGGTGAGGACGTCGTCGAACGGGCGCGAAACTTCTTCGCCGCGCGTGTAAGGCACCACGCAGAAGCTGCAGTATTTGCTGCAGCCTTCCATGATCGAGACGAAAGCGGTACAGGCTTCGACTCTGGCGGGTGGCAGATTGTCGAACTTCTCGATCTCAGGGAAGGAGATGTCGACCTGCGGTTTGCCGCTGCGTCGCCGTTCGCGGATCATCTGTGGCAGGCGATGTAGCGTCTGCGGGCCGAATACCAGGTCCACGTAAGGCGCCCGTTCGAGGATCGCGGCACCCTCCTGGCTGGCGACACAGCCGCCAACGCCGACGATGACGCCGGGCTTCGCCTGCTTGAGCGGCCTGATGCGGCCAAGGTCGTGGAACACCCTTTCCTGGGCGCGCTCGCGCACCGAGCAGGTGTTGAAGAGAATGATGTCGGCCTGGGCCGGATCGTCGGTCTTCTCGATTCCGGCCACGTCCAGGTCGGAGGCGGCGAGCACGTCCGCCATCTTGTCCGAGTCGTATTCGTTCATCTGGCAGCCAAACGTGCGGATGTACAGTTTCATGCGCTGCTATTTGTGCGAGTTGCCGGCCGGGGGCGGGATGCTTTTGAGGGGATACTTCTTCGCTTCTTCCGCGGTCAGCAGCCATACCTGCGAAAGTTCGCCGCCGATGGCAGTGGTAAAAATGATCTGCGCGGTCTGCTTTTGCAGGGAAGCCGGCATGACGATGAAATTCTGTTCATTGAAGATGCGGCTGCCAGCCGACATGTGGAATGTCTTTTCGCTGACCTTGTCGCTGATTTTCATGTAGGGATACTCGAAGGCCTTCATTTCGCCGCGTTTGGCTTTTTGCGGGAAGGTGCGCTCGGCCATTGCCGACGTTGCGCAGCAAATGACGCAAAGGGCAGTCAGGCAATGGACCAGAAATTTACGCATCGTTCCTTTTTGGCCGGCCGGCAGTTCCGATGAGCATGATTCGGATCACGGCGACCCGGCAACGGGCAATGCCTTAACAGAGGCAAAACAAGCGTTTGGAGTTTACCGCTTTCTCCGTCCCTGCGTCGGGCAAGGCGCCGCCGCGGTGCCCGGCGGAAAACACAAAGGGCTTGCGCGATGGCAGGCCCTTTCATGTTGCATGTCTGGTGGTGATAGGTGGACTTGAACCACCGACCCCAGCATTATGAGTGCTGTGCTCTAACCAACTGAGCTATATCACCGAATCTGGATGTTTTTACTGCGGCTGGAGCGGCGGCAACCACATGTTTCTGTCGTTACGACAGGACTCCGACCCCGGGCGGTCCGCGGTGATGCTTCCAACCGTTGTGCCGCCCCCCCGACAGGGAGCGCAAGGTTACTGACCGTCCCCGGCGTTGTCAAGGTAATATCCGGTACGAATCAACCCTTTGACAGACGTGTAGACTGGGGAAATGAAAGTCGATATCGCCATTGTCGGAGGCGGTCTGGTCGGCGGTAGCCTGGCCTGCGCGCTGACCGGCAGCGGACTGCGCCTGGCCGTCATCGAGCCGAAAACCGCAACGCCGCCGCCAGCGTCCGGTTACGACCAGCGCGTCTATGCGGTGAGCCCGCATAGCCGGCAATTTCTGGAGAACCATGGCGTCTGGCAAAGGCTGATTGCCGATCGCATCTCGCCGGTTCACGAAATGCTGGTGTTTGGCGACGACGGCGCATCCAGCCTCGTATTCAGTGCGTATCGCAGTGGAGTGCCGCAGTTGGCTGCGATCGTCGAAGAGGGCAATCTGCAGCAGGCAGTCGCGGCGGCACTGGCCGGCAGGGAAAATCCCGTTGTGTTCGCGGGTGCCGGTTGCGAGCAGGTGCAATGGCGTGATGCATCCGTGGAACTGACTTTGTCCAACGGTGGGCGTGTCGAAGCCGCCCTGGTGGTGGCCGCCGATGGCGCGGACTCTAAAACTCGCGCCGCTGCCGGGTTGGAAGCTCCGATTCACGAGTACGGCCAGCAGGGTGTGGTCGCCAATTTTCAGGCGCAGGTCGCGCATGGCAATGCCGCACGCCAGTGGTTTCGCGGCGACGGCGTGCTAGCGTTGCTGCCACTGCCCGGCAATCAGGTTTCGATGGTCTGGTCCACGGCGGACGCATACGCCCGCGAGCTGCTGGCAATGAGCCGGAAAGAGCTTGCCGCAGCGGTCCAGTTCGCCTCGGCAAATGTACTCGGAGAACTGCACGCCACTAGCGCGGCGAGGGGTTTTCCATTGCGGCGCATGCGTGCGGCAAGACTCGTCGCCTCGCGCCTTGCTCTGGTCGGGGACGCCGCCCATAATGTGCACCCGCTCGCCGGGCAGGGACTGAATCTCGGCTTCGGGGATGCGGATGCGCTGGCGCGCGTGCTCCTTGCCAGGGGAATGGAAAACGACTGCGGTTCGACTTTCCTGCTCAGGCGCTACGAGCGCAGCCGCAAGGAGGAGGTCCTCTCGATGGAGTACGTCACCGGCGGTTTGCAGGCATTGTTCGGCAGCCGCATCCCGGGTGTATCCATGCTGCGGAACGCCGGCCTGAAAATGACCGACAAATTTACGCCGCTGAAACGCTTCCTGGTGAAACAAGCGCTGGGTTAGGCGGTCAAAGCATTTCCCACTTCAATTTTCGGATAACCACGACTCAATCATGAAGTTAACAAGCCTCATAACCTTTCCGTTGGCCATACTGCTCCTGCTTGCCGGTGCAGCCTGCGCCGACGAATCGACGATCCGTGCGGAGATTGCCAAGAAGATACCCAAGGCGACCGTCGAAAGCATCACCAAGACATCACATCTCGGTCTCTACGAGATCGTGATCGACGGCCAGGTCTTTTATTCCGATGCGGATTTCAAATACATCCTCACTGGCGAATTGATCGAAACAAAAGACATGACCAATCTGACGGTCGCGCGGCAGCAGGAACTGGAAGACGCCAAGCTCAAGAAGCTTGCATTCCCGTTCGAACAACTGCCGTTCGACCTGGCATTCAAGAAGGTCAAGGGCGATGGCAGCCGCAAAATCGCCGTGTTCTCCGATCCCGATTGTCCTTACTGCAAGCGTCTGGAGCAGAGCCTGACGCAACTGGACAATGTCACCATCTACACGTTCCTCTATCCACTTGTGCAGCTACACCCGAAAGCGCCGGAAGTATCGCGCTCGATCTGGTGTTCGCCGGATCGCGTAAAGGCTTGGGATGACTATATGCTGAGAAAGATTGCACCCAAAGCTGCAGGCAACTGCGACAACCCGGTGGATAAGATTGTCGAGTTTGGCCAGTCAAAGCGCATCGGCGGAACGCCCACGCTGTTCTTCACCGACGGCAAGCGCGTGCCGGGTGCCATCCCCCTCGAGCAGATCGAATCCATGCTGGCAAAGGCGCACGCCGCCAAATAGGCCAATCCGGCCGCCAGTCCAGGACTGGCGGCTTGCGCGTCCCAATCCGCACCCGAGTTCCCTAGAATAGACGTTTGGGAAGTTCGTTGCGGGGGCTGGCGATGCGCAGAATCAGGCAGGATTTCGCGCGATACCCGGTGGCCGAAGGCCGCCTGATGGTTGCGGTCGTGTTCTCGGCAGCGTTGCATATTCTCCTGCTCCATAGCCTGGTCCTGCGGCCCGCAATTCCCGCGGCCCGCCAATCGAGCCCGATCCACGCCCGGCTGGTGTCCGCCGAAACCGCTCCGATTCCCGCCGGGCGGAAACGCGTTCCAACCCCGCTGTCGGTAGCAACGGACAATGCCGTGTCCCTTCCCCGGGAGGTGATCCCCGGCCTTTCCGAAAAGCCGGATCCCGAGCCATCGTCTCCGGTAGAAAATGTAAGCCTCGCGATACCGGCATTGCCGGAAGTTCCTGACCTGATCCACTACGCGGCGAAGGACCTGGACATCTATCCGCAGCTCCGGGGCGCACTCAATCCCGACTATCCTGAATCGGCGTTCGCGCACAAGATCGCGGGTACCGTGACCCTGCTGGTGCTGGTAGACGAGGCCGGGAGAGTGACCGAAACCGCCGTCGTCGATGCGGTGCCTGAAGGACTGTTCGACGATTCCGCGCAACAGGCATTGTCCCGTGCGGCTTTCATTCCGGCCCAGCGGGACGGCCGCATCGTGCGCAGCCGTATCCTGGTGAGCGTCAACTTCGACCCTGAAAAACCCTGACTCTTACACCCTAGCTCTCACCGCAGAGGACGCGGATACCCTACGTGCATAGCACGTCGGAGTACCCTTGTAGGACGCAGAGGAAAAGCGAGTGCGAGGAAAAGGAAGTTGGCGTTATAACTGAATTCGCCAGGCAATCGCACATCGTCCTTTTCTCTCTTAGGGTTTCTTCTGCGTCCTCTGCGATGAGAGTTGGGTTAGGGTAAGCGAGGCGTGAAGCCCTTGGGGTAAAGCAGCCAAAGGCGTGCGCTTTGGCGCATGCGCCCGGCCAACGCGCCGGCCTCATCCCCGAATCCCCAGAAGAAATCCGCCCGCACCGCACCCTTGATGGCACTGCCGGTGTCCTGCGCCAGCATCAGCCGGTTCAGCGGACGCGCCGAAAGCGGCCAGGTGGAGGAAAGAAAGACCGGCGCGCCCAGAGGGAGGGTGGCAGGATCCACTGCGATGCTGCGTCCGGGCGTCAACGCGACTCCGAGCGCGCCGATGGGGCCGGGATCCTGGGCCGGTAGTTCCCGGAAGAAAACATAGGCGGGATTCTGTTGCAGCAGCAGGGGCAGCATGTCGGGATTCTGTTTTGCCCATTGCTTGATGCCCTGCATGGAAGCCTTGTCGGCGGACAATTCGCCGCGATCGATCAGCACGCGGCCGATGGATTTGTAGGGATGGCCATTGTGTTCGGCGAAGCCGACGCGCACGGTCTCGCCATCGGGCAGCTTCACGCGGCCCGACCCCTGCACCTGCAGGAAAAACAGTTCGATGGCATCCTCCACCCAGAGAAGTTCGCGGCCGCGCACCGCGGCGTCGCCGCGTTCGATCTCGGCGCGTGTGTAGTACGGCACGATCTTCCTGCCCTGCAGCCGGCCGCGCAGGCGCATGCCCCTCAGTTCGGGATTCTGGCCGCCCAGGTCCACCACCAGCAGATCGTCGGGCACGCCGTAAAGCGGATAGCGATACTTCTTGCCTGGAGTTCGGCTTCCTGACAACAGCGGCTCGTAGTAGCCGGTGACCAGCCCTTCCGTCCCGCCTTCCGGGTTGCGTACGGCATAGGGGACGAAGTTCGTCTCGAAATATTTTCTGGCGGCCTCCGGGTCGTCCTTGCGCAGTTGTGCGGCCAAAGCGCAGACGGACTGCCATTCCGGCTGGCTCTTGAGGCCCGAACAGGACAGCAGCAGCGCGGGAATCGCTTCAGCCGGATTGTCGCCGCTCCAGGCGGGGAGGGCGTTCCATTCAACGGTGCTGTAAGCGCTGTAAGCAGAGGGTGGCAACGTCGAGGAAGGCGGTGGAGGCGGCAGGGGTGGTGAGGGGGCGGGTAGGGGTGCCGGTACGGACGGTTCGGGAATGACGACCGCAGGCTGGACCGGAACGGCCGGCACTGTTTCCGCAGTTGGCGTGGCAGGCGGACTGTTGGGTACACTCGCACAACTGCTGGCGAGAATGGCGAGTGCGCAGATTACGATCGCCAGCGGGACTCTGATTTGCATTTGAAGAGGTTCTGAACGAAGCTGCGGGCGCGGGCTCAACAACGCGGCCCCGCGAAACCGGCTTCCGAATCCACGGCATTCCAATCCATCGTTTTGTAAATAATGATCTGGTTCATTCTCGAAGGGTCTTTCGCGCTTTTATTGTTCGTGCTCATCATTTGGTGGACGCTGCCTCGCAAGCGCGACGTCGACAAGAAGTCCAACGGCCAGGACTCTAACCCAACTCTCAACGCGGACAAGGGCACACTTGAAGCGCAGCAGGACGCGGAGGAGAAGCAAAAGAGAGGAAAGGAATTCGAAAGTTGACCCCGTCAATTGCAGGGCCTCCGAAATAAAATTTAGCGGTAGCCTGGGCGTCCTTGACCTGCTTTTGCCCCCAAGTTGTCCCTTCCTCGTTCTTGTTTTTCTCCGCGTCCTAAAAGGGTACTCCGACGTGCTACGCCCGTAGGGTATCTGCGTCCTGCTGCGCTTCAAGTGTGCCCTTGTCCGCGTTGGGAGTTTGCCCTAGGTACCCAAGTTTAGTGCAGTACCCGAGGCACGCTGAGAGTGAACTCGGGGATCGGAGCATCGAATACCACCCCGTCCTCGGCCACCATCTGGTAGCTGCCGCGCATGGTTCCCACGGGCGTGGCGATTGCCGTGCCGCTGGTGTATTCGTAGCTCTCGCCCGGCTGCAGGCGCGGTTGCTGTCCGACCACGCCAAGGCCGCGGACTTCCTGGACCCGGCTGTTGGCATCGGTGATGATCCAGTGTCGGCTGATCAGTTGAGCGGCAACGCTGCCGGAATTGAGGATGCTGACGCTGTAAGAGAAAACAAAGCGACCGGCGGCCTCATCCGATTGCTGCGGAATGTAAGTCATCCTGACGGTGACGGTTACCGTGTATTTTTCCTGGCCGGCCATTGTGGTATTTGATATCAAGGGCAGGGCGGGGGCAAGCCGTTTGCTACAATGAATCGCATGTATCGAATTGCTCCCAGCATCCTGTCCGCGAATTTCGCCAAGCTCGGCGAAGAAGTCCAGGCGGTGGTCGCCGCGGGCGCCGACATCATTCACTTCGACGTGATGGACAACCATTACGTTCCCAACCTGACGATCGGGCCGCTGGTCTGCGAAGCCCTGCGCCCGCTCACCCAGGCGGTGATCGACGTCCACCTCATGGTGAAGCCGGTCGACCGCATCGTTCCGGATTTCGCCAGGGCCGGCGCCAATATCATCAGCTTTCACCCCGAGGCGTCGGAACACGTGGACCGGACCATCGGCCTGATCAAGGAATCGGGATGCAGGGCCGGCCTGGTGCTGAATCCCGCTACCCCCCTGTCCTGGCTCGACCACACGCTGGACAAAATCGACCTGGTCCTGGTCATGTCGGTCAATCCCGGCTTCGGCGGCCAGAAGTTCATTCCCGCCGCGCTGGAGAAATTGCGCAGGGTGCGCAAGCTCATACAGGATTCCGGCCGGGATATCTGGCTGGAGGTGGACGGCGGCGTGAAAGTGGACAACATCGCGGAAATCGCAAAAGCCGGCGCCGATACCTTCGTGTCCGGCTCGGCGATTTTCGGCAGCAAGGACTACAAGGCGACCATCGCTGCCATGCGGGCTCAGCTTGCTGGCGTAAAGAATTAACCACGGAGGGCACGGAGTACACGGAGGAAAGCGAAAGAGGAATTCAGAAGTTAACGTCCCCTTTTAGCGAACGGCTGGCGATATCAGTAGCTGGCGACTGCGGAGCGCTGATGCTTAAAGCCCTTTAATTCCGCATTCCTCGACTTGGTTCTTTCTCCGTGCTCTCCGTGTCCTCCGTGGTGAAAACGTCTTGAATTTCCCGATCCAGATTAAGGCGATAGCTTTCGACCTCGACGGCACGCTGGTCGATACGCTCCCGGACCTGCACGAGGCGGGCAGCCGGATGCTGGCCGCGATGGGATTAGAGCCGGTTCCGGCGGAACAGGTGCGCGCATTCATCGGAGACGGGGTCGATCGACTGATCAAGAGGCTGCTGACCGGGCAGGTCGAAGGCGAGCCGGAGCCCGGCCTGTTTGGCAGGGCGCGGGAATCGTTCACCAGCCACTATGCGCAGGGTTTGACCCGCGCTTCGCGGCCTTATCCCGGCGTGAAGGAAACCTTGGACGCGATGCGCCGCCGCGGCTTCCGGCTCGCTTGCGTGACCAACAAACCCGAGGCCTTCACGCAGCCACTGCTGCGGGAGCTTGGCCTCGCGGGCAGGCTCGATCTGATCCTCGGCGGCGACAGCCTGCCGCGCAAGAAGCCCGACCCCCTGCCGCTGGTGCATTGCGCCGCTGCACTCGGCGTAAGTCCCGCGCGGCTGCTGATGATCGGGGATTCGGCCAACGACTGCCTGGCGGCGCGCGCCGCCGGATGCCCGGTGTTCTGCGTGCCCTATGGCTACCGGGGCAGCCTCGGGGTGCACGAACTGGATTGCGATGCTATAGTGCCGTCGCTTTCCGAAGCTTTGGAACTGATCACTTTCTCACAGTCATGAAACCGGAAAACCTGAGGTTGGAACAGTGGGCCGGCTGGCGCTGGTGGCGCCCGTCCGCATCCTGGCGCTGCATTTAAGCGTCTCGTTTCACCCTCGTCGTTTTTTCGTTTTCCGGAGTTCGCCATGACTGAGCAGGAATTCAACCAGCTTGCCGCGCAGGGTTACAACCGCATCCCGGTTGTCCTCGAAACCTTCGCCGACCTCGATACCCCCCTTTCCGTTTACCTGAAGCTGGCCAACAAGCCGTATTCCTATCTGCTCGAATCGGTGCAGGGGGGCGAACGCTTCGGCCGCTATTCTTTCATCGGACTGCCCGCGGAAACGCGCTTCGAAGTGCGTGGCCGCGAATGCGTGGAGTACCGGCGCGACACGCTGGTCAGCCGGGCCGAATACGGCAATCCGCTGGACTTCGTGTCTGCCTGCCACGCCCGCGTCAAGGCCGCCAGCCTACCGGGCCTGCCCCGGTTTCTCGGTGGCCTCGTCGGATGCTTCGGTTACGACACGGTCCGCTACATCGAGAAGAAACTCGATGTAGCGGCGAACGCCGACTCGCTGGCGACGCCGGACATCCTGCTGCTGCTGTCCGAACAACTGGTGGTCCTCGACAACCTTTCCGGCAAGCTCTATCTGGTCGTGTATGCCGATCCAGTCGAAAAGGACGCTTACGCGAGAGCACAGAAAAGGCTGCAGGAACTGCTTTGGATGCTGAGGCAGCCGGTGGTGGCGCCGTCCGAGGTGCCGACCGTGCCGGTCGCGCCACAATCGGAATTCAGCGAGGCGAAGTTCATCGCGGCCGTGGAACGCGCCAAGCGCTACATATTCGACGGCGACATCATGCAGGTGGTGTTGTCCCAGCGCATGAGCGCCCCGTTTGCCGCAACGCCCCTCTCCCTGTATCGCGCGCTGCGCGCGCTCAACCCTTCGCCTTACATGTTCTATTTCGACATGGCCGACTTCCATGTCGTCGGCGCCTCGCCGGAAATCCTGGTGCGCCTGGAAAGCGGCGTGGTAACCGTCCGGCCCATCGCCGGCACGCGCCCACGCGGCGCGGGGCGCGAGCAGGACGTCGCGCTCGAACAGGAACTGCTCGCCGATCCCAAGGAACGCGCCGAGCACGTCATGCTGATGGACCTCGGCCGCAACGACGTGGGCAGAGTCGCGGAAGTGGGCAGCGTCAAGGTGACGGAAAACATGAACATCGAGCGCTACTCGCATGTGATGCACATCGTGTCCAATGTGGAAGGCCGGCTCCTGCCGGGGCTGGATGCGATGGCTGTACTCAAGGCAACCTTCCCGGCCGGCACGGTGAGCGGGGCACCCAAGGTTCGCGCGATGGAGATCATCGACGAACTGGAACCAACCAAGCGCGGCATCTATGCCGGCGCGGTCGGCTACCTGGGCTTCAACGGCGACATGGATCTGGCCATTGCCATCCGCACGGCCGTGATCAAGAACGGAATCCTGTACGTGCAGGCGGGCGCCGGCATCGTCGCCGACTCGGTCCCGCGCAATGAATGGATCGAGACCCAGAACAAGGCCCGGGCGCTGCTTCGCGCCGCGGAAATGGCTCAGGCCGGACTCAACAGCGGCATTCGCCAGGAGTGACAACCCTGCTGCCGGACCTCTCGTCCATTCAATCCCGACCGGCATGTTGTACACCAGGCAGCGATAGCGCTACCTAGAGCGTTCCCGGACCCGCTTTCTCCAACTGTACCCCCGGAAACCCAACTCTCACCGCTGAGAACGCAGATACCCGACGTGCTACGCCCGTAGGGTATCTGCGTCCTCCGCGGTGAGTGCTGGTCTTGGAGTTCTAAAATCTGACAGCCTCAGTCAGGTCAAATCGCAACTAGTACAACTCAAGCCGTTTTACCGGGCGAATCCGGTTCACGTTTTGAAAAGCGGCCCAGCATCGTCGTCAGTGCAGTGTATTCCACAGGCTTGACCAGGTGGCCGTCGAAGACGGCCTCGGCCGCTTTCTGGCGGTCCTCCTCCTGGCCCAGTCCGGTCAGGGCCACCAGCGTGATTCCCGTTCCCCACGGCTGTTCCCGTATCTGGCGCGCCGCGCCATAGCCATTCAACCTCGGCATGCCGATGTCCATCAGGACCACGTCCGGCCTGAGCTTCGCCGCCGCTCCCACCGCCTCCACGCCGTCGAAGGCCAGATAGGTCTCGTTGCCGGACAAGGTCAACAGCATCGACAGCGCATTTGCGGCGTCGTGATTGTCATCGACCACGAGGATGCGCTGGGCAGGCAGAGCGGCGGGCTCGGTGGTCGCCGGAGCCGGCGGCAGCGCCGCGGGCTTTTCGATCAGGGGCAGCCGCACCACGATCTGGCTGCCCTGGCCCAACCCCGCACTGAATGCCTGCACCGAACCGCCGTGCAGCGTGACCAGGCGGCGCACCAGCGTAAGACCGATGCCGAGTCCGCCCTGGGACCGCTCCAGCGTCTGATCGCCCTGCGTGAACATCTCGAAGATTTTCGGCAACATCTCGGGCGCGATGCCGATGCCTGAATCCCTGACAGTAATCACGACGTTGTCCCCCTTCCGCTCGGCGTCCAGCGAGACACGGCCGCCCGGTCTGGTGAACTTGCAGGCGTTCTGCAGGAGGTTGCCGAACACTTGCGTCAGCCGGGCCGAGTCCGCATGCAAGTACACAGGCTGCGGCGGCAGGGAAATCGACAACTCGAGTTGAGCCGACTCGCACACTGAGCGGTAGCTATCGACTACATCGCGAATGACAGGCGCGAGATCGATGTCCTCCTGGAGAAGGGGGAGCTTGTCCCGGGTGATGCGGCTCACGTCGAGCAGGTCATCGATGAGCCGGGTCATCTGTCGTACTTGCCGGTCGATCATCCAGCGCGGGTTTGACCAGATCGCCTGTGTTGTCGGCGCGTTTCATGAGGTCGAGCGCCAGGCGGATTGGAGTGAGAGGATTGCGCAGTTCGTGAGCCAGCATCGCCAGAAACTGGTTCTTCTGGATGTCGGCTTCCTGGCGGCAGAACGCGGGATTGGCGGTGCGCACGATGTGGCTCACGCCGTTCACCATGGCCATCGGCAAAGGTGCATGCTCGATGGCTGCCTGATAGAGGCTCTGCGGGCCGGTGTGCCTCTCTGTCTCCAAAAGTTCCACCGTCACTTCGTTGCCTTGGGCTCCGGCGCTGGCTCTTCTTCCTGCGCTCTGCGCGGGCCGGCTCGCTGGGGGATTCCCGTTGTCAACCCGACGTAGTCTGTGCGTCGCGGATGGATGACCACCACGCCTTTGTCCGTGATGACGTATTCCCGGATGTCTTTGCTGTGATTGCCGCCGCGCATTTTGATGACGACCATCATCTTGCGAAGCTGGCCGTCGATTTCCACATAACGCATGCGGACAATGTCATCGGTGAGGAATGAAATCGCGTAATGACTGAACTGCAGCGAGGTAAATGAATCCTCCACTTCGACCGTGCTGAGGATGGTGACCCCGGCGCCGGTCAGCGCCCCGATCATGCGATAGAGCGACTCGCGAAAGTCGGCCCGGAAACCTGGCGCCAGCGCCATCTCGAAACCGACCAGAGAATCGATCACCAGCCGTTTTGCCCCGACCCTTTTGATGGCATCCAGTATCGCCTGCATCGTTTCGTCGACCGAAAGGTCGAGCGGACGAAGGTACAGGGTTTCCAGCATTCCCTTTTGTTCCGCAGCCTTTAAATTGAGGCCGAAGTTGCCCGCCCTCTGGGTGTAGCCGTCCGGGCGCTCTTCGAAGATCGCCATGATTCCCGGTTCCCGGTTGCGCAATCCCTCCGCGATGAATTGCGTGGCCAATGCCGATTTGCCGGTCCCGGAAGGGCCGGCCACCAGCAGGCTGTCGCCTTCGAGGATGCCGCCGCCCAGCATTTTGTCCAGTTCGGGAATGCCGCTGGATAGCTTCCGGCGCTGCACCGGTTTGGTCTTGCTGGGGACCAATCCCAGCGTGCGCGAGTAGGCTTGCAGTCCCTCGGCCCCTATGCGCACGGTGTGCAATCCCGGTACTGTTGCCTGACCGCGCAGCTTGATGATTTGCAGCTTGCGCACCACGGAATTCCTCTCCGTCACCTGCGAGAGCCAGAGAATGCCATCCACCATGGTGAACAGCGGGTTGTCCCTGATCTCCTCCTCGACATATTCGCCAACCAGAAACGTCGTGGCTTCGCAACTGGTCAGAAACTGGGCGAGGCGATGGATGAAGGCTTGCACCTCCACGTTCCCCACATCGCTGGTCGCTTTGCGTGCCAAGGTGCGAAAGGAATCCACCACCACGACGCCGGCGTTGGCGGCCGTGACTTGCCGGATGATTTCCTCCAGCACCGAGCTCAAATTCTCCTCGAGCGCTATGTCGGTCAGATTGACAAAGCGGACAGCCTTGCCCACCTTCGATTCGTCAAAGAAGGAAAACTGCTGCTGATAGCGCAACATCTTCAGCACGGGTTCGCCGAGTACGGTGAAATAAAGCGCCGGTTTCTTCGGCGTTCCATTGCTGAAAGCCAATTGATGAGCCATCGTGGTTTTGCCGCAACCCGGCGTGCCCGCGATGATGTTGAAGGAAAATTCCGAAATACCGCCACCGAGGATGTCGTCGAGGCCGGGGACGCCGGTCGGAAGCTTATGGATGGTGACTTTCGCCGGTTTGGTCAAGGCTTTTGCTTGCGCGGTGCGCCTGGCCTTGTTAATGGGCTTTTTCATCGCTATCTCCTGCCAAAATTCAAACCGTCAAATGACAGTTTCGGCCATACCTCGCGCGTCAATCGCATCGTCAAATCATCGCCGATGAAAGCGACCAGGAGGCCCAGCAATTGCGCGAGCAGAACAACCCGTCCCTCGGCAATTTCCGCCGGATCAAGTTGCATGCTGAGTTCGCCCAGCCCCTCCAAAGCGCCATCCCTGTTGACATGCACTGCGCCGAGCCAGCGGACCTCCGCGGTGGCCAGAACGAGCGCGCGCGACAGCAGCGCGCCATACCCCGCGTTTCCCATCAGGGTCGCCAATGGAGGACGCAACTTCTCGCAGACATAGAAGCCCGCCAGTGGCCTTGGCTCGGAAGTCGGATGCCCCTTCTGCTCAAGAGCGATGAGACGCTTGGCGAGGTGGCGCGTTTGCGGCGTGGCGCGTTTCATCTGGATGCTTCGTCGCGGTTCCTGGGCATCGGGGCGCGGGGAGATCGCGAATGATGCGCTCGCATCCGCCCCGCCGCGGTGTTGCAGATTGCTGTTGACGATAACCTCCGGTAGTTGGGACACCGCCGCGGGCGGTCGACAGCAGATCATGCGTACGGGGCTTCCCGAGTGTCCTTGGAATGGTAGGGGCGCTCTGTGCCTTGACGCACATAAGCGGCTTCCCCAGGTGAATCCCCTCCTAAAAAAAGAGACGCCGGAAGGCAAAGGTGCGGGCGTAGCGGGCTCCCGGGGGGTTGACAGGACTGGCGGACCCTTCCGATAATGAGAACCATTCCTACCTAGCCAGCCACGCCGAGTGCTAAGCCAGCCAAGGTCGCGTCGTCAGACTGAGGCGGTTCTATGGCCAGTGCCCGATTCCTGATACATCTGCCCGAGATCCATCCCGAAAACGCGGTTGCGCGACTGCCGTTCGCTGCATGGAACGACTCATGAAGGCCGTTCCCCGTCAAAGACTTATCAGCCAGCCCGTTTGAGGAAGAAAACCCTATGTTCAAGCTTCGTGCACTAGCGCCTGCCGCGCTGGCGTTAGCCCTTTCCGTGGGAACGGCCTTTGCCGCGCCAGTCAGTTTCGACCAGCCCGCGCAGCCGCTGGGCGACGCACTCAAGCAGTTTGCCCGCACGGCCGGGATTACGCTTTCGGTCGACTCCTCGCTGGTGGCGGGCAGGATGGCGCCGGCAATCCAGCAAACCGCCGAGCCTGAGCGAGCTTTGCAGCAACTCTTGCGAGGCAGTGGCCTTGAAGCCGCGCCATCGCCTTCTGGCGGCTTCGTGGTGAAACGCGGCGCAACGGATCAAGAGCTGCCCGTTGTGCAGGTGGAAGGCCAGCATGTTTCCGATCCCTCTGTCGATCCGGTGCAGGGCTATGAATCCAGACGCACCATCTCGGCCACCAGGACCGACACGCCGCTGAAGGACGTTCCGCAGTCGGTCACCGTCATCACCAAGGATGCCATCCAGGACCAGGGCATGCGAGGCATGGCCGACGCCGTTCGCTACATTCCCGGCATGAACATGGCGCAGGGCGAGGGCAACCGCGACCAGCTCACCATCCGCGGCCAGAACACCACCGCGGACTTTTTCGTAGACGGCGTGCGCGACGACGTGCAGTACTTTCGCGACCTCTACAACATCGAGCGCGTGGAGGGATTGAAAGGTCCGAATGCCATGATCTTCGGACGGGGCGGCGGTGGAGGCGTTATTAACCGCGTGGGAAAAACCGCGGGTTGGACACCGGTTCGCGAGGCGTCTCTTACCCTCGGCTCATTCGAGACCAGGCGGGTCGCCGTCGACGTCGGCCAGGGTGTAAACGACACCGCGGCCATTCGCCTCAATGCCATGTACGAGGACTCCGGCAGTTTTCGCGACCACGTCGAACTGGAACGCTACGGGATCAATCCGACAATCACCCTGGCTCTTGGGCCTCAGACCATGCTCAAGGTGAGTTACGAATACTTTCACGACGAGCGCACCGCCGACCGCGGTATTCCGTCGTTCCAGGGCCGTCCGTTCGAAACGGATCCCGGCACGTTCTTCGGTAATCCGGACCTCAGCACGTCGGACGCAACGAACAATATCGTCAACGTATTGCTGGAACACAGGTTCGACAACGAACTGACGCTTCGCAACCGGACCCGCTATGGCGACTACGACAAGTTTTATCAGAACGTATTTGCGTCTGGCGCCGTCACCGGTGGCGGAACTGTTCCATTGCAGGCGTACAACGACGATACCCAGCGCCAGAATTTCTTCAATCAGACCGATCTGACCTACGAACTTGTGACCGGCCCTATCAAGCACAAACTGCTTGGGGGCGCCGAACTCGGGCGCCAGAAGTCCACCAATTTCCGCGCGACCGGCACGTTCCAGCCCGGTGGTACCACGCTTGCCGGCACGCCCGCCGGCAGCCCGACAATTTTCACGCCCCCGATCCTGTTCGCTAACAACGGCGGTTCCAATGCCAACAACAGCGGCACCACCGATGTCTTTGCACTGTATGTGCAAGACCAGATCGAGCTGAATCCGCAGTGGGAAGTCATCGCGGGCGTGCGCTTCGACCGGTTCTCCATGGAGTTCCACAACAACCAGGGCGCAGGCTCGGATTTCAGCCGCGACGACAATCTCGTATCGCCGCGCCTCGGGTTGATCTTCAAGCCTTTCCAACCGCTGTCCCTGTATGCGAGCTACAGCGTGTCCTACCTGCCGAGTTCGGGAGACCAGTTCAATTCGTTGACGCTGTCGACGCAGACTCTGGAGCCGGAGGAGTTCACGAACTATGAGATTGGCGCAAAGTGGGACGTGGTGGGCGATCTTGCATTGACCGCGGCGGTGTTCCGGCTGGAACGCAGCAACACCTCGGCACCGGACCCGAACAATGGCGCGCTTATTGTGCAAACCGGTGAGCAGCGTTCCGAAGGTTTCGAGCTGGGATTGAACGGCAATATCACCGGCGCGTGGCAGGTTATGGGGGGCTACTCCTATCAGGACGCCATTATCACGAGCCGTACCTCTGCCGCAGCGCCGGGCCAGCGGGTCGCGAATGTGCCGCGCCATACGTTTTCGCTGTGGAACAGGTACGACTTCGCGCCGATGTGGGGCGCGGGGGTGGGCGTGATATATCAAAGCGAAATGTATGCAGCGATCGACAATGCTGTCGAGTTGCCGGACTTCACGCGGGTCGACGCCGCTGTGTTCTTCACCTTGAACAGGAGTTTGCGTGCGCAATTGAACGTGGTGAACCTGTTCGATGAGAAGCACTACACAACTGCGCACAACAACAACAATATTTCACCGGGAACCACGCGCGGAGCGTTTGTCACTCTCATTGCCGACTTCTAGATCGTTGTGGGGGCTCAACGCAGGGTTGCCCGGTTAGCGGCCGGAGGGTCTGATGAGCGCCAGGCTGACTCTGCCGCATACAAGGCCGGGAGCCGATGCGCTTCCGGTTTGGCGCTCAGGTCTGAAACTCCAAGACCGGGAGTTGGGCTTCAGGGTGGTCAGTTGCTGTCCGATTAAGTGCCGACTACTGCAGTTCAGTGGTACCCAGGCGCTTCTCTGCGCGAATCAGCCCGCATATAATCCGCAGCGTGAACATCTGTCCCACTGTTTTTCCCCTCCTCCTTTGGCGCTGGCGTAAGCCTGCCGCCTGAACCGGTCGCGCCATTGAATTGGCGCACTGCACGGGAATAAGCCGCCGCCAAAAGCGGGTAGTCGTAGGGAATCGTTCCCTGTTTCCGGATAATAAATCAAGCCAGATCAGTGAGATAGGACCATCATGCTGCTGATGATCGACAACTACGACTCCTTTACCTACAACCTGGTGCAATACCTGGGCGAGCTCGGCGAAACGGTGCAGGTATTCCGCAACGACGAGATTTCGCTGGAACAGATCGAAGCTCTCGCTCCCGACCGGCTCGTCATTTCTCCGGGGCCCTGCACGCCGAACGAGGCCGGCATTTCAGTCGCCGCGATCCAGCGCTTCGCCGGGAAGATTCCGATACTCGGCGTCTGCCTCGGGCACCAGAGCATCGGCCAGGCCTACGGCGGGAAAATCGTGCACGCCTCGCAACTAATGCACGGCAAGACTTCGGATATCCGCCACACCGGTTCCGGCGTGTTCAGGGGACTGCCCGATCCCCTTACGGCGACGCGCTATCATTCCCTGGTGATAGAAAAGAAGACGCTGCCCGCCTGCCTGGAAGTCACGGCATGGAGCGAGGACGGCGAAATCATGGGCGTGCGTCACAGGGAACTGAAAGTGGAGGGGGTGCAGTTCCATCCCGAGTCCATCCTTACCCAGCGCGGCCATGACCTGCTGGCGAATTTCCTTAAAGTCACTTAAAAAAGCGTAGTGCAAGCGCTCATCGCAGAGGACGCGGAGGACGCAGAGGGAAAACAAGAACGAGGAAGAGCAATTCCGGACCAATGTGACCGCTGAGAATTAACGTTTGCCGATTCAGCACCCATGGATAATTCAGCAAAAGCTGTGTATTCATTCCTTCTCTGCGTTGCTTTTCCTCCGCGTCCTCTGCGTCCTCTGCGGTGAGAGTTGGGGTAGAGAACCAGGTGAGAGTTGAGGTAGGGAGATATAAGGAGTACCTATGACGCCGCAAGACGCACTGGTCAGGATCATCGAACACCGCGAGATCTTCCACGACGAGATGCTGGCGCTGATGCGCCAGATCATGAGCGGGGAGATGTCGCCGACCCTGATTGCCGCGATCATCATCGGCCTGCGTGTGAAGAAGGAAAGCATCGGCGAAATCGCCGCGGCGGCACAGGTCATGCGGGAATTCTCCACGAAGGTCGACGTCGGCGATGAATCGCATCTGCTCGATACCTGCGGCACTGGCGGCGACAGCGCCCACACCTTCAACATCTCCACGGCGGCGGCATTTGTTGCGGCGGCGGCGGGGGCGAAGGTGGCAAAGCATGGCGGGCGTTCGGTATCCAGTACATCTGGAAGCGCCGACGTGCTCGAAGCCCTGGGCGCCAACCTCAACCTGACGCCAGAACAGGTAGCGCAATCGATCAGGCAGACTGGGCTTGGCTTCATGTTCGCTCCCAGCCACCACGCAGCGATGAAACACGCCGCGCCCGTGCGCCGTGAACTGGGTGTACGCACGTTGTTCAATATCCTGGGCCCCCTGACCAATCCCGCGGGTGCGAAGAATCAGGTGATGGGTGTGTTTCACCCCGATCTTGTGGGCATCCAGGCACGGGTTCTGGAGCGTCTTGGCAGCCGGCACGTGATGGTGGTGCACGGCATGGAAGGACTGGACGAAATTTCCGTCTCCGGCGACACCCTGGTCGGCGAGCTCAGGAACGGCGAAGTCCGCGAATACCTCATCCATCCGCGGCAGTTCGGCCTGCCGCTCAGCGACCTGAAAGAGATCCAGGTCGGCGACGGCGCCGAATCGCGGGACATGCTGCTCTCTGTGCTCGCCAACAAAGCGGGCCCCGCCCGGGACATTGTCGCGCTCAATGCAGGCGCGGCGATCTACACCGCCGGCCTGGCGGACAGCCACCCGGCGGGGGTGAACAAGGCTTTCGAGGTGATTGCGAGCGGCGCGGCCAGGTCCAGGCTGGACCAGTTCGTCTCTTTTACCCAAAAACTGAAAACGTGAACTCTCAACGCGGAGGACGCAAAGGGCGCGGAGCAAGGCATGAGAGAGAATGAAATAGGGGAGGGAATTCTCGGCTGTGCTATCAAGGTTCACATAGCTCTGGGTCCAGGGTTACTTGAAAGCACTTATGAAGCCTGCCTTATTTATGAGCTCGCCAAGGCGGGTCTCAAGGCTGAAAGGCAAGTTTCGCTGCCAGTTGTATATGACGGAATAACACTGGATGCTGGATATCGAATAGATGTTCTTGTGGAAAATTTGGTTATTGTGGAATTGAAGGTTGTAGAAAAACTATTACCTCTCCATGGTGCTCAAGTACTCAGTTACCTGAGACTGAGTAACAAGAAACTAGGGTATTTGCTAAATTTCAATGTTGTACAAATGCGGCAGGGGATCAAGCGTGTGGTCAACAACCTTTGAGATTCTCCTCTGCGTCCTCTGCGATTAGCGCTGCCCTGGAAAATGTCCGACATTCTTGAAAAAATTCTCGCGGTGAAGCGCGAGGAAGTCGCGACCGCGAAGCAGCGGCTGCCCCTTGCGCGGCTACGCGAGCAGGCGGAAGCGGTCGGGGGCGTTCGAGATTTCGTCGGCGCCCTGCGCGGCAACATCGCGTCCGGACGGCCCGCCGTGATCGCCGAGGTCAAGAAGGCCAGTCCCAGCCGCGGTGTGCTGCGCGCCGATTTTGATCCGCAGGCCATCGCGGCCTCCTATGCGAACCATGGCGCGGCCTGCCTTTCGGTCCTGACCGACGAGCAGTTTTTCCAGGGCAGCCCGGACTACCTGCGCCAGGCGCGCGCGGCAAGCGGGCTGCCCGCGCTGCGCAAGGACTTCATGCTGGACGTGTACCAGGTGCATGAAGCGCGCGCCTGGGGAGCGGATTGCATCCTGCTGATCGTCGCCGCGCTCGGCGACAGTCTCATGGCGGAACTGGAGCAGGCGGCGCTCGATCTGGGCATGGCGGTGCTGGTCGAAGTGCATGACGCCCACGAACTGGAGCGCGCCCTGCGCCTGAAGACCTCACTGGTCGGGATCAACAACCGCAATCTCCGCACTTTCGAAACCAGCCTGACTACGACCCTGGATCTGCTCGACCGCATCCCCGAGGAGCGGATTGTCGTAACCGAAAGCGGCATTCTTGTTCCCGCCGATGTGCAGCGCATGCAGGCTGCCGGGGTGCATGCCTTCCTGGTGGGGGAAGCCTTCATGCGCGCGCCCGATCCGGGCCAGGCGCTTAGCGCGCTCTTCTCCACCCACGCCACGCGCGTTTGATGCTCCCGGCATAAATGCCGTAGGCGCGATCCAGAAACAACTTCAGCATCCATTCATAAGCCCCTGTTCTTCATAAAAAACAGCCAAAGAGCTCAAAATCCCCGTTTTGCTGCGCTGCGGTGTTGCATCCGCGCAACAAAACACCCGGAATTTCGCATCCTCAGAGGGGAAACCGCTTGCCGCGGGGTGTTGCACTTTGGCAAAATCGCGGCAACTTCTTTCCTTCCCGGGAGAGGTTGAATCGTGCGGGGGCATTGGGCCCCGTCAGGGCAGGGCGAGTTAACGCGCCCTGCCGGATCAAGCAAATCAAATCAAATAAGGAGATCGCATGAAGAAGAGTCTTATTGCAGTCGCGGTGGCCGGCCTGTTCGCCGCCCCGGTCGCGATGGCCGATGTGACCATCAGCGGCGCCATCAATATCGGTATCCAATTAGGCAAGTCGAGCAGCAGCACCGCGGGCGCTCCCGGACTGACCACTAACCAGTTGCACGCCGCCTATTCCAACATCAACATCTCGTCCACCGACGACATCGGCAACGGCAACAAGGTTATCTTCAACTACCAGTTGAATGTTGACCCTTCCTCGTTCGGCAACCCGTCAAACCGTAACAGCTACCTCGGATTCGCCGGTACTTGGGGCGCCTTCAAGATGGGCTCCAACGAAAACGTGTACGAACGCCACATGTACCAGGCCGATACGCTTGACGGCGCTGTTGGCCCGGGCGGCAACCTGAATATCCTGGGCACCCCTGGTGTGCAGACGGTGTTCGACGTAGATCAACTTGGTGCTTCGTCTGGTGCTGGTCAAGTAGGATTCTATCGCCGGTCCGGCCAAACCATCTGGTACGAGTCGCCGAACTTCAACGGCTTCACGTTCGAAGTGGACTACACCCTGAGCGCACGCAAGACGGCCGGGCCCGCCAGCACGGATCCGAAACTGGTCTCCATCGGCGCCAAGTACGCTCCGGAAGGCATGCCCTTCTATGTCGACGTTGCTTACGAAAAGCACGACGACATGTTCGGCGCCAACCGTTTGGGCGCAGTGGGCGGCACGGGTTCGAGCGACGATGGCTTTCAGATCGGCGGCGGCTGGATGCTAGGCGACCTCGGCTTGCATCTGCGTTATGAAATGCTGAGCTATGAAACCGACGG
>Ga0163144_10000578_pt1 | contig 85335 bp, 77 predicted proteins | sample OliLak19BULKMAT1_FD_123175 | JGI IMG/M metagenome (GOLD analysis project Ga0163144, IMG submission 123175) | Freshwater microbial mat bacterial communities from Lake Vanda, McMurdo Dry Valleys, Antarctica - Oligotrophic Lake LV.19.BULKMAT1 | ecosystem: Environmental > Aquatic > Freshwater >... | reverse complement strand
ATGTTTTATCTGATATATCGTGGCGACGATGTGCAACTAGCTTCATAAAATCCTCCCAATATTGTTGGCAGGATACCTATAAACCACAATGGTTAATAACTCGTGACTACGCTATCTAACAAATAGGGAGAAGAAAAATGGGTAAGACATTTAATGTGGATGTCGAGTTTCGCAAAGCCGGTGGAAACAACGCACAGTATCCGTACCTCGTCGGGTTTACGGTGCCGAATGAAGTTAATTTTGCCAAGGTAGAAGATAATATCGAAGAAAAATACCGCAAGAATAACAGCATTCATTATAATGAAACGCATCAGGAATGGTTTAGCGTGAAATCCATCGATGCCTGCCATGATTTATTCATGAAGGTTGAAAAGGTGCTTATTTCGGAATGCAAGGCGCATCCGGAAATAGACATGGATGTGAAACTGTCCAAGCCGGAATCGGTGCTGTTTTCAGAAGCACAGAAGGCGCTGATGCAGGCGGGCCCCAAATCCACCCACTAAATTTTACGTCCGGTAGCTTCCGTTAATATCAATATAGCGGTGCGTCAGGTCGCACGTCCAGACGCGCGCGGATGCCTTGCCGACGCCGACATCCACCTCGATCACGATATCGCGGCCTTTCATATGGGTCTCGATTTGTGATTCGCGGTATGCGGGGTCGGCTTCGCCGTTTCGCGCCACTACCACGCCGCCAATGGTAATCATCAGTTTATCACGGTCGGCGGCTTCACCCGCCTTGCCCACCGCCATCACGATGCGGCCCCAGTTGGCGTCGCCCGCAGCGAGCGCTGTTTTGACTAAAGGCGAATTGGCGATGCTCATGCCGATGGTGCGTGCCGCTTTGTGCGATGCCGCGCCGTTTACGGTAATAGTCACCAGACGCTCAGCGCCCTCCCCGTCCTTGACCACATGCAGCGCCAGCTCATGCAACACGTCGTGCAAGGCTTTCGCAAAATCGTCAAGGGCCGGACCTGTGGCATCCTTCACTGCTTTATTTCCAGCCTTGCCGGTGGCGAAGGCCAGCAGCGTATCGCTGGTCGAAGTGTCGCCGTCAACGGTGACGCAGTTAAAGGTGGTGGCGTTGGCATCGCTCAGCAACGTTTGCAGCACCCGCGCAGGAATAGCGGCATCGGTGAACACGAAGGCGAGCATCGTCGCCATATCCGGGGCGATCATGCCGGAGCCCTTGGCAATACCGTTGATGGTCACGCGCGTGCCGGAAATGCTGGCCGTGCGCGTTGCCATTTTGGGATAGGTATCGGTGGTCATGATGGCGCGCGCCGCCGCTTCCCATGCGTTATCCGACAGCGTCGCTGCCGTTTCCTGCAGGATGGAGGTGATTTTATCGTCGGGCAATCTTTCGCCGATTACACCGGTGGAGGCGGTAAATACGCCAGTCGCCGTGCAGCCGAATAAGGCACAGCATTTATCCACGACGCGATTCACCGACGACACACCCACGCTGCCGGTAAAGGCATTGGAGTTTCCGGAATTGACTACCAGCACGCGTGCCTGCCCGCTTTTCAGCGCTTCGCGGCAGGCCAGCACCGGCGCCGATGCCGTAAGCGAACGGGTAAATACTCCGGCGGCGCTGGTGCCTTCGGCCAACTCAACCAGCAGTAAATCCACACGGTCTTTATAGCGTATGCCCGCTTTGGCCGCGGCCAGGCGCACGCCTGCCACCGGTGGCAGGTCAGGGAAGGAGTCGGGTGCTAGCGGCGAAATGTCCATAAAAAAATGATGCGGGCGTTTCTTCAGCGCCCGCATCACCCTATCACGCGTAAATATTATTGTTTTTCTTCTTCTTTCTTTTCAGCAGGCTTGCTGGCAGGCTTTTCGGTGCCCTTAGCCGAAGGAGAAAGCGAAGTGGAGAACGGCTTTTCTTTACCATCGGCTGCGTAATATTTGATGTCGGCCTTTTTCAGGAGGCTTTCAACATAGCGCTGCACGACTTTTTTAGCCTGCTCGTCCTTCAGCATTTCCTTCATGTCTTCGAAGCTCGCGATCTGAATCGGGCGGCGGTCTTCCACCTTGATCAGATGCCAGCCGAATTCGGACTTCACCGGTTCGGAGATTTCGCCTTTCTTCAGCTTGTAAGCGGCTTCCGCAAATTCCGGAACCATCTTTTCCTTGGTGAACCAGCCGAGTTCGCCGCCATTGACGCCTGAGCCCTTATCGGCCGATTTGTCCTTGGCAAGCTTTTCAAAATCACCGCCTTTTTTGATCTGCTCGGAGAGCTTTTTGGCTTCTTCTTCACTGGCCACGAGAATATGGCGCGCCTTGACTTCTTCCTGACCTTTGGCAGCCGCAGCCTTTTCAGCATAGGCCGCTTTCAGTTCTTCATCGGTAACCAGAGTCTTGGCTTTGTTTTCCATGAAGCCCTGCATGACAATCTGCTTTTCGAGATTGGCGATACGCTTCTTTACTTCCGCATCCTTATCGAAACCGGCTTTGATGGCTTCCGCATAAATCAGGCGTTCCGATACCAGGCCGCGCAGGACGTTCTGGCGAATGTTTTCATCAAAGCTGTTGAAATCAGGGGCGGAACCGCCTGGAAACAGGGCTTTCCATGTATCAACCACTTCGGAATTCTTGATATCATCGCTGCCCATCTTGATGATGGTGTAGTCTTTTACCGGGGCAGGCGTCTTTTCTTCCGCCGCAACAGGAGCGGTGGTCTTAGCTTCTTCGGCGGCAAATGCCGGGAAAGAGGCGGTGGCAGCGGCTGCAAGCAGCATGGCACGAAGCGTCAATTTCATGGGTTTATCCTTTTTTCCTAAACAGTTATGGAGGAGGTAATTCTTAGTGCGCCTTATGGCATATTCTTAGGGCCTTTGCAAGCCTGAGGCGGAATAAGGCTTGTTGCTGGCATTGACTTGCTCACAATAAACGCCTATCTGTCCTTTGGCTGCGCAGGGAACTGGGCAATGTATTAAGATTTATGAATAGAATATGTTAGGCTCTATTGCAAAAAGATTTTTCGGCTCTGCCAATGAGCGTTTTGTTAAAACGCTGCAAGGTAAGGTCCTGCAGATTAATGCGCTCGAACCCCAGCTTCTCAGGATGTCCGACGACGAGCTGCGCGGACGCACCACCTGGCTGCGTGAACGCCTAAACGGCGGCGAATCGCTCGATAGCCTGCTGGTAGAGGCGTTTGCCACGGTGCGCGAAGCCGGACGCCGTGTCCTCAATATGCGCCATTTCGACGTGCAGCTTATCGGCGGCATCGTATTGCACAAGGGCATGATCGCCGAAATGAAAACCGGCGAAGGCAAAACGCTGGTCTGTACGCTGGCGGCCTATCTGAATGCCCTGCCCGGCAAGGGCGTGCATGTCATCACCGTCAACGACTATCTCGCCAAGCGCGACTCCGAATGGATGGGCAAGCTGCACCAGTTCCTGGGCCTCACCGTCGGCTGCATTACGCACGGACTCGATGATGAAGAGCGCCAGAAGGCCTATAATTGCGACATCACCTACGCCACCAATAACGAGCTGGGTTTCGATTACCTGCGCGATAACATGAAATTCATGCGCGAAGCGATGGTGCATCGCCCGTTCTTTTACGGCATCGTCGACGAAGTCGACAGCATCCTGATCGACGAAGCGCGCACCCCGCTGATTATCTCCGGCCCGACGGAAGATAATTCCGAGCTCTATACGCAGGCCGACACGCTCATTGCCAAGATGGTGCCGGAAGATTTTGAGAAAGACGAAAAGCACCGCACGGTCACGCTCACGGAAAAAGGCGTGCGCCATGTCGAAGAGCTGCTCATCGCCATCGGACTGCTCAAGGAAAATACTTCGCTGTACGACATCGACAACCTTGCGCTGGTGCATCATGTCAATCAGGCGCTGCGCGCCCATACGCTGTTTGCGCGCGATGTCGATTATATCGTCAAGGACGACAAGGTCGTCATCATTGATGAATTCACCGGCCGCATGATGGAAGGCCGCCGCTATTCCGAAGGCCTGCATCAGGCGCTGGAAGCCAAGGAAAAGACCAAGATCCAGAACGAAAACCAGACGCTGGCATCGATCACGTTCCAGAATTATTTCCGCATGTACCCCAAGCTCTCCGGCATGACCGGCACGGCGATGACGGAAGCGGGTGAATTCCGCGATATTTACAAGCTGGAAGTCATCGACATCCCGACCAACGTCGTGGTCAAACGCCTCGATCATCACGACGAAATCTACCGCACGGCAACGGAAAAGTACCGCTCCGTCATCCGCGAAATCGAAATCTGCCACAAGAAAAAACAGCCGGTACTGGTCGGCACGGTGTCGATTGAAAAATCGGAATACCTGTCCAAATTGCTGAAAAAAGACGGCATTCCGCATCAGGTGCTGAACGCGCGTTACCATGAACAGGAAGCCTATATCATCGCGCAGGCCGGAAGGCCGGGCGGTGTCACCATCGCCACCAACATGGCGGGCCGCGGCACCGACATTATGCTGGGCGGCAACCCCGATATGCGCATTGCCAAGGAAACCGCCGAGATGGAAGAAGGCGTCGCCAAGCAGGCCGCCATCAACCAGATCCGCAACGAAGTGGCACAAGCCAAGGAAGAAGTCATCGCTGCCGGCGGCCTCTATGTCATGGGCACCGAGCGCCACGAATCGCGGCGCATCGACAACCAGCTACGTGGCCGTTCGGGCCGTCAGGGCGACCCCGGCGCATCGAAATTTTTCCTGTCGCTCGAAGACGACCTCATGCGCATTTTCGGCTCCGCCCGCATTGACGGGCTGCTGCAGAAACTCGGCATGAAGGAAGATGAAGCCATCTTCCATCCGTGGATGACGCGCGCTATCGAACGCGCCCAGCAGAAAGTCGAGCAACGCAACTACGAAATCCGCAAGAACCTGCTCAAATATGACGATGTGATGAACGACCAGCGCAAAGTCATTTATGAGCAGCGCATCGAGCTTATGGAAGCCAAGGACGTATCCGATACCATCCTGTCCATGCGCGAGGAAATCAATCATGAGATGGTGATTGCCCATGTTCCGCCCAAATCCTATGCCGAGTCCTGGCAGACCGTCGATCTGGAAAAAGAGCTTACCCGCATTTACGGCATCCCCATCCCCGTCGTCGCATGGGCGAAGGAAGAAGGCATTGCCGATGAAGAGCTGCTAAAGCGCATCAACGACACGGTGACGGCGCATTTTGCCGCCAAAATCCAGCGTTACGGCCAGCACGGCGAAGCCTTGATGCGTATGGCCGAAAAGCGCGTCCTGCTGCAAAGCCTCGACCAGTTGTGGAAAGACCATTTGCTGACGCTCGACCATCTGCGCCAGGGCATCCATCTGCGCGGCTACGGCCAGCGCGATCCGCTCAATGAATATAAGCAGGAAGCCTTCAGCCTGTTTGAGCAAATGCTCGCCAACCTGCGCGAACAGGTGATCCGCCTGCTATCGCATCTCGAATTTCAGGTCCAGGGCGAGGATGGCGGTTTGCGGCCCCTGCAACCGCGCCGCACCATGTTTGAAAGCCGCAGTGACCCTGCGCTTGGCGAAGAAGAAAGCACCTCGGAAAACACCGTGCCCAAAACCGGCCGCAACGAACCTTGCCCCTGCGGGTCAGGCAAGAAATACAAACATTGCCACGGTGTATTAAAGTAAATAAGTCCGACTAATTATATTCTTCCCAGACCGGCTTTTTGAGCAGGGTGAGCATTTGCGCGTGGGCATCCTGCTCTTCTTGCGTCAGCGGAAAGGGGCGCGGGTCGAGTCTTTCGCGCGTTGGCGCGCCGTCGCTTCCCGGTAGCGGGGCGCCGTTATTTTGCGGGTCCAGTGACAGCATGACCTGACGTCCGCCCAGCAATTCCAGATAGACATCGGCCAGCAGCTCGGCATCAAGCAGCGCGCCGTGCTTGGTGCGGGCGGTGAGGTCGATGGCAAAGCGTTTGCACAGCGCGTCGAGGCTGGCGGGAGAGCCGGGGAATTTCTTGCGCGCAATCATTACCGTATCGGTGGCGCGGTCCATCGGCAGCCCCTTGAAGCCCAGCCGTTCCAACTCATGATTGATGAAACGCATATCGAATCCCGCATTATGGATCACCAGCGGATCTCCGGCGATGAACTCCATGAAATCCTCGACCTTCTCCGCAAAGATGGGTTTGTCTTTCAGGAAATCGGTGGAGATGCCATGCACGCGGTATGCCTCATCGGGCACATCACGCTCAGGGTTCAGATAGGTGTGGAAAAACTCGCCGCTGCGAATGCCGCCGATCAGTTCGATGCAGCCTATTTCAACAATGCGGTGGCCGCTGGCCGGATCGAGTCCCGTCGTTTCCGTATCGAGGACGATTTCACGCTTCATAATCCGCACTCCTTTAAATGAGATACCAGCATGGCGCAGCGCGCAAAGCTGTGATGCCGCCCAAGCCCCGTCTGCACTACGAAATCGGCGCGCTTTTTTTTATCGCGATCCGGCATTTGTGATTTCAGGATAGCGGCAAATTTTGCTTCCGTCATGTTCGGACGCTTCATGACGCGCTGTTTCTGCAGGAAAAACGGCGCGGTGGCCATGACGGTCATATCGAAACGCTCATCGGCATCGGTTTCAAACAATAGCGGGATATCGATCACCGCCAGACGCGCGCCCTTGCAGCGGGCGTTACGGATGAAGCGGTTTTCCTCCGCGATCACCAGCGGGTGCAATATCTGCTCCAGCGTTTGCAACTTGGCTTTATCGGGAAATACGATTCCGCCCAGTTTCTTGCGATCCACCGCCCCTTGCGCCACGACGCCGGGAAACGCCGCGCCGATGGCTTTCACCGCCGCGCCGCCCTTGGCCATAAGCCGGTGAGCGATAGCGTCGGCGCTGCAGATTTTCGCTCCCAGCTTGGCAAACTGGTGGGTAACGGTGCTTTTACCCATGCCGATACTGCCGGTCAGCCCGATGACAATCATGCGCGCCCCTCCAGCACATGCGCGCGCAGCGCGTCGGTCACTTCGGGCCGCTGCCCAAACCATGCTTCAAATCCCGGCACCGCCTGATGCAGCAACATGCCAAGCCCGTCCACCACCGGATTGCCGCGTGCTTTGGCCGCTGCCAAGAGCGGCGTAATCAACGGTGCGTAGACAATATCGGTCACCAGCGCCCCCACAGGCAATGCCTCAAGATTAATCTCGAGCGGCTCCTTGCCGGTCATGCCGAGGCTGGTGGTATTGACCAGCAGGTCCGCACCACTTAATACTGCCTCTTTATTTTCCCAATCCTCGATTGTTATGCCGCCAAACCAGCCCGCCAGCTCGTCGGCGCGGGTGCGGGTGCGGTTGAGCACGATGATGTCTTTAAAGCCCAACGCGCGCAGTGCATGAATCACCGCTTTGGCGGCACCGCCAGCGCCCAGCACTACCGCCTTGTTGCGCGATAGCGGCAAATGCGGGGTGATATTCTGGGTGAAGCCATAGGCGTCGGTATTGCGCCCAATCAGCTTTCCGTCGTCGCTGACAATAATGGTATTGACGGCGCCGATGGCGGTGGCTTCGTCGTCTATACTATCCAACAGATTCATCACCGCTTCCTTATGAGGAATAGTGAGATTGACGCCGCGTATGCCGTCCGGCACCAGCCCGAATATCGCATCCGCGAGGTCTTCCGGCGGCACGGCCAGCGGTACATACTCCCCGGCAATACCGTAATAGGAAAGCCAGTAGCCGTGCAGCCGGGGCGACAGGCTGTGCTCCACCGGCCAGCCGACAATCCCGGCAATGAGGGCGTCGTCGTTACCCATTCCCTCCGCCCATTTTTTCCTGATGTTTCTTAAAATACTGGACGATGGTGGCCGCCGTTTCCTCGACCGAGCGCTTGGTCACGTCGATGATCGGCCATTTATGTTTATGATAGAGCTTGCGCGATTCGGCGATCTCTTCTTCCATCTTTTCCATATCGACATAGTTGGTGTCCTGCTCCTGCTTGAGCGATTGCAGGCGCGTCTTGCGGATCTGCTGCAGACGGTCGGTGCTGATGGTAAGCCCGACGACCAGCGGCTTCTTGAGGGCTTCAAGGCTGGGCGGCAGCGGACAGCCGAGCACGAAGGGAATGTTCGCCGTCTTGTACCCCTTATAGGCAAGATAGACACAGGTCGGTGATTTGGAGGTGCGCGACACACCGACCAGTACGATATCGGCTTCGTCGAGTTCCCAGTGCCCCTGCCCGTCATCATGCGCCAGCGCATAGTTGATGGCGTCGACGCGCGAAAAGTAATCTTCATTGAGCGCGTGCTGCTTGCCCGGCGATGCGTGCGTCTCCAGCCCGAGGAACGCGGAGAGCTCCGACACCACGGTCGCCAATATGGCGATGCAGGGAAGCCCGCGGCGCGCGCATTCCATTTTCAGCATATCGCGCAGCGTATTATCCACCAAGGTATAGATAACCGCGCCGGGATTTTCACGGATGGATTCGATGATGCGCTCCATCTGCGTTTTGGTGCGCACCAGCGTCCAGTTGAATTCTTCGGGCTCCAGATTGTCGAATTGCGCGAGTGCGGCACGCGCAACGCTGCCGACCGTTTCGCCGGTGGAATCCGAGACGAGATGGATATTAAATTTTTTCATGTCTGTGTATCTACCTGTGGATATGCTTCGTGATAATAATGTGTCTAACTTTTTCGTACTTTTTATCCTATGTCCGCATGCCTTAGCGCACTATTTTATGCACATGTGAACTGGTTTTTGCCGCCCCTGTCAAACAGGTGTATATCCCCTTTTATCACCCTATTTAATACTATCCACAGGCAATTATTATGTATTTTTTTCATAATGCTGGAAAGTTAGTGCTTTGTTATCCCCAGCAAACAGGCTAAACCATCCGCTTGTGGACTGCCTGAGGGGTAAAATTACATCCCCGGCACTTATAAGACTACTACTACCACCTCCTAAAGTTTAAATAATATATATTATTATGGATAAGAACCCGAAAGACCTGATTAACGCGTTCAGGAAAGAGAAAACGACGAATATTCCTTTCTGGTTTATGCGCCAGGCAGGCAGGTATTTGCCAGAATACAGGGAAATACGCAGTCAGACGAAGAATTTTCTCGATATGTGTTATACGCCCGAGAAAGCGGTGGAGGTAACCTTGCAGCCCATTCGCCGTTTTGGCATGAGTGCGGCGATTATTTTTTCCGATATTCTGGTTATTCCCGATGCGTTAGGAGTGGATGTCCGGTTTGAAGAAAAAAAAGGGCCTCTTTTAGTTCCTGTTCAAACCAATGACGATTTAGAACGACTTGCATTCAAGATAGAAAAGCTTGAACCGGTGTATGAAGCATTACGCCTGACCAAAAAAGCGTTACCGAAAGAAACGACCCTGATTGGTTTTGCCGGATCGCCATGGACGCTGGCATGTTACACTGTGCAGGGTAAAGCTGATCGTGATTTTCAGCAGGTGCGCTCGGTTGCCCTGCGTCAGCGCGATTTTTTCGTCAAACTGATCGATTTACTGACTGATTCGGTTATCAAACATGTGTTGCAGCAGATTAAAGCCGGTGCGGAAGTCATACAGCTATTCGATTCCTGGTCGGGAGTACTCAGCGAACAGGAATTCAGTGAATGGTCGATAGAACCGACTAAGAAAATCGTAAGCGCTATCAAAGCACAGCACCCGGAGGTTCCCGTGATCGGTTTTCCCAGAATGTCGGGAAGCAAAGCTAAAACCTATGCTAGGCAAACCGGTATTGATGCCATCAGTGTTGATGCATCCATGTCGCTGGAATGGATTAAAAATGAATTGCAACCGGTCTGTATGGTGCAGGGAAATCTTGATTCTCTGGCGCTTGCCGAAAATAAAGAGGTGATGCTCGCACAGGCGAAAAAAATTATTTCCACGCTGGGCGACAAACCTTTTGTGTTTAACTTAGGGCATGGTATTTTGCCGCACACTCCGATTGAGCATGTTCAGGCACTCTGTGATCTTCTTAAAAATGGCACGCATTAAATGACTAAAACGGCAGTTATTTTATTCAATCTCGGGGGCCCCGACAGCCTGAAAGCTGTAAAGCCGTTCCTGTTTAATCTATTTAACGACCCCGCCATTATTACCCTGCCGCAGCCGTTTCGCTATCTGGTAGCGATGATGATATCGACTTTGCGCACCCGAAAAGCGCAAGGCATTTACCAGCAGCTCGGCGGTAAATCGCCGATACTTGAGCAAACTATGCTGCAGGCGGAAGCGCTTGAAACAAAACTCGGCCAGATGACTAAAAATAAGGGTGAGGAATATAAGGTATTTGTCTGTATGCGCCACTGGCATCCGATGAGCGATGTGGTGACCAAGAAGGTGAAATCCTACGCGCCGGATCATATTTTTCTTTTGCCCCTTTACCCGCAATTTTCCACGACGACGACCGGCTCGGCCTTCGATAACTGGGAAACGGCGTGCGCGAAAAACGAGATTACCGCTCCTACCACCAGCATATGCTGCTATCCGACCGATAAAAGTTTTGTCGCCGCCCATGCCAAGCTGATCAAGGATATGTACTGGAAAGCCTCCGAACACGGGAAGCCGCGTGTGTTATTCTCGGCGCACGGCCTGCCGGAAAAAATCATTCAGGCCGGTGATCCGTATCAGTGGCAGGTGGAGCGCTCAGTGGCGGCCATCACGCAGGTGCTCGCCATTGACGAGCTGGATTATGCGATTTGCTACCAGAGCAAAGTTGGCCCCCTAGAATGGATTGGCCCTTCCACCGAAGAAGAAATCATTCAGGCGGCGGAAGATAAGGTTCCGGCACTGATCGTGCCGCTGACATTCGTTTCCGAACATTCCGAAACGCTGGTGGAACTTGATGTGGAGTACCGCAAATTAGCGGAATCGAAAAATATTCCCGGCTATTACCGCGTGCCGGCATTATGCACCGAACCGTTTTTTATCGAAGCCCTTGCTGAACTCTGCCTGAACCGTAACAAGGACGGGCAGATAACGTCTTCCGAGAAAGAGCGCGTATGCCCGCGTACGTTTGGCAAATGCGTCTGTTCCCTATAAGGAAAATTCATGCTGGATAACACCTATCACTGGCTGAAAGCCCTGCACATCATCGCCGTTATCTCATGGATGGCGGGAATGCTCTATCTGCCGCGCCTATTTGCCTATCATACGCGGGTAAAACCCGGCAGCGAAGCGTCCGAACTTTTCAAAATCATGGAACGCAAGCTGATGCGCATCATCATCAACCCGGCCATGATCGCGACATGGATACTGGGATTGTGGCTGGCATTTCATATCAATGCCTTTGACCCGGTCAATGGCGGCTGGCTGCATGCCAAGATAAGTTTCGTGCTACTACTGCAGGTGGCGCATGCCATGATGTCGCGCCATCGCAAGGCGTTCGAGCGCGACCAGAACACCAAATCCGAGAAATATTTCCGCATATTCAACGAGGTTCCGGCAGTGCTGATGGTGGTGATTGTGCTGCTGGTGGTGCTGCGTCCGTTTTAAACCTTATTAAAAAATATTGACGAAAGGATCGTCATCGGGTAAGTTCTGGCCATCAGGGAGACATCTGCCCCTACTTCCCATACATTCAATAAACTGCCTCATCTCTCCCCCTCCGTCTTTTATCATTCATTTTCCACGACCATATTTATCATGAAATTACAGGACCTTAAACTTAAAAGCCCCGACGAATTGCTACAGCTTGCCGAAGAGCATGGTGTAGAAAATGCCAGCACCCTGCTCAAGCAGGAGATGATTTTCGCCATTTTGAAAAGACAGGCCGATAAAGGCGACGCCATCACCGGCGAAGGCGTGATCGAAGTGCTGCAGGACGGGTTTGGTTTCCTGCGTTCCCCGCTGGCCAACTACCTCGCTGGCCCCGACGATATCTATGTATCCCCGAGCCAGATCCGCCGATTTGGCCTGCGCACCGGCGATACGGTGTCCGGTGAAATCCGCGCCCCGAAAGACGGCGAGCGCTATTTCGCGCTGCTCAAGGTTAACACCATCAATTACGACGATCCGGAAGCGGTGCGCCATCGCATCAATTTCGACAATTTAACCCCGCTCTATCCCGAACGCCGCATCAAGCTGGAAGTTCAGGATCGTCCGGATAAAAAAGACCTGTCCATGCGAGTGGCCGATATTATCGCGCCGATCGGCTTCGGCCAGCGCGCCCTGATCACCGCCCAGCCGCGTACCGGCAAAACGGTGTTCCTGCAGAATATCGCCCATTCCATTACCTCCAACCATCCGGCGGCCTTCCTGATCGTGCTGCTGATCGATGAGCGTCCTGAAGAAGTCACCGACATGCAGCGCACCGTGAAGGGCGAAGTCGTGTCTTCGACCTTCGATGAACCGGCAACCCGCCACGTGCAGTTGGCCGAAATGGTGATTGAAAAAGCCAAGAAGCTGGTAGAGCACAAGAAAGACGTCGTTATCCTGCTCGATTCGATTACGCGTCTGGCCCGCGCCTACAACACCGTCATCCCGTCATCGGGCAAAGTGTTGACCGGTGGTGTGGACGCCAACGCATTGCAGCGCCCGAAACGTTTCTTCGGTGCCGCGCGTAACATTGAACATGGCGGCAGCTTAACCATTATCGCCACGGCGCTGATCGATACCGGCTCGCGCATGGACGAAGTGATCTTTGAAGAATTCAAAGGCACCGGCAATTCGGAAATCATCCTTGACCGTAAGCTGGCGGACAAGCGCACCTTCCCCGCCATCGACATCACCAAGTCGGGCACCCGCAAGGAAGACCTGCTGGTTGATAAGGCCACCCTCACCAAAATGTGGGTCATGCGCAAAATCCTCGCTCCCATGGGCGCGATGGATGGCATCGAGTTCCTTCTCGAGAAGCTCAGCGAAACCAAGAACAATGATGAGTTTTTCGATAAGATGAATTCTTAAGCCTTTGTAAAAGGAAGCTATTTTCCCTTTAATTGAACCTTAAGCTATCTCCTCTATATTGCATTTTTTCATACACCCCTTTATTCAGGATAATGCTATGACAGCTCGCAAAAAAATCGCCCTTGTCGGTGCCGGTATGATCGGTGGCACGCTCGCCCATCTGTGTGAACTTAAAAATCTCGGTGACGTCGTGCTGTTCGATATCGCCGAAGGCATCCCGCAGGGGAAAGCGCTCGATATTTCGCAGAGCTCCGCCGTCGATGGTGCTGACGTGCATCTCAAAGGCACCAACGACTATAAGGATATTGCAGGCGCCGATGTGGTGATTGTCACCGCCGGGATTCCGCGCAAGCCCGGCATGAGCCGCGACGATCTGGTCAATATCAACACCGGTATTATCAAGACGGTCGGTGAAAGCATCAAGAAACATTGCCCGACAGCTTTTGTCATCGTCATCACCAACCCGCTCGATGCGATGGTGTATGTGATGCAGAAAGTATCCGGACTGCCCGCCAATCAGGTGGTCGGCATGGCCGGCGTGCTCGATTCCTCGCGCTTCGCATTCTTCCTGTCGGAAGCGCTCGGCGTGTCGATCAGCGATATTAACGCGTTCGTACTGGGCGGTCATGGCGATACCATGGTGCCGATAGTGAACTACACCACCGTTTCCGGCATTCCGCTCCCCGAATTCGTGAAAATGGGCTGGATCAAACAGGAAAAACTCGATTCCATCGTGCAGCGCACCCGCGACGGCGGCGCCGAAATCGTCAATCTGCTCAAGACCGGTTCGGCATTTTATGCTCCGGCGGCATCGGCTATCCGTATGGCGGAGGCCTATTTATACGACAAGAAACGCATCCTTCCCTGCGCGGCCCAGCTTTCCGGCCAGTATGGCGTAAAAGACCTCTATGTCGGCGTTCCTGCGGTGATTGGCGCGGGCGGCGTTGAGAAAATTGTTGAAATTTCCTTAAATTCAGAGCAAAAAGCCATGTTTGACAAGTCGGTAGAGGCAGTAAGGGGCCTCTGTGCCGGTATTGCATTATAAGAATAGGGGCCTTGAGTATTAGGAATAAATAAACCGGCCTGAGGTAGAGTAGTAAGGGAAGATTGCCCATTACGCCATGCGGACGGTTACAGGAGTACCATAATGAATATACATGAATACCAGGCCAAGCAGGTCTTGTTTAAGTACCAGGTGCCGGTTCCCAAAGGCCAGGTCGCATACACGCCGCGCGAAGCCGTGCAGGCAGCGCAGAGCTTAGGCGGTAAGCTGTGGGTGGTCAAAGCGCAGATTCATGCCGGGGGCCGCGGTAAAGCGGGCGGTGTCAAGCTTGCCAAGTCGCTGGAAGAAGTCGAAACGTTGTCACGCGAAATGATCGGCATGACGCTGATTACGCACCAGACCGGCCCGGAAGGCAAGGTGGTCAAGCGCGTCTATGTCGAACAGGGCACGACCATCAAGAAAGAATTCTATGTCAGCCTGCTGATTGACCGCGCCACCTCGCGCGTGACCTTCGTCGTATCGGAAGAAGGCGGCATGGACATTGAAGAAGTCGCGGCGCAGCGCCCGGAAAAGATTCTGAAGCTGTCGGTAGACCCGGCTGCCGGAATCCAGCCTTACCATTCGCGCAAGCTGGCCTTTGGCCTGAAGCTGCCGAAAGAGCTGCATGAAAAATTCGATCAGTTCATCAACGCGCTCTACAAGGCGTTTACCGAAACCGACGCATCGCAGGTGGAAATCAATCCGCTGGTCATCACCGGCGACGGCGAATTGCTGGCGCTGGATGCCAAATTCAATTTCGATGAAAACGCATTGTTCCGCCACGCCGATATCGCAGGCCTGCGCGATCCGGACGAAGAAGATCCGCTGGAACAGAAAGCCTCCAAGTTCGGCCTGTCCTATGTGAAGATGGACGGCAATATCGGCTGCATGGTCAACGGCGCAGGCCTTGCCATGGCGACGATGGACATCATCAAGCTATACGGCGGCACGCCTGCCAACTTCCTAGACGTAGGCGGCGGCGCTAATCGTGAAAAGGTCACGGAAGCATTCAAGCTGATCCTGTCCGATCCGAATGTGGAAGGCATCCTCGTCAATATTTTCGGCGGCATCATGCGCTGCGATATTATCGCCGAAGGCATCATCACCGCTGCGCGCGAAGTCAATCTGCATGTGCCGCTGGTCGTACGCTTAGAAGGCACCAATGTTGAGCTCGGCAAGAAAATGCTGGCCTCGTCCGGCCTCGCCATCAACCCGGCCGACAATCTCGCCGACGCTTCGGAAAAAATCGTAAGCGCCGTTAAAAGAAAGGCTGCCTGATGTCCATTCTCATTAATAAAGATACCAAGGTTATCTGTCAGGGAATCACCGGACGCGAAGGTACCTATCACTCCGAACAGGCTGTGGCGTACGGCACCAAAATGGTCGGCGGCGTTACCCCGAACAAGGGCGGCACGTCCCATATCGATCTGCCGGTATTCGACACGGTGGAAGAAGCGGTGGCTAAAACCGGCGCCAATGCTTCGGTCATTTACGTTCCGCCGAAATTCGCTGCCGACGCTATTTTAGAAGCGATCGATGCACGGCTTGAACTGGTTATCTGTATCACCGAAGGCATCCCCGTACTCGACATGGTGAAGGTAAGGCGCGCCCTTTCCGGCAGCAAAACCCGTCTCGTCGGCCCGAACTGCCCCGGCGTCATCACTCCCGGCGAATGCAAAATCGGCATCATGCCCGGACATATCCATAAAAAAGGCAAGGTCGGCATCGTCTCGCGCTCCGGCACGCTCACTTATGAAGCGGTGGCCCAGACCTCGGCGGAAGGCTTAGGCCAGTCCACCTGCGTTGGCATTGGCGGCGACCCGGTCAACGGCACCAATTTTATCGATTGCCTGGAACTTTTCCTTGCTGACCCTGAAACGCAAGCCATCGTCATGATCGGCGAAATCGGCGGCAGCGCGGAAGAAGAAGCAGCGGAATTCCTCAAGAAGAACAACAAAGCCAAGAAGCCGGTGGTCGGCTTCATCGCGGGACGTACGGCTCCTCCGGGGCGCCGCATGGGCCATGCGGGCGCTATCGTATCGGGCGGCACCGGCGGTGCCGAAGACAAGATCGAGGCGATGAAAAGCGCCGGTATCACGGTATCCGATTCTCCGGCTGCCATTGGCCGCACCCTTGCACAGATGCTGAAGAAAGCGGCGTAAGCCATGACACAACCTTTCGAACCCAGTACGCCGTTTTTTGCCGCCAACTCAACCTTTATTGAAGAGTTGTATGAGCGCTATCTGCAGAACCCGCAATCGGTGGATGCAAGCTGGCGCGATTTCTTCCGCGATGCCAGCAATGGTTCTGCCACGCAGACGCAGCGCATGGCGTCATGGGCGCAGGTCAAAAGCCAGGTCATCGGCGCTATCGACGCGCTGGACGAAAAGCCGGTCGCTAAAGATAAAGACAAGAAGGCTGCTCCCGGCGTCAACCTGACCGACATTGAAAAATACGCGCATGATTCCATCCGCGCCATTATGATGGTGCGCGCGTATCGCGTGCGCGGCCATCTCATCGCCAACCTTGATCCGCTCGGGCTTGAAACGGGTGGCTATCATCCGGAACTCGATCCCGCTTCCTACGGTTTCACCGAAGCCGACATGAACCGTGAGATTTTCCTCGATGGCTCACTTGGCATCAAGAAGGCAACTTTACGCGAAATCGTCGCCATCCTGCGCCACACTTACGGCGGCAATATCGGCGTGGAATTCATGCATATCCAGCATCCCGAACAGAAGGCGTGGATCCAGAAGAAATTTGAAAATGACCGCGGTAATTTTTCCTTCTCCGCCGATGAGAAGAAAAGTATCTGGAGCACGCTGGCCGAAGTCGAGGCGTTTGAGCAGTTCCTGCAGGTCAAATACCCGAGCACCAAGCGCTTTTCCGTGCAGGGCGGCGATGCCATGCTGCCGGGGCTGGAAACCATCATCAACACCTCGTGCAAACTGGGTGTAAAAGAAATTATTTTCGGTATGCCGCACCGTGGCCGCATGAACGTGCTGACCACGACGATGGGTAAGCCGTACGCCGAACTGCTGTCCATTTTCCACGGCAATCTCGATTTCCCGGAATGGGTGGCCTCTTCGGGCGACGTGAAATACCATCTCGGCACCTCCACCGACCGCGAAACGCCGCATGGCAAAATCCATCTGTCGCTGCTGGCCAACCCGTCGCATCTGGAAGCGGTTGACCCGGTAGTGGTCGGCAAGGTGCGTGCCAAGCTCGATATTGTCGGCGATATTGAAGACAAGGGCAGCGTCATGGGCGTCATGCTGCATGGCGACGCCGCTTTCTCCGGTCAGGGGCTGGTGTCGGAAACGCTGAGCCTCTCCGACCTGCGCGGCTACCGCACGGGCGGTACCATCCATATCATCGTCAATAACCAGATCGGGTTCACGACGAGCCCGAAATATTCCCGTTTCACCCCCTACCCGTCCGACGTTGCCAAATCGGTACAGGCGCCGATTTTCCACGTTAATGGCGACGATCCGGAAGCGGTGGTCTATGTGTGCCGCTTAGCGTCCGAATTCCGCCAGTTGTTCAAGCGCGACGTAGTGGTGGATATTTTCTGTTACCGCAAATACGGCCATAACGAATCCGATGAGCCGATGTTCACCCAGCCGCTGATGTACCGTGCGATCAGCCAGCATAAACTGCCTGCCGATATTTATTCCGACCGCCTCGTGGCCGAAAATGTGATGACCGAAGACGGCGTGAAGGCGAAATTCGCCGAGTTCAAAAGCTTCTTTGAAAAACAATACGAAGCCGCCAAGAATTTCCAGCCCAACAAGGCCGACTGGCTGGAAGGCCAGTGGACCGGGTTTGAAAAGCCCAAGGGCGAGCATCCCTCCGGCAATACCGGCGTGGACGCAAAGAAACTCAAGGAAGTCGGCTTTGCACTCTCGAAAGTGCCCGAGGGCATACGCTTTAATTCCAAGATCATTCGCCAGCTCGAAGCCAAGGCGAAGATGATGGAAAGCGGTCAGGGCATCGACTGGGCGATGGGGGAAGCATTGGCGTTCGGTTCGCTGATGAAAGAAGGTTACGGTGTTCGTCTTTCCGGTCAGGATTGCGGCCGCGGTACGTTCTCGCACCGCCATTCCGTACTGGTCGATCAGGATAATGAAGAGCGCTATATTCCGCTCAATAATCTGGGCGGCGAACAGAAGCCGTATGAAGTTATCGACAGCTCCTTGTCGGAATTCGCCATTCTCGGTTTTGAATACGGCTACAGCTTAGGCCAGCCCAATTTCCTCACGCTGTGGGAAGCGCAGTTCGGCGATTTCGCCAACGGCGCGCAGGTCATTGTCGACCAGTTCATTTCCTCGGGCGAAGTCAAATGGCTGCGCATGTCGGGTCTCGTCATGTTGTTGCCGCATGGCTATGAAGGCCAGGGCCCTGAGCATAGCAGTGCGCGCCTGGAGCGTTATCTGCAGCTATGCGCCGAAGACAATATGCAGGTGGTCAACTGCACTACGCCTGCCAATTATTTCCATGTGCTGCGCCGCCAGCTGCTGCGCAAGTTCCGTAAACCCCTCATCGTCATGACGCCCAAATCGCTGCTGCGTCATAAGCTCTGCGTGTCAACGCTCGCCGATCTGGATAAAGGCACCTCCTTCCAGCGCATCATTCCGGAGGCGGCGAAACTGCAGAAGGACGACAAGATTCGCCGCGTCATCATCACCTCGGGCAAGGTCTATTACGATCTGTTCGAAGCGCGGGAAGCACGCAGGCTGGACGATGTCGCCATCATCCGTGTCGAGCAATATTATCCCTTCCCCGAGCGCGAACTGAAAGCCGAACTTGCCCGCTACAAGAAAGCGGAATTCTACTGGTGTCAGGAAGAACCGCAGAATATGGGCGCATGGTCGTTTATCGTCTCGCGCATTGAAGACGTGCTCGAATCAATCGGCCATAACGGACGCCTGCGCTATGTTGGCCGCCCAGCCGCCGCTTCGCCTGCTGCCGGGTATTACAAGATCCATGAGAAAGAGCAGAAGGCACTGGTCGAGGATGCGCTGAGCCTTGCCAAGGAAACCAAAATCAAAGCCGTGCGTGGCTAAAGGCGCAAAGCGGAAGAAGAAAAGCCTTCCCCCTTTCTGGAGAGGGGGCGGCTTCTGGAAACGGGCGGCCAAGCTGCTCATCATCCTGATTCTGCTGCCCTACCCGCTCACACTTTTCTATGTGTTGATTCCCCCCATATCCACGCCGATGATTGCCGATGTCCTGCTGCTCAAATCGGTCGAGCGCGACTGGGTGGCGCTCGAACGCATCTCGCCGAACCTCATCGCCGCTGTGGTCTCGTCTGAGGATGATGCGTTCTGCGATCATTACGGGATGGATTTCCGCCAGATGAAAAAATCCATCGTCGAAGCCAATGCGCGGGGCAAGCCGGTCAAGGCGACCTCGACCATTACCATGCAGACCGCCAAGAATCTGTATCTGTGGAATGGCCGTTCCTATATCCGCAAAATCCTCGAAGCGCCGCTGACCTTCTGGATCGAGCTGCTATGGTCGAAGCGCCGCATTCTCGAAGTCTATCTCAATGTGGCGCAGTGGGGCGATGGTGTCTATGGCGCGGAAGCGGCGGCGCAGCATCATTTCGGCGTCCCGGCGCGTGCGCTTACGCTCGGTCAGGCGTCCCTGCTGGCGGCGGCGCTGCCCAACCCGGTCAAGCGCAGCGCCAGCCGTCCCGGTTACGGGCAGGTGCTGGTGGCGTCCAACATCCAGCGCCGCGTCCTGCGCGGCGGGCCGGTCTTAAGCTGCCTGAAGTGAGGGCGCTTTCGGGCCACACGAAACGGCAAAATGGATTAAGCACAAGAATACTATGGTAAATTTAAATAATCGGTACGCCGTTTGGGCAGAAAATGGTTGAAGATTGGGGTTTTCTGGGCCATATAGAAGTCCCTTGGCTCGAGTCCCGCCAAAATTAGTTATTTATCCTTTTTACGTCTTTTACGGAGCATACATGGCCGGAGAAATTATTGTCCCATCGCTGGGTGAATCGGTAAGCGAAGCCACCATTGCCAAATGGTTCAAAAAAGTCGGCGATGCCATCACCGCTGATGAGCCTCTGGTAGAGCTGGAGACCGACAAAGTAACTCTGGAAATCAACGCGCCCGCGTCCGGAAAGCTCAAAGACATCAAGATCGCCGAAGGAAAAACCGTCGTCGTCGGCACGCTGCTCGGGCTGATCGAAATCGGCGCCGCCGGTGCCAAATCCGCTCCCGCTCCCGTTGCCTCTCCTGCAAAAGCCGAACCGCATAAGGCGATACCGCATCCCATCTCTACCGCCAAGGCGGCGGTGGGCATGCAGAATCCGCCTGCCGTGCGCAAGCTGCTGGAAGAAACCGGTATCAACCCCGCCTCCGTTCCTGCCACCGGCAAGGATGGCCGCCTGACCAAGGGCGATGTGCTGGGCGCTACCGCTAACGGCGTTGCCGCTCCCGCCGCGTCGCAGCCTGTTGCTGCCGGTCGCCGCGAAGAGCGCGTCAAAATGTCGAAGATGCGTCAGGTCATCGCCAAGCGTCTCAAGGATTCGCAGAATACCGCCGCCATTCTCACCACCTTCAATGAAATCGATATGAGCGGCGTGATGGGACTGCGCAACGAATATAAGGATGCGTTTGAGAAGAAGCACGGCGTGCGCATGGGCTTCATGTCGTTTTTCGTCAAGGCCGCCGTCAACGCGCTGAAGGAAATTCCCGCCGTCAACGCGCAGATCGATGGCGATGAAATCATCTACAAGAATTTCTATGATATCGGCGTTGCCGTCGGCACCGATCAGGGGCTTGTCGTGCCGGTGGTGCGCAATGCCGACCAGATGTCGCTGGCGGAAATTGAAAAAGAAATTGGCCGCCTCGCACTCAAAGCCCGCGAAGGCTCGCTTGCCATGAGCGACCTGACCGGCGGTACGTTCACCATCTCCAACGGCGGCGTATACGGTTCGCTGATGGCCACCCCGATCATCAACCCGCCGCAGTCGGGTATTCTCGGCATGCATAAGGTGGAAGAGCGCCCGATCGCGCTTAAGGGCCAGGTCGTCATCCGTCCGATGATGTATATCGCCCTGTCTTATGATCACCGCATCATCGACGGCAAGGAGTCGGTGACCTTCCTCGTACGCGTCAAAGAAGCAATGGAAGATCCGAGACGGTTGCTGCTTGGAATCTAAAGGAGTGATAAAGCCGTGAGCAAGAAATCTTCTGGTACGCCCGCCCCCGAAACCGCACTGTCACCGGATATTGCCCAACTGCAGAACGAGCTGAACCAGCCCAAATGGATGGCGGCCATGGACGCGGGGGAAGCGACGAAGGACTCCGTTCTGGAGGCTTTGCCCAAGAAACGTATTATCGATGGCGATAAATTCATCCTCCCCACCGACCCGCTGGCCTATCGCAATATCCTTATCAAGGATAATGTCGTCGATATGGAAACCTGTAAGCTCTATTGTGAGCACGCCACCACCAATCTCCAGTGGCTGCAGCCACTGGAGGTCTATACCGAGCAGGAAGGCGAATACAAAGCCAAGATTGCCACGGACACCCGCGATACCTTCAAAGTGCCTTCGGAAGAATTATCGGAGATTACGAGAGAGCTGTTCTTCAATATCATGACCAACCATGTAGAGCCCTTTTTCAATGCCAAGGTGGAGTGGTGGGAAGAGCCTGTCCTGATGCTGTATTTCGAGGGCGGAAAATTTGAGGCCCATGCCGATGCAGAGGAGATACGCTTCGATGCGAAGGGGGTACCCGCATGGACGAAAGTAGTCAACCGCGATATCAGTCTGTTGCTTTATCTCAGCGACAGTTTCACCGGGGGTATGTTGAGCTTCCCGCATTACAATATTAAAATCAACCCGACGCCCGGATTGCTGGTGGCGTTTCCTTCTTCCGGGCAATATCTGCATGCGGCAGAACCCACGGAAAGCGGCGCGCGGCTGGTACTGGTAAGCTGGCTTGCAACCAAAGGCTCGGCCCGTGTCGTGAAGAAAAAAAATCCGCAGCATATTTACCGGACGGAATTTGAAAATCCGTCTTCAGCACCCTAACCCTTAATCAGCAAAAGAGCATATGAGCAACGAATTCGATCTTATCGTCATTGGCGGCGGCCCCGGCGGTTATGTGGCAGCCATACGCGCAGCGCAACTCGGCATGAACGTGGCCTGCGTGGAAATGCGCGGCAGTCTCGGCGGCACCTGTTTGAATGTCGGGTGCATCCCATCCAAGGCGCTGCTGGATTCTTCGGAGAAATACGAAGAAGCGAAACATCATTTTGCCGAACATGGCATCAAGACCAAAGTGGAGCTCGACCTTGCCACCATGATGGCGCGCAAGAATAAAGTCGTACTCGATCTCACCAAGGGCATTGAGGGGCTGTTCAAGAAAAACAAGGTGACCTATGTCATTGGCAAGGGCGTAATCAAAAGCGCCACGGAAGTAGCGGTCGGCAAGGATACGCTGAAAACCAAACGCATTCTCATTGCCACCGGTTCGGATGTCACTCCGCTGCCGGGCGTGGCTGTGGATGAAAAGCGCATTGTATCGTCCACCGGTGCGCTGGAACTCGATAAGGTTCCCGAACATATGGTGGTAGTGGGTGGTGGTGTGATCGGGCTTGAGCTTGGCTCGGTATGGCGTCGCCTCGGCGCTAAAGTGACGGTGGTGGAATTTTTAGAACGCGTCGGCGGACCGCTGGACGCGGAAGTTGCCAAGCAGTTGCAGCGAGTGCTCGAAAAACAAGGCATTGCTTTCAGGCTCGGCATGAAAGTAACCAGCGCCGATACTCGCGGCAAAGCCGTCAACCTCACGGTGGAGCCCGCCAAAGGCGGCACCAAGGAAACGCTGGTGGCCGATATGGTGCTGGTATCGATTGGGCGCCGCCCTTATACGGACGGTCTGGGCCTCGACAAAGTTGGCATCAAGCTCGATGAGCGCGGGCGCGTGCCGGTGAATGCCCATTTTGAAACTGCGACCAAAGGCATTTATGCGATCGGCGACGTGATCGCTGGGCCGATGCTTGCGCATAAGGCCGAAGACGAAGGCATGGCCGTGGCCGAGATCATGGCCGGTCAGGCCGGGCATGTCTATTATGACGGTATCCCGAGCGTGATTTACACATGGCCGGAAGTGGCCGTGGTCGGCAAGACGGAAGAAGAAGTCAAAGCCGCCGGGGCGCAGTATAAGGTCGGCAAGTTTCCGTTCATGGCCAACAGCCGCGGGCGCGCTGTCGGTCAGACGGAAGGCTTTGTGAAAATCATTGCCGATGCGATTACGGATAGGGTGTTGGGCGTCCATATCATCGGGCCGGATGCCGGGACGCTGATCGCCGAAGCAGCCCTTGCCATGGAATATGGCGCGTCGTCGGAAGATATTGCGCGTACCTGCCATGCCCATCCGACGCTCAATGAAGCGGTGAAAGAAGCAGCGCTGGCCGTACTTGGGCGCGCTATTCATATCTAGGGCATTGTTACAATATATTGATATTTAACGATATTACGCGAATATGGGATGAATAAGGCCGGTTATATGCCCACTGGCTGGCCGCTCCGTGATATAATAGTATATTGATTAATAATGGCTTTTTTATATCGACCTTGAAAAAATATGGGTAGCTATTATATTATGAGTCTCAAGGAGCATTATGAAGCAACCACTGAAACTCAATGATAACGCCAACGTGCAGATCGGCGCGGTTGGCGCCCTTCCCGTTCCAGTCTCGTCGGAAGATGGGCTGCGCCGGTATCTGCAGGAAATTTCCAGATTCCCTTTGCTTGAACCGAAGGAAGAAGTCGATTTGTCCAAGCGCTGGCTTGAGCATGGCGATGTTGACGCTGCGCACCGCTTAGTGACTAGCCACCTGCGCCTGGTGGCGAAGATCGCATTCAAATATCGCGGTTACGGATTGCCGATGAACGAACTGATCGCCGAAGGCAATATCGGCATGATGCAGGCAGTGAAGCGCTTTGATCCCGATAAGGGATTCCGTCTCGCTACCTATGCCATGTGGTGGATTAAGGCGGCCATTCAGGAATATGTGCTGCGTTCATGGTCGCTGGTGAAGATCGGCTCAAGCGCCGCGCAGAAACGTTTGTTCTTCAACCTGCGCAAGCTCAAGCAGAAAATCGGCGCCAATGGCGGCATCAGCGAAAAGGGCTTAAACAACGAACAGGTCGGCGATATTGCGCGCATACTGGCTGTCAGCAATCAGGATGTGATTGATATGGACCAGCGCATGTCCGGTCATGACGTCTATCTCAACGCCACGGTGTCCGCCGATGGCGAGAACGAGAAAATCGACTTCCTGGCGGAACCCGGAGATAATCAGGAAGTGCAGCTGGCGAATCGTCAGGAAATGCACGCCAAGCATAACGCACTTCTGCAGGCGCTGACTGGGCTATCCGACCGCGAACGCGATATTATTGAGCGCCGCCGCCTTAAAGATGATCCCGATACGCTCGAGGATTTAAGCCGGGATTACAACATCTCCCGCGAACGTGTCCGCCAGATCGAGGTGCGCGCGTTTGAAAAGTTGCAAAAAGAAATGACGGGCGCCGCAGCCTGATGCTCGCCACCCTCAAACAATTATTCTCCTCCACCTCCCCGCGCCACCTCGCGCATGAGGCCTATGTGCAGATCGTATCGCAGGCCCGGCAGCCGGTATTTTACGATAGCTGGCAGGTGGAAGATTCGGTCGATGGCCGGTTTGATGTTATTGTGCTGCATCTTTTTCTGATGCTGGCGAGGTGCGATAAGGAAAGCAGTGAAGAGGCCAATGAATTTTCCCGTCAATTGTCGGAAGTGTTTTTTTCCGATATGGATCGCTCCTTACGTGAAATGGGTGCGACCGATACGGGCGTGGGCATTCGCATCAAGAAAATGGCGCAGGCTTTTTATGGCCGCATGAGCGTCTACCGCGATACCATAATGGATGGAAATGCCCTCGATGAAACCGCACTGGCCGAAGCGCTGAAACGGAATGTCTACCGTGAAAAACCGGTAGCGCCGGAAGCGGTGGCATCGCTGGCCGCCTATATGGGGCGGAACTATCTTGCGCTTAAAACGCAACCGATTGACGTGCTGATCGGCGGCGTCATTCATTTCTCAGGATAATAATTACACGATTGGTCTTCAGGCTATTTCAGCGGCTTCGTCCGGGGCCTGCTGGCTGGCGACGCGCGTGGCCGTAGCCTGATAGGACGCGATGGCGCGCGGCGGCGGCGGTGCTGAATAGGTGGCGACGGGGGCTGGTTCGTCTGCCGGTTCATTGCTGGTTTCGGTGGCGTTGGCCTGCGCCTTGGCACTGCGTGCTGCCGGGCGGGGATCAACCGCAGCCACGGCGTTGATGGTCGCTATTTCCACGGAATGGGTTTGCGCGGCGGCCTGCTGTGCGGCCAGCGTCGGCGCTTTTTCGCTTTGCATCATGCGGCCAAACACGCTTGACGGCTCGGCCTGCGGCCTGAACGCTTCGCTCGGCGCATATTTCACATTGCTGTTGGCCACCATCTTTTCATACTGTACCAAAATGACCTGCGTTTCCGGCGAGGTATCCTGCCCGGCGAGCTGGGCGATGAAGGTTGCCTGCGCGGATATGTTGAGGCCCGAAGGAACACCGGTCAGCACGCTTGGCAGCGGAGTAACCTGTGCAGGCGGCGCTTCGGCAACGGGCGGAGCGGTCGGTGCAGGCGCGGAGTTACTATTGCCTCTTGCATTATTGTCGACTGACGCGCTAGAAACAGAGGGAGCAACATTGTCGTAAGGCACATGCGTAATAGCCGTACCTGGCACCGTCGTGTTTACGATCGGCGTCGGCAGCGTATAGCTACTTAGGTTTGGGACAACCGGCAACATGCCCTATTCTTCCTCTACGTGAGTTCGTATTAACTATGTATGGTAACTGATTTTTTAATAAAAGTCAAAAAATACAACAACTAAGCTTGTATTTCATTGGATGGGCGTGGCATATGCCCCACACTTATTCATAGAATATTAACCAAGCCCTCTGCAACCATTAATGTTATAGTGCTGATTTATATGAAAAAACTACTATTGCCCCTCATTATTGTCCTCATCATTGTCACCTCTGTCCAGCTTTGGGCGACCAAGGATCAGACCGACCAGAAGCAGGAGGTGGAAAAGGTTGAGGTGAAGGCAGAAACGCAGATTGGCGGTGCCTTCACCCTCATCGACCAGAACGGTAAAACCGTTCAGGATACGGATTTTCGCGGCAAGGTGATGCTGGTGTTTTTCGGTTTCACCCACTGCCCGGATGTCTGCCCGGTGACGATGACGGTGATGACCAGGACGATGGAACTGCTTGGGCCTAAAGCGGAACAGGTGGTGCCGATATTCGTGACGGTTGATCCGGAACGCGACACGCCGGCGGTACTCGCCGAGTTTACCCGCAACTTTGACAAGCGCATTATCGCCCTGACCGGCACGACCGAACAGGTCAAGCAGACCGCCGACAGCTATAAGGTGTATTTTGCCAAAGCGGAGATGGCCGATGCCAAAGAAAAAGCCGAGTATAACATGGACCATTCGGCCTATATCTATGTGATGGGGAAAGACGGCCAGTTCATCAAAGTATTCCCCTACAATGTATCGGAGCAGGAATTCGCCAACGCCATTGATGCAGTATTGAGGTAGCGATAAGCAATGAGCCTCCAGCTTAAAGTTGAACTGAAACGCCGCGGACTGATGTTCATTCTGTCCTCACCGTCGGGTGCGGGCAAGACGACACTGTCGCGCCGCCTGCTGGAGAAGTATAAAGATGCTGCCGCGCACGAAACCATTGTCATGTCGGTATCGGTGACGACGCGCCCTGCCCGCCCCGGCGAAGCGGACGGAAAGGATTATTTCTTCATTGATGATGCCCGCTACAAAGACATGGTGAAAAAAGGTGAGATGCTAGAGCATGCGCGCGTATTTGAGTATTTTTACGGGACACCGGCGGCGTTCGTACAGGATCATATCGGCAAGGGCACCGACGTGTTATTCGATATCGACTGGCAGGGCACGCATCAGCTGTCGGAGAAAAGCCGCGATGATCTGGTCAGTATTTTTATTCTGCCGCCATCGCTGCAGGAACTGGAACGCCGCCTGCGCGTACGCGCTCAGGACAGCGAAGAGGTGGTGAAGAAGCGCATGCTGAAGGCCATGGCGGAAATCAGCCACTGGCGCGAATATGATTACGTGCTCATCAATCAGGACCTCGATCAGACGCTGGAAAAAATTGACAGCATCCTCAAAGCCGAACGGCTCAAGCGCGTACGTCAGGAAGGTCTCGCCGAATTTGTCGGCAGTCTGTAATCATCTTTTCACTACTAACTATTCTTTAACCGGCGCAGCGTAGAATCACCTCTGTCGCGCTTACGGGAATAGCATTATGAAACTGATCAGCACACTCATCATACTTATGGCCGCCGTCACGCCCGCAAGCAATGCGCGTGCGCAGCAGGTCAATCATCGTGAGTTTGAACGTGCCGGGTTCGGCGATGTCGGCCGTCTCCTGCAATCGATGACGCCGCAGCAGCGCAGCGCTATTCTGGAACAGGCCGCCGTCAAAGAAAAAGATTTACAGAAACTGACGCCGCAGCAGCTGGAGCAATTACGCAAGCAGCTGCGCGAAATTGCCAACACGATGGAAATCAGCAAGATTGATCCGCAGAAGCTCGATGTCTCCCAGACCAAGAGCGCAGCGCAGCCTAAGGGCGGCTACTAAGCACCTGATATGCCAGCGCCAACCTGCATAATGCGGGTACGTCCAGGACCTCGGCGCGGAGTGTGCCGTCAATACCGGCTTTTTCCAGAAGTATATCCGGCGGCACAGCCAAGCCCTTAAGCGCGGAGCGCAGCATCTTGCGTCTCTGCCCGAATGCCTTGGCCACCACTTTTTCCAGCGCGTCCTTTCGCACGTCCATCAGCGGTTTGGCGCGCGGCGTGAGGGTGATGACCGCCGAGCTTACTTTCGGCGGCGGCGTGAATGCGCCCGGCGGCAGTTCAAAATCGTAGCGGCCCTCGCATAGCCACTGGGAGATGACGGCAAGCCTGCCATATTCGCTGGTATCGGGCGCGGCGATGATACGCTCGGCGACTTCCTTCTGGAACATCAGCGTCATGGATTCATACGCACCCGGCCCGTGCGTGTAAATATCATCCAGCCATTTCAGCAGCATCGGGGTTCCGGCATTGTAAGGCAGGTTGGCGACGATTTTGCGCGGGGAAGGAACCGATTCAATCAGGTCGATATCCAGCGCGTCTCCCAGCATGATCTCCATGCGTCCCGGCGCGGCTGCCTTAATTTGTTCCAGCGCGGGCACGCAGCGTTCGTCCATTTCAATGACAAACAGTTTTTTAGCGCCTGCTTTCAGCAGTGAGCGGGTGAGTCCGCCCGGGCCTGGGCCGATCTCGATGACGTGCGACTTCGTGACATCGCCCGCATAGCGCACGATGGTATCGGTGATGGTGCTATCGAGCAGGAAATGCTGCCCCAGCGCTTTACGCGTGAAAATCTCATGGGCGGCGATAACCTCTTTGAGCGGCGGCAGTGCGGACAGGGCGGTGTTGGCGTCGGCCATGGGGTGCATATCTCTGAAATAACTTGCAAAAAACTTTCGGTCTGCCGATTATAGAGCAATTGCCTCTACCCTCCAGCGAAAACGGGATATACGGTAGGCGACATGGATCGTGCGATACTAATTCTCAGTGCAATGATCGCCAATGCGGCTCTCGCTGGCCCTAAGCGCTTATATGTGCGGCTCGGTATTCCTAGCCCCGCCCGTCTGCCGGCAGCTTTCTTACGCATTATCGAGCGCAAGCTGAACCGTGACAATCGCAGCCTTCAGGATCGCCGCCTGCGCGGCCTTGGTCTCGTAGTGGCGGTAGTGATTGGCAGCATTCTGTTCGGCCGGATGCTTGAGCGAATCTTCGTCTATAATTTTGGATTTTTCGAACTGCTGATACTGACCGTGCTGCTGCCCATACGGCCGACATGGGACTGCGTGGCGGAGATTTACAAAGCCCTTCAGTCGGGTGATCTGCCAACAGCGCGCAAGGCGCTGGAGGGAACGGCCTGGCGTCATCACGCGCTGCTGGACGCGCATGGCGTGGCGCGCGCCGGGATTGAAATGCTCGGTGTGCATTTTTCGGAAAAGATTCTGGCCCCGGCCTTCTGGTATATCTTTTTCGGTTTGCCCGGATTCTTTGTCAGCAAGTCTGTGTACCTGCTCAAGGAAATGCTGGTACAGCCCGCGATGATGGTGCAGGGCACGGATTCGGGATTTGGCAAGCCTGCCTATATTGCGCATTTCATTATGCATTACCTGCCTTCGCGCACGGCGGCCCTGCTATGGCTTTCCGCCATGCTATTTCTGCCGTCGAGCCGTCCGCTAGAAGCAACCCAGCAGGTTATCAGCGGGGATGTGGATATGGGCAGCCCGGAATATGTCAGCTTGCTCGCGACTGCCGCCGTGCTGAATCTTTCGCTCGGCGGGCCAACCTCGATTTATACCGGGGAGGAATGGCTTGGCACCGGTCGTGCCAAGGCGACGCCCGTCGACATGCGCAGCGCACTCTACTTATTTGCGCTTCTTCACCTTTTTATTATTGTTCTGTTTGGCGTGTTTCTCTGAAAGCTCGCCATTGTTCCCCACTCCGGGACCGCAGAGGAATTTGTCGCGGATATTGAGCGTCGATTTCTTGCCGACATCCGCCCAGTGTTTTCTGAGCCACGCATCGGCGGCATTATGGCCTATCTCTTTCAGGTGAACGAAGAAATCCCAGTCGGCGTTCATTTTGCTCGAGGCGTTGAGATGGTGCATCTCATCGGAGGAATAGACCAGATGCATGCGCATGCTTTTATACTGCTTGGGGTTCAGCTTCCCTTCCTCCAGCAGACGGGCGACAAAATCGATGGCGCGCATTTCGGCGATCAGGCTGGAGTTAAATGAAATTTCATTTAAACGGTTTATGATTTCACCGGCAGTGCGCGGCAGCATATCGTCATGGATGGGGTTGATCTGCACCAGTATGACGTCTTCCGATTCGCAGTGATAGATCAGCGGCCAGATAGAGGGATTACCCATATAACCGCCGTCCCAGTAATGCTCGCCTTTAATTTCCACGGCCTGAAACATGAACGGGATGCAGGTCGACGCCATCAGCACGTCCGGGGTGATATCATGGCAGGTGAAGACGCGCGCCTGCCCGCTGGCGACATGGGTGGCGGTGATGAAGAGCTTGATAAGATGGGTGCGCCCCAGCGCGTCCTCATCGAGCATATCCTCGAGGATGGAGCGCATGGGATTGAAGTTCAGCGGGTTGAGTTCATAAGGCGAGAAAATGCGCGAGAGCAAATCCAGCCAGTGATAGGCCGGGGACATATCCATATTCCAGCCGGTAAGTATGCGGTCCATCGGCGATTTGTGCAAAGGGCTGAAAGCCGCCGCTTCACTGATGCGTTTCCAGAATGTGGCGAGCTGTTCCTTGGCGCCGTCACGACCGCCCATGATATAGCCATTGACCAGCATTGCCGCGTTCAGCGCCCCGGCGCTGGTGCCGCTGATGCCTTCGATAAGGATGTCTTTTTCTTCCAGCAACCGGTCAAGCACCCCCCAGGTATACGCGCCGTGTGCGCCGCCGCCTTGCAGTGCGAGATTGAGTTTTTTAGCTGCCACGGTTACTTGCGCCCCTGAGCGATGGATGGTGAGGTGACCTTTATTAGTTTATCAAGATGGTCGTCGGACGAGAATAAAGCAAGCATGCTGTTTTCCAGCGCGGCATTTTTAGTAGGGCGTGGCTCGGAGCTTACGATTATCGGCGTATCGAATTTATCGCAGGTCAAAGTGAGCGTGCAGCGATATTCCAGCGGCGTGTCGGGCTTGCGGGGTTCTTTGACGTCTTTACGCTCCGCCGTGATGCCGTGCCTCTTGAGGCAGCTTATCAACTCCCATGCGTCATTGAAGCGCAGGAGGGCAAAGTCGCTAAAGACGGCGCGCATTTTCTGGGCGGCGCCCGGTATCGGAGGAACATAGGGTTTGACGTGGTTATCCTTGCCAAGAAAGAGCGGGTTTTTTTCCGGCGGTAGATCATCCAACCCTTTGACGACGTCCTGGAGTGTCCTCAGCATTTTGATGGCGGCCGCCGCCTTGGCGCGCTTAGCCGTTACACCTGAGTCTTTGTCTGGTTCGCCGTCGCCGCTGCCTTCTATTTTCCCGCCCGGCAGCACCTGCCCGCTCACGGTGAGTGCCACCGTAGCACCGTAAGAGCCATCGAAAACCGGTTCGCCATATTTGATATCAATCCGGTAGGAACGCGCCAGCTCGGCAAGATCGAAAACCGGGTCGGCTTTTTTAACCGGAGCTGTCGGCAATTTCCGTTTAAACGACAGCCGGGGATCGGCGGGATTGGCTTTGGCGATGGCCAGTATGGCCAGCATCTTCCCCGCCGCCATTTCCTGCGCCTGTTCTTCCATCACCGCAATGTCACGGTTTTTGGCGGCGCTGCCTGCACAGGATGCCATTTTATCGTCGGGCAGAAATCCGCCCGAAACCTGCAGCGTGACGCTGCCGCCATCCTGATCGGGAATAAGATCGCTAAATGCCACCGTAAGATTATTAGCCGCCGCAAACTCGCTTAAGCGTTCCCGATTGCTTTTGGTATCTGACATAACCGCCCTTCTCTTCAGGATCGACCCACAAATGATTTTTTACTGCGCCGTCCAGCCGCCGTCGATGGTGTAGGAGCTGCCGGTGATCGAAGAGCCGTTATCGTCGCACAGGAACACGGCGAGCGCGCCGATCTGGCTGGCTTCGACGAAGCGCTTGTTGGGTTGTTTCTCGCCGATCATGATCGGGGTGGTTTCTTCAATCGAGCGGCCATCTTTCTTGGCGCGGTCTTCGACCTGCTTATCGACCAGAGGCGTATGCACCCAGCCCGGACAGATGGCGTTGCAGGTGATGTTGGCGGTGGCATTTTCCAGCGCGACGACTTTGGTGAGTCCAATCAGCCCATGCTTGGCGGCGACGTACGCGCCTTTATTTTCCGAGGCGACAAGACCATGCACCGAAGCAATATTGATGATCCGGCCGTAATTGCGTTTCTTCATGCCCGGCAGCGCGGCACGGATGCTGTGGAAGCTGGACGACAGGTTGATGGCGATGATCGAATCCCATTTTTCAATCGGGTAGCCGTCCACGGCGCCGGTGGATTGTATCCCGGCATTATTGACCAGAATGTCGGTGCGGCCGAAGACGCGCTCGCACATAGCAACCATATCGACGATATCGTTGGGCTTGGTCATGTCTGCCGGGGAATAATCGACGCGTATCTTGTATTTATCCTGCAGCTCGGTTACGAGTGCGGTGATGGCGGGTTTGTCAGCAAAACCGTTGAGCAGGATATTGCAACCCTGATCGGCCAGCGCGTGGGCGATGGCAAGACCGATACCGCTGGTGGAACCGGTGACGATGGCGTTTTTTCCTTTAAGCATGGCGAAGTCTCCTTAATTGAATGGCCGAACATAGCGCGGCAATGGGTTAATATCAAGCGTTGGCGGCCTGCGGGAACGACAATTCCACCCGCAATCCCGGATGGTTATCGGCAAGCCGTATGCGAATGTTATGGATGCGCACAATGGCGGCAACCAGGCTTAAGCCCAGACCATTACCTTTGGTATTGCGGCTTTGTTCCATGCGGAAGAATTTTTCGAATACTTTGTGGCGGAATTCCTCAGGGATACCCGGCCCGTTATCGGCAATAACAATGGTGGTTTCATGCTCGCCGGTTTCGGCGGAAATGGTAATGGTGCCACCGGCGGGGGTGAATTTCATGGCATTGTCGAGCAGGTTAACAAAGGCCTGCGCCAGCAGGTTCTTTTCGCCGTAAATCACCAGCGGCGTGGACACCGTGCTGGTAAAGCTGATTTCTTTTTCCGCCGCGTAGGGTTCGTAGAATTCCACTAAATTGCTGATGACGTCGTGCAGGTCGCAGGCAGCGAAGCTGCGGAATTCGGTATTGGCTTCCAGTTCGGAAATTTTAAGGATGGAATTGAACGTGCCGACCAGATCCTGCATGTCGTGGATGTTTTTTTCTAGCAATTTGCGCGCGGGGTTTTCCTCGTCGATGGCGCGCAGTCCGGCATCTAAGCGATTGATAATTCTGTTCAAGGGGCTGCGCAGATCGTGCGCGATATTGTTAGTGAACTGACTGATGGATTGCAGCAGCGTTTCGATTTTATCGAGCATTTCGTTCAGGTTGGCGGATAATTCGTCGAATTCGTCGCCGCCTGACGTGTACGGAATGCGCACCGACAGATTGCCGTGCATGATGGTATAGGCGGAGCGGTTGATGACATTAATGCGGCGCATAACGCTGCGGGTCATGATGATGGCGCCGATGAAGGCCATGAACAAGGTCAGCAGCAGCGACGCCCAGAAGGTCTGCACGATGGTCTGCTCGATGCGGTCGGTGCTTTTCAGGCTCTGCCCCACCAGCAGATAGCGCCATTTGGACAGCGGTATCATCAGCGCCTTGACACCGATGGTGCTGGGATCGGCACGCGTACCTTCGATGCGGAAGCGCACCCATGAGCCTTCTTTTTCAAACGTACCTTCTTTGACGGCGCTTACCGGCCATTCATTTAAGTTGCCTGCCAGCTTCTCGAATTTTTGGTTGACCAGCATGTAGATTTCGCTGCCGTCGCTGTCATCGGAAATTAATTCCTTGATGCGCGCCTCGACGCCCGATGAGCCGCTCTGTCGGTATTCGTCATGTAAATAGGTATATTGCAGGCGTATGGAATCGCCGATACGTTCCTGCAGATGCGTCATCTCGAACGTATAGATAAACGCAAACAGCACGATAACCGACAGCGAGAACAGGCCGACATAAATCAATGCCAGCCTGAAGGTGAAGGTCTTTATGATGCGTGCGAGTTTTGATTCCATTGTTCGGATTCAAATGTGAAAATTATCCCGGCTTGCGGATCATTTTGTCGACTTCGGAGATATGATTCTCTTCGTCGGAAATCATCTGGCGGGCGTATTCTTCCAGATATAGGTACTCGTCCTTTACCAGCTTCAGTAACTGGTAGTAGTTGGTCACTTGCGTTTTTTCATGCGCGAGGCTCTCCTTGAGAATGTCGGTGATGGAGTGGTTATGCGTTTCCAGCAGCGCCGCGATCTTGAGCGACGGGTGGCCGCCCAGCGTCGTGATATGTTCACCGGCAAGAGTGGCGTGCATCAGCGATTCGGTCGCCTGTTCCCGCAGCCAGGACACGATGGGAATGCGCGTATGCCCGAAAATCATGAAGGAGTAATGCGTGTAACGCACGACACCGGCCAGTTCGAATTCAAGGATTTTATTCAGCGTATCGATAATTTTCTTAGTGCTCATGAGCAGGTTCCTTTCGTTGAGATCACTTACATTATGCCGTCAGTTTGTACCCGGCGCCGCGCAGCGTCTGGATAAGGCTTTTATCAAAGCCTTTGTCGATCTTCTGGCGCAGGCGCGAGATATGCACGTCGATGACGTTGGTCTGCGGGTCGAAATTATAATCCCATACTTGCTCCAGCAGCATGGTGCGCGTTACCACCGTGCCGGAATGGCGCATCAGATATTCGAGCAGGGCGAACTCACGCGCCTGCAGATCAATGATCTTGCCCGAGCGCTTGACCTCGCGCGTAAGCAGATCCATTTCCAGTTCGCCGCAGATAAGCTTGGTGATAGCTTTTTCCCCGGCCTTGCGCCGCGTGATGGCTTCTAAGCGCGCCAGCAGCTCAGTGAAGGAATAAGGCTTGGCGAGATAATCGTCGGCGCCGGATTTCAATCCCTTGACGCGCTCCTCGACTTTGTCGAGCGCGGTCAGGATGATCATCGGCGTTTCATTGCCCGAGGCGCGCAGCGTCTGGATGATGGTGATGCCGTCCACTTCCGGCACCATGCGGTCGATAATCATGGCGTCGTATTTTTCCGATGCCGCCATGAACAGCCCGTCCTTGCCGCTGACGCAATGGTCGATGACATAGCCGTGTTCGCGCAGCCCTTTGATCAGGTACTTGGCCGATTCTTTATCGTCTTCGACGAGCAGCAGTTTCATACGCTTGTCTCATCTTTCTCGGTCAGCATTGCTTCGGACGGACGTTCCGGGTCTTTCGGGGGCGCGGCTTTTTTCCACGGCAGGAGGGGCAGAGTAATAACCACCGTATCGCCCAAATAATCATGCCAGCCGCGGCGCTTCTTGTTTAAGTTCAACCAGATAAAGCCAAGGCCGAAAAACGATGCCGAAATCAGATAGCCGAAGGCGCGCAGGAAAATCTGCAGATCATTAATCGGGCCTTCGGTTTTGGCGTCGACTACCTTCATGCGTAGCAGCATCTTGCCCGGCGTCGCCGACCAGAAATGCCAGCAGATCGCCGAGAACACGCACCAGAATAATATCTGCATCATGAAATTACTTATCCAGCTTTGCATGAAGGCGTGATTGGACAGCATGTGTATGATGAAGCGGGTCGGCGCTTCAGGGTCATTGGGGTCGACCGAATACTGCCCAAGCGCCTGGGTTTGTAGTGGCACCAGCATATTCACCACCGGCAGCAATAACAGCAGCAGCATGGAATCAATGGTTGCCGCCAGCATGCGCCGGTTGAAAGACGGATAGCGGCTGTTTTTGCGCCGCGGTTTCCAGCGGCCGTAATCGATAAGTTTCGAAAGGTCGTAGCGTGGTTTAGGCGGGGTGGATTCGGTGCTCATCTAGGTCCTGCACAGCCAGCTAATCGGGGGCACATATTTCCAGTCGTCTTCCCTTGTACCGACTCTGGGTATTTTTACTATAGGAATCGTTTTAGGCAAAAACTTTTCAAGCGTTGTCGCCGTATCATCAAGCGATACCGAGTCATAGAGCGATTCGCTGATTACCAGCGCCTGCAAAGTCAGCCCGCGCGAGCGCAGCACTTCGATGGCGGTCAGCGTGTGGCTCAGCGCTCCGAGATAAGTTCCCACCACCAGTATCACCGGCCAGTTCAGCGTCACCATCCAGTCGAGCATGGTGTGGCGTTCGCTCAAGGGCGCCATGACGCCTCCCGCCCCTTCGATCAGCAGCACATCGGTGTTCAGCTCGGTATGGTCGCGGCAGAAATCGGCGAGTTGCTTGATGTCGATGGTGCGGCCTTCCTGCGCGGCGGCCATGCTCGGCGTCAGCGGCGCGTGGAAGCGCCAGGGCGAGATGGTTTCCATCAGCGCGCCGGTCGGTGTAATGCCGCAGCTTTGCAGGATGCGGCCGGAATCCATCATCGGATCTTCGGGATCATAGCCGGTGATGACGGGTTTTAGCGCCGTCACTGTCCTGCCCAGCTGGCGCAGTTGCCAGCACAGCGCACAGGTCACCAGCGTTTTGCCGATGTCGGTACCGGACGAGGTAATGAAGTAGGGCTGCATGGGGTGTGATGCTATTGTTTTTCCAGCAACATGTATAATACCTGCCACGTCGCAGGCAACTCATTATTTTTGGCCTTATTTTTGCCCTTTTTGGGGGCAAAGCGTTCGCGATAGGCTTCTTCAAGTTTCTTAAGGCGTGATGGCGTCATCAGCCCCTTGCGCGTGACCCCCTGCTTGGTGGACGCGCCGATGGCTTTGAGCGAGCGCATCAGCGAGGCCACGTCCGCATGGTGCGAGGTAAAGGTTTCTTCGGCACAGGCCAGCAGCTTGAAGCCGCTATGCACAGCCAGCGCCGTCAACGATGCCGGGTTGGCAAAGCTATTCACATGCGTGCTGTCATCGAGTGTCTTGAAGGAATCGCGCAATTCGCTAAGCGTCCCTTCGGCAAAAGTCGAGGCGATGCAGGTTCCGCCCGTTTTGGTTATCCGTGCCATTTCCTTAAATATTCTGAGCGCATCATTGGACCATTGCAGCATGAGGGATGAAAATATTCCGTCAAATGAAGCGTCGGCAAAGGGCATATTCTCGGCGCTGGCGTTCACTACATAAGGAGTGGCAGACTGTGCTACCTTGCACATACCCTCGGAGAGATCGAGATGGGTGATGCGCCAATCATGCCCCCGCTGCCTGATTTCCTCGGCAAATGCGCCGGTGCCGCCCCCGGCATCGAGGATGTTGTCGCCTTCTTTCCAGCAGCTTTCCGCCATGTCGATGCAGTCTTCGCGCACGACGGTTTGCAGCTTGGCGTGCTCGTCATAGCCAGCCGCCGCCTTACTGAAAGACTGGCTTACTTTTTTACTGTCAAACATGCGCTAATTCCTGGGCAATCTCTTCGCGCACGCGCGCATCGTCATGCCAGTGCGGGGCGTGGCCGCAGCCGGTGAGCGTCACCAGCCGGGCATGGGGGATAGCGGTCGCAAAGCGCTCGGACTGCTCGTGAAACACGACCGCGTCCTTATCGCCGTGGATCAGCAATGTCGGCGGGAATTCCGCCAGAGAGAGCCCGGCGCAGTCGAAACCTTCTAAAATATCGAGCCAGTTCAGCCAGTCTTTGGACTGGATGGCCTGTTTATCCTGCTGGTCGAGATGGGCGCGGACGGCGCTTACGCGTTCGTCGCCGCGAAGGATGGAGGCTTGCGCCATGTGCAGGGTTTTAGACGGGTTGCTGACATAGTTGTCGCGGAATTTGGCATAGAGATCAGCGGGCATTCCAAATTTTTGGCCGAATTTGCTGTCAGCCTTGGCGACAAACTGGAACGGGGTGGCGATCAGCACCAGCGCGCGCGGTTTAATAAGGCCGCTGGCAATGGCGCGCACGGCCAACTGCCCGCCCAACGACCAGCCGATGACAACGTCATGCCCCTTGGCGTGGGCGGCAATGTCCAGCAACGCTGCCTGCGCGCTCGTATGCCGTGCATAATCGATATGGAGAGCGGTAGGGGCGATGCTGGATAACGCATCATGCGGCTGACCCCACCCACTTAAGGTGGTGGCGCTTAATCCTGCAATTCGCATACCCATCCTTGTTCCTTGACGATGGCGGCCACCGCTTCTATGTCGGATTTTTCATGCAATGCCGAAAAGGCAAAGCGCAGCCGCGCCGTATTCTCCGGCACTGTCGGCGGGCGGATGGCGGAAACGAGGTAGCCGCGCTCTTCCAATAGCTTAGCGGCGGCTAAGGCCTTATCGTTTTCTTTGAGTACCACCGGCACGATGGCGCTCATGGCGGTAGGAAGACCGGCCAGTGAGGTGAATATTTGTGCGTTCTGCAAGGGCTTCGCCACCAGCTTTGCGTCGTTCGCGATAATCTTCATGGCGGCAATCGATGCGGCGATGGTGGCGGGCGGCAGGCCGGTGGAGAAAATCAGGCTGCGCGCGGAGGTTTTGAGATAGTCGATCAACTGCTTCGAGCCGCAGACATAGCCGCCATAACTTCCCGCCGCTTTGGAAAAGGTTCCCATCTGGATGTCGGCAACAGAGTTGCTTTTGGGCAACACGCCTAACCCGTGCGCATCGTCGGTCATCAGCCAGGCGTCAAACTCTTTGGCTAACCCCTTAAGTATCTGAATCGGTGCACGGTCTCCGTCCATGCTGAACACTGTCTCGGTCATGATCAGGCAGTGATGGTGATCACGGCGGTTGCTTTCGAGCAACATACGAGCATGTTCCATGTTGTTATGGGCAAAACGCATCACCGTGGCACCTGAAAGTCTCGCAGCGTCAACCATACAGGCATGTACGAGCTTATCGGCAAGGATGAGATCGCCCGCGCCGACGAGTGCCGGGATGGTGCCGATACTGGCAAGGTAGCCGCTGCCGAAAATACAGGCGGTTTTGGTGCCCTTATAGCTGGCTACCAGTTTTTCGAGTTCCGTATGCAAGGGGTGGTTGCCGGTAACCAGACGGGAGGCCCCTGCCCCTGCCCCATATATTTCAATAGCTTGCTTGGATGCGGCCTTGACTTCCGGGTGGTGCGACAGGCCTAAATAGTCGTTACAGCTAAACGATACCAGCTCGCGCCCCTCGCGCATGACCTTAACCCCGGTCAGCCTGCCGGTTTCCTTAAGCTCACGCTTGGCGTGCTTGGCTTCCAGGAGCAATAATTTTTCGCGTGCTATATCGTCTAATGCTGGCATTTTCGGCTGTCGTGCGCTATTAACGTCAATTCCAATTAATATTACAGGATGCTCTCATGACGCCGGATACCCGACATGACTGGACCAAGGACGAAGTAGTAGCCCTATTCGATCTGCCCTTTAACGACCTGCTGTTTAAAGCACAAAGCGTGCATCGCCAGCATTTCGATCCCAACCAGGTGCAGATTTCCACCCTGCTTTCCATCAAAACCGGCGGTTGCGCCGAGGATTGCGGTTACTGCCCGCAGAGTGCCCATTTTTCCACAGGTGTCAAGGCTTCCAAGCTGATGTGCAGCGACGATGTGCTCACGGAAGCGCGTAAAGCCAAGGAAGCGGGCGCATCGCGCTTCTGCATGGGTGCGGCATGGCGTTCACCCAAAGACAAGGATATCGAGCAGGTTGCCGCCATGATTGAAGGGGTTAAGGCGCTCGGCCTTGAAACCTGCGCGACGCTTGGGATGCTCAACCCTCAGCAGGCCAGCCGCCTCAAGGAATCGGGACTGGATTATTATAACCACAATCTCGACACCTCGAAGGAATTTTATCCCAACATCATTACCACCCGCACCTATGAAGACCGCCTCGATACGCTGGCGAATGTACGCGATGCGGGCATGAATGTCTGCTGCGGCGGTATTGTCGGCATGGGTGAAGACGTTGTTGACCGCGCTGAAATGCTGCGCACGCTGGCCAACCTGCCCAAGCATCCCGAAAGCGTGCCGATCAATCTGCTGGTGCAGGTTAAAGGCACACCGCTTTACGGCCATAAGGAAGTCGATCATTTCGATTTCGTGCGCACCATCGCGGTGGCGCGCATCATCATGCCGACTTCGTTCGTGCGTCTTTCCGCCGGGCGCGAAGAGATGAATGAGCAAATGCAGGCGCTGTGTTTCCTCGCCGGTGCCAATTCGATCTTCTACGGTGAAAAGCTGCTGACCACGGCCAACCCGGATACCGACCGCGACATGGCGCTGTTTGAAAAGCTCGGCTTGAAGCCGTTGCAGCTCGCAGGAGCCGATAAGGAACCGGTCGCCAGCGCCGCCTGATGTCTAAAAAAATACAGAAGCAACAAGACGACGCCAGTCCGGATTGGTACGTGAGAGGCTTGCCGCATATCTGGCTGCCTTATACCCAGATGAAAACAGCGCAGCCACCTTTGCCGGTGGTCTCCACCAAGGGTTGCACCATCACGCTTGCGGACGGGCGCGAACTGATTGACGGCATTGCCTCATGGTGGAGCGCGTGCCATGGTTACAATCATCCGCATATCGCGCAAGCTATTGAAAAGCAGCTGCAGAATTTGCCTCACGTCATGTTTGGCGGGCTGGTGCATGAACCCGCCTTGCGGCTTGCTAAACGCTTAAGCGCCATCGCGCCTCGAGGCCTCAACCGGGTATTCTTCGGCGATTCGGGATCGGTGGCGGTGGAGGTGGCGCTGAAACTCGCGCTGCAATACTGGCGCAATAAAGGCAAACCGCTCAAAGACCGCTTCCTCTGTTTCCATGACGGCTATCACGGCGATACGCTGGGCGCGATGTCGGTATCTGACCCGGAGCGCGGGATGCATAAGGCGTTTCGCAATTCGGTCATCAAGCAGTATGTGGTCGAGATTCCGCACGACGAGTACAGCTTTGCCGAATTTGATTCGCTGCTGGCCGGCGTGCATAACAATATCGCCGGGCTGGTTATCGAGCCGCTGGTGCAGGGCGCGGGCGGTATGCGCTTTCACAGTGCCGATATCCTCGCGGAGATTTACCGTATCGCCAAAAAGCATAATATCCTTTTCATCGCCGATGAAATCGCCACCGGCTTTGGCCGCACCGGCGCCATGTTCGCCTGCGGCGATGCCGGTATTTCACCCGACATCATGTGCGTCGGCAAGGCGTTGACCGGCGGCACCATCACGCTCGGCGCAACGCTGGTGCAGGATGATATATTCGCCGCCTTCTATGACGATAATCCGGATGCCGCCTTCATGCATGGCCCGACCTTTATGGCGAATCCTTTGGCTTGCGCGGCGGCCAACGCGTCGCTCGATCTGTTTGAAACGGAGCCGCGCCTGCAACAGGTAGAAGCGATTGAAGCGCAGATGGTAAAAGAGCTGGAACCGTGCAGGAATCTGCCGCATGTGGCGGATGTGCGCGTCAAAGGCGCTATTGGTGTGGTGCAGATGGAGGCCGGTTTTGACGTCTATGCATTACGGGACAGGTTTATTAAGGAGGGCGTCTGGATCAGGCCTTTTAAGGATATTATTTACCTTATGCCTACTCTCTCTATAGGCGAGAAAGAGTTATCGAAACTCACCCGGGCTATTTTTAACATAGTGAATTAAAATAATATATCTGTTGAAATCCTTAAATAGTTAACAATTTTATCCTCAAGTTAATATAAATTTAACCAGCATACGGCTAGAATAGATTAATAAAAATTAATATAAACTTACTCTAGCCACGAGGGTACAGGATGGTACAGACTATCGGCAAAGGGGGTTCTTCCGATAAGGCGCCAGTTCACAAGGCGAAGCTGCTGGCGGTCGATGATAGTTCGCTGGTAATTGACCTTATTAAGTTTGCCTTGCGCAACGTCCCCATTAAAGTTTTTGGTCATACGCGTGTCGATTCCGGGCTGAAACTGCTCGAAGACGACCATTTTTCGCTGATCATCACCGATCTGAAAATGCCAGGCGTAGGCGGGATTGATTTTCTCAAGCAGATTCGCAAAATGCCGGTCTATCTGCACACCCCTATATTAGTGGTGTCCGGCTATGAAGATAAATCCTTCATTGACGAAGCCTTTGCCGCCGGTGCTACGGACTTTATTGCAAAGCCGTTTACCTCCAATGATATATTGGAATTCGTGGTGCGCGAAATGCGGCAGAAGAAAAAAAAGGCTCTCGTTACTGTCGCCCAGGCAGCGCTTGGACAACCGTAACAGAAAGCCTTTTTTCGTAAGCTTGATAATTCAGTAATTCTGAATTACGCGGCTTTTTTCTTTCCGCCCGAAAAATCATTCAGATCATCGAGAATACGGCGCTTGATCGCATTGCGGTCAGACGAGGAAATGCCGTAGCGAATCGCCAGCAGAGCATAATCTTCGTCGGTCAGCGTAATCGGAATCTGTACGGATTCCGGATTGGCCACCGGCAGTTCGATGATGCGGCGTACGATGTCGGTCAGGCGCATTTCATTGCGAATCGCTTCGTCAATGATCTTGTTGGCAACGCGCAGATCGCATTCGATGGCTTCGGAATCAAAGCTGTTGGTTGGCTTAGACACAGCTTTTGCATCCTGCCGCGCATATTCCGGGGCATTGGGTTGAACATAGAGTTTGGGCTTCAGTGCTTCGGCAGTGCTCATATCAGACCTCGTTCCGTTGATTGTGGTTTCCATTGATAGTGTATCCTCTTGGGTGGGATTGGTAGTCAGGTAATCCGCTTTCATGGCGAACTCTGGTTCGGGCTTGGCCGTTTCCGGCTTAGCAAGTTCGGATTTAGCGGGTTCCTTAGCGATAGTATCGGTTTTGACGCTGGTTACGACCGGTGCCGGGGTCTGCGGGAATTCCTGCAGCTTGATCGGCGTGGCCTTAATGCTTTCCGGTTCTGGAAGCTTCGGGCTGATGACCGGCGCCGGAGCCTGCTCCGGTGCGGATGCGAGCTTAACGTCCGGACGGGACAGTTCAGCGCTGCCCGGATGTACGCCGGGATGCGTGATTTCGCCGATATCGTTCAGGCGGCGATACACGGTGGCGTATACTTCGATGCGTCCATCATTGTATTTTTCGATTTCGATGGCGTGCTCATTGCTGTCGCTGACCAGAAGCGTGTATTCAAATTCCTGCCCGTCAGCGGCGGTCGGTTCTGCGCCTTTGCGGAAGTCACCCTTGAAGATGATGCCCTTGAGGCCCTGAATCTCGCGCTTGTAGGACGATACCATCCAGCCTTTGTAATCCACGATATTGTCGCGGCAACTCAGACGGTGGATGTCCTGGCGGGTCATGATATTGCCCAGCTCCTGACCGTCAAACAGCTTCATGCGGTCATTGAGCGAAATGCGGCGGGAAATAGCGAGATAATATTCGCCATCCGACTCGGCAACGATCATCGAAACGCCGGGATCCTTATCCTGCGTCAGCACAAACGATGTCAGTGCTTCATCGCCGAATTTATAGGTATTAATGGCGCTGACATGCAGGCGGCGACCGCTCAGCATAGCCTGTGGCACAAATCCGAAACCGAGCGAACTGCCGATCTGCAGCAAATCGGGCTGCAATTTTTCCTGCGGCTGCGGCTTTTGTACCGGTTTCCAGAAATCTGCAATTACGTTTAACATGTCTATCTTACCTCCATTAATTTACCCGCCGTGTGAATACCGTTGTTCCTTTTATTGTATCAGCCGTTTTTCCCCCGCATGATGCGCGCCTTGTCTCTTTGCCAGTCGCGCTTTTTTATAGCGTCGCGTTTTTCGTACATTTTTTTACCAGTGCCGAGTCCAATCTTTATTTTCGCAAGCCCGCGGCTATTGAAATACAGTGACAGCGGTACCAGCGTGACGCCTTTGGTTTTTAGCCTGCCGAGCAGTTTGTCGATCTGCTTTTTATGTAGCAGTAATTTTCTAGGCCTATTTGGCTCATGGTTCATCCGGTTGCCGTGCTTGTATTCGGCGATATGGACATTGAAGAGCCATATCGCGCCTTCTTTCGGCCCGGCGTAGGCGTCGCTGATATTTACTTTACTCTGGCGCATCGATTTGACCTCGGTTCCGGTCAGCACGATGCCTGCTTCAAATTCCTCCTCGATTGTGTACTCGTGGCGCGCCTTGCGGTTGAACGCCACAGTATTCCCGGACATGTCATTCGACGATGTTTTCTTACCGGTCATAAAGATTACTAATAATGCTAATAAAGATGAAAAAAGTTTTTAGAGCAAGTGCAAATTTTTTAACACTTGGCGTATGTGGTTTTTGTTCTCTTCCTGAGGCTGTACCACAGGGAGACGCAAATCGGGGTTACACTTGCCCATGAGTGACGCAGCAAATTTAACCGGCGCAGGACTTGTTTCGCAGAACAGAATCGAGTGCAGCGGCACGATCGGCTCATGCAGCTTGGCCGCCAGCACGAAATCGCCCTTGAGGCACGCTTCCTGCACCTGTGCGCATTGTTTGGGCATGATGTTCGACGACACGGAAATGCAGCCCTGCCCGCCTGTAGCGTTGAAGGCCACGGCGGTCATGTCTTCACCGGAGAGCAGTTGCAGCGGCTTTTTGCTTTTGGCGCGCAGAGTATAGGGGCGCGCGAGATCGCCGGTAGCGTCTTTGACGCCGACAATATGCGGAAGCTCGGCCAGCCGCGCTAACGTTTCGTCGGTGATGTTGACGACGCTGCGGCCGGGAATGTTGTAAATGATGATCGGAAACTGCGTCGCATCATGGATGGCCTTGTAATGCTGGAAAAGGCCTTCCTGCGTCGGCTTATTATAATAGGGAGCTACGACCAGAGCACCGGCGGCGCCTGCTTTCTTGGCATGCTGGGTCAGCATGATCGCTTCGTCGGTGGAATTGGAGCCGGTGCCGGCCATGACGGGCACGCGGCCCCCATTCTTGCTTTTAGATTGGGCCACTTCGATGCACAGCTCAACCACGCGCTTATGCTCGTCATGCGACAAAGTCGGCGATTCGCCGGTAGTGCCGCAGGGAACAAGCCCGTGCACGCCTTCGCTCACCTGCCATTCGACGAATGACTGGAACGCTTTTTCGTCAATCTTGCCGTCCGTAAACGGGGTGATTAACGCCGTATAAATACCTTTGAACTGCATGGGCTGTAATACTGAGTTTTCTGGCTGTGTTTTGAGAGAAACGCAGCCTATACCAACATAGAAAAACTGCAATAGTCATATTTGGCTTGCTGTAAGCGAGGCAATTGATTAATTCTAGTTAACCTTTTGATGCGGGGTTCAGCAAAGCAGTTGCGTCGTGCAGGCACTTCCATTAGACATGCCACTGCTTACCCTCCAGAAAGGGTTACAGCAGCTAAAATGTCGGGGAGTAGCGCAGTCTGGTAGCGCATCTGGTTTGGGACCAGAGGGTCGCAGGTTCGAATCCTGTCTCCCCGACCATTTTCCCAAGTGATAACGTCCAATACAATCCAAAAAACATAGAGATAAAGCTAAGTATATAGGGTTTTGTTGACCGATAGTGTCCAAAGCGGATTGTTGACATATGCCCCCTTTTGTGGCCATATTAGGGGGCATTTAAAACCTCCCTAAGAAAAAATGCCCCCATGCCCCTAACCGATACCGCTTGTAAAAACGCAAAACCAGATGCCAAATCCCGCAAGATGGCGGATGGCGGCGGCTTGTATCTGGAAGTGATGCCAACCGGCAGTAAATACTGGAGGCTCAAATACCGTTTTGCAGGTAAGGAAAAGCGCCTTGCTCTAGGTGTCTATCCAGAAGTAAGCCTTGCCGATGCTCGTGATCGTCGTGCTGATGCCCGCAAAATGCTGGCAGCGGGTAACGACCCCGGTGAGGTAAAGAAGGAAGCCAAGCGCCTTATTATAATGAAGGCGGAAAACAACCTTGAAACCATTGCCCGCGAATGGTACGAGCAACATCTTCACGAATGGGCAGCCCATTATGCCCGCGACGTTATTAACCGTCTCGAAACACACATTTTCCCGAAATTAGGCCATAGGCCAATAGCCGATATTAACGCTACGGAAATTCTCTCTGTTCTGCGTGTCATTGAAAAATCAGGCGCATTGGATATGGCGCAACGCATGATGCAAACGTGCGGGCAGGTTTATAGATACGCTATCACTACCGGACGCGCTAACCATAATCCGGTAACAGACTTACGCGGCGCATTGAAAACACCTGTCAGGAAACACCATGCCCATTTAACAGCCGATCAACTGCCGGAGTACCTGCAAAAGTTGGCAACCTATGACGGCGAACCGCAAACCAAGCTGGCATTGAAAATGTTGTTGTTAACTTTTGTACGCACTACCGAATTGCGTGGAGCGGAATGGTCAGAAGTTAATTTTGATAAAGCTGAATGGCGTATTCCCACCGAACGTATGAAGATGAAAGACCAGCATATTGTCCCCCTATCAAAACAGGCGATAGACATATTGAGGGAATTGCAAAAGCATACCGGCAATAGGCAACACCTGTTCCCTAACCAGCATAAGCCCTCTACCTTTATGAGTGAAAACACTATGTTGTTTGCGCTTTATCGTATGGGCTATCATAGCCGCACCACTGGACACGGCTTCCGCGCTACCGCCAGCACTATCCTTAATGAACAGGGCTATCCACCGGATGTGATCGAGCGCCAGCTTGCCCATTGTGAGCGTAACAAAGTACGCGCCGCCTATAACCATGCCCAATACTTGCCAGAGCGCCGGAAGATGATGCAATGGTGGGCAGATTATATTGATGGTGTTGCTAACCAGAAAAAGGTTATTGTCGGGAAATTCAATAAGATATAAGTTAGGCCAACTCCGTACAAGGATGGCCTATGGAAAGCATGGATTATTGGCGGCTGTGTGAAGAACTGACAGTAAAACAAGCTGCACTTCTTATTGTCGGCGAAGACCCAGCAAAGAACGATAATGTTGAAAACTGGTCACCTGATAATCAACCAACAGGATATTTGGCAGCAAAATCGGCGTTATTAAATGCTATCTCATCTAAAATTCTTCCTTCTGATATGAGGGATGCCTATGTTGATGAAGAAAGCTATTATCCATTGAACATTTTAATAAATGTTTCGGATATAAGAGATTGGCTCAAGAAGCGTGGAATCACCACAGGTTTTTTCTTTCCTGATATTGAAGATTCTGCACCTGATTACCTAGCTGTCCAGCATCCCAATTACTCCCCCAAATTGGCCGCCGCAATTCAAGCATGGCTAGCGGTTACCCAAAATCCTGAACTGACAAAAGCAAAATCAGTTAAACAAAGCATCATGGTATGGCTACGTTCTCATGCTGGACGTTTTGGGCTGATTAAAGATGATGGCAACCCGAATGAAAGCGGTATTGAAGAAGTGGCAAAAGTTGCTAACTGGGAGACAAAAGGCGGTGCGCCTAAGACACCAGAAGGTTAACCCCCCCACCCATTAAAATGGCTAGTTACCTAGGTTTATTGCAATAGGGTGGAAATATCCCTACCACCCCTGCATTAAAACTATCCCAAATACATCATAAATTACGGGGCAAGTTTTTTGAACCCGCCTATCTATTTTCCTGTCTATGGACGTGCATGAATGTCGCTGTTCTTCAACAAACGGAGTCATACCATGCAAGACAACACTTCCCTTCCCTCTACCGGCTTTATGCGGCTTCCTGCCATTCTTGCCGTTATCCCTGTCTGCAAGTCTACATGGTGGGAGGGTGTTAAATCTGGGCGCTTCCCCAAGCCTGTCAAACTGGGTGAGCGTATCACCGCATGGCGGGCGGAAGATATACGCGCCCTGATCGAAAAAGCTGGCAACCCTGCAAAATAATCCGGGCGGTTCAAGGTGAAAAAGAAGCGCACTTATAACACGCGCCTGATAAAGAGCACCCGTAGCTATACGGTGCAGGCAATCGCCGACCTGTACGACCTGCACCCAAATGCAGTGGACAGATGGTTTAAGGCAGGGCTGCCGCGCATCGACGAGAAAAAGCCCCAACGAGCGCATGGCACGGAATTGATTGCCTTCCTGAAAGCAAAGCAATCCAGCCGCAAACGCCCTTGCCAACCTAACGAGCTTTATTGCTGTAAATGTCGGAAATCGCAACCGGCATGGGAAAACACCGTTGACCTGATAATCCTGAATCCAAAGCGATTGAATATCACCGGATTATGTGCCGTATGCAACCGCCCTGCATTCAGGGGCGGGGCAGTCAAAAAAATCCCAGAATACCAAAAAACCTTCAATGTCCAGACGGTGCAGGGAGGACACTTAGTAACGTGCAGCAACCCCTCCGTTATGTGTGAATCAGAAAGGAACAGTGAACCATGAAAAATTACACCGCTAAAAATGAGCGTATCAAAGAAGAATACTATCGCTACCGGATAGAAGTGGATGGCAAGAGTGAAAGTGCCATTGATGGCATCTGTAAATCACTCCGGCGGTTTGAAGAATATAACCGCTTCAAGGATTTTGCCACTTACAATAAGGAGCAGGCGATAGGCTTCAAAAAGCACTTGCTGGGGTTAAAGGCGGCGCGGGCAGATCGTCCCCTTACCAAACACACAATGCTTTCCACTGTTAAGAACATCCAAGAGTTTTTAAAATGGCTTGCCATGCAGGATGGTTATAAATCCAAAATTGACCCTCTGGATATTGGATACATGAACCTTACGGGCAGAGATGTCAAGATTGCACAAAGCCGGAAATTGCGCCCGTTTCCTTCACTGGAACAAATCCGGGCGGCAGTACAGGTAATGCCTACCGAAACCGATATTCAGAAGCGTGACCGGGCATTGGTTGCCTTTACCATCATATCCGGGGCTAGGAACAGCGCCAGCATATCCATAAAGCTAAAACATCTGGATATACATAATGAGATGGTAACACAGTACCCAGATGAAGTGAAAACCAAGCGTAGCAAAACCATCATTACCGGATTTTTCCCGGTAGGGGATGATTTTAAGGCCATTGTGCTGGAATGGGCTGATTATCTGATGAAGGAAAAGCTATTCAGCCCGGATGACCCGTTATTTCCCAAAACTGCCATAATACCCGATACCGTCAATGGTTTCCAGCCGAATGGGTTAAGCAAAGAGCATTGGAGTACCACCGCACCCGTATGCAAGATATTCCGGCAGGCGTTTGAAACGGCAGGCTTGCCGTACTTCAACCCTCATTCTTTCCGACATACACTTGGGCAAATGACCGATGAATTTTGTAAAGGCTCCCCGGCAGCGTTAAAGGCATGGAGCCAGAACCTTGGGCATGAAAGCGTACACACCACCATAGAAAGCTATTACGATATTGACCCGCACCGGCAATGCGAAATCATCAAGAGCTTAAAAAAGCAGGAAACACCGGACAAAGAGGCTATAAAGAACCTGCTGAAACTGGCCGCCGAAAGTCTGTGAGGCCGCCTCCGGTTTTTGTTTGAAGATGCCCCGTTACCGCATTACGTCCCTTGATTTATAGAAGTCTTCTTACCAATTTTTTGTAGTTCATCTGCAATCTTGTCGGGTGGCAGAACGAAATCAACACAGCCGGAAGCCTGAGCACTGAAAGGCATCTCGTTAACTTCGGCAGATATGTCCTGAGCAAAGGTGGTTCCTCCCTTTGCCTTGATGTGCCTGCACCCCTCAGTACCGTCGCCGTCATACCCAGAGAGGATAATACCGATAGCACGCGCCCCCATAGCCTCTGCTAAAGAAATCAAAAACAAATCTACCTGCGCGTTTCTCCTGGTGCGCGGGAAGACGACTTTGAAGGTATGGTTCTCAATTAGAAGATCCGCGTTCGGAGGACATACATAAACGTGATTCGCCCGGATCTGCATCGCCGTGGAAGCCACATTTACCCCCATTTTTGTGTGACCCGACAGAATTTGGGCTAACTGACTACTGGCGGTGGGCAAAATATGAGAAACTATGACAAAGGCCATACCTGTGTTAGACGGCAGGGCGTCCAAGAGGAACTTATATGCGTTAAGACCTCCAGCTGACCCGCCAATGCCGACAATGAAGTTGGGATGTAATTTTTCCATGAACTATATCAGATCCTTACTTCTGACGCATTTTTTCTTTTTCAGAACTTTTTTTATCAGCCCTCTTTTTCTGATAGGAGCCTGCAACAGCATCCATTGGCACTATGGCAATTCCACCATCGCTCAAATTCAATTTGTGGACGTCACTGCTGTGGCCCATGCCACGAGACTTCACAACGTAAAGTCCACGAATGCGCCTTTTACCCGCATCTTCTTCCAATTCTCTAACTACGATCCAAGTGTCAATTAACGACGAGACGCCGACTTCGCCACTGGTGTAATTTTGTGCGGTTGAAGAAACAAGACTTGTAAAAACCCCGGTTACGCCCCTGGATTTCAAAAGATCAATCATGCGCGTAACCATGGATTGAATGTCATGCTGGCTCCCCTCTCCAATAAGACTTGTGAGGGGATCAATGACAACAGATTGGGGTTTAAACTCGGCAATGGTTTTGTATAAATCAAGCAAATGCATCTCTAAACCAAAAAAAGATGGTCTGGTCGACACAATCTTCAGGAGTCCTTTTTTTACCAAGGGTTCTAAACGCAAAGCTATAGAACTCATGTTTTGAACGAGCTGTCCTGAAGATTCTTCATAAGATAAGAAAAGACAACGTTCCCCGCGTTTACACCTTTCTACTGCGAATGCAGCCGCGAGGCTTGTTTTTCCAGTCCCTGCAGTCCCTGAAATCAATACCGTGCTGCCTCTGGTATAACCTCCACCCTGGAACATTTTATCTAACGATGGAATTCCTGTCGAAACTCTCTCGCTTGTGCCTGGTTGATCGAGTCCTGCCGCAGTGATAGGAATTACTGAAAGACCATCTTTATCAATTACGAAGGGATATTCGTTCGTTCCATGATTTGACCCGCGATATTTAACGACACGAATTCGACGGATGGCAATTTGCTCACTCACTCTATTATCGAGGAAAATTAGGCAATCGGAAATGTATTCCTCCAGGCCATGGCGAGTATAAAATCCTTTTCCCGGCTCTCCGGTAATGAGCGTCGTAACTCTTTTTTGCTTAAGCCATCGAAAAAGTCGTTTTATCTCTACACGAAGAATGCCAGGATCTGTCAGGCCAGCAAACAGAGATTCAATAGAATCTAAAACAACGCGTTTGGCTCCAATGGCATTAATGGCATGTTCCAAACGAATGAATAATCCTTCAAGATTAAAATCGCTCTCTTGAATATCTTTGCGCTCTAAAACAACATGTTCAAGGTGGATCTTTTTTTGTGAAACAAGTTCCCGTAAGTTCAGGTTGAGAGAAGCCACATCTTCGTAAAGTTCTTCTTCTGTCTCTTCAAAGGACAGGAAGATGCCTGGTTCGTTGTACTCGCTCGCGCCCTTGACTAAAAAATCAATCCCCCAAAGGGTTTTTCCAGAGCCAGCGCTTCCAGTGATTAAAGTGGTTCTGTTTTTCGGAAGTCCGCCTTCTGTAATTTGGTCAAAGCCTGTGATGCCGGTGGGACACTTATGTGTTTGATTATGATTAAAGGCTTTTGTTTTTTGCGGAGTTTTAGGCATAGAGCAATCCTACTTTCTTTCCCGGCACGAATTACGATGAGAAAAATATTCACAAAATTTCCCTAGGCTACTTAATTCTTAAGTTTGAGTATTTACATTTTCCTATAAAGGAACAACGCGTTTTAAAAAGTTTTATGTAAGTAAGTTGGATAACCGAAACCGACCGACTGATGAAAGAAATTGATGCGGTGTGGAAGCTGTAATATACCTTAAGAAAACTAATGTGGGGGCACCTTTGGGGGCATATTATATAAACACACTGAAATCTATTTATTTATTACAGATTGTTATTTGATTAATGTGAATCCTGTCTCCGACCATCCTACGCCCTGCGGGCTTCGGATGGCGAAGCCATACGGAACCGCATCTTAGGCGTTGGATGCGCTACGAAGCCGGAGCAAAGCGAAGGCGAAGGAGGGCTGGAACAACATATGTATTATGTTTACTTACTCAGAAGCCTGAGTCATCCAGATCAGAAATATGTTGGTATTACTGAAGACTTAAAGAAGCGTCATGCCGATCATAATAACGGCTTTTCCAAACATACCGCTAAGTACATGCCATGGGGTTCTGAACACATCCACCAAGGCCGACCATCCTACGCCCTGCGGGCTTCGGATGGCGAAGCCATAGAGCTGTGCGCCGTTTATGGCTAATTTATATATCCCGCCCTTTTGCATATAGAGAACATGCTGTCGTTTCTGTAGCGTAATGATTATGGGTACGACCCTGGAATCCACGCAAAGCATTGGCAAGTGAGGCTATATGGGCAGTGTTAATCCTGTCGCTCCGTCGAATTTTTTCAGTTTTTTGTCTGGCCGCGCGGCGGCAGTCAGCCGCAAGGATTCTCCTGCCCTCCATCGGTCTGATCCGGTCGCGAGTGCGCCGGTGGCCGATGTCGTGGATTTAAGCCCGCAGGCGCAAAGCTTTCTTATTCATAATGATAGTGCTATCGGCGCTAACGATAATGGGAATCTGTTTGGCACGGGATTTTCCGACGGCTTCGGGTTTTTCCTGACCGAAGCGCAGGAAAAGACGATTGCCGAAATTCTGGCCAGCCATAAAGGCCAGCCGTTCAACCAGACTACCTTCAATAGTATACTGGACGATTTAACGACCGCCGGGCTTTCGCCGCAGCAACTGGCGGTGGCGGACATACTCCAGTTTTTTGATCCCACCGCTGTGCTTGCAAGTGTAGCGGGAACCGCGGAAGTCGATTTTCTGGGTAATAGCCTCGATCTTCCGCTTGCCAGCGGCATCCCCGGCGAACAGGCCAATATGAACGCCTATATGTTGCAGATCATCACCCGTTTCCTTAATATTTCGCTGGTTGAGTAATCAGCCGCGCGCCAGTTTGGCGTGCATCCTGACAAAGACAATGGCGGCCAGTACGTAACAGGCGACGCCGCAGCCATAGGCGATATTGATGCCGTTAAACATGGCGACCATCAGCGCCAGTACCGATGCCAGCACCGAGGTGGCGCCGTTGACGCCCCAGAACCACGGCGTCATGGCGGCGCGGTTATCGGCATCGGCCAGCTTCATGCCGAAAGGAAAGCCCATGCCCATGAAAAATCCTATCGGCAGCATGGTCAGCAGGGCAACGCTCACGCGTATCGGTGTGGCGTCGCTGCGGAAGTGATTCAGCAGCGGGTTGGTGATGACGCCGATAACCCCAAGCACCACGCACAGAATGATGAGGTAATATCCGGCCTTACGCAGGGTGAGGTGCTGCGTGGCTAAGCTGCCGATGCCGCTGGACACCAGCAGGGAACATAAGACCACGACCAGCGCATAGGTGGGGTGGCCGAGGAAAATCATCAGGCGCTGCATCTGGGTGACTTCAATGAACATGAACCCCATGCCGAGCATGGCGAAATAGAGCAGGTACGGCGTATTGTTCGCAGGCAGCGTCGTGTGGCGCGTATGGTGCCATAAGGGAAGCAGCACCAGCGTGACGGTCAGCACCAGCACGGTAAACAGGATATAGAGCAGCATTTCCGTAGCGCGGAAATTCATCGACAGCATGCCCACCACATCCCGCTCGATGCGGACATCGACGGTTTTGGACAGCATTCCATCAATGCTCTGCCAGAAGCCGAGCGTGTTGAAAAAGAAGGGGCGGTTATCGCGCGAGGCCGTCAGGTCGATGCGTAGCGCCGGATCCTGAAGCGTAGGCGTGTCGCTTTCAAGGATAGACACCAGATCGTCATTATCCGACGTGAAGGGGCTCAGTATCACCTTGAACCCGCGCGCATCGGCAAAGCGCGACAGGTTCTGCATTTCCTGTTTGGTCACGGGAGACTTGCTGACAATCATGGACGCGAACCATGACGATTCCTTGCTCAGCACCACTACATGCTCACGCGGGGCGCTGATGCCTTCCTCGATCAGCGTGGCGCGCGCCAGCGACAGCAGGCGGTACAGCTCGTCTTTAAATTCTTTGGGTCGGTACCAGCGGGTGACGGCGAGCATACCGTTTGGGGTAAGTTTTTCCATGAAGCCGCGCCATGCTTCCACGGTGTAGAGCCCGTTTTCGCTGAGGGAAAACGCACCGGCGGCGGTGGCGGCCCAGGTGTCGATCATCGAGAGTTGGACGAGGTCGAACTGCTTGCTCTGGCGGGTGAGGTAGCTGCGCCCTTCATCATTGACCAGCTCAACGCGCGTATCCTTGCTGATGCCCGCATAGTCGCTGTAGTCCTTCGCCAGCGAGCGGATGATATTATTATTCATCTCAATGCCGAGGATATGCTGTGCGCCGCCTGCCAGTGCGGAGAGGATATCGCGGCCGCCGCCTACCCCGATCACGGCAGCGGAATTCACTTTACGAAACTGGTAGGCGCTGTTGGTGATGTCGTAATTGAGGAAATCGATTTCTTTGGGCTTTCCGCTGTATTTCATCATCACGGTGGAGGCGGTGGAGTCGATGAAGATTTTTTTGAACTCCGTTTCGTAATCGGTAAATCCTTTGCCCAGACCGTCACAGGATTTGCTGATCGGGGTGACGCCCATGTCATAGAGGGTGATGCGCGAATAGCTGTTCCAGAATTCCTTTTCAGGTGTTTGCCAGTGCAGCCCCTTGGAGTGGATAATGCGAAAAGCATAAATACTATTGACGCAGGTCAGCGCCAGGTTGAGCAGCATGATGCCGACTATAAACAGGAAAAACCCGAGCATGCGCTGGCGCAGCGCCATATTGTCCGTCTGGTGCGCGAACATGAAGGCAATAGCTGCCGGAATACTGGCCGATAGCAGCAAACCGTTTACGGCCCCGAGCATATCGAGCGCCCATAATGTCAGGACGCAACCCAGCGCCGCGCCGCATAAATCGGCGGCGTAGAGCCTGCTTACATGCACAATCCGGCGCGTCAGCAACGTGGTGATGACAATGCCGCTACAGATAAATCCGGGCAGGAAAAGCAGCAGGTTGAGGATCAGCCCGAGATTGGTGGGCGATGATAAAAATTCCTGCGAGGTCTGCAGTAAAATGGCGATGGTGGAGAACATGCCGAAGAAGGCGCAAAAGAAGGCGATATTTTCGCGGTCGCTCTTAAAGGGAAAGCGGTGCGAATAGAGAAACACCGCCAGCGCGCCGATGGTCATGCCGAGCATGGTCAGGGATACGATGGCAAACGCGAAATGGTAATACATCGTCGCGCTGAACAGCCGCGTAATCATGATCTGCTGCATGAGGGTGGCGAGCGCTACGGCGAAGATGCCGATATACTCGGCGCGGTCACTGGGTGGCGAAGAAAATACTGATTTCATGCAAACTTACTAACCACCCAAAACTCTTTATGCCGTGACGCGATTATTAGCCTTTATCATGCATGTTCAAGTTTGTATACTTTAGACTCAAAAGCTATAGTCTTGGTTATTATGCATAAACTCCTCCCATGAGCGACACTCCCACCCTGTCACGATCGACGCTGGAACCCGGTACCGTGGTGTGGCTGGACGGATTGCGTTTTGTATGTGCGGAAATGGTCGTGCTCGGCCATATTTTTGAACTGGGCTCGGGCGCAACCCATGCCGCTTCGCCGCAGACGCTCGCCGTGATCGGCTTTTACCTGCTGTCGGGATTCCTGATCGTGCATACCATTACCCATAAGATGCGCTTGCCCGGCTATGATTTCACCGCCTTTTTTATCGACCGCTTCTGCCGTATCTATCCCGCCTATATTGGCGCACTTGTGTGCATCGCGCTGATGGATGTGGCTGCGCATAGCTATGTCACGCCGGACAAGCCGCTGGAAAATTTGTCTCTCGGCACATGGCTTGCCAATATAGTCATGCTGCAGAAAATACCCATTCCCACGCTGGGCGATATTGGGCCTTTAGGCAGCGCGGCGCAGCTATGGAGCCTGTCGCCGGAATGGTGGATTTATATGTTTGCGGGCTTTGCCCTGCTGTCGGTGCGCTCCGAGAAGGTTGCGCTATGGAAGATGGGCGTGTTCGCTGTTTTCTCCTACGTGCCGTTTGTTTTCCTGGTCTATGGCAATCCGCATACCGGCGTAGGGATGACGGCGGTATGGCTGTTCGGCGCGCTGGCCTACCAGCTTTACCGCTCGGTTCCCGTCGACATGAACAGGAAAAGCAATGCGCTGCTGATGGGCTTCGGTTGCGCCGCATTCGCCTTCTGTACCTATAGGCGCTATGCCATCACCGATTACGGTTACGACATACTGGCCGCCTTTGATATGGCCGGGCTGTTTTACTGCTCGCTCTGCCTGTCGCGCCTGAGCGCGTTCGCCACGGTGCTGCAACAATGCAAAAGCATCTTCCGCTTTGGCGCAGGCTATTCTTTCAGCCTGTATTTGACGCATTACAGCCTGAATATGGCGTTAAGCCATGTGATGACACCGTTCATGTCGTTCGTGGCGTGCAATCTGTTCGCCGTCGCATTCGCGTATATTTTTGAACGGCGCTACAAGGATCTCGCTGCGTATGTCCATAGCTATCGTTCCCGGTAAGCCATGATTGCGCGCCCTCTTCACCGGTTATTTACGTTGCTGGCGGGATGCATGGTGGCCGCGCTTGCCGGTTACGCGGTGTATAATACCTGCCTTAACAACGCGTACCAGTACGGCGCGACGACGTGGGACTCGGCGGAGTTTGCCAGCGCTATCTGGCGCAGCGGCTGGACGCTGAAGCTGGCGCCGGTGTTTGGCGACACGTCGTTTTTCGTATTTCACTCCTCCCCCATTCAATATATTCCCAACCTTATCAGCTATGTATTTACCGGTGATCGCATCACCTATTACGGGCTGGTGTACGGCGTCATTTACGGCGCGATGTTTTTCAGCGTCTTCACCCTGCTCGCAGCCAATATGCCTTCCTGGTTCGGGACGCTGGTGGCGGTGGTCGGGGCGGCGGCGCTGTTCTGCAGCCAGATTGTGGTCGGCGGTTCGTGGGAAATGCGTATTGATTTCGCCGCGCCGCTCTTTGCCATTCTTGCCTTCTCGGCGTGGCAGTTGCGCCATTATAAGCTGGCGGGCTTGTGGCTGGTGCTCAATGCCGGTGTGCGTGAGGATATCGGCGTCATCTTTGCCATACCGCTTTTCATGCTGGTCATCGTGCAGTGGTGGTCGCTGCGTGTTTCGGATGCGCCGCTGGCCCGAGAGCGCTTGCGTTGGGGCGTAGCGCTGGTGCTTTTGTCAGTGCTTACGGCGGTGGCGTCCTATACGGCGCAGACAACGTATTTCAACGTATTTGACCAGGTCAATGCGAGTTACTATTCACTCAACGATCCGCTCGGGCATATCACCGAGGACATGCTGGCGCGGCGCGCCTCCCATATTTTTTATAATTTACCCGGCGTGTGGTTGCCCTTATGCGTGTTGTTTGCCGCCGCCATTGCGTTTGCCGACATGCGACTGATGGTCGGCGTGTTTGGCTTCTTCCCCTACCTGCTGGCGATGATATTCTCCAAGACCGATATTTCCGGGATGCTGCTTAGCTATAAGCCCTTCCCGCTGATGCTGTCCATGGTTTGGCCCGCGATCATCGCGCTGGAAAAAATACCGCAGATGAAGCGGCGCTACATGGTGCTGCAATGTATTGTGCTTGCCAGCGGCCTCACCTATTTTTCCGAGGCGCTTCCGCGCGCGCTCTATTACCGCTGGACGCCAAACCCGCTGACCGAAAATGCACATCTCTATCGTCGTTTCGGCGAAAAAGTGCTGGATAAGGAAAATCCGTTTTCCGGTCATGTGCGCGCCAGCCATGGCATTATCGCACTCTATCCCTACCAGTTCCCCCTGTGGTGGGACTCCAATGTCGGCATGATGAAACCCGAAGAAGAAGAGAAGATCGAAACCCTGATCTGGTTCGAAGGCGACCGCGATGGCGACGGGGTGCAGGAAATACTAAATAAGGGGAATTTTGCCCGCTCCATGATTCCCGGCACGCAGATCATGATAGGGCGCCGCGTGCATGGCGAAGACGGAACGCCGCGCGATCCGCGCGAGGTCAGTGTGGAGCCGCTGCCTTAATTACAATCCGCGTCCGCCACCGCCTTCGGTGCCGGCAAAACGGTTCCAGCGTTCTTTCGATTCGCGCTGCTTGCCGGTTAAGCGGTTGCGCACTTTCGTGACCTTGTCGCTCCAGTCCTTATCGGCTTTTTTTTCTTCATGCTTTGGCTTGTTGCGCTTCTCGTCGGCTTCCTTGACGCGCGCCGTTTCCGCCATGCGCAGGCGCATCAAATGGAATAGGCGCTCATGCAGCTTATTGCGTTTGTGGAGATGCTCGCGCTTCTCCTTTTTGCTCATGTGGCGGAAGGGTTTATCGGCAACCATGGCGCTTACGGCTTTCCGGACGCGTTTTCAGCGGCTTTACGGCGCAGGAGGTTCTGCCGCAATGCCTTGGCCTTCCTGTCTTTTTTTGCATCCTTCCCAGAGGCGGCGCCTTTGGCGGTGGTGCGGTCGCTGGTGGGTTTGGTCGGTGGGGTCATGGCAGCTCAATCATAGCCGAAAAGGACGGCCATTGTGCAGAAATGTTTCAGATATTGCAAACATTTAATAGCTTATCCCGAGAGGGGGCTATTCAATGCTTGCGTGAGCGCCCGTCCTGTGGCATTTTCCGCGTCCTGATTGGGGTTACCCGGTCAGAACAAGGGATATTGCTGCTGTAGCTCAGTGGTAGAGCACGTCATTGGTAATGACGGGGTCGGGTGTTCGATTCACCTCAGCAGCACCATTATTTATCCAATTTAACAATCGCTTACTGATAAGTATAATAAAAGCGCTTATCAGCTTTGTGACGGGTTTGTGCCATAGAGCATAGTATCTACGATCATGGCGTGTTTCCCAAACTGCTCAGGAGCTAAATGTGCATAGCGTTTTACCATTTCGGTAGATTGCCATGCGCCCATATCCTGAATCACATTCAGTGGCACACCACCTTGAGCTAACCAGCTTGCCCAAGTATGCCGTAAATCATGCCAGCGGAAATTTTCTATCCCTGCCCGTTTTAATGCCTTACGCCATGCTTTAGTATTAACCTGACCAATAGGTTTATCCTTGTAGGTAAAAACAAACTTGGGATGCTTACCTAATCGCCTTTCTAATACCTGCAAAGTTGTAGCATTAAGCGTAACATGAATATCTCTTCCGCCCTTAGCCTGATCCGCATGTATCCACGCCACATGACGTGGCATATCAACCTGTGACCATTCTAAGCCTAACACATTTGCCTTACGCAGTCCTGTCCCTAACGAAAATCTTACTAAATCCGCCAAATGTTCCGGCAATTCATTTAGCAATATTTGAACCTGTTCCGGTTTTAACCAGCGAACTCTGTTTTTTGGTAATCGATAAAGCCGAATATGAGGCACTCTATCTATCCATTCCCATTCATTCATAGCACGCTTGAGAATCGCTCGGATTAAGGCAAGATAGCGGTTAGCCGTAGTAGGGCTAAATTCCTTGCGCTTAATTTCCGCCACCTCAGAAATCAGGTCTTTCGTTAGCTCAGTAAGAAGTTTGCCTCTAAAGAACTGCTGAAACCACCGTATATTTGCCACATCATGTGAATGTGTCTTTTTATGTGATGTTTCATTCAGCCATCTAAGAGCTGCTTCATCCCAACTGCGCTTCGGTTTTTCTCCTATTTGCTCAATCCGCCACGATTCCGCTTTTAGCTTGTCGTGTAGTTCTTGAGCGGCTTTTTTGTCTTCTGTGCGAGCAGAGCGTCTAATGCGCTGACCGCTTGGTGTGATGAAATCAATCCACCACGTATTACCGCGTTTGATGAGTGACATAATGGTTCTTCCTTATGCTGCACTCGCAACGCTTGCCAAGCAGGATTATAGCGTGAACGTAGGTATTCGGCAAGATCAAGGTCAATAAAGACCCAGCACTTACCTACCTTAGCGCCGGGAACAAGCCCAAGCTTGGCCTTGCGCCTTAATTCCTCAGGGTGCAGCCAGAGGAATGCAGCAGCTTCTTTGAGGTTAAGCGTTATCATATCCTTCACCCTAATCTGGATCAGGAAACGTGGTAGGCTGAAATCAACAGCCCACAATCGGCGGCGTTCTTTTTGATGACTGTTTTTTCTCTGAATAACACCTGTAATTGAAAATGATGTAGTAATTGCCTTGATGATAATTTATCCATTTCATCCCCCGATAGTGCGTTATCAAAACCGAATGGCTTAATTCTAATTTACAGCAATTATCTGGTTTGGGGGAGTTGTTACCTATGCTTCAATGTGTAGGATCAATCCTGCATAAATGCAGCCAAAGATGGCGTGGCGGTGTGGCTAATTAAATAATACGCAAGCTTGGATGCCACGGCTGGGCAATTTAAGACCATTATTCTATATTCTTCTGCCACGGCTGCGCAGTATGCCTTGAGCGGTCACATCGATCATACTGCCAATACTCAGCCGCTGGCAACGGTGAACCATATCTCCATCAATCGGCAGGACAAGTATTTCCGATGGTGTTTGCAGCAGCATGAGGCTTTGACCATTAATCTGAGGTAATCCTGCAAAAGGCAATTTACCCGCGTCGCTTTCCGCATAACGCCGATGGGGCAGTATATTGATACCTTTCTCACGTTTCTCGCTTCTTTCAGCAATATAGCGCATAGCGGCATCCTCAGCCGATAGGTTGGTAATGTTAACAACCAGTGCCAGCCGTTGCTGTTCCATAACAGGATCAGTAAATACAATATTGAGCTTCGCACCGGCTGCTACCGCCTGTTGGCAAAATGCTTCCGTTCCGGTAATAGCTAGCGTGCGCCCGAACCGTTGCACGGCCATGGTAAGCGCGGATTCAACAACATCTTGGCTAACAGTTTCCCGCAGACGGAATAGCCTGCCGTCATCGCGCAGCACCGTTTTTGCCATCTGATAATGTAGTGTGCCGCGCTTGGTTACTGTTTCAATTTTTGCGCTTGCACGGTAATTTACACGGTCTATAGCTTCACCGCCGATAGCATTTACCCGTACTGGCGTTCGGTCATAACGATGGCGTAGTACCTCTAATGCTTCGTTATTGCCTTCCCAAGCTTTGGCTTTTAGCCAGTCATACCAAACTGCCTGCTTGTTTTTTGCATAGATATTGCGCCGGTCTTCCTGATAATCCTGTTGGATCGTCCGTAATTCCTTTAAGAGACTATCCGATACAGTATGATACAGTACAGCTTTGGCTAACCTGCCTTTGGTTGGCATAATAACCGCACGTTTCGCCTGCGCCATCTTTTTAGCGCCATCAATGCGCCGGTCTTTCCTATGCTTTGCTCGCTCTTGTAATACCGTATGCCGCTGCGACTGCTGCAACCGTTCCTGCTGGTATAACCTCCATAGCTGCTGGGTATCGATGCGCGACGCCATCGGTTTTGCTTCGTAACTTGCTACCAGCGTATGGTCATGGATTTTGGCAGGTTGAAATGCTCCCAACCTTTTCTCCAACTCCGGTTTGGAAAAATTGCGGTTCAGAGAACTGGCTTTGGCGGCAATGCCGTTCTTAGCCGTAATTACCAATCCGTTACCACGTTCGGATAGAGTGAGGCTATTTTTTGCCAGCACCGTATGCAGTTCATTCCAAGAAGGCGCTGCCAGCAATTCCGGTAAACATCCACGTTTGATCCAACCAATAAGGCTTTCAATACCGGCTGATTTCTCCATATCCTGTGCTTTGGTCTCACCTTGGGTCAGGCGGGCAACGTGGTTATCTTTATCTAACCCGTATTCATGCTCTAGTTTTAATGCAGCATCGGCCAGGAGCTTAAAATCACGATAAGGTTGACGGGTTGTGAAACGTGTAGGATGCACCTTATTGATGGCAATATGGATATGCAGATGATCCGTATCGTGATGCACAGCGCTAACGCGCTGATGCTCCTGATAACCTAATGCAGCACATAATTTATCTTCGATATTCCTTAGAACATCAACCGACGGCTGTTCGCCTGCCCGGAAGGATATCAGCAAATGGTAGGTCTTATCCACTAAAGAGCGTGTGTTTTGCCGCTGTATCATTTCAGCTTCTATGGCTGCCCACACAGGCTCCTCGCTGATGCAATTGGTAATATGCACGTCACCGACACGCTCGTTCTTGTCCTGCGCTTGGGTGATGTAATTCACCAAGCCAGAGAAGCTGCTCTTATTCAGTGTACGGATAGGAATATGCTTTACGATCATACATCAGGCCTTTTTACTGCTTTCAGCGGCGGTAGCCGTTTGCCCACAGGGCAACCGTTGAGTGCCTAAGCGCGAATAAGAAATCGTAATGTTGGCCAACATTACCTATCCTGCCCGCTCCCCTTACTCTACTTTACCGTACATATCGCTTATCGGGGAGTGGATGCCGCTAATGTTTTTAGCTAGGCATTTCAGTTGCCCAACTAATATTGTTTATGGGTCTGAAGTAGATTAGGATTAATTACTTAAATATAAAGATTCTGCAATATGCAGGGATGTGAAAAATATGAGGAAAAAATATATGTGGTGGACTGTAGCCGGTGTGGTGGCCATAGGTGTAGCAGCATGGGGGCCGATAGTGAGCAATGTTGAGCAAGCAAAATATGATATAATCGAATCACATGGCGACATCGAAATACGCGATTACGCACCCATGATCGTAGCGGAAGCAGAAGTCTCCGGCGAACGTGAGGAAGCCATTGGGCAAGGGTTCCGCATCATTGCCGATTATATTTTCGGCAATAACATTGCCTCGCAGGCAGTAGCAATGACCGCGCCAGTGACACAGCAGATAAGCGAAAAAATTGCCATGACTGCGCCGGTGACGCAGCAAGGTGAAGGCAACAGTTGGAATGTGCGGTTTGTGATGCCCTCAAGTTACACCTTGGCAACCTTGCCAAAGCCTAAGAACGATGCGGTCAAACTGAAAGAAATAAGCGGCAAGCGGTTTGCTGCGATTCGCTTTTCCGGGATGGCGGGTACAGATAGCCTGAAAGAGCATACTGACACGCTCACTCGTTTTATGGATGACAACACACTTAAAGCCTTGTCAGAGCCCACCTATGCTTTTTTCAATCCGCCGTGGACTCTTCCCTTCCTGCGCCGCAATGAGGTGATGGTGGAAATTGCGAAGTAGTCGCGTGATTAGTGTTTCAGCCTTTTTAATACAAATTCTTCCAGCGTATTGATGGCTGGACTGTCGGCCCGGTGTTTCAGCAGGGAAACATGGGTGTCATGCAACGCTGGAAGTATTGCCCCATCAACGGCTTCAAGCTCATGCGGAATCATGGTATGCGGCATGACGGTGATGCCCATACCGGCTTTAACAGCTGCAACTGCTCCGGCGTAGCTGGGGCTGGAAAATACCAGCCGCCACGATCGGCCAGCGTCTTCAAGTGCTTTGATGGCTGAAGCGCGGTAAACACAAGGTTGCGGTGATAGCACCAGCGGCACTGGCTTCCTGGAATCAATTACATTGCAGTCGCCTACCCATTTCAGCGGTTCTGACCAGACATCAAGGCCGTTGGGGAAATCTTCTGGACGGTTCATTTTGACCAGTACCAGGTCAAACTCTTTGCGCTTGAAACGGTCAAACAATATTAGCGTCAAATCGCACTCGATATTGAGCAGGATACGCGGATGAATGCGCGAGAAATCTGCTAATACATCGGACAAATACACGCTGGCAAAATTCTCCGGCAAGCCAAAGCGCACTTCGCCCTCCAACTCCGGTTCTTTGAACCTATCCATTGCTTCGCGGTGAAGTGCAAAAATTTGCCGTGCATAGCCAAGGAAAATGTCGCCTTCAGGCGTGAGTGCAAAGGTTTTGCCACGTACAAGAAGCGATTTTCCCAGCAGGTTTTCCAGTTTGGTCATTTGCTGGCTGATCGCGGATTGGGTGCGCCCGACACGCTGCGCCGCTTTGGTAAAGCTGCCTGTTTCAGCTACGGCGAGGAAACATTGTAGGGTAATTGTGTCTATGCTCATTAGAATCTCTAATGTTTAATATAAGAATTATGCGTTTCACTTATATTAGCACAGCTTATAGAGTTAACCAATAGAGCTAGATAATCTAATAAATAAATATAGGCATAACCATGACAACCAACTCAATAACAGCATTATTCCATATTGACTCACTCGCCATCCTAATGATGGGTTTAGTCGGTTTTATCGGTCTGGCGGTAGCCAGTTTTGCTTCGCGCTACATTAAAGGAGATACTCAGTATAATCGTTTTTTTGTAACGTTGGCGGCACTCGTTATTGCCGTCATGGTGATGGTTTCTGCCGACCATCTGCTGATTTTACTGGCGGCTTGGGGAATGAGTAACGCGCTGCTGGTGAAACTGATGATTCACAAACCTGGTTGGAGGGCAGCGAAGGCATCGGGTGTACTCACGGCAAAAACCTACCTACTGGGTTTTGCTTGTATCGCGGGCGCGTTCGGGCTGCTCTACACAGCAACGGGCGAAACTTCTGTGCAAGCCATCTTATATCATAATACGGAATCGGCTTTGCTACTCCCTGCACTAATATTGATTCTGATCGGCGCGATGACGCAATCAGCCATCTGGCCGTTCCATAAATGGCTCACCAGCTCACTTAATTCACCCACGCCCGTATCGGCCATCATGCACGCAGGGCTAGTCAATGGCGGCGGATTCCTGCTGGCGCGGTTTGCACCACTTTATTTCGATGCGCCGATGTTGCTAACCGTTATTTTCGTGCTTGGGCTGGCATCGGCGCTCACCGGCACGTTGTGGAAACTAATGCAAAGCGATGTGAAACGAATGCTTGCTTGCTCCACAATGGGGCAGATGGGCTTCATGCTGGCGCAATGCGGATTAGGATTGTTTCCGGCGGCGGTGGCGCATTTAATCTGGCACGGCTTGTTCAAAGCCTATTTGTTCCTTGCTAGTGGCGCAGCAGCACAGGAAAAACGGCTTGATATGGGCTACCCACCAAGCACGGTGTCATTTATCTGCGCGCTCCTTTGCGGTGTAATCGGAAGCTATGGTTTTGCGGTAGTAAGCAGCAAGTCGTGGCTGGCACAGGACACAACACTATTGCTAGTGATGATCGCATTCGTCGCTGCGAGCCAATTTGCTCTCACTATGCTTCGCACCAAAGCGCTGTTTCGATTACCTCTAGTGCTGGTAGCAACCGGCATTATGGGCGGCGCATATGGCTTAAGTGTGCATGTGATTGAATCCATACTTACCCCGCTCGGCATGATGCAGCCACAGCCTCTTAATGCCGTTCATATCGCCGGAATGATTGGGCTTGCTGTCTGCTGGCTTGGCATATTGTTTGGTCGCAGTGCGTGTCGCCAAAACGCAATGCCGCAGTGCGTATTACACCTCTATGTAAAGGCGCTCAACGCCAGCCAGCCCCACGCTACAACAATTACGACACATCGTAACCATTACCAATATCTATAGGACATCATCATGAAATCAGCCATAAAGTCTGAAAACATAGTAAAAATGGAAGCGATCGCCCCAACACATGAAACTTCCAGCCTAAATGAGGCAATTAAAGAAAGCTGGCAAAGTATAGCGCCTTTCTGGCCGCTTAAAAACCTGATTGCAGTCAATCCATTGCAAGGATTTGAGGATTTGCCGATTGAGGAAGCGTTGATTGAAGGCGCGGCATATTTCCAGCAACCAGAGCTGCCTAAGCCGATGGAAAGCGTCAACCGCGAAACCATCAAATGGCTACAAGCTTTTTTTGATGATGGGCAGGCAACCATTGCCATGCCGGTTAGAAAAGCCGGATTATATAATGCATGGTTGAAGCTGGTGCAGTTTGATGGAAAACTGCATGGGTATGATAAACAAAAATCTTCTTGGCTCGCGGCATTGCCGGAATCATCCGAACAAGCAATTGCCGAGTGCTTGCTTCGCCTTAGAATTGCTAAAGAAGATCGGGGACAATTCCTCACCTTGCTGCTGACCACGCTTCCCGGCTGGGCGGCGCATGTGAAATACCGGACTGCATGGTCAGGCGGGGATGCTGACCATCCGCACCCGTTATCCCAAGCCGATTATCTTGCGATGCGCTTGACGATAACGTGCTTACTCTGGCCAGATGCCAAGTTGTTGCTGGACTGGCACGCACATGCGCTTAGCAAAGCTGAGCAGCAAGCAAGCCCAGTAGAGACCTTTATCAAGAATGAAACCCATTATCGCTTGTCGTTGCTGAATACAATTGCAACACAGCGCGTTAAGGAGCCGCACATCCCTGCTGCGCAGTTGGTATTCTGCATCGATGTGCGATCCGAACCCTTTCGTCGTGCCCTTGAAGCTATGGGTGATTATGACACATTCGGTTTTGCAGGATTTTTTGGTGTACCGGTTCGGATTAAGGATGGCGTTACAGGCGAATCTTACGCCTCGTGCCCGGTTTTACTTACTCCCAAACACACTGTAACCGAAGCACCCCATTGCTCGGAAACTACACGCCGGAAAGACCATGCAGGATATGCGACCTTAACGTCGTTCAAACGGTTTTACCAATCCCTTAAATATAATTTCACTACGCCTTTCGCGCTGGTGGAGACTCTGGGATTGGCCAGTGGCTTATGGATGGGGTTACGCAGTTTTACACCTGCACTGGCTTATCGTCTGAAAAGCGGTGTGGCATCCACTATACGTCAGCCATTGCCGATTGAATCGTCATTAGAAGATATACCGTTTGCCGATCAGTGCGCTTACGGTGAGGGGGCATTGCGGATGATGGGGCTAACCAGCCATTTTGCGCCGCTGGTGATATTTTGCGGTCATGGCAGCACTACGCAGAATAACGCTTATGCTACGGCGCTTGATTGCGGTGCGTGTGGCGGAAGGCATGGCGCAAGCAATGCGCGAATTTTGGCTAATATTCTAAATGATCGCGACGTTCGTAAGCGGCTTTACACCAATGGCATTGAGATTCCTGAAGCAACTCGCTTTATCGCTGCCGAGCATAATACAACGACGGATGAGGTCATGCTTGATACACACCATCATGAGCCCGGTGAATGGCGCCTTTCCTGCCTTGAATTAAAAGCAGATTTGGAAGAAGCACGAGAAGATAATAGCACATGGCGTTGCCAGACGATGGGTGTGCAGGATTCAAATACTTGCAGTAAAAGCACGGCACTACGCAGCCATGACTGGGCACAGGTACGACCTGAATGGGGTCTGGCACGAAACGCCGCTTTTATCGTTGCGCCGCGTGATATGACGAAGCAGATGAATCTGGAAGGCAGGTGTTTCTTGCATTCCTATGATTACACCCAAGACCTGGAGGGGGCATCGCTTACTGTTATTCTCACTGCACCTATGGTGGTGGCGCAGTGGATTAACACGCAATATTTATTCTCCACATTCGATAATGTTGCTTACGGCGGCGGCAGTAAAATCACCAAAAATATCACTGGGAAACTTGGCATCATGCAGGGTAACGCAAGTGACTTAATGACAGGGCTTCCGATTCAATCCGTATGTTTAAGCGACACAGAACCCTACCATGAGTTGCAACGGCTTATGACAGTCGTGGTTGCTCCGCGCACTATGATTGACAGTATTATTGCCAAACAGGCCGTTTTGCAGAAACTGTTCGGTAATGGCTGGGTGCAACTGGCCTGTATTGAGCCTGATAATCATCAAACCTATTATTTACAGCGTAACCTCACATGGCAAAAAACGCATTAAAACGACAGTCACCATCTGCTGGCAGTTTTTTTATCCTAACCACCAAGCACGCGAAATCAATCGCAATTTCACCGCCTTTTTGGGAAATACTGGAAGCGAGTGTATTGGAATATTTGGTGGATATCTTTAGCCTACAATCAAGATAAACTAGCAAGAAAGTTGGTTGAAAATTATCTGTGACGAATTTGTGCCATAGCACCATTTGATAAGCTTGTGTTTCCTCCAATTTCAATTGGATTTGCAATGTGGCAAGCGTTGCAAGCTATTGATTAATAAAATTTATATTCTATAAATTGCAAATTGGTAATGACGGGGTCGGAGGTCCGATTCCTCTCAGCAGCACCATTTCTTCTTCGAGATGGATGCGGATAATATCGTGGTGGCTTTCAAGGCTGCCACCCCCCGCTTTTTTCGCTATCGTGTATGGGGTACCAGCGGTGCATCACGTTGTTCGAGGAAGTAATCCAGCGACGCCCTGCCTGCCCCGGCGATGGACAGCCAGAAGAACACTATGAAATAGGTCGCCTCTTCAAATCCCAGCAATGTTTCGAGGGAATCGACATCGGCCCATTTGGCGGAGGCGATGGCTACCACCATGACTACGGCCAGCGCTCCGCCGCTGACGCGCGTCATCAGGCCGATTATCAGGAAAATACCGCCAAAAAACTCCACGCCACTGGCGAACGGCGTCATGATCTGCGGGAAGGGAATGCCCCACTCGGTGAAGCGCTCGATCATGGTCGGCAGGTTATTCAGTTTTGCCCAGCCGGTCAGCATGAACACATAGCCAACGGTCAGTCGCGCTGCCAGCGGGCCCGCCCATGCAAGAGATGCGGCAATGCGTTTCGGCCATAGAATAAGTACGGTAACCGGATTCATATAGTCTCCTGTCTGTGATGTTTATGCACAGGAAGAGAGCTACCACACTAACCACTAAAAGCCAACCGCCTCACACCAAACAGTGCAGACAAGAATGCTGTGGCATCAATGGCTTTTCTGTTTGTCATGGCCATATTTATGGCCGCGACCGCTGGTGTTGTGCTGGCGGTTTTCGTCTTTTTCATACTCCGAACCTGCGCTTGGGCTAACGCGGCTTTTGGCCTTGGCATTGGTGCGAATTCCGCCATTGACGCGCGTGTCGCTACCTACGGTTACACCGGTATTCTGCGTGGTGCTTACATCGGTATTCACCCCGGTATTAATGCTGGTGTTGCTTCTTTGACGGGTGCGGCTATTTTTGATAGTGGTGTTGGCGGTGGTGTCGACATCGGTGCTTACATCCGTATCGGCGGTGTTGCTCCCGGTGCGGATTCCGCCATTGATGCGCGTATTGTCACCTATGGTTACACCGCTATCCTGCGTGGTGCTTACATCGGTATTCACATCGGTATTCACGTCGGCGCCGATGGCGGTATTGCCTCCGACACTAATGGCATAGGAAGCCGAGGAAAAAGTAAGGGCAGAGGTGGCAATAATAAGAGCCAATAACTTGTTTGACGGGTTCGTCATACGATTCTCCATTGTTATATTTAAAATAATGATACGTAGATTTCGCGTGTGGTTGTGGCTATGAGACAATTTGCCAGGTGCCGTCAGGTTGGCGGCACGCCGTGCCGTAACCGCTCTGGGTTTTCCCGCCTACAGTGAGACGCTGGCTGTATTCCCGGCAATATTGGCCCGAATCATTTTGATAATAGGTGGAGGGGGTAATCGTGCCGTAATTGCCGCTACGGGTATTTCTCCATGGGAGCGTCTGGCCGGGCTGCCCCGTTTCCATCGCCCGCTGGGTAGCGGCATCATAGGCCGCCATATCGGCATTATCCAGCGATCTGCCCACGGAATTTCCGAGCATCCCACCCAGCAGCGCACCGCCGATGATGGCCGCTGTCTTCCCGGCTCCCCCGCCCATGGTGCTGCCTATAACACCGCCGCCAATAGCGCCGGCTGCGGTGCCAATATCTGTTTTATTAAGTCCGCCACCGCTCATGACGCCGCTATTGGGCGCACCATTTGGCTGGGTACAGCCGGTAAGAAGCGAGGCGGTAAGGAGTGCAGCAACTAGCTTTGAATGAGGCATGGTAAATAACTCCTACAGGAGAGGGTTTAGTGCATAAACTCCACCGTAAGTCGTTACATGTTATAAAACGATCAGGAAAACCGCCCAGAGCATATTTTCTGTGTAAAGATTAGGCTAAACGCTATGCCCTTCCGGTTAATCTGTCCTCCGGAGTGCGTAAATCCGCCAGTTCCGTGCGCGACAATCCCTTGGGAGGGATGTCGCCTGCTTTCACGGCTTCGCGGAAGTCTGTCACCATCTCCAGCAACGGATTATCGTTGTTGTTGACTCCTGGCGCCAGCTTCTCGGCGAGGTCGCGCTTGCCCAGCCCCATGCTGAGATGGGTTGAAAGCAACGCCGCGGCGCTCTCATCCGATTTGGCGTTCACAACGCTATCCAGCATGGTGTTATCTTCGCTGAATAGGCCGCGCCACCGTGCCGATTTCGTGCTCGCTGAGGGCAAGTTCCCGATCATGCAGTTTCGCACGGAAACGGTCCATGGGCAGTGCGCCCATATCCATGTCGATGTCTTCGTCTGTCGTCTTGAAGAGGGGGGCTCTGGGGTCTTTTTCTTTTTCCAGCTCCGCCTCAATGCGGTTCTGCAGGATGGCCGCCGGGGTTTTCAGCAGCAGGGCGCGCATCAATGTGCGAGCTGCGGCAACTTTCTTGGCGTGGTCGGCTTTTTCCTTGTCTTCTGCGCCATCCTTTAAGGGGTCGGGGTAAGTAACACCGAGCAGGCGGGCCGCTTCGGCTTCGAGGTCGTACAGCTCGTTGAGCTTTTTGGTTTTCTCCGCATCATCATCTTTGATTTTTGCGATGTCGCGGATGAGCAATTCCGCTGCCTTGAATTTTTCAGCAGCCGCACGCTTGGTTTTGCCCATCTCTACCGGACTTTCGGCGCGGTCCTTCAGGTCCTTGGCTGCGCGCTCATGTGCATCGAGCCAGCTGTGCTTCTCTTTATCGTCCTTGCGGTCGCCTTCTTCCAGGGGTTTGGCCGTCAGGCTATTATTGGTATAGCGCGTCGCGGTATTCTTTTCCCTGAGGCCAACGGGGCCAATGAGCGGTCCGCCCGCTGCTCCGAATGCTCCCGGCTCCAGTTTGGGCATGGCCATGGAATGGCCGCGCGGCGCCTCAAGGCGGGCGTACTTAATAGTGGAAAGTTCCCACTGTGACCGGATAGACTGGGTCGCGTAATCCTTGAAGGTAAAGACCTTATCTTCCTGCGGATAGAGCAGGTCTTTCGTATCTTTAATAAAGGTCTGGATACGTTCGATTTGCTTATTCGGCACCGGGGCGCCCTCTGTATAGCTGATCGGCGGTTCATTGCCCTGCGCCACCCTGATGGTCGCCTCCTTGCTGGGTAGAATATAGAGTATGCCGCCACCTTCAAGGTTGCTGACCAGATCACGGTAAGGTGCCGGCCTCTTATCGCCTGAAGGCAGAGATACCCTGTGCCGCATAGGAACGGCGATCCCGGTGAATTTCAGGTTTGGCGTATCGAAGCCGCCTTTGGCGCCCGGTACGATCGGCGCTTTGCCGAGATCATAGGTTTGCACGGCCGGGTCATGCAGGACAAGGCATTCCTGCTTTTGTTGAAATGCTATTACATAAGAATCGGAGTGACTGCCCGCACCCCCGCCTGACCGTGAAGTCGGAACCAATGGGTCAAGTTTTGCGCCCCTGTAATCTATGGCAACACCGCTGTGGGTGCCAATGGGCAGGCCGCTGATCCTGAAGCCGGGACGAATGATCGGGCATGCTTCGCCATCGATGCGCTGGCTGCCTTTTAATTCATCTCTACCGCCGGGATAATAGGCGGCTACTTCGATAATCGGCGTGCCGTTATTCAGCACGACTTCGCCCGTCATGAATTTATTGGGCTGAACCGGTTCCGGGAAAGTAAAATTAATTTCCTCGCCAAGCTGGTCTTTCAGTACGGTTTCCTTGCCGCCCTTGATCTGCGAGATGTGGTAGCTGGTCGCCATTTTCTTCTGATTGAAATTGGGGACAAGGCCAATTTCCAGCCGCTTGTTGGCCGGCGGCTCGATCATGGTTTTGCCGGTGCCTTTATTGTGCATCACGTAGATGCCGCGATTGACGTCATCCAGCGGCAGATAGCTCATGGTAATGTTATCCGCTACTTTGAATATGCCCTCTTTCTCGGTGATGAATCCGCGCTTTATCACATCCGGGTTGGCCAGCACGAAATCGTTGATGATGTTTTTCTCAAAGATGGCTTTCAGATCGGCGGTTTTCTTGCCGACTGGATTGTCTTCGGGCGCCACGACTTTGGGGACATCAACTTTCGGCATGTCGCCTGCCTTTGGCGGCGGCAGCACTTCTTTCGGCAGTTCGATTTTGGGGCCTGCGTCTTTGGGCACTTCTTTCGGCACCTCTTTCGGCTCTTCTTTCTTGGGTATCACCGGGTCGATTTTCGCTTCCGGAATTTCCACCGGGTCGGCTTTGACGACAAGCGCGGGGTCCGGCTTGTTGTCGGGTTTGTCTACGTTCCCGTTTTTCATCATGCGGGAGACGCCAAATGCACTGAGAATGCCCAGAACGGCCACAACGGCAGCAGTTTTAATCTTGCCGCCATGTTTCTGCATGACGGTCGGCGGCGCCAGCGCGTCGTCGAGCGGGTCCAGCCCTTCTTTAGCAGGTGTGCCGCCAGCGGCCATTGTACATTCTTCGGTAATGGTCTTGCGCATAGCATCGGCCAGTTTGGCTTTGGCTGACATCGGCGTGCGCGTTTTTGTCAGGGCGAATTGCGCTGCTTCCGACTTTATGAGAGCCGCATCGAGTAGTCTGTTCTGGGCATCCACCATGTCGGCCCACATCTCCTTATCGGCGTCAGAGACGGTAATGGTATTTTTACTATCGCCTCGTTTATAGCCCGCCGTTGTAGCGGTGATGGCAATTTCCTTGGTGACTGCCTGTGCCGCAGACTGTAATTGCTTCAGGAATGCTTTGTTTTTGGTGCTGCCCAGATTGGCATACTCGTTGGCATACTTATCATCCAACGCAGCGGTTGTGACCTCGAGAATTTTCTTGCAGTCGGCGTTCAACTCTTTAACGGCTGTTTCTATCTCGGCGTTTGAGCGCGGATCGGGAAATTTTATTCCACCGCCACCATCGGTACGAAACGCAGGAAAACCGGTTGGCGCTGTGGTGCGCGTCGGCGGCGGCACGGTGTCATCTTCGCCCCAAGCTCCGGTAGGAGCGGGCGGCAGCCGGTCATCGGCGGTTGTCACGGGCGGTATCGGGTCATCCACTATGATCGTCGGTGATGTCAGGGGCTTTCCGCTGCCCGGCTTTGTCGGTACAGCCGTCAGAGGAATGACTTTTAAAGCGTTGATGAAATTGGCGCGGCTATAGGTATTGGTATCGTCACCTATATAGTCGCGCGCAAAAGAAATATCATCGGTGATCTCTGTTTTGGTTGAGATTTTCCCCAAGGTAAGCGCGTCCAGAATCGCAATCTCCATGCTCCCCGTTGCATATTGGGGTTTTTCCTTAAGCATATCTCTTGTAATTGTTAGCAATGCCTGCTTGGGCGATACTGCTTTTGGCTTTGCCTCTTTCGCGATCTCGTCTACGAGGGTTTTACGTGAGTGGCTAGACGCATATTTACCTGCTTCGGCGGTAAAGGTGGCGACGACATCATCATAAACCGTTTTGATGGTTTGCGTGATTCTCGCTTCCTTTGCTTCGCGGGCGAGTTCCTGCTGCTGCAACTCTGCTTCGCGCGCCTCTTCCTCTCTCAGCCTTTCCAGCATGCTTTTCGGTTTGGGAGGAGTTTTGTCGTCGGCCATAAATATTTCCTTGGAAAATAGGGGAGTTCAAGCGTGTACTATAGTGTAAAAGCCCGTATTAGTTAAATTACATCTTTATGACAACCGTAATGTCGCGTTTTATTAATGATTCCATTGCCCAGTCTACGGCAGAATAATAAATAAAGTGTTATATTAAATCTTGTTATGTATATATTCCGGGCATATGCCTTATTTATCAAAATATTAACATTGTCTAATCCGCAAGGCGTTTGTGTAAAATATTGTTAAGAATGAACTCGCAGTAAGGCAATCGCCGCGCGTAATGGTACAGGCTGATCGACGCGAGGAAGAATGTCAGCAATGACGAAAGGAAATAGCCGTACCCATAATAGACGAACCCGGCTTTCATCGTAATATAGGTGAATAGCGCGTTGCTTATAAAGAAGACTGCCTGAATCCACAGTGCGGCGCGGCGGCATTCGAAATAGGCCAGCGCAATCAGCTCGAACAGCGCCAGCACATGGAAATAGGAACCCAGCACGGCGAAATGGAACATGCTGATCTGCCCCATGGCCAGATGCAGGAAATCGAATATTTTATGGGCGAAGGCGATTACGAAAAAGCATATGCAACCCTGCATGATGACAAGGTTGCGGCCATTTTCGCGGATGCTTTGCATAATGCTCTGATGGTCGCTTTCAATGCGGCTATAGGGCACGCCGTCTAAAATATCCTTGTAGAATTTGCGGTAGTGATCGAAGAAGTTCGTCTCCACGCTCAGGATAAACATCGCAATCGACGGAATCATCACGATATAAGCGACGAAGAACGAGATGTTATATTCAAAATAGACGCGCATGTGGCTGGGCAGCAGCGTGGCTTCCGGCGCAAACGCCATGATCAGCTTATCCGACCATACGCCCAGACTGTAAAACGTGCCTGCTAAGGCCAGTTCCCAGTATTTGCGGAAATAGGTCCGAAACAGCTTCGGGAAGGTGAATTTGTAATTATACTCGGCCATCACTTCCCCGGTCAGGGCGAACACGATAAAGGCAAGCCCGATATCAAACCCGATCAGCACCCCGATTTCGTTATAACCGCGCAATAGCCAGACGCTGAAGATAAAGACAAGGAACATGCCGATAGCGAAGGCTTTGGTCGTCGCCATGTAATTCTTGAGCGCCGTCAGATAGACGTTGAGCATCCATATGAAAGACAGCAGGAAGAAACACAGGAACGCGGCGAGGCGGAACAATATGGGCAGGTCGACAAAGACGAAATAGGCATAGGCCACCGGCAGCATCTGGGTGATGGTGATCAGCGTCAGGCAGGTCAGCAGGCTGGATGAAATATCGGTGATGTCCTGCTTGTAAATGCTGTCGGCAATGTAGCGCGTGGCGACCATGTGCAGCGGCGCGGTAAAAATAAGCGAATAGGCGAAATTGTAAAACAGCACGGCCTGCAGATTCAGATAGCCCTCGGACTGCGCGTTCCCGCCGCAGAAGGTATAGACGATACTCAGCGCGATAATGGTAAAAACCCACGGCCCGCAGGAAATAAGCGACGAATGCACATACGCGCTCGCCACCCCGATCAGGTCGTCGCGCTTAATCATTCGTTTCAGTACAAATCCTATGCCGGCCATAGTTACTCTTTATCTAAAAATGATGCGTATAAATCGTGATACGTTTTCTGCTGGTCTTTCTTATTGTAGTACAGCCGCACCCGCTCGCGGATCGCTTTACTGCACTGGTCGTAATAATCTTCATCGGTCAGCAGCCGGTACAGAGCGCGCGCGGTTTCCGCCGGGTTGGACAGCGGTACGATCGCCCCGCCCTCACCCAGATGTGGCGATTCAGTCTTCTTGCCCATGATGATTTCCGGGCAGGCGCCGACGCGTGTGGCCACCGTCGGAATACCCGCTGCACCGGCTTCCAGAATTACCAGCGGCTGCGCTTCGGAAATGCTGGTCAGGGCAATCACGTCGATCTTCGGCAGATACTCCATGATGTCCACATTCTCGGTGAAGATGATGTCCTCCTGCAGCGCCAGATGCTCGATCATCTCGCAGCATTCTTCGTAATAGCCAATATTCTCTTCGGTCGGCCCCATGATATAGACTTTGAATTTTGGCAGCATTCCCTTGAGGATACTGCAGGTGCGGATGAAGGTTTTGACATCCTTGATCGGCACGACGCGCCCGATGAAGGCGATGGTCGGAGGATGGTCTTTATCGCGGTTGCGGCGGATGCCACAGAAGCGCTCATATTCAATGCCGTTGGGAATAATCACCATCTTGTCCGGATTGGCGCCGTCATCCATCTGGACGAGCTGGTTGCCACGGTAGAGCGTCACGATCTTGCTGCAGGATTCATAACAGATGCGCGAGTAGTTGGTAAACGCGCCGATCCATAAATCACGCAGCTCCAGCATGCTTCGATTGACGGTATAGTTGCGCGCATAGGAGGTGTTGTAGAGCCAGTCGGTGGTGAGCAGTTCGACGCGGCGCTCGTTTGTGTAGATGCCATGTTCGGTCAGCAGGAGCGGACGCCACGTTTCCATATTTGCGCGCGCGCCCAGCAACCCGGCATAGCCGGTGCAGCAGGTATGGTAGATGCGCGCCTGCGGGATGTCGGTCAGCAGAATGGAATAAAAACTCTCAAGCATCGCGCGGAACGACCAGAAATAATCCAGAAAGGAACTTTGCGGCATCAGCTTGTCATAGGTGTTGACGAGCACCTGCCATGCGGCGGGAGAATCCAGCAGCATGTAACTGCCACAGGCGCCATTCAGTTCTTTCAGGAGCGGCAGCAATTCCTCTAAATCACGCGCCCTTGCTTTGGTCAGCAGGGAAATGATTTTCTGCTCGATGCGTTGCAGCGTCTTTTTCTTTCGCGGGGTCAGCATTTTGCGCCCCACCGGAATATTGGACAGGCTGCAGCGTGTGACGCTGAGCAGATTCTTGGGAAATTTATACATGCTCTGCTGGTTTTCTTCGCGCGACACGATGGCGACGACGCTGAAAGTGTAATCGGGATGCGACAAAATCAGATCCTGCACCCAACTGGAAACGCCGCCCTGCACATAGGGGTAGCTTCCTTCCAGCAGAAGGCAGATATCAACTTTTTTGAAGCGTCCCAGCATTATGCAACTGCCCCTTCCTGCGGTCCGGCCCACAGCTTAATGGTATCGCGGATATTGTCCGGATATTTATAGCTGTCGGTGGTAAGAGGGCTTGCTACATTTTCCCGGGCGATGATTCTCAGCGCAGCGTAACGCTGCAATTTGAACAGGCATTCGCTGTACCATAAATTGATGTCGGGCGTTGCTAAGCCGTCTTCGCGCAGCTTTTCAAATTCCCGGCATGCTGCCTCCACCATATCCATGCGCAGCAGCAGGCGGCCATAGAACTGATGCGCCTCGGCGAGCAGCGAACTGTCCTTTGATTCCTTTTCAAGGAAATTGCGGTAATATTGTAATGCCAGCAGCCGGTTTTCCAGTTCCTGCGTTTTTTCCAGCAGTCCGGAGAAGGCGTAATTATCGTAGTGCCGCGCGAGGTCGAGCAATATCCGGTTCTTCTCCGGCCAGTCGCGCCTCAGCTTTTCCAGCAGCAGGCTTTTGGAGAAAAACGTGTTTTTGAGTCGTGCCATCGCCGTGGCCGCCTGAATGCGGATGACATTGTGCGGATCTTCCAGCGCTATCTTGAGCAGTGGCGCTAAGCCCGGATCGTAGTAGCGCGATATTTTGAAAATTGCCTCGCGCTTTTTCTCATCGCTTCCCATCTTGAGCACGTCCATGAGATAGGTGACGCTGTAATTTTCTCCCGCCTGATCGCGGCCAAAGGCAATGCGCTCATACACCGTCTGGGCAAGGCTTTTATGCTCGGTGGGGAAAATGGATTCGCGCCATTCCTCAAATGTCAGGCTCTTTCCCTTCGACAGGAAAAACCAGAGAAGCGCGAATAATACTCCGCCGGATGCGAAGGGGCCCATGAGGGGCAGGGCGCTGGCGGCTACCCATGCGAAGCGCGCGTCCTTTCCGCGAGAGCTTTTCAGTTTTGCATACATAAACATCAAGAGGAACGCAAAGGCATGAAAACACAGCGCCAACGCGACCTTGCCGTGCAGCGCTGAGGAGACGACGAAGCATTCAATCACCAACGTCACCAGCAGCATCAGTACCAGGAACATATCCCGTTCCGGGGTTATTTTCTGCTGGACGTGCAGGTCTTCCGGTTGTGTGAAATCATAGAGCATGGGTCACGCCGCCTGCTTTTTCGGATTAAGCACCTGAATGGAAAGCGAGAGCTTGATGTTGGTCCCGGCGTCTTTCTGCGCCGCTTCAAACGCGCTGCTGATTTTGGTGGTGATGAGCTGGCCGTAATTTTCAGCGGTACCCGGCAATAAGATATAATAGGTGTGGTCGGTCATCTGGTAATTAAAGATCTGGTCGATTTTGCGCAAATTCACTTCGACCGCTTTTTCCAGCGCTTTCAAACCCTGCTTATTGGTGTTGCCATTCATGAGATCGGGATTATCGAGAATCTTGACCACCATGAGCATGAGGTCGAAATTAAAGCGCTTGGCAAGGTAGGTGGTGTAATCCGCCTGCAGTTTGAAATACTCATAGGAAAAGAGATTATTGGAGGGGTTGATGAAGCTGTTATTGCTGGCTTTCTGATAATCTTCCGCCTGATAGTAGGCGTTGCCGATCCAGCTGCAGAGAATACGGAAGGTCTGCAATGTTGAAATATGCAAATCGGTATAGTTCATCTGCTCGATTTTCAGCATACCGAGAATCTGCCCGCTTTCGGCCATGATCGGACCGGCAATCATGCCGCGCTGCGCTAAGATAAGCTCATCCCCTTCATCGGCGATGCATAATATGCGCTTATTGCCGATGACTTCTTCAAACAAGCGGTCGTTAGAGGCAATGGATTTCGAATACTGATCGGGTTTTTCCCATGCGTAGGTGATGGAGGCATCCAGCGATTCACCGTTTAGCATATAGACGGAGAAGCGCTTCGGCCCGAGCAGCGATACCACCATATCCTGTATGCCCTCGAGTATCTTGCCGGGGCGCGGGCTTTCCATCAGCTTGGCGGCCTTATAGGTATCGACTGCCGTATTCACATGGCGCACCAATCGCTGCTCGATCATTTCGCGGATCATGCGCAACTCTTCGTATTTGGCGGCGAGGATTTCCTCGCGCCGGAAAGCATCGGCCAGATCGCCGCGCAACCGGTCGCGCTCCACGACATGGCGGAAACGCAGCGACCCCAGTATGACCGCGCTGATCAGCCACAGCAGGGGTTGGGAGTTGACGTCCAGCAGGTAGCTGTAGATATATTCCCCGTCGCCGCGTGGGCGCACATTCCCCACCAGAAAGGCCAGGGTTGCCACCAGCACAGCGAACACGCCTTCGGTTACGCCATACTGTGCGCTGATCAGAATCACGACAAACCAGAACGGGTGCGGATTGATACCGGCAAAACGGTCGCCGTTAAAATAGAACAGGTTGATAACGATCAGCACGCCGATGGCGAGGAATACCTCAGCAATCGCAATGATGCGTAACCGGAAGAGCGGCTGCGTTATGTTCTTCTTCTTATGTACGTTCATATGTATGTTCCATGGTTAAAATCTGCGTACAAAATAGCCTCCCGCATTAGTAATGCCGGAACCGGATTGGGTAAAGCTTATGCCGTGGCTGGCGCGTATCTGCATTTCCCACCCTTTATCCCATACTTTGGTGATTTGCCCACCAATAGATGGGCCCGAGTCACCGCTCAAGCGGTCATAGGCAAACCCACCGGTCACTTCCCCTACCATGCTTGGATCGAAGGATTTCCGCCATGTCGCATCCACGAAATGCACTTCACGCGAAATCAGCGGGTAGAGGCGGTAGCGTTCACCGTTGGAGTTGATGGCATAATCAGCCGATGTCACATATTCGGCGTCAAACCCGTAGCCCACGATGACGGGGATGTCTTCCCATGCCTCATCAAATAAGGCAACCGGTGCATGAATGCCGCCGGCCAGCGAGACCGATTGCGTGGCATCGTCTTTATTGTCCTGGCTGTAGCTCGTGGCGAACAGGCTGCCGAAACTGTATATCTCGGCTATCGGGCTGTAGCTCTGCACTATACCGATGCGGTTGCGCGTTGCATTGTCGGGGATGCGCTCGGTGAATGTCCAGTCGGAACGCTTATATTCGCCGTACAGCATAACCTGCCCCAACGCATCGTGGGTGGTCACATGTTCGCCGAACCCTAAGGACCCGCCGGGATTGAGGAAGACCGACGATTTGGCGATCGGCCCGCTTTCGAATTCATACAAGCCGTCTATCTGGCCGCGCTGCATCGTGCCGCTCTTGCGGCCAATAATGCCGTTGGCGCGGCGTAAATTCTTGAAGCCGTAGATATTATTTTCCACCGTGGCGCCCAGCTTCACATTGCGCGACACCGATTGCAGCCCGCTTACCGCCGTTGTAAACTGGTCGTTGCCAGTCAGATGCGACCAGTTGTAATCCAGTCGCACATAGGGCTTATCCATTTTACGCATATCGGCCAGCATGATATTGACCCAGCGGTTTTCCGGCGCCAGCGCATGCGCTTTTTCTGCCAGATCCATGGCGGCAAGGCGCTTTCCATGAGCGCGGTTGGCGATGGCCAGCCCGCTAATGACGCCGACATCCTCGGGATGTTTGGCCATCAGTTTCTCAAGACGCGCAATCGCATCGCTGCCGCGATGGGTTTCCTGCTCGATGCGCGCATGCAGCAATTCGCGGCGGATGCCAAGCGTTGTTTCCGCCGTCTGCTGCTCGGCCTGGCCGCCGTCTTTGGCTTCGATGATGAGGTTGGCGCCCTCGAACGTGCCGTCCAGTTCCTTGCCCGGCCTGGCCGTCATCAGCACCGTGTCATAGCCGGTATAGACGGCGTCTATCCATTCGGGATGGAATTTTTTGAATTGCTCGACCTCGCGCGGCAGGTTGCCGGTGCGCTGATCGTAGACCAGCAATAGTTCATTGGGCACCGCCGTGCGCTCCACGCGAACGATATGCTTGCGGTTGATGCGCCATAGCTCGGACTGCACCGGCCTCGGTTCGGCGGCCTTTGACTGGCCGAGCGTCGCTTCGGATTTCTCATAATCCCCGGTGTCGATCAGGAATTCGGCATAATCGAGTTTCAGGTTCTCGTTGTCGGGATGTTTGGCCAGCAGCGCAGTCATTTCCTCATGCGCCTGTTCGAAGCGGTGCAGGCGCACCAGCGAATGGATTTTCATGACATGCTCCTGCAAGGTGAGGCTGGGAGCTTCTTCCATGAGGCGCACCGTTTCTTCGAACAGCGGCTTTGCCTGCAAGGTATTGCTCTGCTGAAGCAATTCGGCGAAATAGAATAATGCCAGCACGTCCTTGCCGCCGCGTGCGTAATAGGCATTGAGGTAGTTTTTAGCGGTGTCGATGTCGCCGGTGTAATAGGCGATCATACCGCGCTCTTTCATATATTCGATATTCAGCGGATCGATGATCATCAGCTTTTCATAGCCTTCGGCGGCAAGGTTGAAAAATCCCTGATCCTGTGAGGCTTTGGTATAAAACACCAGCATGTCTGCCGGATGTTCGCGCGCCATCATCGAGGTCAGTTCTGTTTTCAGCGTGGCGGTATTTTTGGTCAGGCGCAGCGCCTCAAAATAGGGCATCAGTAGCGCTACCGAGCGCTGTTCGGCGGGGATGGCCTGCACCACGCGGATGATGCGGTCATAGGCGCGGATGTTGCTCAACACCTGCAGCCAGTCCAGCTTGTCCTGCCCGGTGGCGTCCCGCGCCCGACCTTCGATCCAGTCGAGCTGGCTCGGGCCCGGATGGATGCCCCATATATAAAGCAGCCCCTGCACGTCCTGATTTTTGGCCGGTTTGCCCGCGGCGAGCTGCAGCAGCAGTCGCTCCGCTTCCGGCTTGTTGCCTTCATCGAGATAGAGGGAGACGAAATAGCGTTTTTCCTTTTCGGTCAGCGCATTGGTGTGGACGTATTTGTGACGGAACGCCGCTAAGGCCTTCGTGTCCTTGCGTTTCTTGAGCATGGCTTCATACATAAACACCCAGTCCTTGCGGTACTGGAAGGCGTATTTCTCGGCGTAAGGCAGCGCTATCTTATCGGCGCCCATATCCTCAAGGCTGTAAATCAGGGCCTTTCTGCGCTCCGGTGTCGTGTCGGGATTGTTCAGTTCGCCCTCATACATCTGTGCAATAAGGGGTATGTGTTCGGGATTGGTTTTAACCGACGCCAGCATCGCTTCGCGGTAAATATCGCGCAGCTTGGGGTTGCTCATCACCATGCTTTTATAGGGGGTGTAAAGCACAACCACCTCATGGTTATGCTTGGCGGAAAACAGAAGATTGCCGAAATCTTCCAGCGACTTGCTGTCGGTGGGATGCGCCTTCATCCAGTCGCGGGCAATGGTCAGCGCCAGCTTGGGGTCGACGGCGATGGCTGCCTTGACGTTCATCACCAGCAGTAGCGGGTTTTTAGTGATGAATTCCTGTTTGCCCTCCAGCAGCTTCAACGCCAGGTCGGAACGGTTGGCATTGTAGAACATGGTGGAGAAATCGACCAGCGCCGGTTCGGGGCTGTGCTTGATCCATGCCTCCGCTTCGCTGTAGGCGTTCTTGACGTCGCCCTGCTTTATGAGCTGATCGACCAAAGAGAAGGTAAAGCTGTAATCCATTTCGTGGGGGTACAGCTTCTTGAAATCCTTGATGGTCTCGATGACCTCGTCGCCCTTCTTGGCCTTGAAGAGGAAGAAGATCAGATTTTTGTAATTCTGGATGTTTTCCGGCTGCAGCTTAATCAGCTTGCGCAGCACCACGATGGTTTTTTCCGGCTTGGTGTCGCCATAGAGCATGCTGTAGCGCGCCTGCAGAATATACGAGGTGTTGACCGATGGCATCAGCTCGTTTTCTTTCTCGAGGATGCGAATGTAATGATCGTCCTGCCCGGCGACGTGGTAGATCACGCCGAGCTTATCGAGCATCTGTATGTCGGTCGGGTATTTGGCGTGATAGCGCTCCATCACCTCGATGGCTTTATCCGTGTTGCCCTGCGCGACGTAGCTATCGGCAAGGTCGCTTACCGTCTGGGCGACCAGGCCTTCGCTGGCGATCTTCGCTTCCAGCATGGCCTGTTTTTCCGCGGTGAGCTCTTCCGGGGTCTTGGCTTTTTTATTGGCGTTTTCAGCCATATACTCTAGATCTGCCTTGTCCGGCAGAAGCGTCGTACTCGCCACGATAACCCCGGCGAGCAGCAGGCCGATTTTTGCGTAATATGCTTTCATCGCCGCACCGCCGATCTGATTTTTCTGCCGGTGGCGTATAGGGCGGCCATGATGCCTTCGATGATGAAGCTGACCGACCAGAGAATCAGTATCCAGCCCGTGAGGTAGGTGTTGAGCTGCACGTTGATCGTGTGGCGGTCGACGTCGAGTGCGTCGCCATGGAAGGCGATAAAGGCGATGGGGATGCTGGCCACGTAAAACATCAGCAGTGCCGACAGCCAGTGCCTAAAGCCGTGGCGCAATACGACGCATAATGCCAGCGCGGCGGCGACAAGGGTAACGGCAATGAAATCCAGGAAGTTCTGGCCTCTGGGCAGGGCGATTTTGGTGGCCTGCACCGATAGTGGCGATTCGAGGGAATGGCCGTACAGGATGCTGTCGGATGTCCATATCGGCTCCCAGTTGACGAGGAGAAGCTGGATGGAATAGACAAAATTCTTCAGTAGCCAGTCCTGATAATCGACTCTCGCCTCGCCCGATTCAAACCACTTGCCGAATCCCGACCAGTCCTTGTTGCAGTCCACCGCGTTCTTGCCGCGGAAGCAGAGCACCTTTTCGTTCATGGGCATACCCATGGCCACGAATTCACTGGTCAGCACGGGGTTGGGCAGGATGCGCAGGCCAATAACGTCAACCAGCGGGAACTTCCACCGCTCCGAGCTGTTGATGGAAAAAAGCTGGAACGAAGCGAAGAGGCACATGGCAAAGGCCAGCATCTGCCCCTTTTTCCATTTTTCGTTCTTGCGTTCAGAAAAGCGGGCAATGCTGCATATCACCATGAAACCAATGGCGATCATCAGGGAGAAATAGGTATTCGAATCGCGGGTGAACTGCCATACGACCCATGCCACCATCGTGGTACTGAAGGCGAAATTGGTGACGCGCTCTGAGATCAGAAAACGGCACAACAGCGCCAGCAGCAGCACCGCGCCCGACAGCGAAATGCTTTCCGTGAGGATGAGCTTGTGCCAGGAGAAGAAGGTCTGCGCGATGGACAGTGACGCCAGCACGCACACCAAGGCGATATAGGCCAGATAGGTTTTGACGACCTTCCTGAGCACCATGAACAGCGTCATCCATGACAGGTAAAAGAAACATAGCTGAAACCACACGAACGCGATTTCGGATTTAAACAGTTTCAGCAGGATAGGCAGTGTCGGGGAGCGATCACCATGCACAAGGAAGTGCAATGTCAGCGGTTGCTGGCTCAGCGCCTTGTACAGGAAGGAGTCGGGGGAATACTGAATGTAGGAGGATTTGAAAATGCTGAGTGCACATGCAGCCCACACCAGAAGAATCGCGGCAATAAGCCATAGCTTCGGACTACACAGAAAAGTTCGAAGGAATGTAAATTTGAGAGAGACATAATCCTGTTGGTATTCAAGCATCCAATGTCAGACCATTACCTGTATGTTAATTTCTGTAGTTTTTTTGTTAACATAAAAAAGAATTAAGCAATTGTTTTACATAGAGCAGACGTACTATAATATGCGCATTAACAATTATCCGTTAAGGCCTATAAAAAGAGGACGGTTTATACACATATTTATGTTCAAAGGAAACACGATACAGCCGCAATTTACTGGGGTATTTTGTATAATTGGTAAAAGCGGCAAATGGGGGGCTGTTAACCTGTCTGCCGTAGTGGAATTCTCGATATGAGGCTATTTTTACTATTTTAGTATATTATATCAATATATTATATAGCTTATAGCGTAAGCAGCCCATAAAGGCGAAAAATTAAAAAACAGGGGTATTCGGGAGTGTTTTTTTAATAAATAGGGGAAGTCGCCATCTGTTGCATAAATGCAACAGATGAAAATATGTTATTCGGGTTCCGCCAGGATGGCCTGCAGGCCGGAGGGGCCGACATAGGGGATGAACCCCTGCTGGCGCTGGGTTTTATAGATATTTTTCATGCCCTCGATGTTGTCTTTTTCGAGATAATCCAGCGTATAGATTTTTAGATACGGCACTTTTTTCTGAGCGGCTATAAGCATCGTTACATAATTTTGATAGCTCTCGTCCGGCAAGGGAGGAGACGTGTTACTCTGCGCTGCGCTGGTGGGATAAATGCTTTCCGCCAGCACCATGTCGATATCGCCGCCTACTTTTTCCAGAAGCGGAAAGCCGCGATTGAGCATGATTTTCATATCGGGGTAACGCGCGCGCATCTGCTTGATAATCCGCACGAGCGCATCCTGCATTCCGGTATATTTTTGCGGTTGCGTATGCTCCAGCCAGATCACGCTGTCGGCGGTGTCCAGCATGACGCCGTCAAAGCCCCGATTTACCGTCTCAGGCACCAGTACCTTCAGCACATAGGCCTCCCATTCGGGCTTGCGCACATCAATGACCGGATTGCCTTTCCACTCCGGCCCGGTTTCCAGAATCAGCTGGTGGTCTTGTATCCACTGGTAATTATCGCGGAAGGTTTCCGCTTCGCCGAGGCTCAGATAGCCGAGCAGTATTTTCTGCCGCTCCTTGATCGGTGCCAGCGGAGGGTGCCCCTGCCGGTCAAACACGATCACGTCAAAGGGCAGGAATACTTCCGGTGCTAACCTTTTGTCATAATAGACTACCCAACGTTCAGGGACGGAGGCGTAGCGCATATAGCCGATACACAAGATCAACGCCACCGACAGCAATAGGATAATCTTGCGCATCTGCCTATGAAGGTTAGCTTGGGTTATAACGGCCTGTCACCGTATCGAATAATTCACGTAATATTTTCATTCTCGCGCCGACGCCTACGATTTTGCTGTGCGGGCCCTTGTCTTTGATGTAGATGCGCGATACTGGCACTTCCGTGAGGCGCATTCCGAGCT